>FWWM01000353.1_pt1 | contig 154475 bp, 102 predicted proteins | sample 2228351 | NCBI WGS metagenome assembly FWWM01 (sample SAMEA103939774, study PRJEB20133) | metagenome
CATCTTCAAGAAGCTGGCCGACGGCACCCTGAAGACCGGCGTGGATCCCAGCAGCGGCGACGTGATCCCGGCTGAGGTCCCGGCGCCCGGCTCTTACAAGCGATAACAGCCCCCGGCAGTTGCCCGTCTCTCCTGATGCGACGGGCAACTGTTGATCGCAGCGGCAAGAGGGGGTAGTGCTACGTCAGTGGTGCTACCCCCTTTTCGCAATCCAAAAAACCGAGGGATCCCCATGCCTGAGACCTCATTGGCCCTTGAGATGCGGGGCGTCACCAAACGTTTTCCCGGTGTTCTCGCCAACGACAGGATCAACTTCCAGTTGCGCAAAGGTGAGATCCATGCGCTGTTGGGCGAGAACGGCGCGGGCAAGACCACGTTGATGAACATCCTCTACGGGCTGTACTCGCCCGATGAAGGGGAGATCCTGCTGGACGGCCAGCGGGTAGAAATCAAGAGCTCTGCGGACGCGATTGCGCGTGGCATCGGCATGGTGCACCAGCACTTTATGCTCATCCCCGTGATGACCGTGGCCGAGAATATCACCCTGGGCCAGGAAGTCACTCGTGCCGGGGGGATTCTCGATCTACGTGAGGCCAGCCGACGCATTCGCGAGTTGAGCGAGCAATTCGGGCTTGCCGTGGATCCGGATGCCCTGGTGGCAGACTTGCCGGTAGGCATCCAGCAGCGCGTGGAGATCGTCAAAGCGTTGTATCGCAAGGCCGACATCCTCATCCTTGACGAACCCACTGCCGTGCTGACGCCGCAGGAGATCCAGGAGCTTTTCAAGATCATGCGCTCTCTGGCGGCGCAGGGCAAGTCCATCATCTTCATCACCCACAAACTCAAAGAGGTTTTCGCGGTGGCGCACCGGATCACGGTGCTGCGCAACGGCCGGGTAGTGGGCAGCACGACACCCGCCGAGGCCACCGAAGCTTCACTGGCGGCGATGATGGTCGGCCGCGAGGTGATCCTGCGCGTCGAGAAGAAGCCGGCCCGGCCCGGCAAGCCGGTGCTGGAGGTGCGCGACCTCAAGGCCCTGGACGATCGGGAACATCTGGCCGTTAACGGCACCAGTTTTGTGGTGCACGAGGGAGAGATCCTGGGCATCGCCGGGGTGCAGGGCAACGGCCAGACGGAGCTGGTAGAGGTGTTGACCGGCCTGCGTCCCTGTTTGAGCGGACAGGTCATCATCGCCGGGAAAGATGTGACCAACGCCGGGCCGCGGGTGATCACCGAGCAAGGCGTGGCGCACATTCCCGAGGACCGTCACGAACACGGCATGGTGAAGAGTTACCCCATTGCCCACAACCTGATCTTGTGTACCTACTACCGGCCGCCCTTTGCTCGCGGGGTGGTGATGCAGGAACCCGTCATTTTTGAAACGGCAAAGCAACTGGTGCAGGAGTTCGATATTCGGACTCCTAGCATTTTCACCGACGGCGGCAGCCTTTCCGGCGGGAATCAACAGAAGCTGGTGGTGGCGCGTGAGCTGTCGCGGCCTATCAAGCTGTTGATCGCCTCGCAGCCGACGCGCGGGGTGGACGTGGGCTCCATCGAATTCATCCATAAACGGATCGTCGAGCAGCGCGATCAGGGGGTGGCGGTCTTGCTGGTGTCCGCCGAGCTGGATGAGATCATGAGCCTGTCCGATCGTATCGCGGTCATGTATCACGGCCAGATTGTGGACACGTTGCCTGCCGAAACAGCAGAGCGTGAGCAACTGGGCCTGCTGATGGCAGGGATCAAGCCCGCTGCCGGCCGCGCCGACGCAGCGGCCTGACAGGTGCAGGAGGAGATCCGATGACGCTGATTGCGTTCCTGGGCGTTCTGGTCGGCCTGCTGTGCTGGGCCGTCTGGATCATGTCGGCCGTGGATGCCGTGGGCCGCAGCCCCGATAAGTTCACGCGTGGCTCCAAGGCGCTGTGGTTGGTCGTTCTGTTCCTGGTGCCCACCATCAGCGGCCTGGTGTGGATGGCGCCGATGATCCCGGCATTTACCTTCTGGCCTCCCGGTGATCTCTTGTTTTCCATCGTCTGGATCATCGCCCGCTTCGGCTCGTGGTACGCCTTGCCCATCTTCCCCGGCATGCAGGGCGAGTTGATCTGGCTGATTGTATGGGGTATCGGGCTGATCACAGCACTGGCATATCTCTGGTTCAACACCGGCCGCAAGTTGCCGACCATGGCGGGCGGCGTGCTGGATGTGGTAACGATCGTCCTGGCCATCAACACCTCCTTGATCATCGGGATGATCATCATGCAGGCTACCGGCGCGAATCCCATCGCGGCGTACGGCGGCCTGTTCGAGGGCATGATCGGTGACCGCAGCCGCTTTGCCGAAACTATGGTGTCTATGACACCCTTCATCTTCATGGGGTTGGCGGTTTCCGTCGGTTTTATGACGGGCTTGTTCAACATCGGCGCCGAGGGCCAGTTCTATGCCGGCGCGATCACTGCAGCGATAGTGGGTTCGAGCATCACTGATTTGCCCTGGTTCATCCACCTACCCATGACGATCCTGGCTGCCATGGCCGCGGGGTTGGTCTGGGGTGCTATCCCCGGCTTCTTGAAGGCGAAGTTCGGTGCCCATGAGGTGATCAACACCATCATGATGAACTACATTGCGGTCAAGAGCGTGGACTATCTGGTGAAGAACGTGGTGCGCGATCCGACAGCGAGCCTCGATCGTACCCGGTTTGTGGCGCAGACGGCCCAGTTGCCGGTTTGGGTGACCGACACCCGGCTGCATTTCGGGTTCTGGCTGGCCATTGCTGCGGTAGCCGTGATTTGGTGGGTGATGTTCAAGACGACCTGGGGCTTTGAGATGCGGACGGTGGGCGCAGGGCCGGGCGCAGCCCGTTACGCGGGTATGAGCGTGGCCCGCAACATCGTGCTGGCCATGGCCATCGGCGGCATGTTGTCGGGCCTGGCCGGCGCCAGCGAGGTGATCGGGCTGAATCGCAATCTGCCTGCGGCCTTCACATCGGGGGCGGGTTTCGATTCCATTGCGGTGGCGCTGCTGGCCAAATCCAGCCCCGTGGGCGTCATCCCGGCGGCGTTCCTGTGGGGCGGCTTGCGCAACGGCGCCGGCTTGATGCAGGTGCGCGCCGGCATCAGCCGTGACTTGATAGACATCGTGCAGGCGCTGGTGATCCTGTTCGTCGCCGCGCCGCAAATCGTGCGCTTCATCTACCGCATCCGCGCGGAGGGCTTGCGCGAGGTCGTGCTTACGCGCGGCTGGGGGAAGTAGGAGGGCATCATGGCTGCTACAACCGTTAAAGGCACGACGATCATCCCGCGCCGGTTCATGACGCGAGCCCGTTGGTTTGGCTTGATCTACCTCGTCATCGCGGCGGTGCTGCTATATCTGGCCACCACTGCCGTCTCGCCAGAGGTGGTTTCGCGCTTCCGGTTGGGCCGGATTACCCCCGATTTGCTGCAGCGGCTCCCCGATACGTGGCAGACCGCCTTGTTGCAGGGGATCCCTGTGCCCTCACGCGCTGCGCTCCAGCTCTTGGGCGTCCTGTTCCTGATCCTGGGCATTCCTCCGTTCTTCTTGAACGAGGAACGCGTCAAGCGCCACGAGAACGGCATCCTCGGGCTGGCGTTTGCCGGCCTGCTGGCTGCTGCGCTGATCGGCGCGGCTGCGGGCAAGCGCACCGACCTGGTCGGCATGCTGGCGGACGGCATCCGCCTGGCGACCCCCATCGCGCTGGGATCGCTGGCAGGCATCATGTGCGAGCGGTCAGGCGTGGTCAACATCGGCATCGAGGGCATGATGCTGACGGCCGCGTGTATGGGCTTCACGGCCTCCCTGTACCTGCAAAACTCGACCCTGGGGCTGTTGTTTGCTGTTCTTTCCGCGGTGGTCATGGCCGGCCTGCACGCCGTGCTCTCGGTGCGCTTCAAGGTGGATCAGATCATCAGCGGCACGGTGATCAACATCCTGGCCGTGGGGATTACCGGCTTCACCCGCAGGTCGTTCTTGCTGGGCAATCCGTTCGGCGCGCCCAGCGTCTTTCCTGTCATCAGGATCCCCTGGCTGGCCGACTTGCCGATCCTGGGGCCGGTGCTGTTCCAGAACCAGCCCATCGTGTATGCCATGTTGTTCCTGGTGGTGCTGATCAACTTCTATCTGTTTCGCACCAAATGGGGTTTGCGCCATCGGGCTGTGGGCGAGCACCCCCGCGCGGCCGACACGCTGGGCATCAACGTGTTCCGCGTGCGCTACCTGGCAGTGCTGGCCGGCGGCGCGATTGCCGGCCTGGGCGGTGCCTGGTTCAGCCTGGAGACGGTAGGCTCGTTCGATGACCTGATGACGGGCGGCAAGGGCTTCATCGCGTTGGCTGCTATGATCTTCGGCCGCTGGACGCCGTACGGCGCGTTCGGCGGCGCGTTGCTCTTCGGGTTTGCCGACGCGCTGCAGATCAAGCTGCAGATCCTGGAGACCGGCGTGCCGTATCAGTTCATCGGCATGCTGCCCTATCTGCTGACCATGCTGGTGCTGGCGGGCGTCATTGGCCGCAGCGTGGCCCCTGCAGCCGACGGCGTGCCGTACGAGAAGCAATAGGTTTCCACACAGGGACAGGGTTGTCAACTTTACGCAAAAGTTGGCAACCCTGCTGAGGTGAAGAGGAAAATATGCGTGGACTATTCGCAGGACTGATCGTTGCCCTGTTCGTGGCCGTGGTAGCACTGCTGATCGCAGCCGTGGGATCATTGGGCGTGGCCGGCATCGGCTGGTTGCTGCAACGCTGGTTCGGCCTGAGCCAGTGGCAGGGCTCGCTAATTGCGCTGGCCATAATGTTTGGCCTGGGCTACGTGGTCTACAAGATTCTCATGCAGCCCCCCTTCCCGTCGGTGTTAGGGCCTGATTGGGAAGAATGGGAGGAGGAAGAGGAAGAGGAGGAAGAACCTCCCATCGTGCCGTGGCGCCGCAGCCGACCCACACCGGGCGAGCTGCCCGCTGAACAGAAGTCTACCCAACCCAAGAAGAAATCTCGTTCGTAGAAGGAGCTTTCAGATCTGTATGCGAAAGGCAAACGGTTTTAGAGTGTTACCAGTTATCCTTGTGCTGCTGGCCGTTTTCCTGGCCGCCTGTGCACCTATGCCGGCGGCCGAGGACGGCAAGTTGAAGCTGGCGCTGATCCCCGTGCTGGACACGATCCCGATCTTCATCGCTCAGCAGAACAGTTACTTTGCGGAGCAAGGGATCGAGGTCGAGGTCATCCCGGTGAAAAGCGCCCAGGAGCGGGATGTGTTCATTCAGACGGGCCAGGCGGACGGCGTGTTGACCGACCTGCCAGGAGTGGGCCTGCTGAACAAGGAGGCGGTGAAGGTCAAGGCCATCTACACTGCACGCCGGCCCTTCCCGGATGCGCCGCTGTTCCGCTTTCTGGCCAGCCCAGGGTCTGACATCACGACCCCGGCCGACCTGAAAGGGGTCCCTATCGGCATCAGCAACAACACGATCATCGAATATCTGACCGACCGCATCCTGGCGGCTGAGGGGCTGCGGCCGGAGGAAATCGCCAAGATCGAGATCGGCGCGATCACCGTGCGCTTCGAGCAGTTGATGAACGGCAATATCAAGGCCGCCGTGCTGCCCGATCCGCTGGCCCAGGGCGCGATCGCCGCCGGCGCGAAGCTGGTGGTGGACGACGTCAAGTACAGCAACTACTCGCAATCGGTGCTGGTGTTCGCTGCCGATACCTTGCGGGCCAAACCCAACACCGTCCGCAAGTTCCTGGTTGCCTGGGAAAAGGCGGTCGCGGAGCTGAACGCGAACCCCGAGCGCTATCGCGGGGTGCTCATCGAGCAGGGTCGCGTGCCCCCGTCTATCCAGGACAGCTACAAGATGCCCCCCTTCCCTGGCCGCGGCCTGCCCACGGAGGACCAGGTGGCAGATGTGGTCGCCTGGTTGAAGGCCAAGGGGCTGGTGACGCGTGACCTGTCCTACGCGGACATGGTGGACACCACGTTTTTGCCCAAGTGAAGCGGCGGATTGCGGACTGCCCCCCGCCCGTTCTGACCATCACCGACCTGCACTACGCCTATCCGCCGCTGCTGCCCGATCAGCCAGCGGCGGACGTGTTGCGCGGGGTGTCGGGCCAGGTGCATCGGGGGGAGCTGGTCGCGCTGATCGGTCGCGTGGGCTCCGGCAAGACGACCCTGTGCATGGCCGCCAACGGCCTGGTGCCCCACGCCACCGGGGGGCGTTTTCGGGGCCAGGTGCTGGTGGCCGGCCACGACACGCGGCGATATCCCGTCGCGGCTTTGGCGCGTTGGGTCGGGCTGGCCTTCCAGGATGCCGAGGCACAGCTCACCCAGATGCGGGTGGAGGACGAAATCGCCTTCGGGCCGGAGAACCTGGGGCTGCCGCCCGACCTGATCGAACAGCGGGTCGCCTGGGCGCTGGCCGCAGTGGGACTGGCGGCGTATCGGGATCGTTCGCCGCTGTTGCTTTCCGGCGGCGAAAAGCAGCGGGTAGCCATCGCCGCCATGTTGGCGATGCAACCCGAGCTGCTGGTGCTGGACGATCCCACTGCCAACCTGGATCCCGCCGGCAAAGCAGTTGTTTTCCGCTTGCTCATCGGGTTGGCCCGTCGCCAGGGGCTGGGGGTGTTGATCGCCACCCAAGACCTGGAGCTGGTGGCCCGCTACGCTGACCGGGTTTGGGTGCTGCACGCAGGGCGAATCGGCCTGGAGGGCCCGCCGCAACAGGTCTTCCGGCAGACGGCGCAGCTCCAAGAGTGGGGCATCGGGGTGCCGCAACTGGCCGAACTGGCGACCCTGTTGGGCCGACGGCTGAAGAGGCCTTTCACCTTCCAGGGCGTGGGCGACGCCTACAGGCAGCTCAGGCCGCTGCTGCCTTCCCGTATCGGCCGACCGCCAACGCTTTTGCAGGCCGGAGGACAGGCTCCAAACACCGTAGCCGACGGCGCAGCACCGGCGGAAGCGCGCCGGCTCTCAATGGGGGAGGTCACTCCGGCCGGCCAACCGGCTGCCGGTCCACAGTCCCCTGCCGTCGGGCCTGTGATCCTCCTCGAAGATGCCGCCTACGCCTATCCCGACGGCACCGTTGCTTTGCGGGGGGTTACCTGGGCGGTCAGGCCGGGTGAGTTCGTGGCGCTGGTGGGGCCCAACGGTTCCGGCAAGACGACACTGGCGAAGCTGCTCAACGGCCTGCTGAAGCCGACAGCCGGCCGGGTCATCGTGGCCGGCCGTGACACCCGCCGTGCCCATGTGCCCGAGCTGGCCCGTATCGTCGGCTATGTGTTTCAGAACCCCGATCATCAGATCTTCGCCGCAACGGTGGCAGAGGAAGTCGCTTTCGGCCTGCGCCTGCGCGGGCTGCCCCCCGTCGCAGTGGCGGGGCAGGTCGCTGCGGCGTTGGATCAGTTTCGCCTGAGCAGCCATGCTCATCTGCCGCCGGCGCTGTTGGGCACGAGCCAGCGCCGGCAAGTCTCGCTGGCGGCGGTGCTGGTCACACAGCCGCAGGTGCTGGTCCTGGACGAGCCCAGCGGCGGGCTGGACAGCCAGAGCTTGCAGAAGCTGATGTCGGCCGTGGTCGAGTTCCAGCGCCAGGGCGGCGCCGTGTTGCTCATCACCCATGACATGCGACTGGTGGCGGAGTACGCCGCGCGCGTTGCGGTGCTGCTGGCCGGGGAGATCGTGTTCGACGGGCTGCCCGGCCAGCTGTTCCGCAGACAGGAGATCATGCGTCGGGCGTGTCTGGTCGTGCCGCCTGTCGTCCGCCTGACGCAACGGCTGGCGGCGCATGGGTTCAGCGCAGAGCCCCTCACCAGCGCGGAATTCGTCGCCGCCTGGCAGGCGAGACGGCCAACCGGCGCCGTGCCCCAGGAACAGGAAGGGGGATCCCATGTCGGTTGAGTTCGACGCCTATGTCCGGCGCGCTACGTGGGTGCATGCGCTGGACCCCCGGGTGAAACTGGCGTTTGTCGCGCTGGTCTTCCTGTTTGTCTTCGCCTGGTACGCTTTCTGGCCCAGCTTGATGATCTGTGCCGTTTGTCTTTGGCTGGCAGGCAGCGCTGAGCTGGGCTGGGCGCGCATCGGCCGCCTGTTGAAGGGCCTGGCGCCGCTCCTCCTGTTCATCTTCATCGCCACCCTGTTGTTGGGGCCCCGTGATGGCGCAATCTGGCTTCAAATGGGATGGTTGCGGATCACGGAGGCTGCCATGCGCCAGGGGCTTGTGTTGGTGAGCCGTCTGCTGGCCCTGGCGCTGGCCTTCTTCCTGTGGCTCAGCACCACAGACCAACGGGAGCTGGTGGCGGGCTTTACGGCGTTGCGGCTGCCTTATAGCTGGGGGCTGACCCTCACCCTTGCCCTGCGCTACCTGCCCATCCTGGCCGGCCTGTTTCAACAGGTGGTCGAAGCGCAACAGGCGCGTGGGCTGGACCTGGCCCAGCGGGGCTTTATGGCGCGGCTGCGCGCCTACCGGCCCGTGCTGGTGGCTGTGGTGATCGGCGCCTTGCGCCACGGCGAACGGCTGGGCTGGGCGTTGGAGGCCCGGGCCCTGGGCGCGCCGGGCATCGTGCGCAGCACCTATCGGCCGCTGAAGTTGAGCCGGCCGGATCGGCTATGCCTGGCCGTCCTGGCGGCGGTGCTGGTGGCGGGCATCGCTTTGCGGATTCTGTAACAGTGTATGAGGAATCACTGTGCTGCAATATATCTGAAGTTACACTGTAGCCATCAGGGTCGAGGTTAGGCAGGGCTGGCAGTGCCTAACTTCGGCCCGATCTGTTTCTTAGCTTGTACTGCCTCGCAATAGTGGCTCTCAAATGAGCAGCCGCGTGGATTGGCCGATCCGGTTTTGCCTCTTTGCGCGTTTTGTGCTATACTCTAAACACAAAATGCCCCCATAGCTCAGTGGATAGAGCGTCGGCCTCCGGAGCCGGAAGCGCAGGTTCGAGTCCTGCTGGGGGTATGTGCCTTGTGGCCGGGGCCCGCATCCCCGGCTTTCTGTTTGTGGCTCACCTATTTCGGCCTGTTCCATGACTACTACGCCCTGACCCTGGCCGCGTTGGCGACGCCGGCGGCAGTGCTCCCCGGCGACCTTATTACCTACACCCTCACGGTTACCAATACCGGCACGATCACAGCGACCCGTCTTACTCTGGCCAGTACCATCAGCGCCTGTCCGGCCGGCCTCGACCGGGAGGCAGAGGTGCCGGGGTGGGACTGCGCATGGGAGTACGCACAGGGCTGCCTGTACGCGCGCTGTCGGGCGGACCTGGCTCCCCTGGCGCCGGCCGCCGCCGTTACCCTCACCCAGACGATCCGGACTGCGCTTTCAGCGCCGGTTGAGGCCGAGGCGGTGCGGGCCGAGTTCGCCATCGTCGGCGAGGCCCAGGAGCAGCAGAAGGTGCTCATTACGCCTTTTGCGCGGCCCCCTGCCGGGCTGGCCGGTTCGATCCTGGTCGAGAGCATGGCCGAGGCGGTGCCGGATGAGACCATCACGAGCATCTTCGTGACGGCCACCGATGTGGAAACCGGCGCTCAGGCCACAACTTTCGTGGCGCCCGATGGCCGATATTGGCTCAGCGGGCTGTCGGGAGGAGTGTACCGCCTGGAAGTGCCGCACGATATCGGCCCGCTGGCCTGCGCCTCGAGCCAACCGGTGACCGTGACCCTACGCTATGGCCAGCAACTGACGCTGGACTTCCTCTATCGCCGCATGCCCCTGCCGGTGGTCCTGGCGTTTCGGGCGCAGACTTCGGCCAAAGGCGTCCATGTGGAATGGGTGGCGGAAGACGAAGGCCAGATGGAGGCTTATCGGGTATGGCGCGGGCCGGCGAGCACGGGGCCGTTTCGCCCCGTTTCCGGGCCGATTGCGCCCTCCGGCGCGGGCGGCCGGTCGCTCTACACCTGGCTCGACGCCCGGCCCGGCGTCGAGCGCTGGTACCTGCTGGAATTGTCCCCCAGCGGACGCCGCATTGGGCCGATCCTGGCGTTGTCGGGCTTGCGGCACCGGCTCTATTTGCCGGTGCTGATGGCTGATTCCGGTCCTCCCCGTCCGTGAACCTGCGCTCGCCGGCCCCGTCGCGCCGGGGCATCCTGCCGTGCCGGAAGCAGGATTGCAGAAACCCGGCCCGGATCGTCTTACAATTTGCTTACATTCTCTTCGAGCAGACGTTTCTCTGCCCGCCGCTGCTCGTCATGAAAGGCGAAGCCTTATGTCTTCAACCCGGACTTTCGCCTCGCCCGCCGAGCTGAAAGCTGCCCTGGGCGAGCAACAATACATCGCCAGCGACGAAATCGCCACCATCATGTTCCTCAGCCAGCAGTTGGGCAAGCCGCTGTTGACCGAAGGTCCGGCCGGCGTGGGCAAGACGGAGCTGGCCAAAGCCGTGGCCGGGGCCACCGGTCGCGAGCTGATCCGCCTGCAATGCTACGAAGGGCTGGATGAGACCAAGGCGCTCTACGAGTGGGAGTATGCCAAGCAATTGCTCTACACCCAGCTCCTGCGTGACAAGCTGCAAGAGACTCTGGCCGGCGCCACCTCGCTGGCCGCAGCGGCCGACCGGCTGGCAGCGGAGGAAGATGTCTTCTTCTCCATGCGTTTCCTGTTGCAGCGTCCGCTGCTGAGGGCCATCCTCAGCCAGGAACCGACGGTCTTGCTCATTGACGAGATTGATCGGGCGGACGCGGAGTTCGAGGCGTTCCTGCTGGAAGTGCTCAGCGATTTTCAGGTCAGCGTGCCGGAGCTGGGCACCTTGACCGCAGTGCATCGGCCTCTGGTGGTATTGACCAGCAACAACACCCGTGAGCTCAGTGAGGCGCTGAAACGCCGGTGTTTGTACCTGTTCATTGACTATCCGTCGGTGGAGCAAGAGCTGGCGGTCGTCCGTTTGAAAGTGCCCGACCTGGCCCCGCGGCTGGCGCGGCAGGCCGTGGAGCTGGTGCAGCGCCTGCGGAACATGGATCTGCGCAAATCCCCTAGCATCAGCGAAACGCTGGACTGGGCCAGAGCCCTGCTGGCGCTGAACGCCCGCAGCCTCGACCCCGCCACCCTGGAGACGACCCTCAGCGTGCTGCTGAAGCACGAAAGCGACCTGCAGCGTGTGAAGAACGAGCTGCGCCGCACGGCCGCCGACCGTGCCGAGCGCGATGACGACGAGTTCCGGCGTTATCGCCGGTTCAATTGATCTCCGGGATGGAACGATGGACGAACGCATCATCAAGTTCATCTCTGCCCTGCGCGGCGGCAACGTGCGCATCAGCCTGGCCGAGAGCGCTGACGCCTTTCGGGCTGTGGAACAACTGGGGGTGGCCGACCGCGAGGCGTTTCGCCTGGCCCTGCGCGCGACCCTGATCAAAGAGGCCGCTGACCTGGCGACCTTCGACGAGCTCTTCCCGATCTTCTTCGACGCCACCGAGCCGCCGCCTCTGCTGAACCTCGCCCAGGACTTGACCCCCGAAGAGGCCCACATGCTGGCGCAGGCGTTGCAGCAGTTCACCCGCCAACTGCGTGAGATGCTGGAGCGGTTGCTGCGGGGCCAGCCGTTGACACCCCAGGAGCTGGAGCGGCTGGGGCAACTGGCCGGCCTCAACCGCGCCGATGACCTCCGTCAGCGCGAGTGGATGGCCCGTCGTATGGCGCAGGCGCTGAAGTTCCGCGAGGTGCAAGAGGCGCTGGCCGAGTTGATGGCGCTGTTGGACAAGCTGGGGATGAACAAGCAGCGGTTGGAGCAACTCCGCCAGATCCTCCAGGCCAACCAGGCGGCGATGATGGAGCAGTTGCGCCAGCACGCTGGCCAGCGGATCGCCGAAAACATGGCGGAAAGGCGGCCCGATCAGGCCATTGATGCGTTGCTGAACCGGCCGTTCAACGCATTGAGCGAAAGCGATATGGCCCGGCTGCGCGAGGAGGTGCGTCGGCTGGCCGTGTTGCTGCGCAGCCGGATCGCCTTGCGTCAGAAACGGGCCAGGACAGGCCAGCTCGACGCCAAGGCCACGATCCGGGCCAACCTGAAACACGGCAACGTGCCCATCCAGCTCAAGTACCGCGACCGCCAGCTTAAACCCAAGCTGGTGGTGATTTGCGACATCAGCACCTCGATGCGCCACTGCTCAGAGCTGATGCTCAGCCTCATCTACGCGCTGCAGGATCAGATTCACAAAACGCATGCCTTCGCCTTCATTGACCACCTGGAGTACATTTCCCCCGATTTTCAAGGCAAAGAGGCCAAAGAGGCGATCGCAGACGTGTTGTTGCGGTTGCCTTCCGGCTACTACAACACCGACCTGGGCTATAGCCTGGCGCAGTTCGTGCAGGATTACATGGACACCGTAGACAGCCGCACCACTTTCATCATGGTGGGGGACGCGCGCAACAACTATAACGATCCCCGGCTGGACCTGTTCAGCGCCATCGCACGTCGCGCTCGACGCACCATCTGGCTCAATCCGGAGCCCGTGATCTTGTGGCGCACCGGCGACAGCGACATGTTGAAATACGCGCCGTTTTGCGATACCATCCTGCAGGTGGGCACCCTGGCCGAGCTGACGGCCGCGGTGGACCGTCTGCTGAGCGGGCAGTAGCAAGGGAGGAAGCAATGCGGATCACTTTCTACGGTGCTGCGTGTGAGGTCACCGGATCCATGCACCTGATCGAGGTCAACGGCCGGCGCATTTTGTTGGAATGTGGCATGTTCCAGGGCCGCCGGGCAGAGACTTACGAGCGGAATCTGAATTTCCCGTTTGATCCCGGGTCCATTGACGCCGTGGTGCTGACCCACGCCCACATTGACCACTCGGGCAATCTGCCTAACCTGGTCAAGCAAGGGTTTGCCGGCAGCATCTGGTGCACGGCCGCCACGCGCAACTTGTGCGTCTACATGCTGCTGGACAGCGGGCACATTCAGGAAAGTGATGCCGCTTATTTGAACAAACATCGTGCCAGGAACGGCTTGCCGCCGATCCAACCGCTGTACACGCGTGTGGATGCCCAGGCATGCCTGCCCTATTTCATCGGCGTGGGGCTCCGCCGGCCGGTCCTCGTGGCGGACGGGGTGCGGGCGACGTTCTATAACGCGGGCCATATCTTGGGCTCGGCGTTCGTCGCGCTGGATATCAAGGAGTTCGCCACGGGCAAGGAATGGCGGCTGATCTTCAGCGGAGATGTCGGCCGGCCGGGCATGGCCATCTTACGGGATCCCGACCCGCCTGACGCTGCCGAGATCCTGATCATGGAAAGCACCTACGGCGACCGGCGTCACCAGACCCGGGATGAGGCCCGCAAGACGCTCCGCGAGGTGATTCGCGACGCAGTGCGCCGCCGCGGCAAGGTGATCATCCCCGCTTTTGCAGTGGGCCGTACGCAGGAGATCGTGTACGCGTTGAACACGCTGGCTGCTGAGGGGGACATCCCCGCGCTGCCGGTCTACGTGGACAGCCCGTTAGCGGTCAACGCGACCGAGGTGTTCAGGATGCATCCGGAGGAATGGGATGAAGACGTGCAAGCCTTCCTGGCGCAAGGGGACAAGGCCAATCCCTTCGACGCTCCTGCGGTGGAGTACGTGCGCGATGCGGTGCGCAGCAAGCAGCTCAACTTCTTGAAGGAACCGGCGGTGATCATCAGCGCCAGCGGGATGGCGGAGAACGGCCGGATTTTACACCACCTCTGCAACAACATCGAGGAGCCGGAGAACACCATTCTTTTTGTCAGTTTTCAGGCGGAGAACACCCTGGGTCGAAAGCTGGTGAGCGGCGTAAGGCGGGTGAAGATCCTGGGTGAGGAGTATGATGTGCGTGCCCGGGTCGTCTCCATCGAGGGCTACAGTGCGCATGCGGATCAGTTTGAACTGTTGACCTGGGCCAGGCCCCTGGATCGCGACCGTTTGCGGCATGTTTTCCTGGTACACGGAGAACCGGCTGCGGCGACCACCCTTGCCGACCGCTTGCGTGGGGAAGGGATAAACGAGGTCCGCATCCCCCAGCGCGGAGAGAGCTTTGAGCTGTGATTGTGGGCCGCAAGCGCCTGAAACCACAAGACAGCCTGCTGTAGTCAGCCGATTGAGCCCCGGTGTCGTTGGCGTTCAAAGCTGAATGCACCTGGATGTGTGCCTTAAAGCACTTGATTTTTTATGTGCTCTGGATGTATAATGTTTGCGAAACATCGGCGAGGCTTTGTGACTTAACTTGATCCCTTCGTGTCTCTTCGCAGCCCTTCCTCGCTTCGAGCGCGCGATATAAGAGCTTTGTTGATCGTGCGATCGTCTTAACGCACTTTTACCAGGCGGCGTGCAAGACTTCCGCTCCAAGGAGGGAGGGTGCGATGAATAGCCATACGCCTCGGAAGTCGCAAATTCTCTTGGTTATCCTCTTGATTACGGGCTTGCTTGCCCCGTCTGCGGCCGCTATTGCAGAGACGTTTTCGGTGCTCTCTCCGTCGGCTGCGTATGGAAATGAGTATCGCGCGGCGTCCTCCTCTACCTCGTCCGATGCCTTGCGCCGCCAGCCCAACGAACCCCGTGAAGTCTACCTGGCGCGCGTGGCGCAAGCAAATCCAGAGTTGTTTCAGGCTGCGTTCCTGCAGGCGTTGCAGGACTACCTCAATCGCCCGGAAAGCAGCCTGGCCTCTGAGGATGACTTCTATCGGGCCGTCGAGCGTTACATCAGCCCAGGCCCGGCCGATTTGCGTGATCACATCGCAGAGTTCCTTGAATCTCAGCCTCGCAAAACGACTTCCAAACCGGATCCCGTGACCGGCGTTACGCCATCCACGCATCAGGGGGACCCAGCGTTAGCCGGCGCCCGCCCTGCCGTCCACCCGGCTGCACCCATCGCAACGCCTATACCCGTGCCGAAAGTGGCCGCTGCCCCCTCTGCCGTTGGCGATGTCGTCTTCTGGAACAGGCTGGGGTCGGTGGCGGAGGTGCTCTCCAGCGAGGTCGGGTCGGGCATCCAACTGACCAGCTATATTTATAGCGACTGGCAGGAGGCGACTTTCGAGCCAGCGCAGTTCGGCAACGGCTTGTTTGTTAACCACGATATTGAAGAGGGCTGGCAAAATGATGGCGCCAACTTCTTCGCCATTGACACCACACAGCTCGCCCTGACCCCCGAACGCGGCGCCATCGAGTTCTGGTTCAAGTTCCGATATGGGGCCGATACGCACAACCATGCCTATTTCTTCATTAGCGGCAACCGGTTTGTCTCGCACTACCCGGACTGCGACTACAACACGGATGTGGCTTTGGCGGCCGGCTGGAACGGCTGGGATTACGGCTCCTATGGGAAGCGGTTCTTCTTTTCGATCAGCAAGCCCACCGAAGGATGGAACGTCTCGATCTACACGCCCGATTATTCGGCCGCGCCCGGCGGGCCGCTGGCCTTCGTTGACGGCGACCTGGTGCATTTCGCCTTTGTATGGGATGTGGCCGGGATAGATGACAGCCCGGACACCATGCGCATCTACGTCAACGGCGAGGTGCAAGCGCGTGGCGTCGAGCCCTGGCCTGTCACGGCGCCACTGGATCGTTACCTGTGGATCGGAAGTTCGCCGAACTGCAATTACTGGGACCACGTCTACAACGCCGTGAAAGGCGTGACCGACAATCTGGTCATCTATAACGGCGCCCGGACTGACTTCTCCGGTCGCTTCAACGAAACGCCGGGGACGCTCTTTCCCCCTACGCCGACGCCCACCCCCATTGCAACGGCAACACGCACGCCTACTCCATCGGTCAGCCCGACCAATACGCCAACGCACACCCCTACTGCCACCCGGACGCCGACACGCACGCCCACGGCTACTGTCACATTGACACCTACAGCGACCGCTACCGGGACGCCGACGCGCACGCCAACGCCTACATCTACAGTCTGGGTCGGTCCGACCAATACGCCGACGCCTACGCCGACGCGCACATACACGCCGACCTCGACACCTTCCCCCACGCCGACGCCTACCTCCACCGCTACCCCGACGCCTACCAGCACGCCAACCACAAAGCCCGGCGATCGGACCACGCGCACCATCGGCGTGGTCAAGATCACTGCCGACACTTTCACCGACCTGGGAGGCGGCCGGACGCGAGCTGCAGGCAATGTCTTGCTGGGGGACTTCCTGCCGTTGGCGGGGGCCACCGACTACGTGGAGTACGACAATACCACGCTGACCGGCAACGTGACGTTAACCCTCCAGGTGGGCGGTGAGCGATTGAACCTGTTTACCGGCTTGTTCACCGTCCCGGTGGCGACCGGCGTAGGGACGCTGGGCGCTGGCGCGACGTACAACTTCAACCAACTGGCCGGGTTCCCCCTGGACACGTCCTTGCGGATTACCGGGTTCAGCATCCCGGCGGGGACGATCAGCGGCACGGCCGGCATCAACGCAGGCATCAAGGGCGTGAACGTCAACGTGAAAGTTGGTTTCACCATCGCGGCTTCGCTGGCCCACGGCATCCAATACCACGGCGCACTGGACGCTTTCACCCTGGCCATCGCCAGCGTGACTCTGAGCGTGCCGCAGGGCGCCATGCTGGCGAACACAGGCATTGCCGCGCCGGTGGTCACGTTGACGCTGTCGGCCAGCCTGGGCGGGGGCAGCGCTGCCGTCGGGGGTCTCAGGATCACGAAAGACGGGATAAGCTTCGATCGCGTCAGCATCGCTTTGCCGGAGATCAAGATCGGCGACGGATCGAAGATCAAAATGACCGGGATCAGCGCCCAGTTGACCGTTGCAGGCAACACCTACACGTTCACGGCCGGGGGCACGCTGGCCCTCAACCTGCCCGGCAACAGCCACAACATCGCGGTCTCTTTCGCCATTGACTCGACCGGCGCCCTGCGCAGCACGGTGAGCCAGCTCAGCCTGACCCTGGCGGGCGCGACCTTGAGACTGACGAACCTGACCCTCAGCAACAGCGGTCTGAGCGTCGCCACCGCCACGTTGACGCTGTCGGCCAGCCTGGGCGGGGGCAGCGCCACCGTCACCGGCGTCAACATCACCAAAGACGGGCTGAGCTTCGCCGGCGCCAGCATCACGTTCCCGGACATCAAGTTCGGCGACGGCTCCAAAGTCAGAATCGTGCAGTTGCGGGGGACGCTGGCGGCCGGCGCAAGCGGTTACACGTTCAGCCTGAGCGGCCAGTTGCAGATACGGCTGCCGGGCAACAGCCAGGACATCAGCATCACGGGCAGCATCAGCACCGCCGGCCAGTTCAGCGCCACCGTGAGCCAGTTGACGCTGAACCTGGCCAGCGTACAGCTCCGCCTTACCGGTTTGACTGTGAACAACGACGGCCTCTCGGTCGCTTCGGGCACGCTGGCGTTGCCCGCGAAGCTGGGCGGCGCCTCGGGCTCGGTCACCAACGTGACGATCACCAAGGATGGCCTGAAGATCGGCGGGGGCACGGCGAATATCCCCTTCCCTGACTTCAAGCTGGGAGGCAGCACCGGTTTTAGCGTGACAGGCGTCAAAGCCAGCATCGAGATCGTGAACAACGGCCAGGCGTACAAGATCACGCTGTCCGGCACGGTGGCGATCAGCATCCCCGGCTCCAGCGCCAGCGCGTCCGGCAGCGTCACCGTGGACAGCCAGGGCAACATCAGCGGCACGGTGAGCGCGTTCTCGCTGACCGTCGCCGGCCTGTCCCTGGAGGCCACCGGCGTCGTCATCGGCGGCGACGGCTCGTTGGCCGTGAATTCGGCGTCGCTCAAGCTGCCTGCGGCCTTCGGCGGCGGGGGCGCGACCCTTTACAACGTCAAGATCTCGGCTACCGGCGGCCTCAGCATCGGCGGAGGCAGCTTCGCCCTGCCGCAGATCAAGGCCGGGGGCTTTACGCTGGGCAACCTCAGCGGGTCGCTGATCAAGGTGGGCAACGCCTACGAGATCAGCGCCTCTGGCGTCTTCGGCATCCCGGGCCTGGGCTCGGCCGCCGGGTGCGCAGGCATCGCTGTCAGCGTCAAAATCTACGCGACAACGGTCGGCCAGACCGTACTGGAGGTCGCCCCGTGGGAGGTCGGCACAGGCGAGGCGCTGCCGGTTTCTGCAGGCGCAACGCAATGGCCGGCATCCCCGACAGCCGTCGGCCTGCGTGACGTGTCCCTCACGCTGAACTGCCAGATCCCCATCGGCCAAACCGGCTTCTTCATGACCAGGGCCTGGGGCACGGTGACGTTGGGATCGGGGAGCACGCGGGTTGAGATGGGGGTCGAGATCGCCGCGGGCAAGAAGATCGGCGGCGTGGCGGTGTTGAGCGCCAGCGCTAACGCCTACGTGGTGTCCAGCCCCTTCGAGATCGGCCTGAGCGGCAGCATCAAGGTCTTCGTCTTCACCGCAGGCGGCGCCAGCGCCACCATCAAGAGCAACAGCTTTAGGGCGACCCTGTGGATCGAGATGATCGTGGCACGGGGCAATCTCACGGTCAACGCGTGGAGCGATACCAAGGGCTTCCACCTGACCGGCAGCGCCGTGCTGGAGGTCGGCATCCCCAAGGGCAAGATCGTCAGCACCTGCACGCCGTTTGTTGACTGCGAGATCCGCTGGCAATACCCCTGCGATTGTAAGGTGTATAAGCCGTGGTGCTGTGTCAAGGTGCCGGTTAAGGTCCGCTGCTGGACCACCCAGTTGTGCGTGAACATCCCGCCCAGCAACCTGATCCTGGGCCGGGTCGGCGCGGAGGCCGGCGAGTTCACCAACGGCAAATGGGGCTTCAAGGGGTACGTGGAAGTTCTGGGGTCCAAATATGGCTTTTTCATTGACACCAGCGGCAACCTGAGCTTCACCAACGTGGACCAGTATCGCCTGGTGACGCCGGCGCAGGTGGCCCGGGCCCGGACAGCCTGGACCGCCCGGCAGGTCAGCGGGCTGCTGCCGGCGGCCCTCGATGCGCCGGACTACATCGCGTTCGCGCCCGATGGCGACATCGTCGTGAACGTGCCCATCAGCGTCACCACCGATGCCACCTTCGTGGTCAACCGCAACGGGGACGCGCCGATCCTCACGCTGATTGCGCCCGACGGCACGGTCATTGATCCCGCCCACCTGCCGCCCAATGTGACCTACCGGGAGGACGTCTCGTACTCGCCGGCCCTCCCGGCGCAGATCACCACGACGCTGGGCCTGGCAACCGCAGCCACGGCCGGGTGGAGCGGGCTGGGCATCTCTTCTCAGATCACACCGACGTTGCTGACGCCGCCCCAGGCGTGGCCGTCGCTGCGGATCGAGGGGCCGCTGGACACCACCGTGCCCATCCCGCAACGCATTGCGGGCAAGCTGGTCAACCCGCCGGGAAGCGCACAGGTGGTGGCGCAACCGGCACTGGATGCTTTGTGCAGCGCCAGCTGCAGCAGCCAGGGGGCTTGTAGCCCGGCAGAGACCTATCAGGCCGCCCGCCTGCGCTTCATCCAGGCCGCGCCGGACGTGGCCGCGGCCGATGTCCTGCTGAACGGCGACCTGCTGTTCCCGAACTTCGGCTTTGTCGGCGTTACCGCCTACGAAGAGCTGCTGGCCGGGCCGCATACAGTGCAGTTTACGGTTGCTGGCAGCACCACTGAGCTGATCAGCGTCACCGTTGACCTGCAGGCCAACACGGATTACGCGCTGGCGCTGGTGGACCGTGTCGGCAGCCTGCAACCGATGCTCATGGTGGACGAAAACTGGCCGCTGCCGGAAAGCGGCGCGCTGGTGCGCTTCGTCAACCTGGCGCCGGACGCGCCGGCTGCCGACCTGGCAGAACCTACCGGCAGGCGCCTGGCCGAGGGGGTGCCTTTCAAGGGCGTAAGCCCCTACATGAACCTGGATGCCGATATCTACGATCTGGAAGCACGGGTGGCGGACAGCGACGTCGTGCTGGCGCAGGCGCCGGGCGTGACCTTCGCCACGGGCGGCGTTTACACGGTCTTCCTCATGGGCCTGCACGAGGGCGCGCCCGGTTTGCGGCTGGTGACGCGCGCAGACGACGCACCGCCTGCCCGTGTGCGTTTTGTCAACGCCGTGCCCGGCGGGCCGGCGGCCGATCTCCTGTTCCGGCAGCCTGCTTCGGGCATCGCCGAGTACAGCCCCACGTTCACAAGCACGCTGCCTTACACGCCCACCGCCTACGTCAGCGTGGAGCCGGGCCTGAGCTTCTTCCAGATCACGCCGGCCGGCGCAACGACGCCCGTGCTCGCCGAGCTCAGCCGGGATTTGGCCGGGGGCGAGGATTACACCGTGGTGCTGAGCGGGCTACCCGCCGCGCCGGTTGCGGTGATCCTGCCGGACGACAACCGGATCCCCGAGGCCGGCCAGGCCCGGGTCCGCCTGGTCAACCTGTCGCCCGATGCGCCAGCGATGGACGTGGCCCTGCCAGGTGAGGCGGCGCTGATCGCGAACGTGCCCTTCAATGCCGCCAGCGATTACATCGCGCTGGCAAGCGGCGTGTATGACCTGGAGCTCCGGGCCGCCGGCACAGCCAACGTGCTGGCCGGGCTGGCCGCGGCCGAGCTGCGAGAGGGCTACGTCTACACCCTGTACGCGGTGGGCCGGGCCGCGGGCGCGCCGGCCCTGGAACTGAGGCTGGGCACGGACCTGGCGACGCAAAAGCTGGTGCAGAGCATGTACGAGGTCAAAGATATCCAGCCAGGCCTCTGGCGGGCGGTGCTCAGCGGCGACATCGGCCCCACCGACGACTACGTGTTCACCGCGCTGGGCGTGACCCCGGCACCGGTGCTGGCCGACCTGAGCGTCATCCCCGGCGCGGGCAACACCGCGGAGGTCGGCTGGCGGCTGACCTCGCCGCAGGTAGATACCCGTATCAGCATCTACGCCAACTCGGGGCCGATCACTACAACTCAGGTGATTACTGACAGCGACGGCACGGTGCGTACGGTAGAGATCCCGCTCTACACCGGGCCGGCCCTGGCCCGCGAGCTGACCGGCGTTGACACGACCTGGGTGGACGGCTCGCCTCATACCCATCCGGTTGACCTGAGTCGCCTGCCCAGCGGTGTGTACCGTATCTGGTTGGAGGCGGAGGATGGACGCAATGCGCCGGCCCGTGGCTACGCGCCTGCGCCGGTCATCGTGGCCCATAGCTGGCAGGCCACCTGGCCGGCGGGCCTCAGCGCTGCAGCGGGGTATCGTCGGCTGACAGTGACGTGGAACCGCAGCCCCCATCCCGACGTAGACCGCTACAGGCTCTACATTGGTGTTGTGCCGGGCGTCGCCGACCAGATGATTGACCTCGGCGAGGTGACCTCCTATGTCTTCGATAGCCTGAGCCCAGGTCGGAAGTACTACCTGTGGCTTGAGGTGGTGGACCTGGAGACGGGGCTGACCTCGACCTCGGAGACGCTGGCCGCCATCCCCGCGGTCGCGCCCTTCGCGCTGGCCGCAGATACGTTGGCGGTGGAAATTGTCGGCGGCGAATCCGTGACGCTGACGGTCAACCTGAGCACGGAGCTGGCCGCCTATCCCGATGTGGTGGGGCTGTATGGGGGCGCGCTGCCCAGCGGCCTGAACGTGGCGTTCTGGCCGGAGGTGGTCACCCCGACCGTGGCCGGTATACCCACGTCGTTGATCCTGTCGGCTGCGAAGACGACGCCCGGCGGCGTTTATCAGGTGCCCATTTGGGCTGCTGGCGGCGGGGTCACGCAAACGTTGAACCTGGATGTGACCGTATTGCAGCCGGACTTCACTGTGGTGGCTACGCCGGCCAAGGCCGTCCTCCACGAAGCCGAAAGCCGAGAGATCACCTTGTCTGCGGTCGGGAGGCACGGCATGGCGGACCCCATTGACCTCCGCCTGGAGCACGTGCCGGCCGGGTTGCTCTATGCGTTCGACCGTCCTGCTGTGACACCCGGCAGCGCTGTAACGCTGGTGATCACAGACACCGAGCTGCTGGCCGATGGCCATTATGTCCTGGAGTTGGTGGCCGCGTCCGGCCTGCGGTCGGCAACCGTGCCCATCCCGCTCACCGTGGACAAGCCGCACTTCGACCTTCTGGTCGAGATGCCGCGGCTCCAGGTCGAAGCGGGCAGCGTTGGCGTCTTGCCTGTCATCTTGACCGGCCGTCGGTGGTCGGCTCCGGTGACGGTGACCCTGGATCCGGCCAGCGTGGTACCAGAAGCCAGCATCAGCCTGGCCCGGGCGCCCGGTGGCGTACCGGTCGAGGTCATTCACGCCATCCCTTGGGCGAAGTTTTATCTTATTGTCCGCACCACAGCGGGGACACCGGCAGGTCTATACCAGGTGCGGATCAACGCACAAAGCGGTGGCAGGCAGCGCGCGCTCGAAGTGCTGGCCAACATCACGGGGGTGCCGGGCATACGGCGCACGTATTTGCCGCTGATTGTGCGTTAGATGCCCGGCTACTTCTTTCTGCCAAGGAGCTTACCGAAAGCGCTCCGCTATTACAAGCCCTGCATAGTATTGAGCGGCACCGAGCTCAGCCGCCGGTCGAAGCGTTAGCGGAGGCAGGTCAGCTGGAGCGAGTGGTTAGGCGGCATTGCTATTTTTGGACGAACGAATTGCGCGCCTGAAGTTGTTCTTCTCATTTGCATGGGATGAGCAAGCAATTCGTCAAGGATGTCAAGAGGTTCTTCCAACACAACCCCTAATCCGCCGCCCGAAACTGCGCCGGCCGCGCCAGGACAGAAGAAGCACCTCGTCACCGGGCATGATGCCATCCGCCGCGAGCGCAGCGCCGGCCGCGCCAGAGAAGCCTGATCCCCCTACTCCACCGGCGTCAGCCACCGGTTCTGGCCGTCTCCCTCTGCCGCCCACCCCTTGACCGTGTCTCCCTCCAGCTCCCACCAGGTGAACCCGTCTTGCTTGATCGGCCCCCCCCGCACGGTGAAGAGGGTGCCGGCTTTGACCCGGGCCACCGGGGTGGCGTTCCGGCCGGCGAAGTCCCGGACGGTCAACACCTGGTTGGCGTCGGTGGTTACCTGCACGCGATCCCCCAGGCGGATGGGCCGGTCTACCAGCCGCGGTGCGCCCGGGGCCGGGCTGGGGGCCGCAGCACCATCGGCCGGGACTAGCCAGGGGTCGTCCCTGGGCCCCGATGCCACCCAACCAACCAGCCCGGCGCCGTTGTCAATCTTCCACCAGTCGTAGTTCTCGGCCTGGGTCGGCCCTTCCAGCAGCGCCACAACCGCGTTGGCGTTCAGCCGGCCCAGCAGCTTGCCTTTGGCAGTGGGCTGCTCGCGCACGTTCAGGCCGCCCCCGGCTGCCACGCGCGCCCGGGCTCCAGGTGCCAGGCCGGTCGGGACGGGTGCTGCGGTGGGCGAGGGGGAGGGTGCTGCGGTGGGGGACGGGAGGGGAGTCGGCGCCTCGGTGGGCGAGGGCTGTGCGGCGGCCGTCGGTTCTGCGGCCGGCGTTGACGTCGGCGGCCGTGGGGTGGGGGTCACCCGCACCTGAAACCCCCCACACGCCAGCATGGCCAGCAACAACGTGCCAAAAGCCAACAGGATCGGCCAGCGAGAAGTCCTTGCGGACATAATCGGTCTCCTTGATGATAAACGTCCCACCATATTTCTTTGTGTCTTCGTGTCTTGGTGGTGAACTTATTGCTTACTGTACAAATTCCGCCGGTAAGATACTTACATGGCCTCCGGCGCGGTGACGCCCAACAGACCCAGCACGCGGGCGAAGACCGCCTTGGTGGCCGCCACCAGCCGCAACCGGGCACAGCTCAGGGCCGCATCGGCCGGGTCGGATGAGATCACCCGGCAGTCCCGGTAGAAGGCGTGGAAGATGCCGGCCAGCTCCTGCGCGTAGAACGCAAGATGATGCGGCGCAAGCTGGACGGCCGCACGCTCGATGATCTCGGGCAGTTCCACCATTTTGCGCAACAATGTCAGCTCGGCCGGATGGCGCAACAGGTCCAGGTCGCCGGCCGCCCAGGCCGCGGCCGGGAAACCCCGTTCGGCCGCGGTGCGCAGGATGCTGGCCATGCGCGCGTGCGCGTATTGCACGTAGTACACGGGGTTCTGGTCGTTCTGCTGCACGGCCAGGTTCAGGTCGAAATCCATCACGGCCTGGTTGGAACGGGTCAGCAGCAGGAAGCGCACCGCGTCTGCGCCGACCTCCTCCACCACTTCGTCCACGGTGATGATGTCGCCGGACCGCTTGGACAGCTTGACCTCCTGGCCGTCGCGGTACAGGCGCACCAGGTCATACAGCACGATGTCCAGCCGTTTGGGGTCCAGCCCCAGCGCCATCATCAGATAGGGCATCCGCCGCGCCTGGTTCTGGTGGTCCACCGCCCACACGTCAATGACCCGGTCGAACCCCCGGAGCACGAACTTGTCGTAGTGATACGCCACATCGGAGGCGTAGTAGCCCGGCTGTCCCGTGGAGCGGATTAAGACCTCGTCCCGGTCGGAGCCCAGAAGGCTCGTCCGTAGCCACTCGGCGCCGTCCTTGACCTCGGTCAGCCCCTTGGCGCGCAGTTGGGCCATCACCCGGTCGAACACGCCGCCGGGCTCGTAAAGGCTGCGCTCGGAGTACCAGTTGTCGAAGTAGATGCGCAGTTTTTCCGCCGAGGCGCGAATCCAGGCCAGGATCTTCTGCAACCCGATCTCGCTTAGCGCAGCGATGGCGTCCTCCTCGGCCATCTCCAGGAAGCGGTTGCCGTGCTCATCGGCCACCTCTCGTGCCAGGTCGAGCATGTAGGCGCCCTGATAGTGGTGCGCTTCCAGCGGCGCGTCCCGGCCCAGGACCTGCAGGTAGCGGCGGTAGAGCGTTTCGGCGAAGGTGCGCATCTGGGTGCCGGCGTCGTTGACGTAATACTCGCGCTGGACGCGCCAGCCGGCGGCCGCCAGCACGTTGGCCAGGGAGTCGCCCAGCACTGCGTTGCGCGCCGATCCCATGTGCAGGGGGCCGGTGGGGTTAGCGCTGATGAACTCCACCTGGCACGTCTTGCCCCCGCCGAGATCAATGTCGCCGTAGCGGCCGGCCGCGGCCTCGATGGCGGCCACCTGGCGCGCCAGCCAGGCGTCGCTCAGACGGAAGTTGATGAAGCCGGGCGCCGCAGCCTCCACTGCGCCCAGCAGGTCGCTGGGCGGCATGTGCGCGATGATGGCCTGGGCCACTGCCAGCGGGGCCAGGCGCGCCAGTTTGGCCGACTGTAACGCTACCGAGGTGGTGTAGTCGCCGTGTTTCGGGTCTTTGGTGCGGTTGATCTCGACGGCCGGCGGCGCGAAGGCCGGCAACGCAGCGGCCGCCTGGGCATTGTGGATGGCTTGGGTGACGAGAAGTGCGATGTCGTTGCGGATCACGGTTCGGTTTCTCCGGTTATCCTCGTTGTTGCTGCGATTAGGCGCTCACCGGTTCCAGTTCGTACCAGTTGGGGCCGGCCTCCATGTCCACCTTCAGCGCTGCTTTGAGCTGGTAGGCGCCTTCCATGGTCTCCTTGACCAACCGCGCTACGGGGATCAGCTCGTCGTCTGGGACCTCCAGCACCAGCTCGTCGTGCACCTGCAGGATGATGCGCGCCCGATAACCGCCTGCGTTCAGCGCGCGGAACAGGCGGATCATCGCGATCTTGATGATGTCGGCCGCCGTGCCCTGGATCGGGTGGTTGATGGCCGCGCGTTCGGCCGCCTGGCGGATGGCGTTGGCCTGCGCGCCGGTAGCCTGCGTCCGCAGCACGGGGAAGTAGCGCCGTCGGCCCAACAGCGTCTCGACATACCCCTGTTCGCGCGCCAGCCGTTTGGTCTCTTCGATGTAACGCTTCACGCCGGGGTAGGTGGCGAAATAGCGCTGCATGAACTGCTCGGCCTCGCTGCGGCTGAGGCCGGTGCGCTGCGCCAGCCCGTAGGCCGTCACGCCGTAGGAGGTGGCGAAGTTCATCATCTTGGCCACGCTGCGTTGTTCTTTGGTGACCTGGCTGAGGGGGATGCCGTACACCTTGGCCGCCGCGCTGGCGTGGATGTCCTCCCCTCGCGCGAACGCGGCCAGCAGGTACTCGTCCCCGGAGATGTGGGCCAGGATGCGCAACTCCACCTGCGAGTAGTCGGCCGAGAGCAGCTTCCATCCCGGCTCGGCCACGAACGCACGGCGGATCTCGCGGCCCAGCTCGGTGCGGACGGGGATGTTCTGCAAGTTCGGGTTGGACGAGCTGATGCGGCCCGTCTCTGCGCCGGTCTGGTTGAAGGAGGTGTGCAGCCGGCCGGTGCGCAGATTCACCATGCCGGGCAATGCATTTACATAAGTGTTGAGCAGCTTGCTGAGCTGGCGCTGCATGAGGATCAGGTCAATGATCTCGTGGCGGCCGCGCAGGCTCTCCAGCACATCGGCGGCGGTGGAATAGCCCCCGGCCTGCGTGCGTTTCAGCCCTTCGGTGGGCAGCCCCAGCTTGCCGAACAACACGTCGGAGAGCTGCTGTGTGGAGTTGACGTTGAACGCATAGCCGGCGATCTGTTGGATCTCCCGTTCGATCTCGTATAGCCGCCTGGTGAGATCGGCCGACATCTGCTCCAGGAACGGCACGTCCACCTTCACCCCGGCGCTCTCCATAGCCACCAGCACCGGCACCAGCGGCATCTCGATATCCCGGAAAAGCGGCATTAGCCCCCGCTCCGCGAGCTCGGGCAGCAGCACATCTGCCAGGCGGAGGGTCACGGCCGCGTCGGCGCAGGCATAGGCTGCCGCAGTCGCTGCCGGCACCTGATCCATGGTGATCTGGCCCTTCCCCGTGCCGATCAGCGCGCTGATGGGGGTCATCTCGAGCTTGAGCCGGGTCCAGGCCAGGTCTTTCAGGCCCAGGCCCCGGCTGCCGGGATCAATCAGGAACCCGGCCACCATAGTGTCAATCAGGCCGTGCTCCACCCCGGCCGCAGGGTCGGTAGTGACGTGGAGGTCGTTGCGGGCCAGCATAGCCAGGTCGTAGGACGCGTTATGGGCCACCTTGGTGATCTTCGGGTCGGCGAACACGGGCTGGAGCGCCTGGCGCACGGCATCCCAGGGCAGTTGTTCGATGTCACGGTGGCGCAGGGGGATGTACGCGCTGTGGCCGGGTGTATCTCCCGGCTCCCACGCCACCGCAAGCCCCACCAGCTCGGCGGCGTGCGGGTCGGTGCCCGTGGTTTCAGTATCGAACGCGATGCGCCGGGCGGCGGCCATGCGCGCGGCGACCTCGGCCAGCGCGGCCGGGGTGGTCACGAGATGGGTGTCGGCGGCTTGTTGGACGGGCAATTCAGAGGGTCGGGCGACCGGGGCCTCGGCTGCGAACAGCGCCATCTGCATCTCCTCGTCCCCTCGTCCCCGCGTCTCCCCTTCCCCGCGTCCCCAGGTCTCCGCGTCCCCAGGTCCCCGCGTCTCCCCCTCTCCGCGTCCCTCCCTCTTCACGTCCCCATGTCCCCGTGTCTCCGTGTCCCCTTCTCCCCGCGCCTCCCTCTCCACCACCGGCAACCTATCCACCAGCGACCGGAAAGCCAGGTCCTGGAACAGTTTGATCACCCGATTGCGATCGTAATCGCGCGTGCGACATGCGGCCAGGTCGAGCTTGACCGGTGCCTCGGTGACGATGCGCCCCAGCTTGCGGCTCAGCTCTGCCGCGTCCCGGTTTTCGGCCAGCGCCTTGCGTGCCCGTTCCGGCTTCACTTCATCCAGGTGTGCGAGGATTTGGTCCAGCGAGCCGTATTTCTGCAGCAGCTCGGTGGCCCCCTTTTCGCCGATCCCGCGCACGCCGGGGATGTTGTCCGACTTGTCCCCCACCAGCGCTTTGAGGTCTAGCAACTGGTCCGGCCGCAGGCCGTATTTCTCCTGGATCGTGGCAGGGTCGTAGATGATGGTGTCCGAAAACTGCCGGCCCGAGGTGAGCACGTGGATGTGGTCGTCCACCACTTGCAGGATGTCGCGATCGCCCGTTACGATGAGGGTGTGCACCCCTTTGTCGGCGGCCTGGCGCGCCAGGGTAGCCAGTACATCGTCGGCCTCGTAACCTTCGGCCGTGAAGATGGGGATGTTCAACGCTTCCACCACTTCCTTGATGCGTTCCACCTGGGAACGCAGCTCGTCGGGCATGCGTTCACGATGGCCTTTGTACGGCTCGTACATCTCGTGGCGGAAGGTCTTGCCCACGTCGAACGCGACCGCGACGTACTCGGGTTGATAGTCCCGGAGCACGTTGAGGAGCATGGAGGTGAAGCCGTAGACTGCGTTGGTCAGCTCGCCGTCAGGCGTGGCCAGGTTCAGCGGTAGCGCGTGAAACGCGCGAAACGCCAGGCTGTGGCCGTCAATCAAGACCAGGGTCGGCTTGGGCATGAGAGCCTCTTGTCCCTTCAGTATTTCAGGTGGCGGTGCGGCGACGTGCGGATCTTGTAGGGCTGCACCTTGACCTTGCCCTGGTTGATCAGCGCGGTGAGTTGCGGCTGCTCCAGGGCCGAGGCGGTGAGGCGCAGCGTGCGACCGGCGTCCAGGCGCAGCAGTCCGCTGTTCAGCTCCAGCAGGATGTTCTCGGGGCTGGTGTTGGTCACCTCGATGATGTCGGTCGGCTTCCAGGTAAAAGGCGTTTTGTCCGGCATAGGTAGCGCTCCCTTTCTGGGATGTGGTTCTACAACGCCATTTTACCCGTCAGACGCCGAAAAGTCAACGCGCCACAGCGGATGAAACTTTACCGCAGAGAGCCAGGAGGAGATATTGGGGGGGGTGTGACTCGGCGGTTAGAAACCGCAGCAACCGTTACAAAGCCTGCCTGCGCGGGCTCCCTGCTTGGTAGTGACGACTTCCGTCGTCCGTGGGGGAACGACCAAAGTCGTTACTACCAGGTCGGCGGAGGCCGACTTGGCAACGGTAGCCGTGACTTCCAGTCGCCGGGCCAGTCGGTTCCCCTCTCCCCTCTCAGCCGGCGCGCAGGTGGGGGTGGGAGATGGACAGCCGACCAGCACACCCCTGACGTTAGCGGCCTCCGCCATATTGCACTGGTTGGGCGTTTCGGCGCTTGACCAGCATGAGTCGCCGTCGTTCACAGGGATGGCGTTGTTGTAGTAGAGATAAATGGTGTTTTGGCCGGACAGTCCGGCACTGGAAATGTTGAAGTGAAACCCCACCCCACCCGGAACATCAGGGCGTGACACATTGGGAGGGCCGGTGTAAATGGGGCGCAGTACCCCGGCGCTGTCGCGGGCGCGGATCTCAATCGGGTTGGTAGTTTCAATCCAGCCGATGGCTTCAGTACAGCTGGTCCACCCCTCGATGACACCTCGGGTAGACCCCCCTGGCGGCGGACTACCTGTCTGACAGGTGTACACACAGGCGCCGGCGTAACCTGCGGCCACGCACTGATCATTGTGCGAGCACTGGGCGGTGTAAGGGCGATTGTCGCAGGCGGTCTGCCCATCCCGACACTGGAGTGAGTCGTTGCAGCAACTGGTGGAGTTAGGGCAAGCGGGATCGCAGTAGCAGGTGTTGCCCGCCACGCCACAGCCGAGGGTGCAATATCTGTCTGGGGTAGATCCGTCGCTACAGCTACATTTTCCGCACATAAGCCACCCACTAGGACCAGTGGTTGGACGGGGCGTGTTAGTTGGCCCCGGTTGTCCCGAGCCTGAGGTGGGTGTTGCGGTTGGGATGGGGGTGGGCGTGGCGCAGGTTGTACCTGAACAAAAACCGGATCTGGTTGTGCATGTTGGCTCAGTCCAACTGCATCCAAGAGCATCTGCGGAGAGGCAGGTATCTCGGGACAGGTTGGTGCAGCTGCTTCCTCCACTACAATAACCCGCTGTGTGAGTGCAACAGGTCGAGGTGTACGCTGAGCTGGTACAGTCTGATTTGTCATTATTTAGACTGCAGGTGGGACAAGTGATCCAGCTGCAACCGGTCTGAGGGCCAGTGCAACTGGTCTGTGTGGTATTGCTTGAGCATGGGCAGGCAGCATGTACCAAGTTGCCCGGCCAATTCACGGGTGCCAACTGCACCGCCGCCCAAACTACCACGACTAATACGCCCATCCGCCACGGCCTAGAAACTCGCGCCATAACCACTATGGTAGCAGAAAAGATGCGTGGTTGGGTAGGGGATGTTGGGAGTGGAGAGATCTTATCGATTGCGCACTAAGTAGGTAGTCAAAAGTCTTTATCACTTTTGTGCGACCGCTGCTTGGGCTTGACGCACGACATCGCAGTTGATCAGGGCCAAAATTGCTGCGGCCGAGAGCTGTTTGAAATGGCGGCGAATCGCTTGGTCGAGATCGGCTAAAGTTTTGAAGCTGCGATTCGCAGCGATCTCTGCTTTGAGGTGCCACCAGATCTTTTCGACGGGGTTCAGTTGATGGCCGCTGTAGGTCGGCAAATAGATCAACTGCAAGCGGGCATTGGCTTGGAGCCATTCCCGGACTGCCTTGCTGGTATGCAAGCTGGCGTTATCCACGATGACGTAAATCGTGCCGAGGGGGTAGGCCGTCAGCAGGGTGCCCAGAAAGGCAATGAACTCGACACTGCGTTTGCGCTCGGTGAGTTGATAGAACCACCGTCCCGTACGCAGGTCGCAAGCACCGAACACGCCGCGTTTGGCGTTCTGGCCGGGGGTCGGGATGCAGCCTTGTTCGCCCTTGCGTTGCCACATGGCCCGCAGCACAGCCAGGAGATGGACATCACACTCGTCTTCGGCAATCACGGTAGCCTGCGGATCGGCCAGGGCGGCCTGCAGGTGCGCTAACTTCGCAGCGGCCAGGGGATCGCGTTTGCGAATCAACGCCAGTTTGGGCCGATGCCAGGTAAACCCGGCGGCATGCACGACGCGGCGTAGGGTCGCCGCACTGACTTTGACCCGAAACCGCCGCCACAGATGCGTCACCAGCAAGGCGATGGTCCAGCAGGCCTGCAGATAGCCAAAGTTGGGTGGCGGCTGGCTGGTCTGGGCTTGGGCAATCGCCACCAGGTGCTTCTCGCACCGTGGCCGCCCACTACGCGGCGCATCTTCCAAACCCGCGAGCCCGTGGGTCTGATAGGCAGTCAACCAGGTGCGTACGGTCGCCGCATCGTAGCCCAGCAACGCGCCGATCTCTGGCGGTGAATGCCCTTGATCGGAGAGTAACACAAAGTGGATGCGCTCAGACACACGCCCCACTGCTTGACGCGCTGCTTGGCCGAGTTCCTTGCGTTGCGCGTCGGTCAGGGTCAGACGGAACATGGCAGATACCTCGTCTCGCAAGAATCTGATGCAATTCTAGCTGCCAACGCTCAATTTGTAAAGTACTAAGAACTTTTGACTACCTACTTAGAAGAATGGCGGTTATACTTGCGACTCCTCTATCCTCTTTTGGGATTCCAACATGATCACCCGGCCAGATAATATCGGCGGCGTAAACATTGTCGCGAGGGATATCTGAGACATCAATGTTGCCGAATTGCACAGCCATGTTGCCGGTTATTGATGGCCTCATCACGTTAATATGGCTATTGCCTTGAACTACGATAGTCGCTTGGCTATTGTCGGTCAGGTAACGCACGGTAATCTTGCTTCCATCAACCCCGATCACCTCACACATTTCCCAGGTTAACTGATAAGCGATATGGAAAAAACCTGGTTCTGATGAGTCATACCTACTACTTATTGAAAAAACATTCCCCCACTGGCCATTGTAAATTCTACTGATACTCTGGTCTCTCAGATCAATTGGCGTGGGAAACCCACTATTGGGCTGGGCGGGGATGAGGTAGCGGCGTTCGCCGACGGCCTCTTTTGGCGCGGGCGGTTCGGGCGCTTTGGTTGGGGGTGGCGGCGCGGCGACTACCTCCACCCTGTTGAGCCCACTGGCAGTAACCAGCCCGGCGCTGACCCAGACAGTTTTGCCGTTGTGCTCTACCTGGAGCCACTGGCCGTCACCGGTGCGACCAGTGATGCGCACGCGGTCACCGGCCTTGAGACCGCCCACCACGGCATACTCGGTGCCGGGGCCGCCGCGTAGGTTGAGATTTTGCCTCGCTACAGCAGTAGGAAACTCTGGGGTGGCGGTCGCCTCTGGGGTGGGTGGTATCTCTCTGGCCAGGCGAATCTTGTCCAGATCTATGGCACTGGTGTCGAACACCCAGCTGGGGACCCAAAGCACGGTCCCGCCGGCGTCTCGTGCTTCTTCAAACATCACTTTGAGCCAGTACCCTCTGCCTTGAGCATCGGGATATTTTTCCAGAATATCGCGAGCGTTGATCCGGCCGCCCGGCACGGCTTTGATGTCTAGCTGATAGACAAACCAGTACTGCTGATCCATTGGCGGGTACTCTTCCCCTGGCCCCCGGCGGGGGGTGTAGGCCTCCCGGGCCACGATCTCTGGGCGGGGCGTGGGCGTGGGTTCGGGGGTGGGGGTATTGGTCGGCGCGGGGCTGGGTGTGGCAGTGGGCGCAAGGGTCTCGGTCGCGGTGGCAGTGGGCGCTGGGGTTTCGGTGGGGGTGGGTGAAGGGGCCAGCGTCTCCGTGGCCACGAGGGTTGGTTCCGGGGCGGGGGGCGCCTGCGTTGCAGGCGCGAATGCAACCGGCCCGGCCGGCGCGCAGGCGGCCAGCAGGAGCAGCATGGCCAGGCCGGCGATAGCGGTGGGCCGGAGTGATCGCATCAGCAGGTGTAGTTTCAACTGGCGACCTCCGACATCTTTGTGTGCTCTGCGGTGAAATGGACTGAGATGCACGGATGCTGGCTCACGTTTTGCACCGCAGAGAGCACAGAGGTCGCAGAGAGCAATCGCCATTCGACATCTCTGCGCACTCTGCGTGCTCTGCGGTGAATGGGCTCCCTCTGAATAGCTATATTATACCGCAAGTCAGGGGGTATGCCAAGCGCCGCGCTGTGGCGCAGGCTCCCTGCCTGGTAGTGACGACTTCAGTCGTCCGCAGGGGAACGACTAAAGTCGTTACTACGAAGTCGGCGCAGGCTCGGGCTCTTGGTAGTGACGACTTCAGTCGTCCGTGGGGGAACGACTAAAGTCGTTACTACCAAGTTGGCGCAGGCTCGGGCTCTTGGTAGTGACGACTTCAGTCGTCCGTGGGGGAACGACTAAAGTCGTTACTACCAAGTCTACCAAGTCGACGGAGGCCGACTTTGCAACGGTAGCCGTGACTTCCAGTCGCCTGGATACTCAGCCCCTCGCCGCCGGGCAGGCTTTGCTCGTGGTATTGGCCCGTGAAGCGCTTCGTCGTCACGCCGCTGAACGCGCTCCCGCCGCAGTTGTCGCCGTAGGGATAGTCCCGCTCCGCCGCGCTGCGCGCGAGGCTGCGCGCTAGTAGTTGCGGTCCTTCACCGTGCCATCCCGGTTGATCAGCACCCTGGTCGAGCGCAGATGGTCGCTCACGATGTAGAACACCCCGTTGTCGGTTACGTAGCCCGTGCGTCGCATGGCGCCGCCCTCATAATACTTGGTGACCGCGCCGTTGTGATATTCGTACAGCCCCAGCAGGAAGACGGTGGTCACGCTTCCGATAGTTCCCTTGACCCGGTTGCCTTCCGCTTCGTAGCCCTCACATTCCCTTCCGCGCCACCGCCACCAGATCCGGCGAGCGGTCTGCCTCGAACCCCTCTTCCGGCCACGCCATGCGCCCATACCAGCGTGCCGCAGTGAACCCGGCCTCGTCCAGCGCCGCGGCCAGGTCGGCCTGGAACAGCGGCCGCTGCGGCGTGGTGTGCACCTCCACCTGCCAGCCGGCCGCGGCCTTGCGAAACAGCGCGATGTGAAACGCGATGCGGCCGGCCGGCATGTCGTAATCCGCAAAGCGCCACACCAGCACCTCCTGCCCGTCCAGCATGCCCCCCTGCGCCGCAAACCAGCGCGGCTGTCGCTGCCACCGCAGATCGTAGTTCAGGTTTTGCAACACCAGCAAACCGCCCGGCCGCAGCACGTCTGCCATGCCGCGCAGCGCGGCGATCAGGTCAGCCTGGGTCAGCAGGTGCGGCAGCGAGTTGCCCAGGCAGAGGACGGCGTCGAAGGATGGCTGATGGCTGATGGCAGTTGGCAGATGGCTGATAGCTGATGGCAGATGGCTGATAGCTGATGGCAGATGGCTGATGGCAGATGGCAGATGGCGGAATGTGGTGACGGCGAACGGCACATCCAGGCCGGCATCGGCGGCTTTGCGGCGGGCGATTTCAATCATCACCGGGCTGACGTCGGCGCCGACGACGCGATAGCCCTGCCGCGCCAGCCACAGCACGTGGCCGCCGCTGCCGCAGGCCGCGTCCAGCACCGTCCTTGCGCCGGCTTCCTGCAGGCGCGCGGCCAGGAAGGGGCCTTCGGCCGCCAGGCGTGCCTCCCAGTCGGTCATGACGTCGAACATTGGCGCCAGCGCGTCGTAGAAGTCGGTGGGAGTGGTCATGGTGTGGTGGTCCGTTAGCTGATCACGCTGCGACCGCGATCACCACCATGGCGACCAGCATGTACAACGACGCGTACTTGAACAACGCGAAGCTGGCCCTGGGTGACGGCCGCACCACCCCCAGCACCGCCAGGCTGAGCAGGCCCAGCCCCATGAGGCCTAGCGCGGCCAACAGCCCGGCCTGCGCGCCCAGGGTCGCTGCGGCCCAGCCCATCACCAACGCCGCGGCCAGGCTGGAGATGGCGACGACAACGCGCGTGGCGTGAAAGCCATAGGCCGCCGGGAAGGTGGGCACGCGAGCAGCCTGATAGTCGTCGAGATGTCGCATGGCAAAGGTCAGGATGTGCGTGGGGATCCAGAGCAACACGCCCAACGCCAGCATGATCCCCACCAGGTCAATCTGCCCGGTGGCCAGCGCCCGGCCGGCCAGCACCGGCATGCCGCCCGCCAGGCCGCCGAAGACGATGGAAAACGGCGTGCGTCGCTTCAACCACAGGGTGTAGACCACGGCATCGAAGAACAGCCCTGCGAACACGATTGCGCCGTAGAGCGGCGCCATCCATAGCGCCCAGGCTACACCGGCGGTGGAGAGGACCAGGCCCAGCACGGCGGCCTCGCGCACGCTCACCAGCCCCTTGGGCAGCGGCCGCCAGCACGTGCGCTTCATGATCGCATCTATGTCCGCGTCGTAGGCCATGTTCAGCACCGTGCTGCCGCTGATGGCCAGGAACAGGCTGCCCGCCAGGCCCAACAGGGTGAGCCAGTGGCCGGCCGGATGCACGGCGCTGAGGTACCCCGCGACCCCGGTTGCCAGCAGCAGGCCGGTTTGCAGGCTCTTGATCAGCGGCCAGTAACGGCGGATTGCGGATTGCGTACTGCGGATTGCGTACTGCGTACTGCGTATTGCGTACTGCGTGTTTTGGATCGCTGATTTCACAAAAGAAGCCTGATTCATCGTCGTCTCCCAGCGCTGGCAGACTTCTGTGTGAGAATCCGGACGCCGGGGCTGGCCCCGGACCGCAGCAAGCTGCGACGTCCGGTCACATGACGTCCGGTTTCATAGATTATACCCAGAATTCGCTTTGCTGCCACCTCGCCCGTTGCGATATGAATAACACAGACCAGAAAATCGTTGACTTCTGCCACATTTGGGCGTATAGTGGATGCGCGGAGCCGCATTCTGCACAAGGAGGAATCTACCATGAGCGAAGAAAAGACCCGCACAGAGGAATTCAAGGTCCAGGGCGAGGCGCTGCTGAGTTCGGTCAAGCAGCTCATCCACGAGGGCAACATCCGCCGCATCATCATCAAGAACGACGAAGGCAAGACGCTGATCGAGATCCCGCTGACCATCGGCGTGGTGGGCGCGCTGCTGCTGCCCACCCTGGCCGCGGTGGGCGCGATCGCTGCCCTGGTGGCGGACTGCACCATCGTGGTGGAGAAAGAGGACGCCGCGCCGCCGGCATAGTGAGTTTATGACGGAACCCAACGAAATCCTCAGCGAACAGATCCATCTGCTCGGCGACCTGTTGGGGCAGACCATCATCGAGCAGGAGGGTCAGGCCCTCTTCGAACTGGTGGAGGAATGCCGCGCGCTGGCGAAGGCCCGCCGGGCCGAGGATGCCGCGGCCCACGCGGCGCTGCTGGCCCGGATCGAGGGCCTGGGGCTGGCCGAGGCGCGCGGCGTACTGAAGGCGTTCGCAGCCTACTTCCAACTCGTGAACCTGGCCGAAGAGCAGGAACGGGTGCGCGTGCTGCACCAGCGCGCGGGCCGGGCGCACGCCGAGGGCCGGCCGGTGGGCGAGACTATCGCCGCGGCCGTACAGCAGCTCCGTGCCGAGGGCGTGCCCCCCGAGGCGGTCCAGGCCCTGCTGGACGAGATGCTGATCGAGCCGGTGTTCACCGCGCACCCCACCGAGGCCAAGCGGCGCACCATCCTGGCCAAGCTGCGGCGCATGGCGTTCGTGCTGCACGAGCTGGACTTTCATTCCCCGACCCCCGACGAGGTCGCCGAGGCCCACGCCGCGCTGCGGGAGGAGATCGTCGCGCTGTGGCAGTCGGACGAGACGCGGCTACGCCAGCCGACGGTGATGGACGAAGTGCGCAACGGGCTGTACTTCTTCGACGAGGTGCTGTTCGATCTGGCGCCCGTCCTCTACCGCCGGCTGGAGGCGGCGCTGGCCACCAGTTATCCTGGCTATACGTTCCGCATCCCCCGCTTCCTGCGGTTCGGCAGTTGGATCGGCGGGGACCGGGACGGCAATCCATTTGTGACCCCGGCCGTGACCGAAGAAGCGCTGCGCGAGCACAAGGCGCTGGCGCTGCGCCTCTACCAGCGCGCGCTGGACCGCATGCACGGCCACCTGAGCACCTCGGCGCGCTACGGCATCTCCCCAGAGCTCCAGGCCAGCATCGAGGCCGATGCGGCGCTCTTCCCCGACGAGGCCGAGAAAGTGGCCGCGCGTTATCCCATGCAGCCGTACCGTCACAAACTGTCCTTCATCTACCGCAAGCTGGGCGCCACAGCCGAGGCCAACCGCCGGCCGTGGCGGGCCGACCACCTGCCGCGGCCCGGCGCCTACCGGAACGCGGCCGAGTTCCTGGCCGACCTGCGGTTGATCCAGGACAGCCTGCGCGAGCGACGGGGCGAACGTCTGGCCGAGGGCCGGCTGGGGACCATCGTGCTCCAGGCGGAGATCTTCGGCTTTCACCTGGCGACGCTGGACATCCGCCAGCACGCCGAGCGCCACGTGCGCGCCCTGGCCGAGGTCTTCGGCCGCTACGGCCTGGCCGAGGATTACGCGACCTTGCCCGAAGCGGAGAAGGTCCGTTTGCTGACCGCCGAGCTGCTGAGCGCCCGGCCCCTGGCGCCCGCCCGGCTCGACTTCAGCCCGGAGACCAACGAGACGCTGGAGGTCTTCCGGCTGATCCGCCGGGCCCACGAGCGGGTGGGGGTCGAAGCCGTCCAGAACGTCATCGTCAGCATGACCACCGGCGCCAGCGACGTGCTGGCCGCGCTGCTGATGGCGAAGGACGCGGGGGTGGACGTCGCGCTGAACGTCGTGCCGCTGTTCGAGACCCTGGCCGACCTCGAGGCCGCGCCGGGGATCATGGACGCGCTGTTCGCCAATCCGGCCTACGCCCGCCATCTGGCGCGCCGCGGCGACAACCAGCAGATCATGCTGGGCTACAGCGATTCCAACAAGGACACGGGCTACGTGACCGCGACGTGGGCGTTGCGCCGGGCGCAACAGGCGCTGCCTGCGGTTTGCGCGGCGCACGGCATCCGGTTGACCCTGTTCCACGGCCGCGGGGGCAGCATCGGCCGCGGGGGCGGGCCGACCAACCGGGCGATTCTGGCCCAGCCGGCCGAGTCGCTGCGCGGCCGCATCCGCCTGACCGAACAGGGGGAGGCCATCACCAACCGCTACGCCAACCGTGAGCTGGCGCAACGCCACCTGGAGCAGATCATCCACGCGGTGTTGATCCGCAGCCTGGCGCCGGCTGCGGCCGCGCCGCCGGCCAGCAACGCCCGTTGGGAGGCGATCATGGATGCGCTTTCGGTCGAGGCGCGCGCGGCCTACCGCGGATTCGTCCACGATTCCCCTGCGCTGCTGCGTTACTTTCAGGACGCGACTCCCATAGACGCCATCGGCCGGCTCAACATCGGCAGCCGGCCGGCGCGGCGTCGGGCGACGGCCAACATTGACGACCTGCGCGCGATCCCGTGGGTGTTCGCCTGGGCGCAGAGCCGGGCCGGGCTGCCGGGGTGGTACGGCTTGGGAACCGCGTTGACCGCCTGGGCCGGGGAGGACGCCGGTCGCTGGGCCGAGCTGGCCGAGATGTACCGGGGCTGGCCGTTTTTCCGGGCGCTGATTGATAACGCCCAGCTCTCGTTGCGCCAGGCCGACCTGCCCATCGCCGAACTCTACGCAAGCCTCGCCGATGAGGAGACACGGGCCGAGGTTTTCCCGGCGTTGCAGGCCGAATACCGCCGGACCGAGGCCGCCATCCTGCGCCTCACCGGCCAGGGCGACCTGCTGGAGGCGGAGCCGTGGCTGCGGCGCTCGATCCTGCTGCGCAACCCGTACATTGACCCGATGAACTACCTGCAAGTGACGCTGCTGCGCCGCTGGCGCGACGCCGGGGGCGTGGAGGCGGACGCGCTGCGCGAGGCGGTGCTGCTCAGCGTGAACGGCGTAGCTGCGGGGCTGCGAGTCACAGGGTGAGGGGTGAGAAGCGGGTTGACATACTCTAGGGGTACGGTGTATAGTGATCATCGGTCACCCCAAGTGCAAGCGTCTATCAGGTTCAACTGAAAGGAGGTTCCTATGTCGAAGGTCGTGCGCATCCTGATGCTGGTCGTCTTCGCCTTTTCCAGCATGGTCTTCGCTGCTCCGGCCCGCGCGGCTGCGCCGAAGCTGGTGCCGGTGCCCGGCCCCTGCGTCGAGGGCATGCTGCCCGGTGGCGCGCGGTCGCTGATTTGCGTCCCCGCTGCGGGCTGGAACGGCGACCTGGTCGTCTACGGCCACGGCTACGTGGCGTTCAACCAGCCGCTGGATTTCTACAACCTCACACTGGACGATGGCACCTATCTGCCCACCCTCATTCAGACGCTGGGCTACGCGTTTGCCACGACCAGCTATCGGCAAAACGGCCTGGCGATCCTGGAGGGGGTGGAGGATGTGAAGGAGCTGGTGGCGGCGTTTCCGGCCGTTGCCGGGCGCAGCCCGACCCGCACTTACATGACCGGCCCCTCTGAAGGGGGGATCATCACCGCGTTGTTGGTGGAGCGCGCTCCGGAGCTGTTCAGCGGCGGCCTGTCCCTGTGCGGTCCGGTGGGCGATTTTCGCAAGCAGATTGACTACTGGGGCGATTTCCGGGTGCTGTTCGACTACTTTTTCCCCGGCGCTCTGCCCCCTAGCGCAATTGACATCCCCGATGAAGTGATTGCCAATTGGGAGAGCACCTACAGGCCGGCGATTGATGCTCTGATCACGGCCAACCCGAACGCCGCCGGGCAACTGATCCGCACCTCAGGCGCAGCGATTGACCCGGCCGATCCCAGCAGCGTCAACAAGACGGCGCTGGGGCTGTTGTGGTACAGCGTGTTCGCCACCAACGACGGCAAGAGCAAGCTCGGGGGCAACCCCTTCGACAACACCCGGCGCATCTACCGCGGTTCCGAGGACGACGTTGCGTTGAATCTGGGAGTGGCGCGCTACAGCGCAGACCCGGCTGCGCTGGCTGCGATGGCCGCCTACAACACCTCGGGCCGCGTGCGTATCCCGTTGGTGATGATGCACACGACCGGTGATGAGATCATCCCGTTCTGGCACCAGTTGCTCTATCGCAAGAAGCTGCTGGCCAACGGCAGTCTTGGGGTGGTCCAGATCCCCATCCCCCGCTACGGCCACTGCAACTTCACCACCGAAGAGGTGCTGGTGGCGTTCGCACTGCTGGTGTTGCAGACCACCGGCCGCGACCTGCAATATGTGCCTGAGCAGTACAACCTGGCGCCCGTGCGCGCGGCGATCGAACAGGCACGAGCGGAATTTGCGGCCACAGGTGTTGAGCGGTAAAGCGGCGGGGTGAAGGTCTAACCTGAAAACAGGCCATACTCACGTGCCAGGCATCTTGGAGAGTGCCTGGCACGTGAGCGTAAAGAGCCTCTATCTTGTTTCGAGCTTGTTTCGAGGCCTTTGCGCGAGAATCGCGATTTACCGGGTATCGCAGAGGCCCAAGGCAAGGACCAAAGGGGCCGCCAGGCGGCCGAGCGAGCCTACTGCGTCAACCCGATGGTCGCCAGCCCACCCAGGGTCACGAACTCGTCCCCGTAGGCGATCACCCGCAGGGTCATGTCGAGGTAGGTGTTGCCTCGCAGCCGGCCGGTCCAGGTCAGCGAGTCGCCCATCTTTCGATAGGGATAGCCGCTGACCCCGGCGAACTCAGCCCCATCCTCGGCTTTGCCCTTATAGCTGATCAGCGTGCCGGGGACGGTCTCGCCTCGGCGCACGGTGTAGGTAATCGCGACCTTGTAGTCGAACGCCAGCTTGTCGGGGAAGGGCGCCAGCTCGGGCCGCACGTCGGAGACAGTGACTTTCACCGTGCCCACGGTTTGCAAGCGTTGCGCGTTGGCGGCCAGGATCCGCTGGGCCATCTCCACCTGCACCCCGGGCACCGGTGATCCCTTCCAGTCCAGCGAATCGCCCACCTTTTTGATCGCCCGCATGTCGTTGATCAGCATCTCCGCGCCGGCGTCGGTGTAGCTCACGTAGCGGATGTTGGAGCCTGGGATGGCTTCGCCCATCCGCACGGCTTGTTCCGTGGGACCGCTGTACGTCAGCGTGCCCGATCCAGGGCCGGGGCAGCCGGCCAGCAAGGCGATCACCACCAGCACAATCACCACAAACGACAGAGGTTTGGTCATGATTATCCTCCCCCAGGAAGCAGTCTGGCGTTCAAACAGAGGGACCGGCTAAAGCCTCGATTCCAGTCACCACAAGCTTTCATCGTGTCCCGCCAGCCACCGGGGCAACAGCGCCAGCAGCAGCGCGGCGCACAGCCACAGGACGCCCAGATAACCGACGAACAGGGCCGCCAAGGCGTTCCCGCCGCCGACCAACGTCTGTGCGGCCAGTCCAATCGCCGCGGCGTTCCACGCGCCGTGCAGCGTGACCGCTGTCAGCCCTGCCCCCAGGCCGGCCAGCCAACGGCGTTCGAGCATCAACGCCCAGCCCAGGCCCGCCAGCCCTGAAGCCGCACAGTGCATCGTCGTTGCGGCCCCGCGTGACAGCATTGCGCCGGCCCACGAGACAGGCGACGTCAGCCCCAGAGCGCCGTTCAGCGTGCCCTCCAGCAGCGCGAACCCCGCGCCGGCCGCTGCGCCCAGCAGGAAGCCGTCCGCCCAACGCACCCGCCGGCCGGTCAGCGCCACCAGCGGCACCGCCAGCGCTTTGGCGCTTTCTTCCACCACAGGGACCAGTACGCTGGCAAGCGCCAGCACGCCGAACGCCAACCAGGGCGAACGGAGCGCGGGCAGAGACTCAAGCACCCGGTCCGGCCGGGTGTGTTGCAGACGCTCCGCCCATTCCTGTAGCTGCACCAGCAGATCGGGCCGCGCCACGGTCAGCCAGAAAGAAAAGAGCAGGAAGACGGCCAGCAGCACCAGCGCCTCGACGAAGAACGCCAGGCCTGTCCCGCCCAGGCCGCCCCAAGCCAGGCTGCCCAACGCCGGCCGCGCAGCTATCACGCTCGAATCAGTTTCTGGACTCGAGGCTTTAGCCGGTTGGTTCCGTTGCCCGGAGAAATCGGCTGAAACCTCGACTCCAGCCTGGACAGTCTTAGTGGTAGCCTGTCTCACCGTGACCGAGTAACTGCGCTGCGCGCCGTCCGTTGCCAGCGCCAGCGCCCAAAAGGCGGCCAGCGCGCTCGCCGCCACATGCAGCACGGCCACCAGGGCTTCGAAACCTGCTTCGAAAGCCACGTAACCGGCTGCCACGGCCAATGCGAACGTTAGCAGCCACCATCCCCAACCGGGCAAGCGGAAAGGCGAATCTGCCGCGCCGGACAGGCCCTGCCATGCGCTCCAGGCCAGCAGCAGGCCCAACCCTCCTACCACCACCGTGGCCCCCAGGGCGATGGTGCCGATGATCAAGGCCGCGCCGGCCGCGCCGCCCATCATCAGCGACGACAGCAGGAGCACACCGCCCAGCCCCACGCCGGTGAAGGCCGCGGCCACGCCGCCCAGGATGGCGAACACGAGGATTGTACGCCGCATTGTCAGCTCCTTTTCGCGCCGGCCAGCAGCTTTTGCAGGATGTACGCTGCCGCTCGCTTGTCCAGCGGCTGGTTGAAGTTGCCACACTTGGGGCTTTGCACGCAGCTCGGGCAGCCGTCCGCGCAGGGGCAGCCGCGAATCACGTCCAAAGTGGCCGTCCACAGCTCCGGCAGCAGCTCGAAGCCCTTTTCGGCGATGCCCACGCCGCCCGGAAAGCCGTCGTAGATGAAGATCTGGGCCGCGTCGGTGTCGGGGTGGCGCGGGGTGCTGAGCCCGCCGATGTCCCAGCGGTCGCACATGGCGAAGAGGGGTAAGATGCCGATGGCCGCATGCTCTACTGCGTGGATGCCGCCCAGGAAATCCAGGCCGCGGCGGGCCAGCTCGGCCGGCAAATCCTGCGGCAGGTCCCACCACAGCGCCATCGTCTCGTACTCGATCATCGGCAGGTCCAACGGCACCTCGTCCAACAGCGCTTCACTGGCCTGGGCCAGCCGGCGATAACCGATCACCTGGCTGCGCACGCGCACCCGGCCCAGGTAGGCGATGGCCTTCGCCAGCTCGCGATGGCGCACGGAGCGGACGATGCGCACGTCGTTGATCTCGCGCGGTTGGGTGAAGTAGTTGGCGTTGACGGATTGAACGATGGCGTGGCGTAGCTCCGCGTTATACTCCGTGACCAGATACGACTCGCCCTGGTGCAGGTAGATGGCACCAGGGTGGACGCGCTGCGGTGCGGTGGTGGCGCTCAGCTCTTCGATCAGCTTGAACTGGTTGGACGCGTCCAGCACCGCGAACCGCTCTCCCTCGGCGTCGCGCAGGCTTACCCCTTGCGCGGGATAGTCCCCCTGGGTGTAAACCCAGCGGTCGCCGGTGTAGCGCAGAACCCCTTCGTTTTCCAGCGCCACCATGGCGTCAACGAAGCCGGGGCCAAACAGGGCTTCGTCGTCCCGCGCGTCGCCATCCTTCGGGCCTTTGCGATCCGCTGAGTCCGCTTCTTCGCCCACGCGCAGCGGGCTTTCGTGCGCTGCGCAGGGCAGATGGCGCCGGAGGATGTAGATGTTGTCCGGGTCGAGCAGGGCGTGTTCGTGGGGGCGCCCCAGCAGCTCGTCGGGATGCCGCATGTAGTATTGATCCAACGGGTTGTCCAGCGCGACCAGCACCGCCAGGCTGGGCTCCGTCCCGCGTCCTGCGCGGCCGGCCTGCTGCCACAGGCTGGCGATAGTGCCGGGGAATCCCACCAGCAGCGCGGCATCCAGCCCGCCCACGTCAATGCCCAGCTCCAGTGCCGTGGTGGCGACCACGCCCGCCAGGCGGCCCTGAAACAGCTCCCGCTCGATGCGCCGCCGTTCTTCGGGCAGATAGCCTGCCCGGTACGCCGCGATGCGCTCGGCCAGTTCGGGCCGGGTCCGCAGGAGCCGTTCCCGTGCGTAGCGCAGCACCAGCTCGGCGACCACGCGCGCACGGGTGAATGCGATGGTCCGCACCCCTTGCAGGATCAGCTTGACGAAAAGTTCGCTGGCTTCGTGGTTGGCGCTGCGCCGCGCGGATTTCGTCCGATCCAGGAACGGCGGGTTCCACAGCGCGAAGAAGCGGGGCCCGTGCGGCGAGCCGTCATCGGTCACGACCCGGGCGGACAGCCCCGTGAGCAGCTCGAAGTGCTCGGCCGGGTTGGCGATGGTGGCGGAGGTGGCGATGAAGGTGGGCGATTGTGGATTGGGTGCTCCGTAGTGCGTACTGCGTATTGCATACTGCGTACTGCGCTCGCCGATTCGTGATTCGCCGATTCCTGATTCGCCCGCCCCTTGATACAGCATACACACACGCCGCAGCCGGCGGATGACGCACGCCACCTGGGAGCCGAAGACCCCGCGGTAGATGTGCGCTTCGTCAATGACCACATAGGCCAGATGGCGGAAAAACTCGGCCCAAAGCGGGTGGTTGGGCAGGATGCCTGTGTGAAGCATGTCGGGGTTGGTGAGCAGCACCCGCGCCTGTCGGCGGATGCGCGACCGGGCCCCCTGGGGGGTATCGCCGTCGTAGGTGGCAGCCGTCGGATTGACGATACCGTCCCCTGCGCCCTTCACCAGCGCGTTCCATTTGCCGAGCTGATCTTGGGCCAGCGCCTTGGTCGGGTACAGGTAGAGCGCACGCGCCAGGGGATCGCGCGCCAGCGCCTCCAGCACCGGCACGTTGAAGCACAACGTCTTGCCGCTGGCTGTTGACGTGGCGACCACCACATGCTCGCCGGCCAGCGCAGCGTTGATCGCTTCGGCCTGGTGGACGTAAAGCCGCTCGGCGCCGGCTGCTGCGAGTGCGCGCTGTACCGGCGGACTGAGCCGTTGGCGCAGTGTCCCGTAGCGTGCGCTCCGTAGCGGGATCGTCTGCACGTGGGCCAGTTGCCCGGCGTAGCCCCGCTCGCGGCGGAGCGAGTCGAGGAAGGTCGCAGGTTCGAAAGTCATACCGGACATATTGTACCACGTGCGGGCGGGATGTGGTAGAATGGTCCAGACTGAACGGCGATTTTATTCCAAACGAGGGTTTTCGAGTGAGCACGCTTCTTGCCGAGCAGATGTTCGTTCTCTTCGCCATCCTGGCCATCGGCTCCTGGCTGGGCCAGCTTTCCTTCCGCGGGGTGTCGTTGGGCGGCGCAGCGGTTTTCTTCGTGGGATTGGCGTTCGGGCACTTCGGGCTTACCATCCCGAAGCCGGTGATGGACCTGGGCTTGCTGCTGTTTGTTTACGCTGTCGGCTTGCAAGCCGGGCCGCGCTTCTTCCGCACCTTTCGCAGACAGGGGCGTCAGTTTGTGATCGTGGCCGGCGCCGGCATACTGGCCGCAGGGCTGGTCACCTTCCTTGCCGCTCGGTTGCTGCACATCCCTTATGCTGTGGCTGCCGGTATGTTCACGGGCGCAGTGACGAACACACCGGCGCTGGCAGCCACCCTCGATGCCATGAGCCGCATCGAGCCGGCCCAGGCCGCAAACATATCGGTCGGCTACGGCGTGGCGTACCCGTTCAGCATCATCGGCGTGGCGATCCTGATGCAGCTCTTGCCGAAGCTTTTGCGCAGGGACGTCAAAGCAGCCGACCAGGAGTGGCTGGCTGCGCAGCGGACCGAACAGCCGCAGCTCCAAAAGCGGAAGTTCAAGGTCACCAATCCCAACCTGGACGGCAAACGGCTGGGTGACCTGGACACCCACCGGGTGGGCCAGGTGAACATCTCGCGCGTCATGCAGGCGAGCCAGGGCAACCAGGTGGTGGCCGGGGGGCCGGACGTCGTCCTGCGCCTGGGGGATGTGGTGTTGGTGGTAGGGGCCGAAGCGGAGCTGAACAAGATGCGGCTTTTGATCGGCGAAGAGGTAGAGGTGCCCATGGAGGCCAACGCCAGGGCGATCAGCCGCGACCTGTACGTGACCGAGCAATCGTTGGCCGGCAAGCGCCTGATGGACCTGCACGTCTGGGACCGGTACAACGTGATCATTACGCGCATCCGCCGCCAGGGGCTGGAGATCGCGCCTGTGGGCACCAGCACGTTGGAGCTGGGGGATACGCTGCGTGTGGTGGGAGAAGAGGACGCTGTTGCCCAATTCGCCAGGCTGGTCAGCGGGGACGCGCGGCGGATGGACGAGACCAACATGGTGCCGTTCCTGATCGGCCTGGCCCTGGGCATTGCGGTGGGGCTCGTCCCGGTTCGGCTGCCTTTCCTGCAGGTCGCCGACGGTGCCGGGATCACCATCACCCTGGGCGCAGCGGGTGGCGCGTTTCTGGTGAGCCTGCTGCTGGGCCATTTCGGCCGCATCGGCCCATTTCGCCTGTGGGTGCCGTTGGGCGCCAAGAACCTGGCGCGCGAGCTGGGGCTGATGCTTTTTCTCGGCGGTGCCGGTGCCAACGCGGGCGCGCAACTCTTCAAAGTGATCGCGCAGCAAGGGGTCTGGCTCTTTGTGGCAGGGGCCGCGATCACGCTGGCCGCCGTGCTGGTGACGTTGATCGTCACGCACGTCTTCCTCAGGCAAAACCTGCTGGTCACCATGGGCCTGATCAGCGGCGTCATGACCAATCCGCCTGCGCTGGCCGCAGCCAGCAGCCAGACCACCACCGATGTGCCTGCCGTGACCTACGCCAGCGCGTTTCCTGTGGTGTTGATCTTCAAGATCGTGCTGGCGCAGGTGTTGGTACAGGTGTTACGGTTGTTCTAGCCGCCGGGCTCTCAGTATTCCACGTCCTTGACGTTCACATCTCCGATCAGCGCGGTGACGGCCCTCTCGTGCGCCTCGGGCTTGCCCGCTGTCCACCAGACGGTGATCAACTCATCCCCGTGCTTGATGCGGCGCTCCACGCGCGCCATCAGTCCGGCCTCCTGGAACAGACGGTCCACTTTGGGCTGCCGTTTGACGTCCAACGCTGTGGTGACGCGATAGACGCGGAACGCCCGGGCTTCTTCCAGCCGGGCTTCGGCCCAGGGCAGCCCCCACAGCACGAAGAGCGCCAGGATCGCTGCCAGGAGGGAGAAGAGGATGTAGCCGATTCCCACCCCCACGCCCAATGCCGCCGCCAGCCAGATGGTCGAAGCGGTGGTCAGGCCCCGTATCTGGCCCTGGCGATGCAGGATCACCCCGGCGCCCAGGAAGCCGACCCCTGTGACCACCTGGGCGGCAATCCGGCCGGGGTCGCCGAAAACAGCGATCTTGACCGAGAAGATGGTGAACAGGCATGCGCCCACACAGATCAGGATGATGGTGCGCAGGCCGGCGGCCTTGTCGCGAAACTCCCGTTCTCCGCCGATCAGGCCACCGATCAAGAACGCAGCCAGCAGTTTGACGATATCCACCGGCATGACGACAAACGCGTCAGACATCGTTGCCTCCTTTGTTCGGTTCGAGGAGAACCCCAGCTCGAGGAGAAACCCGGTTTCTACGAGAAACCGGGTTTCTCATGAACCGGGGGTCTCCATCATCGTTTGATGGCGCGTGTTGCGAAAAAAGTGGGCATGTATTGGGACGGCACATCCCCATCCTCTGGCGCATAGCGGTCTTCGTAGAAGCCGACGATTGCCAGCCCGGCGTCGCATTGGCCGCCGATCTGGTCTTCGAGGGTGTGGCTGTGTTCCAGTGGCCAGCCGTTTTTCATCATGCGGCGCAACTGTCGCTGGGTCAAGTGCTCTGCGTCTGAGTAGGGCAGCCGGTATTTCACCTTGAGCACCCCGCGGCGGTCAATGGCATCCCGGTCGAAGATGTAGATATCCGGGTTCATGAAACCGGCCAGCAAGGTGCCGCCTCGCCTCAGGACACGTGCCACCTCCCGATAAACCGGCCTCACGGCTGCCGCAAAAACGTTGGACACGGGATGAAAGACCAGGTCGAAGCTGCCGTCGGGGAAGGCCGAGAGATCGGCCATGTCGCCCTCTACAGTGCGGATGGTCAGCCCCTCCCGCTCGGCCACCAGGCGGTCTTGGGCAAGCTGCGCCGGTGAGTTGTCCAGCACGGTGACGTTGGCCCCTGCTGCGGCAAAGATCGGCCCCTGCTGCCCGCCGCCGGAAGCCAGGCACAGCACGTCGCACCCCGGCAGGGGCGGGAACCAGTCGCGAGGGACAGGTTTGACCGCGGTCAAGACGACCTGCCACTCACCCCGCCGCGCCGCCGCGATGACCTCTGGGCCGACAGGTCGCGTCCACGGGTTGTCCTCTGCCACCTGGCGGTTCCACGCTTCACGATTGTAGGTTCGCACGTCCATTTTAATCCTCAGATCGGATCAATGCGGCGTCAATAAATGCCTGCCAGGCCGGATACTCGGCGGGATTCCAGATGGCCCGCATGTCGGGCAGCGCATCTTCGAGCCGCCAGCCCAGGCGCAGCACGCGGTAGAGCAGGATGAAGGCCGAGGCGCGATAGTTGGCCGCGCAATGGACGAAGATGCGGCGGCCCGCATGGCGCTCCAACGCGGCAAAGAAGGCATGGAGGTCGGCCTCGGTCGGCTGCGCCCACACGACCGGGATGTGCTCGTAGATCATGCCCAGCCCTGCCACCGTGCCCCGTTCGTCGGGCAAGGCGTAGGCCGGGTCCAACCGACCCAGGTTGATCACCACCTCGGCGCCGGCCGCGGCCACAGCCGCCAGTTGCGCCTCGGTCGGCTGGCCGCCGGTGATCAAGTGGTCGGACAGGCGGCGGTAGTTAGTGATAGCGGTAAGTTCAGGCGTGTCCACCAGGGAAATCCTTTCGCATCCAGTAATACGTCGCGCCAGGCGGATAATCAACCATTTCGCCCACGACGCGATACCCTTCCCGCTCGTAGAACCCGCGCGCCTGGAAGCTGTACGTCGTCAACATGGCATGGGAGCAGCCGCGGCGCCGCGCTTCCGCCTCGGCCATGCGCAGCAGCGCGCGGCCGTGACCCTGCCCGCGCAACGACTCAGCCACCCAGAGGGTGTCAACCTCCAGCCAGCCCCAGTAAGTCTCGCCGATCAACCCGGCCACGATCTCGCCCGCCGCGTCCCGGATCACGATGTCCAGCGGCGCCTTCCTGATGCCGCGCAGCGCCCGGTGCGGCTCGGAGTGCCGGTCGTTGAACGCCCGCAGTTGCCCGCGCACAAACTCCCGCATATCCGAATCAACGGTATCGGTCAGCACGATGCGGGTCAATAACCCGCTATTCCCTGATTCGCCCATTCGCTGATTCGCTGATTCGCCCATTCGCCCTCACTCCCTCACCTGCCCATCCCCGATCCCGATCCACTTGTACGTCGTCAGCTCCTCCAGCCCCATCGGCCCGCGAGCGTGAAGCTTCTGCGTGCTGACCGCGACCTCGGCACCCAGGCCGAACTGGCCGCCATCGGTGAAGCGGGTGCTGGCGTTGACGTACACCGCCGCAGAGTTGATCTCGTCCACGAAGCGTTTGGCGTTGCGCAGGTCGTTGGTGAGGATGCTGTCGGAGTGCTCGGTGCTGTGGGCCTGGACATGCGCGATGGCCTCGTCCAGCGAATCCACGATCTTGACCCCCAGGATCAGCGCCAGCCACTCGGTGTCGAAGTCGTCCGGGCCGGCCGGGACGATTTTTGCCGACGTCCCCGCGCCTTGCAGGATCGCCAGCGCGTCGGGCGTTGCCCGTAGCTCGACCCTGCTTCGGGCCAGCCGTTCGGCCATGGCGGGCAGGAAAGCCTCGGCCACAGCGCGATGTACCAGCACCGTGTCCAGTGCATTGCACACGCTGGGCCGCTGCACTTTGGCGTTCTCCACGATGTCCACCGCGCGGGCCAGGTCGGCGCTGGCGTCCACGAAGATGTGACAGATGCCGATCCCGCCGGTGATGACCGGGATGGTGGCCTGCTCGCGGCACAGCCGGTGCAGTCCGGCGCCCCCGCGCGGGATGATCATGTCCACGTACTTGTCCAGCCGCAGCAACTGGGTCACCAGCGCCCGGTCCGGATCGCTGATGGTTTGCACGGCGGCCGTCGGCAGGCCGGAAGCCGCCAGCGCGTCCTGGATGACGGCGGTCAGCGCCAGGTTGCTGCGCAGCGTCTCGCTGCCCCCGCGCAAGATGCAGGCGTTGCCGGCCTTGAGGCACAGCGTTGCCACATCTATGGTGACATTGGGTCGCGCCTCGTAGATCACGCCGACGACGCCGATGGGGATACGCCGTTTGCACAGGCGCATGCCGTTGGGCAGCACGCGGCTATCGAATTCAGCCCCCACCGGATCGGGCAGGGCCGCCACGTGGCGGGTATCGGCTGCGAGCGCAGCGATCCGTTTCTCGTTCAGCAGAAGACGGTCGAGGAGCGCGTCGCTGAGCCCTTTTGCCCGGCCATCTGCGATGTCCAGTGCGTTTTGGGCCAGGATGTCGCCGGCCCGTGCTTCCAGCGCGTCGGCGATGGCGAGCAACGCCGCGTTTTTCTGCGCCGTCGGCGAGGTAGCCAGCACCCGGCTGGCCGCTCGGGCCGCACGGCCCATCGAGTCAAGATCTAGCAACATGTTTAGCCTCTGCAATGCCAACGAAAATGAGCGATCATCACGTGCCAGGCACTCTGTAAGATGCCTGGCACGTGAGTACGGCTGTTACGTGCCAGGCACTCTGCAAGATGCCTGGCACGTGAGTACGGCTGTCACGTGCCAGGCACTCTGTAAGATGCCTGGCACGTGAGTACGGCTGTTACGTGCCAGGCACTCTGTAAGATGCCTGGCACGTGAGTACGGCTGTTTTCGGATCAGTCACCTGATCAAATCAGATGACTGGCTGACGTCTCGCCCCCAGAAGCTCCCGGCCATCCGCCATCCGCCATCCGCCATCTGCCATCTGCCATCTGCCATCTGCCATCGGCCATCTGCCATCTGCCATCTGCCCTCCGCCAACATCACACCAGAATCATATCGTTCCGATGCACCGCCACCGGCCCCAGGGTGTAGCCCAACAGGTCGGCGATCTCGTCCGAATGGTGGCCCCGGATGCGTTCCAGGTCGGTGCTGTTGTAGCGGGTGATGCCGCGCGCCAGGTCTTTCCCCCTGGGCCCCACGATGAGCACGGTGTCCCCACGCTCGAAGTGGCCCTCCACGGCCACGATGCCGGCCGGCAGCAGGCTGCTGCCCTTGTCACGCAACGCGCGCGCTGCGCCCGCGTCCACCACCAGCCGGCCACCGGCCACGGTGCCGGCGAAGATCCAGCGCTTGCGGTTCTCCAGGGGCTCGGCCAGGGCGGGGAAACGCGTCCCCACCGCTTCGCCGTTGGCGGCGCGCAGGATCACATCGGCCGCTCGGCCGGCGGCGATGATCACATCTGCGCCGGCCCGGCGGGCGATGTCCGCCGCTTGCAGCTTGGTAGCCATGCCGCCGACCCCCAGCCCGCTGACGCTGCCGGAAGCCAGGGCGCGCAGGCTCTCGTCAATCTCGCGCACCTCCGGGATCAACTGGGCGTCCGGGTGGGTGCGCGGGTCGGCGGTGAACAGGCCGGGCTGATCGGTGAGCAGCAGCAACAGGTCGGCTTCGGCCAGCAGCACGATCAGCGCAGAAAGGTTGTCGTTGTCGCCCACCTTGATCTCGGCAGTGGCGACTGCGTCGTTCTCGTTGATGATAGGGATGATGTGATGTTCCAGCAGCGCGGCGAGCATGTCGCGCGCGTTCAGAAAGCGGCCGCGGTCGGCCACGTCGGCGCGCGTCAGCAACATCTGGCCCACGTGCAGGCCGTAGATATCGAACAGGCTCTCCCACACGTGCATCAGCCAGCCCTGGCCTACTGCCGCCAACATTTGCTTGGCCGCCACGGTGGATGGCAGGGCAGGGTGGTTCAGGCGCTCCCGGCCTGCGGCGATGGCGCCTGAGCTGACGATGATGACCTCACGTCCTTGTCGTTGGAGGATCGCGCACTGGCGCGCAATCTCCACCATATGCGCGCGATCGAGTTGCCGCGTGCCGCCGGTCAGCACGCTGGTGCCGAGTTTGATGACGATCCGTTTGTACATGCAGCCATCCGACGGGGAGTCTTGCAACGGCGCAGAGCGTTCGACGGCGAACAGTAGGGAATATTGTAGCCGATGCAGGGCGGGTGAGCAAACGTGCGAGAGCTCATTAAGAATCCCTGGAGTAATAGCGCATTTGCGCATGGATCGTGGTACAATCCACAGCACAATCATCTCCAGGAGGTTTCTGATGCGTACCGATGGCCGGCGAACCGATCAGCTTCGGCCCGTGAAACTGGAACTGGGTTACACCCGCTACGCCGAAGGCTCCGTGCTGATCACCCAGGGCAACACCGTAGTGCTGTGTAACGCCACCGTAGACGACCGCCTGCCGCCGTGGATGCTGCGGGAGGAAGCGGAACGGGGTTGGGTCACCGCAGAGTACGCGATGTTGCCCAGGGCCACCCATACCCGTTCCCCGCGTGAGACCACCCCCCAGGCGCGCACCCAGGAGATCCGCCGGCTGATCGGCCGGTCGCTCCGGGCCGCGGTGAATCTGGAGCTGCTGGGCAAACGGCAGATCATCGTGGATTGCGACGTACTGCAGGCCGACGGCGGGACGCGCACAGCCTCAGTCACCGGGGGTTACGTGGCGCTGGCGCTGGCCCTGCGCCGGCTCATCGCGGACGGCACGATCCCGCCGGAAACGTTGCTGGCCCCCGTGGCCGCGGTGAGCGTGGGGATCGTGGATGGCGAGGCGCTGCTGGACCTGGCCTACGACGAGGACCTGCGCGCCGAGGTGGACATGAACATCGTGATGAATGCCGAGGGACGCTACATCGAAGTGCAGGGCACGGCCGAGCACCGGCCGTTCGACCGGGCCGCGCTGGATCGCTTGTTGGACCTGGCCGCGAGCGGCATCGGCGCGCTGCTGGCCGCGCAGCGGGACGCGTTGGCCAGGGCATGATCGAGCTGACTCCGGTCCAGTGGGCGTTCATGGGGCTGGCCGGCTTCCTCACCGGCGTCTCCAAGACCGGCGTTACCGGGCTGAGCATCCTGGCGGTGGCCATTGCGGCCAGCGTACTGCCCGCGCGCGATTCGGTGGGCACGATCCTGCTCGTTTTCCTGACCGGTGACGTCATGGCGATCAGCATGTATCGCCGTACTGCGAGCTGGCCGCACCTGCGCCGTATCTTCCCTTGGGCGGGGCTGGGCGTGCTGGTCGGGGCCGCCGCCATGAGCCGTGTGGACAACGAGAGCGCGCGCCGGCTGATCGGAAGCATTCTGGTGGCCCTCATCGTCCTCTACTTCATCCGGCAACGCGCCGTGAACGGGACTGCCGGCGAGGCGTTGCCGTTTGCGCGCCAACCCTGGCTGATCGGCGTCGCCGGTGTGCTGACCGGCTTCACGACGATGGTCGCGAATGCGTCCGGTCCGATTATGATCCTCTACCTGTTGGCGTTGCAGCTCCCCAAAGAGGTCTTCGTCGGGACCACGGCCTGGTTTTTCCTGGCACTGAACCTGTACAAGACGCCGTTTAGCGTGGGGCTGGGGTTGATCAATCCCGGATCGGCGGTCGCGGCGTTGCCCGCCGTGCCTTTCGTAGTTGTCGGCGCATTCGTGGGGCGGGCGCTGCTGCGCAGGCTGAACCAGCGCCTTTTCGAGCGGATCGCGCTGACGCTGGCGCTGATGGCCGGGGTGCGATTGTTGTTATGAATGCTGCGCACATTTCTGGATTCGAGGCTTCAGCCGGTCTCTCTGTTTTTCTCATCAACTCTTGCTGTGAACCTGGGGTTTGTGCTATACTGATATCAGGTCATCGGTAAAGCTCGCGTCGGTCAGGTTTTCGGTCGGTCGCAAGGAATCGAAGATGTCTGCCCTGTGCGAGGCGCAACATCCTTCGGATCTGCCCATGCTGCAGGTCAGCATGTTGGGGCCACCTGAAGTGAGGTGGGGCGGTCGGGCCCTGCCCATTCCCCGCCGCCAGGCTCGCGCCCTGCTCTACCGTCTGGCTGCCCGACTGCAACCCGTCCCCCGCGAACAACTCTGCTTCCTCTTCTGGCCCGATATCCCGGAATCTATCGCTCACCGCCACCTCAGCCATCTGCTGACCCACCTCCGCCGCGCCCTCCCGATCCCAGAGTCGCTGCTGGTTACCGAGGAAAATGTTGCCCTGGACGCGTCACGGGTTTGGTCGGATGTGGCGGCTTTCGAGCGGCTGTGTACAACCCTCACCCTCACCCCCCCGGCCCCCCTCTCCCTCTCCCAAAGTTGGGAGAGGGAGAGGGGGGTGCAGGGGGGAGTGGGTGAGGGCCTCCAGCAGGCCATCGCCCTCTACCGTGGCCCCTTCCTGGCCGGCTTTTTCCTCCCCGAAAGCGCCGAGTTCGAGACCTGGGCCGGGCAAGAACGACGCGCCTGCGAGGAGCTCTATCTGACGGCTTTAATTGCCCTGATCGAGGAGCGGAGCGACCGGGGGGAATATGACGCGGCCGTTGCCTATGCCCGGCGCTACCTGGAGACCGACGACCTGGCCGAAGATGTACATCGCCGGCTCATCCAGCTTTACACCGCAACTGGCGATCGCAGTGCGGCGTTGCGTCAGTTTGAGCATTGTGTGGCGGTCCTGGAGCGCGAGCTGGGCGTCAGCCCGTTGCCCGAGACCAGGGCAGCCTATCAGGCCGCCCTGGAAGGCCGGCCTTACCCGCCACAACGACCGATAGTTACGCCCATCTGGGCCACCCTGCCGGGCTTGCGGGTGCCGCTTGTCGGCCGCCAGGAGGCGCTGGCCCGTTTGCGGCAATTGTATGCCGATGCCTGCCGGGCGCGCGGCAGCGTCACCCTGATCTCAGGCGAGGCCGGCATCGGTAAGTCGCGGCTGATGCAGGAATTTGCCACCGGCCTGACAGACCGGGCACTGGTCCTGGCAGGGGCCAGTTACCCGGGCGAGCAAACGGCCCCTTACCAGCCTATCGTCCAGGCCCTGCGCACTATCCTGAGCAAGGGGACGGAGGAGCCCAGGAGGAGAGGCGACGACTTCTCCTCTGCTTCCTTGCTCCCGCGTTCCCTTGCCCAAATCTGGTTGGCCGAGGCCGTGCGACTGCTGCCCGAGCTGTGCGACATCTACCCTGATTTGCCACCACCGCTGCCGGCCGAGCCGGACGAAGCCCGTAGTCGCCTGTTTGAGGCCCTGTGTCAGATCGTCCTGGGGTTGGCTACCTCACCTCCACTCCCCCATCCCCTTTCCCCCTCTCCCATCGGAAGAGGGGGAGAGGGGGTGAGGTCTCCCCTGCTCCTTTGCCTGGACGACCTTCACTGGGCCGACAGCGCCACTCTGGACTGGCTGGCCTACCTGGGAAGACAGCTCCGCAACCAGGCCGTGCTGGTCATCGGCACTTATCGCAGCGAAGAGGCCGAGGCGGTGGCCGATCTGCGCCACAACCTGGCCCGGCTAGGCATCCTCTCGGAGTTGAAATTGACCGGGCTGGATGTGGCTGCTGTTCACCAGCTTCTGCTATGCTCTTTCTCCCTTCCCCGGTGGGAGAGGAAGAAAGAGGGGGGTGAGGGTGCGGTAGCTCTCGTCGCCCGCCTCCAGGCGATCACGGGCGGCAACCCGTTCTTCTTGCTCGAACTCCTCAAGACCTGGCTGGAGACGGGCCGGCCGGCTGGCAGCCTGGACTCGCTGGAACACCTTCCTCTGCCCGACACCGTCCGCGAGGCGATCGAGGCGCGTCTTCGGCGCCTCAGCCCGCGAGCGCGGCAAATCCTGGAAGCAGGCGCCATCCTGGGCCAAACCTTCAGCCTGGACGAGGTGCGCCTGACCGCCGGGCGCCGGGAACTGGAGGCGATTGATGGACTGGATGAACTGGTTGCCCGGCAACTGTTGGTGGAGGAGCCCCCGGCCTATCGCTTCCACCACGAGCTCACGCAGCGAGCCGTGGAGGCCAGCCTGAGCCCGATGCGGCGTCAGTTGCTGCATCGGCGGGCCGGCCGGACGCTGGAGCAACTGGCCTCCGAGCAGGTGGCGGCCATGGCCCACCACTTCGACGTCTGTGGTGAGGTGAAGAAGGCGCTGTACTACTATGGGCTGGCGGCCCAGCAGGCTGAGGCCCTCTTCGCCTGGCGAGAGGCGGAGGAGCACCAGAGCCGGATGCTGGCGCTGTTGGAGCGGCTGGACCCAGAGTGCAGGCAGCCAGATTGCCTGGCGCAGCGCGGGCAGGTGCTGGTAGCCCGAGCCAACCAACGCTATCTCCAGGGCCGGCTGGCGGAGCGGGATGCCGACCTGACGGCACTGGCTGACCTGGCCCAGGCTGGCGGCGTTGAGACCTTGCGCCTGCAAGCACTGGTGGAATGGACACGCTACCTGAACCTGGACGCGCAGTATGAGAAAGCCATTGCCAGGGCCGAGGAGGGCCTGGCCGTCGCCGAACGCGTGAACGATCTCGCGGCCCGGTGCCATCTGCTCAACCAGATCGGCTTTGCCCGCTATTTCCTGGGGCAGCCACAGCCGGCGCTGGTGGCCCTGGAAGCCGCCCTGGCATTGGCACCGGAAACGGATCGCGAGATCCGCCGGCATATCATGCACACCCTGGGCTATGTGTACTTCCATCTGGGGGACTATGCTCGTTCCCTGGCCTGCTATGAGGCAGCCTATACCGACCATCAGGCGGTCGGCGATTACAACGGCATGGCCTGGGGCAGTTTCGACATCGGGGCCGTGCATCTGGAGATGGGACACTTTGCCGAGGCCCAGCACTATCTTGATGAAGGCCTCGCCCTGGCGCGGCGGATCGGCGCGCGGCCGGCCGAATCCTACGGCTTGATCCTGTTGGGATGCTGGAACCTGCACTGCGGCAACTATGTGTTGGCGCTCGGCCATTTCCAGCAGGCTCAATTAACGCAGGAAGAGCTGCGCACCGAACATGGCCGCGTGGCAGGTGAGCTGGGGATGGGGCTGGCCTTTTATCAACTGGGCGTCCTGGACGAAGCCCGGCGCTGCCTGGAGAGCGCGGTGGCACGGGCCCGCGCCATCGGCCACCGTCGGCGCTTGACCGAAACCCTGGTCGGGCTGGGGTTGGTGGCGGTCGCCGCGGGCCAGATCCCGGCCGCGCGCGGCAGCGTGGACGAGGCGGTTGCCCTGGCCCGGCAGTGCGATCATCGCGAGGGCCTGGCGAGCGGGCTGGCTGCCCTGGCCCATGCCGAACGGCAGGAGGGTGATCCCGTCAGTGCTCTAGCCCATGCCAGGGAAGCCATCCGCGTCGCTCAGGAGAGCGCGCTGCCCGTCTGCGAGATGTGGGGCGAGATGGAGGCCGGCCTGGCGTTGCTGGTTCAGGGTGAGCCTGAGGCAGCTTTGGAGCACACCGGCCGGGCGGTTGCCCTCATGCCCCGCGCTCATCAGGGCTGGATCGGCACCGAACAGGTCCACCTGGCACACGCGCAAGTGCTGTGCAGCCTGAATCGCCTGGATGAAGCCGCCGGGCAGGTTCGGCTGGCCGAGGCACTCATCCGTGCCAAGGCCGAACGCATCCCCGACTCCTCACAGCGCAAACGCTATCTCCACTTCGCTAACGCGGCCATTCGCTGATTTGTTGATTCTTCTTGTAGCCACTTTGTAGCCACCTCTGTGCTATGCTGGTCTCCAGAAAGAGGCGGTGTACCGGTGAGGTCTCTGGAAAGGAGGGTAGCACGATGGCAACCTACATCAGCCTGATGAAATACACGGACGAAGGTATGCGCAACATCAAAGAGGCTCCTCAGCGCGTGGCAAACGCCCAAAAACTGCTAGAAGCCATGGGCTGCAAGCTGATTGGTATGTACAGCGTTATGGGGGAATACGACTATGTGGCCATCGCCGAGGCTCCTAACGACGAAGTCGCGATGACCTACCTGTTAGCCCTCGGCTCATTCGGACAAGTCCGGACGACGACACTGAGGGCGTTCAACATGCAGGAGTTTGCGGCGGCCGTCAATAGACTCCCGTAGCTGGACGAACAAAGGTAACGATGTGTCTTCCCTTGCGGGATGAGCGGTTGGAGGCCGGTGCACCGCCTTGGCCGTAAGGGAGACCATTGTTCAACGATGACGTATGGATTGAGTCCTGTGAATGAGAAAGGAGTTGACCTATGGCGCACTTGCGAAAGAGCATCCTGATCCACGCACCGGTGGAGAAAGTAGCTGCCTTCGCCGGAGATCCCAGGAACTGGGCGGCCTTCTGGGTTAACCTCGGCGAACCGGAAGAGCAGATAGGCGAGGGTGAGGTCGGAACCGTGGTCAAGCATAGCTACCTGATGGCCGGCGTGCGTTTTCCGGTCACCAGCCGCGTGCTGGAAAACGCGACCGGGCCAGAAGGGACGCGGTGGCGCGGAGCAATCGAAGGGCCGCTATCGGGTGAGCAGGCCTGGACCTACGCCCGCAAGGGGGACGACACCGAGGTGACGGCAGACATCGAGTACACCGTGCCCGGATCAGCGCTGGGGCGGATCGCCGACCGGCTGATCGTCGAGCGCATGCAGGAACGGGCACTGGGACAGACGTTGGAGAACCTCAAACTGCTGTGTGAGGCGGCCGGGTAGTAGCAAAGGCGGGAGGGGGTTGCAATCGGCCCCCTCCCACGCCGAGGGCAAAAGCGACAAAGGAGACGAGCAGATGCCTGGTGGAGCTATCATCGGTGCCGTGGTTGGCCTTATTCTGGCCTGGCTGATTGCAGCTGTGAGATCAAGAGCCACACATTTGGGCGGAGGCTGGTGGCAGTTTGAGGGCATAGGATGCCTGGCAAACCTCCTCCTCTATCTGATATTTGCTGCTGTGGGAGCGGTCATCGGCTTGCTGATTGTCGGCCTGTAAACTTGGCCCGGCTGGGTGGGCTCCATTCTATTCAGGCTTGAACAGTAAGTGGCAAGAGCAGATATTGGCTGTCGTGCCGTCGGTCCGGCCGCAGTGAGGTGTATTTCATGTCTACATCTATCGAGTATGCCTCATTTCTGGTTCGGGTGTGGCGCGAAGTAACCCCTTCCCTCCAAAGGGAGGGAGAGGGCGGAGAGGTATCCAACTGGCACGGCGAAGTCGAGCACATTCAAAGTGGTCGGCTCTGGATCTTCGACAACCTGGATGAGCTGCTGGCCTTTCTGCGTAAACGGGCGGAACGGAACTCTGTCCAGGACTCTGCTGCGGCCCAGAGCAGCGAAGCCGCCCGAAGCACCCCGTAGAAGACTCCCTTCTTCTCTCCAAGGAAAGGAGAGGGGGAAAAGGGTGAGCGGGGCTCAGTTTTACAGCGCGCAGTAGCGCTCGATGCGCTGGCCGATGACCGCCAGGCCCTCCTCCCAGAACTTGCGCTGGCGGATGTCAATCCCGAAACGGCCGGCCAGGTCGGCCGCTTTGCCTTCGCCGGTGGATGCCAGCAGCTCCCGATATTCGGGCACGAAGGCGGCCCCACGCGCCTGATAAATCGCGTAGAGCCCGGTGCCGAACAGCAAGCCGAAGGCGTAAGGGAAGTTGTAAAACGACAGGCCGGCGAAGTAATAGTGCGGCTTCCACGTCCACATGTACGGGTGCAGGTAGCGCTCGTCCAGGCCGTCCCCGTAAGTTGCCCGCTGCGCGCGCGTCATGATCTCGCACAGCTCGTCGGCCGAGAGCTCGGCAGCGGCCCGGCGCTCGAAGACCTCCTTCTCAAACAGGTAGCGCGAGTAGATGTCCACGATCACCTGGGCCTGTCCGATGAGGATCGTCTCCAGGATGGCCAGCGCTTCGGCCGGGTCGGTCGTCTGGTTCAGCACCGCCTCCATCACGATCGTCTCGCACATGATGGACGCGGTTTCGGCCAGGGTCATGGGGGTCTGGCTCTGCAACGGGGTCTTGCCTGCCATGTACAGGCAGTGGTTGTGATAGGCGTGTCCCAGCTCGTGCGCGATGGTGGACACCTGGTCCAGGGTGCCGTCGAAGTTGCACAGGACGCGCGACTCCTTGACGCCGTCCACGCCCATGCAGAACGCGCCCCCGCGCTTGCCCTCCCGCGGCTCAGCATCAATCCAGCGCTTGTCGAAGGCGCGTTGGGCCAGGGCTGCCAGGTCGTCGCTGAAGGTGGCAAATTGCGTGAGGATGAAGTCTCGCGTTTCGTCCCAGGTGTAGGTGCGGTCGGCCTTACCGAACGGCGCCCAGATGTCCCACCAGGCCAGGCGCTCTTTGCCCAGCCGTTGCGCCTTGGCCCGGAAATAACGGCGAAAGGCGGGGAAGGAGGCTTCCATGGCGGCCAGCATTGCCTCCAGCGTGGGCCGGTCAATGCGTGCCATGTCCAGGGCCGCGTGCAAGGCATCTTCCCGGCCACGTCGCCGGTTGAGGGTGATCGCTTCGCCTTTCACCCCGTTGAGCGCGGCGGCCAGCGGCTCACGCGCGGACGCCAACAGCGCCAGCTCGGCCTCGTAGGCGCGACGGCGCACCGTCTCGTCGGGGTGAGAGTGCAGGTTGATGAGCGCGGGCAGCGGCAGGCGCCTGACTTCGCCGTCCAGCTCGAAATCGGCCGCCAGTTGCGACGTGATCGTGCCCTGTAGCTTGCTCCAGGCGTTGGCGCCGGTCAGGCTCAGCTCGGCGGCCAGCGCTTCTTCGGCCTCGCTCATCAGGTAGCGGCTCTGCTCCGCTGTCTCGCGCAGGGCGAACGCATGGGCTGCTGCGGTTGCGTTCCCGGCGATCACTTCTTCCAGCACCGACGCCAGTCGGCCGATCCACGCCTTGAACCGCGTGCCCAGGGTCCGGAGTCGCACCGCCACCAGTTCGAACTCCGAAAGGCGCCGACGGGCCAGGTCATTGCGCGAGTCGGTGGTCACGAAGGACATGATGTAAGGCCGGATAGTGTCGGCCAGCGCGGATGCCGCGTTGAAACGGTCAATGGCTTCGCCCACCAGCGAGCTCAGGGTCGAAAGCGGCGTGTGGGCATCTGTGCCCGCAACGCGGTCGGCGAAGAACGCTTCCAGTTCGTCCAGTTGTCGCGCAAAATCGGCCAGCGCAGCCGCAAATTCCGGCGACTCCAGGCCGGGGTAGACGTTGGACAGGTCCCAGTGGGGTAACGCTTGGGTCATGATGTTCTCCTGAAACAGTTGTCTGGCAGCGCCATCAGGTTTGTCGGGTGATGGCCATGCCCAGTCCGATGTACGTCCACAGCAGCACCGACATGTGGGGATAGACCAGGTTGAACAGGTAGTGGTCGAAAATCCCGCCCACCAACACACCGGTCAACGCGCCGCCCAGGCCTAACAGCAACGCCTCCAACCCTGGATCGGCCACGCGGCGCCAGGCGCGCCACAGGCTGCCCAGGTAGCCGACGATCACTGCCAGGAAGACGGACACCCCGACGACCCCCATGATTTCGGCCATCAGCAAGTAGAGGTTGGAAACCCCCACGTAGAGGTCGGCATCAGGGGAGCCGGCGAATCCCACGCCCAGAACCGGATACCGGCTGATCAGCGCCAGCGCGTCCTTGTACTCTCCCAGCCGCATCAGTGTCGCCCGGTCCTGCAATCGGATGCCCTCGATAAAGTGGACCACGTATTCCTGCGCCTGCGGCAGCAGCAAGAGCAGCGCGGCGCCGATCGCACCGACCAGCAGCAGCTTGCGGTAGCGCAACAGCCCGATCACCAGCAGGCCCGCTGCCAGTCCTACCAGCGAGCCGCGGCTGTAGGTGAGATAGAGCGCCAGCAGCTCCAGCCCGAGGAAGAGCGCGACCCATCGCCTGCGAAACAAGGGCGCAGGGCTGACCACTTGTGGCGCGGTCAGGCCGGCCACCAGGATCAAGAATCCGCCCAGCACGTTGGGGTCTATCATGGTGCCGATGGCCCGCATGGGATTGGCCGGATCATCCTCGATGTAGCGCAGCGCGCCCGCGCCACCGGGATAGTTGAAGCGGGCCAGCGCATCCAAAACCCGGATGGTCCACCTCTCCGGGATCACGTAGAAGACGACTGCGATGGTCGCAGCCGCCGCGCCGGCCAGCATCACCAGTCGGGCCAGCAGGTCTACGTCAGCCCGACGGCGCAATGTGTTCACCAAGACGAAAAAGAAGCCGATGGCCAGCAGAAGCTCGGCGAAATTGCGGATCGTCGTAGGGGTAGGCCGGCTGTAACGCAGGCCGTTGGCGAAGGAGAAAACCGCCATCAGCATAAAGAGGAGCACAACCGCGCCCAGGGGCGTGCCGATGAGCTCTCGATCTCGTCTGGTGGCCACGCGCAGGATCCAGACGAAGTAGATGGCCAACAGCGCCACGTTCAGGAAGGTCGGCGTGAAGCCTATTTTGAACGGCAACGCGGCGAACGGCAGCAGGCCGATCACGGCGAACAATGCGGCCAGCCCCCAGCGGATGTCGCGCAGGATCAGCAAGCCGGCGATGAGCGCAATCACGCCGGCGATGCTGTAGATCGGCCCGGCGACCGCCACCAGCAACGCGGCGACCAGCGCACCGACGAAGAAAGCTCCGCCACGGGCGGCCGTCGCAACCCGAGGGTCGGGGCTGAAAAGGACGGATTCAAAACGACGCAACACGGTAGTCATGGCTCGGAGATTATAGCAGACTCGGGCGCAGGACACGAAACCGATGCCTTTGCGTTCCGACGGCAAAGCCGCCCGCCAGAGCTCAGCGTTGCAGCCATCCGACAAACACGGTTGTGCCCGATTCCGCCCCGAAAGGATATGCCCCTACCTCCATCCGATAGCGGCCCGGCCCGGCCCACTCCGGCCAAGCCACCCTATACACGTCTCGCATCACGTGGCCGGCCGGCCAGCGGTCGGTGCTGAAGCGGCCCGCACCCGGCGACCGCTTCCACTCCCAGACCACGGTCCCATCCTCGGCCACCACGCGCAAAATCACGCGCCAGTCGTGGGTGGGCCGTTCAGCGGCGGTCCAATACAGGATCGGCTCGCCGTCCAGGGTTGCGCCCAGCAGAGTGAGCTCCCCCAACTTCACCCCACCGGACGTCGCAGCTTGCTGCGTACCTGCGCCCAAATCGGACGCCGCAGCTTGCTGCGTCCTGAAGCGGGCCCCGGCGTCCGGGGTGTGGGTGGACGCCGCAGCTTGCTGCGGCCCGGAGCGAGCTCCGGCGTCCGGTGTCTGTACGGCCGTCGCAGCTTGCTGCGTCCTGAAGCGGGCCCCGGCGTCCGGCGGCGGAGCGAACGCCGGCCGGATCACGCCCAGCAGGCCGTACAGCCCCAACGCCAGGCTGAGCAGTGTGATGGCTATCGCGGCCTCGTGTTCCCGGCGCTGAGGAATCCACGCCAGCCAGCCCACGGCCAGCAACCCGGCCAGCGCACCCACGGCGGGGTAGAGCAACCGGCCCTGGTCGGTGCCCAGCGCCACCAGCGAATACTGCCAGATGCCCAGGGCGGTCAGCAGGGCGGCCAGGGCCAGCAATCCCAGCGCGATGCGTTCGTGGCGGCCTTGCGGCCGGATCGTGCGCCACACCAGTCCTGCGCCGGCCAGCGCGCTCAGCGCTGCCAGCAGCCCGTAGAGCCAGCCGGCCATGGGGATGTGCCCGGCGCCGCCGAACTTGCCCCAAAACGAGATGAACCACCCGCGCAGCAGCCAGGCGGTGTCGCCAGCAGTCCAGGGCCCCGTGCGCACGTCCACCGTCTGGCGCGCGAACGCCATGCCCAGCGGATCGCCGTGCAGCGTCCAGTTGCGCCAGAACCAGGGCGCTGCGATCAACAGCGCGGGCAGGAAGACCAGCAGCCCGGTCACCAATGCTTGTGGAAGCGCGCGACGGAGCATTGCAAGCACCTCCGGCCACCTCGCCGTCGGTGTATTTCCCGGAATCGAGGCTTCAGCCGGTCTCGTGCGCCACCCTAAAGGATAGGCCCGAGATTTCCTCACTTCATCCAGCCAGGCCCCCGCCACGATCGCAATCCCCACCACCGGCCACAGCGCGGCCGTGCTCACCTTCGCCAGCAGCCCGAACCCCAACGCCAGCGGGGTCCACCAACCGACAACGAAAAGGGTCCTCCGCGATGCGGGAGTCGAGGCTTCAGCCGGTTCCTCCCGCAACGTACCAGACCGGCCCAAGCCTCGATTCCGGTCTGATCGGTTCTCTTGTGCCACCACGCCTGCTCGGAAAATGGCCAGCCCGCCCCACAGCGCCAGCGTGCCGCACAGGGCCGCCAGGTTATCGTTGTTGGCCGAACCGCCGATGAACGCGAACTCCGGCAAGAAGGCCAGCAGCCCTGTGCCGGCCCAGGCCACTGCCGGTTGGGTCGGCAGCGCCGTTCGCAGCAGCCCGAAGGTGGCCCACACCGTCAGCGTGCTCAAGAGCGCAGACCAGAGCCGGGCCAGATGAAAAGCCAGCGCCCCATCTCGCCATGGCCAGGCCTCCAGCGCCGTATGGATGAAGAAGTTGGGGCTGCCGGCCTCGTCCCATTCCGCCGGGTTCAGCCGGATGTCGGGGTTGGCGCGCAGGAAGTCGAAGCGCGGCTCGGCCAGCGAGGCGACCAGCGCGGCCGTGGCGTGGTAAAGGGGCGGATGCTTCGCCTGGGTCATGGCCGGGCTGTCGGGCAGCCGCCGCTCCTGCGCCAGATAGACGATATAGGCCCAGTGGTCCGCCTCGTCGGGGGCTTCGCCCAGGGGGACCATGGCACTGTAGGCGATGGTCAGAGCCAGGTGTGCGATCAGCAGGATCAGCAACCCTGACCGGGCCCGTTGCGGAGATGGACGGCGCGCCCCGGATACGTTCATGGCCTGTTCACCGTCAGCGGCAGCGGCAGTGGAATGCCGTCACCATCGCCGCACCGGAGCCGCTCGAAGGTCGTCTCGTCGTAGAAGCCGACGTGCACGGTGTATTCGCCCGGCACCAGGTCTGCGGGGATCAGCAACGGATGCACATCTACCACGATCTCGCCGTTGGCCCAGGAAGGGGTCAACGCAGCGCCGTCGGCCGGATACCCATCGGCCTGGGCCACGTTTTGGCCCTGAGGATCACGCATGTGGACATACACTTTCCAGTTGCGTTTAGTCGGTCCGCTGGCTCGCCAGATCAACGTCACCGGCGCAGTGCTGCCGGGTGCAATGCTCTGCGGCATGTCGAAGCGAAGCAGCCGGATTCCCTGGTCGCAAGATACGTTGATAGCGGTTCCTTCTTCCGGCACGTCGAAGCGTCGCGGTCGGTCCTGCACCGTCAGGGTGCCGATGGTGATCGCCGGCCCGGCAGCTCCCGTTGCCAGATCGGCAATGGTCAACCTGGCGCGATAGGCTCCTGGAGATAGCGTCCCCGGTAAGGTGAACCGCGGTTGCACCCTGATTGCCCGGCCCGGCATCCAGGCTGCGCTCGGGTGCCAGCGCGGGGCCAACGGTTGCACCAGGGTGGCCTGTTCTCCCTTCCGCTCCAGCCGTAGTGCGACCTGTAGCTCCGGCTGCGTTGTTTCCACGGTCAGTTGCAGAGGGATCTGGAGCGTGGCACCGCTGCGGAGGGTCGGGTTATCGAAGCCGACGGACCGCAAGATCAATCCTTCCCGCACGGCGATTCCCAGGGATTTGCCCAGCGGCGGAGCGGCCAGGGCCGTCTGCTCGGGCGGGTCTACGCGGACTTTCAGCAGTTCCAGAGTGACCTGTCCGGCCGGATCGCGGTCGCTGCGGCCCATGAGCGCTGTCCCTTGGGGGGTGAGCCATCCGCTACGCAACTGATACTCGCCCGGCGGTACGTCGGCAGGCACGTAGAACGCCAGCCGATCTATTACCTCTTCTTCCGTCCATGATTCCGTCGGACAGCGGCCGTTGCAGGGCGCGGCAACCTGACCGGCCCAGATCGAGCCATCGGGGCCGAGCAATGTCAAGGCGAAAAGGTAGCTGGTATCGAGGGCGCGCAACCGGCGCCAGTGAAACTCCAGAAGGAGAGCATCCCCGGCGCGGAGTGCGTTGCTGTCCACCCCCCACCGGCTCAGGCCGATCAGGTCTTCCCACGTGAGGCCGGCCGGCTGATCTACCAGCGGCCGAGGCGCGAAGTAGCGAATGACGCTGCGCCCGCTGGGAAACCAGGTGCGGTCGGTGGGGAAAGCCAGCGCGTTGAAAGCGCGCTCGGCCCGATCGGTGTTCTCGGGCCCGGGAAAAAGCATGAGCCAGAGGGACGGCGTGCCCGTCGCCATGATGTTGGCCGCTCGCTCCTGGATGACCTCCTGGCTCACCTCTTCGTGGCGTTCGGGCACCACGTTGTAGTAGGGCAGGTTGCGTCGGTTGTAGTAGCTGTCCAACGGCCAGTCGAAATAGTAAGTATAGACCACAGGCTCGCCCTCCCGGGCGCGCGCGTTGACGTAGTCCAGGGGATCGGCAAACGGCCGTTCTGAGGCAGCGATGAAGTGCGCGTTCAATCCCAGATTGGCTGCCAGCAACAGCGTGCCGAGCCCCACCCCTGCCCAGCGGGTGCGCCGCCAGAGGGTCACCAGGCCGACGGTCACGGCCAGCAACAGGATAGGCACCGAGGCCGAAGTCTGGCGCGGGGTGGAAGTGGGCATGGTCAGCACCCCGATCACCGGCGGCAAAAAGGCCACCAGGGGCAGCAGCCATTTCAGGTTCAGCCTGGTGCGTGGCGCAAGCGCAGCAACGCCTGTGACTCCTGTGATGGCCAGTCCCCAAACCAGGATGACCATCGGCACAGTCACCAGGGGAGACAAAGTCCTGAAGTTAGGCCCTGCTGCCCATTCGCGCAGCACATCCCAGATCCACACCGGGTCTCTGGCCGTCGTGGTCAGGATGCGGATTCCCTCCAGGATGTTCGTGCGCAGGCCGGGCAGGATAGACAGGGCGATCAGGCTTGCGCCGCCGAAGAGGCCGACGATCGCTGCGACGCGGGTTCGGCTGGCAGGCAGTCGGCGCCATTGCAGGGTGAAGAAGATCAGGCAGGCAAAGAGGATCAGGCCGAACAAGTAGTGCATGGACAACCCCAAGGCGGCCAGAATCAGGAACGCACTCCAATCGCGCCAGCGATCGCGTGACATGGCCCGATCCAGGAAATAGATGGTCAAAGCCGCTAACGCCATCAACCAGGCATACATCCGCACATCTCGCGCCTGTTTGATGACCATGGGATTGGTCACCGCGATCAGCGCGGCCAGTAAGGCGATGCGGCCGCCGAACCAACGCCGGGCCAGCAGCGCAACCCCGCTTGCTGCGACCATCATGCCACCCCATGACAGGGCGCGCAGGGCGAATTCGCTGTCACCGACCACTCGCATCCAGCCGTGCAACATCATGTAATAGAGCGGCGGATGCTCCCAGGCCCGGCCCAGAGAATAGGAGATGACTTCCAGCAAAGGTTTGCGGGCAATCCAGTAACTGATCCCTTCATCGAGCCACAAGTCCGTGACATCCAGCCGGATCAACGCCAGCAGGGTGCCGAACAAGAGGACAGGAAGCAGTCGGATCATCACAGATGGCGCCCTGGACGGCACTGCCGACGAATCTGGTTTTTGTTCTCTGATAGATTGGCCTGCGGTCATTTGAGAATGACCTCCCCCAGGTCTATCCGTCCGTCCTCGGCGGGCGGGTCTATCGGCAGGTTAGCCATCGGTTCAACCTGATACATGCCGGCTTTGAGCCGGATTGGCCCGTAGGCCAGTTGTGGCGGCAGCGGAACCTGATGCCGGTCACGGATCAGCTCGCCCTGGCGCCACCGGCTGGTGGGAGTGAACCCGCCCACCGGGTCGCCATCGTGCTGGGCTGCCACCTGGCCATCTGGGCCGAGCAAATGCACGAAGGTCTTGTAGTTTTGGCCGTTTTCGCGCAGCGCGAACCAGTACAGTGTCACGTCCAGCGCGTCTGCCCCGCGTGCGCGTGCCACATCATAGCCGATCAGCAGCGCAACATCGCCCACAGCAGTCTGCAGCGGGGTTGGTGTCCACCGTCGTTGCCCAAGGCCTGAACCGTTCAGCATGAAGGCCAGCACCACGATTGTTACCCCTGCGGTTACCGCCTGCAGGGGTCTGCCCGGGGCGCCGGCCGACCAGGCTGTTGCCGTTGCGACCAGGCTCGCTGCCAGCGCCAGGAGCGCGGCGACTATCCAGATCGGGCTGGGGCCGAAGCTGAAAGTGACCTTGTGTTCTCCCGCAGGGACGTGGGCCGAGACCAACCCCAGTTCTTCCCGGGGAAAAGGCGTAACCTGGCCCCCGTTGATCCTCGCCTGCCACATGGGCAGGTAGAATTGATGCAGGCTCAGGGTGAACGGCTGCCCGCTGGATACCGTCAGGGCAACCCGATCGTAGCCGACGCTCTCCAGGCGCATGTAGGGTCTGGCCAACGCCGTGCCATCCTGGGCGCCCTCTCTGGGACGCCCCAAGGCCCATCGCTGTTCCTGCACCGCCAGCGGGAGGAACTCGCCGGTCCAGGTTGCGCCGACCTGGCCGGCCTCGGCATCCTCACGCCACATGCGATCGGGAGCCCAGGCATCGGCGGCTGTGATGGACAACGGCTCCGCAGGGAGGTGGGGCAGCGGCTGGAGGATCAAGGCCAGGCCGAGCACTGCGGGGCCGGTTTTCCACAGCGTCGTAACCGAGGCACGACGTTGCGGCGAAGGAGCGGCCGCGGGCCATTGGGTCGCCAACACGCCTGCGCACAACATGATCCCCACTCCCGTCAGAATGAGAAAACGCCAGGGGTACTGAAGGGGCATCAGGATCGGCTCCAGGAGCCGCCAGGCAGGCAACGCCGGCTGTGTGATCATGAAAGCCGATGCAGCGGCCAGGCTGACGCCGAACCATGCGGTCGGCCCGGAGGGCGTGGCCCCTCGTCGTATCCCCCGCCAGATCAAGATTGCCACAGCGCCCAGGAACACCGCTACCGTCAACCAGCTCAAGGGATGATCGGGCCCCGACCCGAGGCGATAGCGGTGAAAGAACGTCGTCAGGACGAGGCTGCCCGGCGATGCCAGGTGGTTGCGATAGCCTGTTGAAGCGCCCAGGGCCAGGCCGACATGTTGCTGTTCGACGAAGAACGGCAGCCAGAGCGGCGCGCTCAGGCCCAGGGCCAACCCCAGGGAGGCCAACGCGCCCAATAATCGCCCCGGTCGTCGCGTCCAGGCCGCCATGACCAGCACGTAGACCGCCCACATGCCCCCTGCCAGGATTGCGGACAGATTGTGGGTATAGATCAGGCCTGCCCAGGCCAGCGCGTGCCACAACCAGGGGCCCCTGGCGTTGGCCTCTCGAAACGCCGCCGTCGCAGTCCACAAGATCAACGGCAGCCAGATAAACGCAAAGTGCTCAGGGATGGCGCCGCGCTGGTAGGCATCGGCGAGGTGGTAGGGAAAATAGGTGTAGGCGACCGCTGCCAGCACGCCGGCTCTCGGGCCCCACAGGTAGCGGACATAGCCGTAGGCGGCCAGGGCGGCGAGCAAGAAGCCCAGGGCGACGGTCATCTCCACAGCATCGGCCGGCGCCAGGCCCAATGTCGTCGCAATCGCAGCCGGCCAGTAGCTCAGAGGCGCGTAGAAGTTCAACACCGCCTGGCCGTAGTCAAAACCGAACTGCGGAAACAGCCGCGGGTGCAAAACGCCATGTGCCCAGGCATCCGCCAGGGCAGCTACGCGATAGACGTGAAACCGGCCATCATCTGAAACGAAGAAGCCTGGCCGGAGCAACGGCCAGAACGCCGGCAGCACCAGCAGCGCTGTCAGCGCAAGATGCTTCCAGTTGTGTTGTGTCTTCACCACGCACAACCCTTTCGGTGTTGTCGCATGAGCCGTCAGCCCGAGCGACTCACGGCGTGATCTCGAACTCGCCCAACAGCACCTGGTCGCCGATGGGACTGCCGTCGGCTGCGAAGGTCGGCAGCCGCACCCCCGTGGCCCCATCGTACATCCCTGCAAAAAGCAAATAGTGCCCGGGTGGCGGCTCGGCGATCCAGGTGAGCACATGGTGGTCTTCAATGAATTCTCCCGGTTGCCACCGTGTGGTCGGCGAGAACCAGTCCCCCGGTTGGCCATCGTGCAGCGCCCACAATTGGCCCGTGGGGTCCACCAGGTGCAAGAAGACCTTGTAATCCGTCGTCAGCGTGCGCAAGGCCAGCCAGTTGAGCGTTATCTCCGGCGCTTCGTCCGGTCGAAGTCCAGAGGAACGCAACGTGTACGCCACCAGTTGCGCCTGATCGCTGAAATTCACCGTTACATTGACCGGCGCGTAATCGGTCGGTCGTGAGAGCCGTTGCCCAAGCGCCAGCCCACCCAACAGCGACAGCGCTCCCGCTACGATGATCAGCCCTCGCCACTGCCGCAGCCAGATCATCCCTGCCAGCCAGATGCCGAGGCCCGCGCAGGTAATCACCCAGCCGAGCTGTCGGGGCGGTGTTGTGCCGAAACGGAAGACGATCTCGTGTTCGCCTGCCGGCACCGGCACGCCGGCCAGCCCGAGCGGCCCTACGGGTGCGGCAGACACGGTCTGGCCGGCAACGGTCGCCTGCCAGCCGGGGAAGTAGAACTGATGCAACTGTAAGGTCCACGGCACGGCAGCGATGGCCGTGAAATGCTTTTCCAGGGGTGTCTGGCGCCCGGCCCTTAGCTGCACCGCTAGAGCCGTTTCTCCGTCCGGCATCTGGGTCCCGGTGGCAGGCAGAAAGAACTCCGTGCGGGGCACCTGGACCCACATAGGCATGTATTCGAAGATCCACGGGCCGCCGAATTCTCGCAACCACAGCCCGCGGCCGAAATCGTAGAGGGTGACCGCTCGGCCGCTGAAGGTGGCGTCGTCGGCGAACTCCGTGGAGGCAACATAAGTGCTGCGTTCCCAGGTCATTCTCGGCAGACCGGAGGAGATCAAGGCCGCTGCTGACGTCACAACCAGCGCGATCAGGATCAAGTCCCCACGCCCGTGGGCGCGTTGTTGCGCTTGCCCGTCGTCGGCCGGCATTTTGCTCAACACGGCCACAGGATAGCCACTCAAGATGGCCAGCGCCAGCGCAGCAACCGCCTGCCAGCGCCACGGGAACTGGAGTAGCGGCAGGCCTGGGACGGCTTGCCAGACTTTCCCCGACCAGCCCGTTTGCATGAACAGAGAGAAGATTGCCAGTCCGCCGAACAGTAACAACCCCCAGCGAGCGACGCAAGTCAGCCGGTTTCGGTACCAGAGGCCCGTCCCCGTCCCGATGATCGCCAGCAAAAGCTGCGCCTGGCCGAGAGGATGCAGCGTGCCCACTGCCTCCGAGATGGCATAGCGTTGGACCCACCACCGGGACAGCAAGTTAACCGGCTGTGTCAGTTGCGCCTGCCAGCCCGCAACGTCAACCGGCACGTGGTTGGCCCAAATGTAGCGCGCCTCGACCAGCGCCGGCAGCCAGAAAAAGGCACTGGACAGCAGGCCGATCAGCGCCATCAAAAGGTAACCGCCCAGGGCGCGCCAGCGCATCGTGGGTTCGCGGGTCTCGACTAACAACACGCACACCCCCCAGGCGATCAACACAGGAGCTGCCAGCAGCACGCTCAGGTTGTGGGTGAGCACCAGGCCGCTCAACGCGGCCCCGCCCCATAAGGCCGGGACAAGCATGGCCCGGCCGCGCTGCCGGGCGATCTCCCACAGGGCCAACAGCAAGAGCGGGAACCAGACGAAAGCCCACAACTCGGCCAACGCCCCGCGCACCCAGGCGTCGGCCAGATGGTAGGGTGCCCAGACATAGGCCACCGCCGCAAGTGCGCCGCTCCAGTTGCCCAGCAGCCGTCGGGCGAACAGATACATCGTCAGGGCTGAGAGCACCAGGCCTGTTGCCAGCATCCACTCCAGGCTGGTCACAAGCCCCAGTCCCAGCCAATGCCAGAGCAGGCCGACGTAGTAGGTGAGCGGCGCGTAGAAGTTGAGCACCGGGAAGCCATAGCCGAACCCCTCATCGGCCAGCCACCGCGTGCCCAGATGTCCGGCCCGTATCGCCTGGTCGAGGCCGAAGAGGCGCGATAGGTGGTGCATGCCGTCGTGGGTCTGCTGTAGCCCCGGCTGCCAGAGCGGTTGCAGCGCCGGTAAGATCAGGAGGATGATCAGCAGCGGCGGCGCCAACACCTCGACCCGCCAGGTTATAGCGCTTACTCCAGAACGCGAAGTTGTTGTTGCACTCACCGTTTCACCTCAACCGCCAGGAGGGACAACGAGTCGCCTGTTATCTTACCGGACTGCAATACCGGCAACCGCTGGCCACTGGCCGGGTCGTACAAAACCAGCCACAGATGATAGATGCCCGGGTGGAGGGCGTCAGGGACGGTCAGGCTGCGGCGGTCGGTCACGCGCTCGCCCCTCTGCCATGTGCCTGATGGCCGGAAGCTGCCGCCGGCCGGTACGTCGGCGCCCGCTGCCAGACGGCCGTCCGGGCCGATGAGCTGGAGCGAAGCAACATAGTTGGTGGCCGGCACGGCCAGCGCCTCCCAGGTCAGATCAACCAGGAGCTGCTCGCCGCCTCGCAAGGTTTGCGGCTCAAGCCTTCGATTACCGTTCCGGCCGACCTGCGTCGAACGGAGCAGGATGGCCTCCCCGAAGGTTGCGGCGGACGGCCCTTCTCCTATGGGCGAGCCTGGCTCCAGTCCGAACAGACAAAGCCGCACTTGTGGGCCGGTCCACCGGCACATTTCCAGATATCCTATTCGACCAAGCCATTGTTCCACGATGCTGTTGGGATCGCCCTCGGCCACCCGCTCCAGGACCAGCCAGGCGCGGCGGTATCCTGCCAGGTCGGCCAGCCGCGTGCGTTGCCAGTCCGCTTCGCGATGTATCAGATCCTCGCGTGTCAGGTCCAGCCGCGGCGGACATCCGCCGCGACAGTAATTCAGCATGGCCACCAGCGGGCCGTTGAGGTTTTCCGTCCACAGGTCGGTAATCAACAGGTCTCCGGCGCGCTGGCCCTGGCGCACCGCCTCGGCTGCAGCAGGAAAACCCAGTTCTGGCTGGTAACGCTCGTCCAGGTACACCTGCCGCACCGACACGAGCGCTACCGGCAGCCAGGCGATGCACAGGGCCACCGAGATCCAACCGGCCACGCGTCCTGCCGCGCGCCATACCCGATGGACAAGATACCACAACCAGAGACCGGAAAGCAAGGTCGCAGTCAGCAACGGCGCGAGGATCGGCCATCGCACTGCGATCGTGGCCTCGCTCCGGCCTGCAAGCCAGGCAATGTCCAACAAGGCGGGCCTGGCGAAACGCATCATCCCCGCAATCGGCCACAAATCCCATCGCCAGGTGATCGCGGGGCCTGTGAGGTCGGCCCTGAGGAAGACCTGTCGGGCGTACTCGTTGAACGGCACCAAGACGCCCAAGAGTTGGATCAGCATGCTCAGGCCGATCACGAACCCCGCCGCCAACAGCCCCCACCGCCCCCATCGTGTTTTGAGCCAGCGCAGGCCGAACGGGATCGGCAGGCACAGGAGCGGCAGCAACGGCACTAGTTGGCGCGGCCCAAATGCCCAATATCCCCACCAGAAGGGGTTGGTAGTGGAAGCCAGGATATAGAACACACTGGCACCCAGGCCAACGAAGGCGGCCACAGGGGCGCGCCTGATGAAAGGGACGGTGCCAACCGTCCCCAGGATCAGGGCCGGCGCGAAGATGAAAAGTCCCCAGCCGGGGCTGACCCACAGCGCGGCAAACGTGTTGAGGTCCGGCAATTGTCGCAGATAAGCCGGCAGCACCTGCGCCAGCAGCCCCGCGCGATCCGCTCCCCAGACAGCCCCCACTGCTATAGCCACCGTCGCTGCAATGGCGATCACTCGCAAACTGACGGACAACCCGGACCACCTGTGGCGGATCATTGCCCAAAAAACAACCAGGGCCAGGAAGGGCAGGAAGGCCAGCATTGTGTGTTTGATCGCAAGGGCGCAGACGAAAGCACCGCTCGCTAAGAGTAAGGCCAGCGGTCGTCCGCCCTGGAAAAAGCGCTCGATGCTCCACACCGTCACCAGCAGAAACAGGCCGGCGGCCGGCTCACGGAACAGATAACGGCTGTAAGGCCAGGCTAACGTGCCCAGACCGAACACCAGGGCGGTGGCTGCGCGCAGCCCCGGCGGCAGGCCTTTTTCTTTCAGATAGCGGTACAGCACCACCGCAGTGACCGCCGTGACGACGCTGTTGGTGAGAACCGATGCCTGAAAACTTCCCAGGCCTGGGATCACCCTGGCTGCCAAATACAAGGGGACGAGCATCAGCGAAAACAACCACCCGTGCGGCTGGACATTGCGCAGTCCGTCCGTCAAGGCCGTCTGGGTGCCGGCCAGGTAGTACCATTCGTCCGGGTTATGGGGGACACCGCTGTAGCTCGACAGATACCCGAACAACAGAAACGCGGCCAAAGCCAGGGCCACAGACAGATCGGCCATAGCTGGCTCTCGAGGAGGCCGGTTGGTTGCAGCATCGTCGTTCACGGGGCAGGTATCCTGTCTCTCAAGGCTGTTACGGCACCTGAATAGCCGTCAGATACAACAAATCGTCGGCCGGTGCAGGGTCTGTGGCCGTCACCCGTAACGTTGCTCCTGTCGCAGGGTTGTACACTTTGACGATGACAGCATAGTCGCCCGGCGGTAAGTCGTCCGCCAGCGTCACACGATAAATGTCGGTCAACACCTCACCCGCGACCCAGCCGGTAGTAGGAAACGCGCCGTCGCCCGGCTGTTGATCGCGCTGGGCGCGCAGGATGCCGTTGCCGTCCAGCAACTGCACCGAGACCGCGTAAGGGACAGGGCTCGCACTTTCGGCGCGCCAGTACAACGTCACCATCAGCGGTTCGCCCCGGCCGGCTGGGGCCACCAGATCATACCCCAACAGGGTAGCCAGGTCACCGAAACGCGCACCCGAGAGCCGTTCCATGTGCGCCGGCGGCTCGAAAACACGGGCCCGGCCAGAGACGGTGATCTCCCCCAGTCCTATCGGCGGCGAGCCCTCGGCGGTTGCGGTATCCACCAGTTGCAGCACGAGCCGGTAGGTGCCGGCCGGCACGTCGGGTTTCAGCCGCAGCCTCTGGCGGCCACGGTTGACGTCGCCAGCCTCCCAAAGGTCAGTGGCGTGATCTGTCACCGGCGGCGCGTCCCATGTGACGGGTACGATCTCCGTGCCGCCGATTGCTATGGGGATCAGGGTGAACCGCGCTTGCAGGCGCGGCAGATTCCCCCGTTCGGCCTGCCAGAAGAGATCGAAATCCACCGATTCTCCAGGCGCGACCTGCCCCGGCAGCGGCCCGCGTCCTACCAGCCGCAACCCTCGCCAGCTCAGCGGCAGAGGCATCTCGATGGGCAGCTGCTCGATCGGCGCCGGCCTGGTCGGTCGGGTCAGGGTGACTTGCCCCAGGATGGCAAAAGTGCCTTGCGTGCCCTGGCCAACGGCGGACAGTTGCGTCAGTGTCACGGGATCATAGACTGCCATTTTGACTGTATAGGTTCCCGGCGGCGTCGCCGGCGCAGCGCGCACCAGATAGACGCCCAGCGGCTGCTCCGTTGCCGTCCAGTGCAGCGGAGCCAGGTGCCGGTCGTTGAGGATTGCCCGGTCGTCCTGGCCCACGATGAAGCCGGTTTCATCTTCCAGCACCACGGAGGCCTTCAGGCCCCTGGGCAGCGTTTTGCCCGGTTCAACCGCGCCGGCCAACCGAGACCAGCGTGCCACGACCCAAATCGGCCGGTCGGCCGGCGCTATGGGCGCACGCGTCTCCTCGACGGTAGCAGCCGATCCCGCCCCGCGGCCGCCGAAGGCGAATGCCTCCAGTCGCACCTGATTGCCGAACTCGACCGGCGCGCTGTGGAACGTCGGGGCCAGCTCGAACTGTGTGCCGGGGGCGACCGCATACCAGACGACAGTGTACCCGCGAAAGCTTCGCTCGCCCAATTTGGCACCGAACTTCTCCAGCACCCAGGTCGTCGCGCCGCGTGGGTCGGTATCCGATTCGAACCAACGCACCAGGAAAACGCGTTCACGGTCCCGGGCCAGCGCCGACAAGCGCTCCGCGATGGTGTTGATGTCCACGAACAGGTATTGCGCAGGGGCCAGGTAGGCCGGCTCAGAGGGCGGGAAACCCCCAGCGCTGTTGTTCCAGCGGGGCCAGTAGAGGCCGAAGGGGTAGCGTTGATCCACCAGGATGATGTCGCTGGTCGGGTTGGTTTCCTGGCGCAGCCAGGCGGTCAGGCCGCGCGTGTCCTCGCGAAAGAAGCGTTCATCGGCCAGGTCGCCCACGACCCCCGGCGCAAAGATGATGCACAACGCCAAAGCCGCACCCACGCCAGCGCCCCTGCTCAACCGCGCCCAGCCCGCCACAGCCAGCCCGACCAGCAGCAGCCACCCCGGCAACGCGCCTGCGATGTACCGCGTGGCGAACGTGCTCCGATCCATGATGACCAGGTAGTAGACGATCAAGGGGAGGAGGGACCAGAGGATGGCGAACAGCGAATAGCGAATAATGAATGGCGCGCCCTGTGTTACGTATTGCGTATTGCGTACTGCGTATTGCGTACTGCGTACTCCGTACTGCGTATTGTGTGATTCGCCGATTCGCTGATTCGTGATTCGCTGATTCGTGATTCGCTGATTCACCGATTCCCCGATTCGCCGATTCGTGATTCCCAACAGCACCCAGCCCCCCACAAGCAACGCCGCCAGGGCCCACATCCAGGGTCTTGCTGCGGCAACATCCAGGTGTTCGCCGAGGGAATAGACGCGGGCCAGCTCGGCCAGGTAGCTGCCCACGGGTGGGACGACCAGATTCGGGTTGCGGTATGACGGGATCTGGCGCAGCGCTACGGGCAGGCCGGGCAGGCACAGCAGCACCGTGGCAAGGCCCGCCAGCACCACCGGCCGCAGCCGTCGCCACAGCCCGGACCAACTGCCCCATAAGGCCCAGAACCCCGCCCAGCTCCACAACGCCACCAATGCGAACACCGCCGCGTAATGGGTCAGCAGCGCAAGCGCAGAGAAGAGCGCAAAGAGCAACCAGGGAGTGATACGCTCCTGTTCGCTCGCTGTTCCTGGCTCCGGAATCGAGGCTTCACCCGGTTGCGCGCTTAACGAGAGAGACCGGCTGAAGCCTCGACTCCTGAGACGCCTTTGATATCCGGCAGAGCCTGGGCCGGACTGATCCCTGACCCCTGACTCCTGACCCCTGACTCCTGACTCCTGTCCCCTGACCCCTGTCCCTTGAAGCGCCGCCAACCCCGCTGCTGCCAGCCAGACCAGGGTCACGGTGTACATGCGTGTCTCTTGCGCCTCGCCCAGCAGAAACGGCAGGAACGCGGCGGCCACGGCTGCGCCCAGCCCGGCCCAGAAGCCTCCGACGCGGCGGCCCAGCGCGTACATCAGCGCAACGAACAGCACCCCGAACCACAACGACAGGAAACGCACGGCGAAGGCGTCCTGACCGCCGGGGGCCGGGGCGTGCGCGGTCAGGCGCCACCATCCGTGCAGCAGGTAGAAATAGAGCGGCGGGTGGATGTCCAGCTCGCCGGCAGAGGCGATCTGCGTCAACGGCCGGCTTGCCACGTCCAGGTTGCGCGCCTCGTCCCACCAGATGTCCTGCGCGTCCAGCCGGTAGAGGCGGAGGGTGAATGCAGCCAGGATGAGCAGTGTCAGCCATCGGTAAGGCCGTTTCATCGAACTGTTACTCGGGAGAGTTGCATAGTGATATTGGGGGATCAACCCTTTTGACTCGAAAGAGGGCTGTCGCCGGCCGTCACACGGTCGCTGCGGTTCGAGCTGTGCACAGTGCAGTCCATCGCTCGGCTCAGACCAGCGTGCGATAGAGCTCCAAATGCCGCTGGGCGATGGTCTCCCACTCGAAATGGCGGGACAGCGCCAGCGCAGCAGTCGCCAGGCGCGCACGCAGGTCCGGCTCCGTCATTACCCGCGTTACCGCGGCCGCCAGGCGCATGGGATCATCCGGCGGGACCAGCAGCGCGCTCCCGCCGTCGGATAACATGGGAAAGAGGCCCGGTTGTGCGCGCACCTCGGCCGGCACTTCGGTGCTGACGATGGGCAATCCATGTGCCAGGGCAGCCATCAGGCTGCCGTGGCGCAGCGACGCACCCTCGCGGTAGGGGAGCACGGCGCAGTCAGCAACCAGCAGATTGGCAGAGACTTCGTCAGGCGCAGTGAAACCGGTCCACTGCACCCGGTCGGCCAGGCCCAGTTCAGCGATCAACGCCTCGACCCTGGCCAGGTAGGCCGCGTTAGTCGGGTCACTGGCGCCGATTTTGCCGCCCACCATCAGCAGTCGGGCCGGATGGCCGACTCTGACCAGCTCGGCCAGGCAGCGGACCAATGTTTCGCCGCCCTTGCTGGCGTTCAAGAAGCCGAAGTAGGCCAGCAGCCAGGTCTCCGGCCCGGCGCCCCATTTGGCCCGTTGCCGGACGCGATCGTACCCTGCTGGCGGCTCGCAGCGGATGTTGCTGCCGATGGGGATGGGATGCAGTCGGTCACGTATGCCTGCCCCGTTCAGGCGCAACCAGTCGGCCGGGTTGGTCACCACCGCAGCGTCGCTGTGTTTCGCCAGCGCCAACACAGCCTGCCACCGCAACGGGCCGGCTTTGGGAAACAGGTAAGGGAAACGCAGGTCGTGGAAGGTCGTGACAATGCGCGGGCGTCCCGGGAAGGCGCGGAGAAACAACGGCAGGTAATTGACCGCCGGGTGCAGCCTGTAAGCAGCCGACTGGTACTGGATGTGGACGATTTCCGGCCGTTCGTCACGGATTGCCCGGCGGACGTAGTCCCAGAGCCCCCAGCCAGGCCGCGACATGACCGGATGGACGGTGGGCTCGAACGCGGCCGCCGGTACTCGCAGGTGATCTCCGCCCGCGTCCACATCGGTCAGCACGTGGACATCGGCGCCCAGCGCGCCCAGCGCCTGGCTCAACCGTCGCGTGTAATCGCCCACGCCGCCCTGCATGGCCGGATATTCGCCGGTGATGAAGAGGATGCGCATGAGAGACCCCCCTGAGAGAAGGAGACAAGGAGACAAGGAAATAGGGAAACAAGGAAATAAGGAAATAAGGGAATAGATGGAACTTGCTCATCCCCTGACTTGTCCACTTGCCTACCTGTCCGATCGTAGCCCACTGGCCAACAACTGCATATAGGCTGCCATGCGGTCATGGCGCAACGAGCGCTTCGAACCCAGCAGCCACTTGCCAGCTTCAAGCAGCCATTCTACGCCAAACATGCCCAGCAGAGCAAACCGCAGCATATCGGCCGCCAGGGGCCCGTGGTATTTACGAAAGTAGCGCACCCTGCTGGTGTGAAAGTGAATGTGCCGGGCTGCGACAACCTGCTCGCTGGATTTCCCCTCGTAATGGATGATCTGCGCATGGGGGAAGTAGTGGACCTCCCAACCCGCAGCTTTGATGCGACGACACAGGTCGAGCTCTTCGGAGTACATGAAGTAGCCTTCGTCGAAACCGTCTATCTGATCGAGCGTGTCGTGGCGCACCATCAAAGCTGCGCCCACCACCCAATCCACCGGCTGCGTCTCGTCGTCCGGTGTGTCGGCCATGTGGTAGCGTTGCGCCCACGGGTTCAGCGCAGCCGGCCAGTGCCAGGCCAGTGGTGTGCTCTCGAACAAGGCGGTCATCAGCGTGGGAAAACGCCGACGTGACGACTGCATCCTGCCATCGCCGTAGCGCAATTGCGGGCCCAATGCACCGACCGCCGGATGGGCGTCCATATAGGCCACCATGGTCGCCAGGGCGTCGCCCACGACCTCGGTGTCAGGGTTCAGGAAGAGGATGTAGCGGCCGCGAGCCAATGTCAGCCCCTGGTTGTTGGCGCGCGTGAACCCGAGATTCTCCCCATTGGTGATCAGCCGCACTTCAGGGAATTCAGCCGCCACCATCTCCGCGCTGCCGTCGGTAGAGGCGTTATCCACGACGATCAGTTCAGTGGACAGTGGACGGTGGTCAGTGGACAGTGGACGGTGGTCAGTGGACAGTGGACGGTGGTCAGTGGACAGTGGACAGGAGTTGTCTCCTGACCCCTGACCCCTGACCCCTGACCCCTGTCCCCTGACCACCGATCGCAGGCACGCGCGCAACAGATCGCGCACGTTCCAGCTCACGATGATGATAGAAAGGTCGGGCCTGGTCTGATGGGACATCGGCGGCTGTGAGCCTACAGGTTCGCGTCGTTGGTGATGGACCGCGTTGGGACCGGAATTCAGATGTGCCGGGCGACCACGAAGTCGGCCAGCTCGAGGAGCGCGCGCCGATAGGCGTTGTCCTGAAAGATCGCCAGCGCCGTCCTGGCACGCGCTGCGAAATCGGCCGCTTCTTTGGCCGCCAGTTGCATGGCTTCCGAGGCGCGTACCTCGGCAACGATTTCCCCGATCAGGTCACGATCGCCGTTCTTCTCCGCCTTTTGGGCAGAGAATGCCTGTTCCAGCCTTGCGATGACCTGTTCGGGGTCGGGATGGGTTTGCAGGAAGTAAAACAGGGGCAATGTCATGATGCCCTGGCGCAAATCGCCGCCCACGGGTTTCCCCAGCGCTTGCTCGGTGCTGGAATAGTCGAGGATGTCGTCCACGATTTGAAACGCCATGCCCAGGTCCTTGCCGTAGTCGTAAAGGGCCTGTTCTTGTTCGGGGGTGGCGCCGGCGAGGATCGCGCCCGAGCGCGTGGACGCCGCGAACAGCGACGCGGTCTTCGCAAAGATGCGCGGGTAATAGGCTTCTTTGGCCTGTCGCCATTGCCGGCTGGTGAAGAGCTGCCGCAATTCCCCTTCGCAGATGATGCGCAACGTATCCGCGAAGAGCTGCACCACCGGCACGTTCTCGGTTTCGGCGGCGAAACCTGCTGCGCGAGCGAAGAGATAGTCGCCGGCGAGCACGGTGGCGCCTTTGTTCCACAGGGCATTCAAGGTGGTGACCCCGCGACGCACCAGCGCGTTGTCAATCAGGTCATCGTGCACCAGCGTGGCGTTGTGCAAGGTCTCCACTGCCGCAGCCACGGCGACGGCTTTGTCTGAAGCCCGGCCCGCCAGGAGTCCGTAGGCGCCCAGGGCCAGCGCGGGCCGCAGCCGCTTGCCGCCGCTGCCGAGCAACTGGAGGAACGCTTCTGCCAGGGGCGCGTAGGTGCCGCCGCCGGCGATGGAGCGCATCTTCTCTTCGACCCGACGCAGGTCATCCCGAACAAGGTTGAGAAGTGTTACTTCGTTGGTCATGAGCCCCTGGACCGAGATCTTTGATCGAACCCGAAACAGTAATTTGCTGTCGCTGTCGTGTGAGCGGCAACGGCCTCCACACTGGCTTCGCTGAGCTCCGCCAGGCGTGCGGCGATGATCGGCACATACGCAGGTTCGTTGCGCTGCCCGCGATACGGATGCGGCGCCAGGTAAGGCGCATCCGTCTCCAGCACCAGGCGGTCCCTCGGCAATTGGGGCAGCAACGCGTGCAAGCGGCGCGCATTGCGGAACGTCACCGGCCCGCCGATGCCGAGGAGCAGCCCTCTGTTAAGGGCCCGTTCGGCTTCTGCCGCTGTGCCGGAGAAGGCGTGCCAGATGCCCGCCACCCGCCTGCTGCCGCCCGCAAGTATAGCATCCTGGCCGTCAGGCGTCGGTATCGCAGGCCACCATTGTTCTATTTGCCACAGCAGGTCCTCGGAGCAGGCCCTCGACCCATCCGCTGAGTTGCGCACATGCAAGATGACAGGCAAGCCGAGCTCGGCTGCCAATTCGAGCTGTGCCCTCAGGACCCGTTGCTGAAGTTCGTGCGGCACACGTTCCCAGTAGTAGTCCAACCCGATTTCGCCGATGGCCACCACCTTGGGATGGCCGGCGAGGTCGCGCAAGGCTGCAATCGTTTCTTTCTCGTTGAAGTCGGCGCAGTCGTTGGGATGCACCCCCACTGCAGCATACACTTCAGGATAACGCTCGGCCAGGGCCAGCACGCGCCGGCATGACGCCAGGTCAATGGCCGGGTTGACGATCCGGGTGACGCCGGCCTGCAACGCCCGCTCGATGACCGCATCGCGATCCGGGTCGAATTGGGGCAGGTCAAGATGGCAATGGGTGTCGCAATACATGCTACGGCATCCCCGCGTCCCCGTGTCCCCGCGTCTCCCCATCCCCGCGTCTCCGCGTCTCCGCGTCCCCGCGTCCCCGTGTCCCCGCGTCTCCCCATCCCCGCGTCCCCGCGTCTCCGCGTCTCCGCGTCTCCTCATCCCCTCACCGCAACCCTGCCAGCTTCATCCCGTCTTCCAGGATCGCCTGTACCTTGTCGGCGTGCATCGTCTCGCAGTACACCCGGATCAACGGCTCGGTGCCGGAGAAGCGGATCAGCACCCAGCCGCCGTCTTCCATGATGAACTGATAGCCATCCAGGGTGACTTTATCGGTCACGCGCAAACCGGCGATGGTTTCCGGCATGGCCGCATCGAGCTTCGCTTTCGCCGCCGCTTTCATGGCGTTGTCTTTCAGCCGGGTATCCACGCGGTCGTAGTAGTGTGGCCCGCCCACCAGGTCGAACAGCATGGCCAGCAGCTCGGTGGGCTTCTTCCCGGTGCGGCACATCATGTCCAGCAGGTAAAGGTTAGCCAGGATGCCGTCGCGTTCCGGGACATGGCCGCGGAAGGCATAGCCGCCGCTCTCCTCGCCGCCGATCATCCCCTTGTGTTGCATCATCGCCGGCGCCACGTACTTGAAGCCGACACCCGTATGGATCACCGGCACGCCGTAACGTGCGCCCAGCTTGTCCAGCATGGAGGTGGTGCTAAGGGTCTTGATGATTGCGCCGCGTTCCCCTCGGATCTCCAGGAAGTACATGGCCAACAGGCCGTAGACGCGCAGTTGATCCACGAACCGGCCGTTCTCGTCGCCCAGGCCACAGCGGTCGGCGTCGCCATCCAGGATACAGACCACATCGGCGCCGATTTCGCGCGCCCTGGCCAGGCCGGCATCCACGTTGGGCGGGATGGGCTCGGGCCGTTTCATCTCCGGGAAGATGGGGTTGCGATCTGCGTGGTACTCGATCACTCGCGTCTTGCCGCCGGCCAGGAAGCGCGACAGGTAACCCGATCCGTTCCCCCACATGTTGTCCACCAGGATGGTGAGCCCCGCTTCTTTTATGCGTTCCACATCCACCAGGGAACGAATGCGCGCATCGTACCCCGGCACGGGATCATAGTGGCGGATCAGTCCCGCGTTGACAGCTTCGTCGAAGTCCAGGCGCCTGACCCCAGCAGCCGTATCGGGGATGCGCGCCTCGATGGCTTTCAGGCCGGTAGGATCAATCGCGCCGCCGTTGGGGTCCCGCACTTTGAAGCCGTTATCCCAGGGTGGGTTGTGGCTGGCGGTGATGTTGATCGCGCCCAGCGCACCGGCCTGGGTCACCCCGAACGAAATGACCGGCGTGGGCACCCCTCCGCCGCAGAAATGGACGGGGATGCCGTTGCCTGCCAGCACCTCGGCGGCTGCGGCTGCGAAATGCTCCGACTGAAACCGCTTGTCCCCGCCGATGACTACGCCGCGCGCCAGCTCGGCCGGATAGGTCAACTTCAGGTATTCAGCGAAGCCTTGCGCGCAGCGCCGCACGTTATCGAACGTGTAGTCTTCGGCCATGCGCCCCCGCCAGCCGTCGGTGCCAAAGACGATGTCGGGCATATGATTACTCCGTATTGCGTACTGCACATTGCATACTGCTTACAGAGTACGCAGTATGCTGTATGCAGCACGTTCTATCCCACCTGGGGTGTATGATTCCCCTGCTGTTCCAGCGCCGCCAGATCGGCGTCCACCATGATGCGTACCAGATCCTGGAAAGTCACCGAGGGCTCCCATCCCAGCACGCGACGGGCCTTGCTGGCGTCTCCCACCAGCAGGTCCACCTCGGCCGGCCGGTAGAACCTGGGGTCTACCACTACGTATTTCTCCCAGTCCAGCCCGACGTAGTCGAACGCAACCTGACAGAACTCGCGCACCGAATGGGTTTCACCGGTGGCCACGACGTAGTCGTCGGGCTGATCATGCTGCAACATCATCCACATGGCGCGCACGTAGTCCGGCGCATAGCCCCAATCCCGCCGCGCGTCCAGGTTGCCCAGGCGCAGTTCATCTTGTAGCCCCAGCTTGATGCGTGCCACGGCATGAGTGATCTTGCGCGTGACGAACTCCAGGCCACGGCGAGGACTTTCGTGGTTGAACAGAATCCCGGAGCAGGCGAAGAGGTTGTAACTCTCGCGGTAGTTGACCGTGATCCAGTGCCCGTAGACTTTGGCTGCGCCGTAGGGGCTGCGCGGGTAGAAGGGTGTCGTTTCTCGCTGCGGTACCTCTCGTACTTTGCCGAACATTTCTGAGCTGGAGGCCTGGTAGAAGCGGATGTTCCGATCCACGATCCGGATCGCATCGAGCATGCGGGTGACCCCCAGCGCTGTAAACTCCCCGGTGAGTACCGGCTGCTGGAAACTCGTGGGGACGAAGCTCTGCGCAGCCAGGTTATACACCTCATCCGGCCGATGCTCCTGCAGCAGATTGATCAGGCTGACCTGATCCAGCAGGTCGCCCTGGGCGATAGTGATGCGATCCTGGAAATGGCGTAACCGGTCGAAGTTGGTTGTGCTGGTGCGGCGGACCATGCCGACCACGTCGTAGCCGCGTTCCAGTAAAAACTCGGCCAGATAGGAGCCGTCCTGGCCGGTGATGCCGGTGATCAATGCTTTGGGCATTTGTCTTCCCTCGGTTTCTTATCTTCTTGGTGCCTGCAGCTCCGGCGGCGTCGGATCGCTTCCACCGGAGCGCACCTGTGCGCGCCAGTACTCCAGCACATCGCGCAGGCTTTGCTCGAACGAGATCGCCGCCTGCCAGCCTGTGAGTTGCTGTAACCGCGTGCAATCTGCGACGATGCACGGCACGTCCACCGGTCGCACCCGATCCGCGTCCTGGACGACTTCCACCGGCACCCCAGAGGCCTGGATCAGGGTTTCCAATAGCTCGCGCACCGTGTGTGCCCGGCCGGAGCCCAAATTGTACACCTCGCCCGGCCGGCCCTGGGTGAGCGCCAGGACGTAGCCGCGCACGATGTCGCGCACATCGCTGAAATCCCGTGCCACATCCAACGTGCCCACGTGGATGCGCGGGGGCCGCAGGCCGGCCTCGATTTCAGCGATTTGCGACGCGAAATCCGGCGCCACGAAGCCGCGCCGCTGACGTGGACCGATGTGGTTGAACGGTCGCACGCGCACCGCTTCCACCCGGTTGCTCAGCCAGTATTGCAGCCCCAGGAAATCCTGTGTCACTTTGCTGACCGCGTACGGCGAAGTGGGCCGCAGAGGCGTATCTTCGTCCACCGGCAGGTCGGCCGGGGTGATCGCGCCGTACTCTTCGCTGGACCCGACCACCAGCACACGACACGCCAGGCCCAACTGGGACACGACTTCCAGCACGTTGAGTTGCGCCCGGATGTTGTTTTCCAGGGTGAACCAGGGGTCGTGTCGAGAGAGGGACGGGATCGGCTGGGCGGCCAGGTGAAAAATGAAGTCCGGCCGGGTCTCCTCGACGATGAAACGGACGACCTCCAGACGAGAAAGTTCTGCCGGATATAAAATCAAGCGCTCGCGCAGGTGGGCGATGTTGTCCAGCCGGCCGTACACCGTACCGGCGACCTGCCAGTCTGTGTGGGTCAGCAAGTATTCCGCCAGATGGCTGCCGACAAAGCCGGAGATACCGGTGATGAGTGCGCGCAAAAGTGTCCTCGGATTGCGTATTGCGTAGTACGTACTGCGTATTGCGTGCTGCGTACTGCGTACTGCGTATTGCGTAATGATACGGGGATTATACAGCAATCGGGCAGTGAGGGCAAAGCTGGTGGGCCAGATGATTTGGGTGCATTCAGTCTTGGTTCGAGGGGCAGGCATCCTCAGATGCGGCCCGGGGAGATGGGCCGTTCGCATCTGAGGATGCTCACTCCGCATGACTACGCAGCACGCAGCGCGCCGTACGTCCTATGCCAGCCCCGCAGCTTTCTTCAGCACCATGACCTTGTCCAACCGCTCCCAGGGCGCATCAATGTCGGTGCGGCCGAAGTGGCCGTAAGCTGCCGTCGCGCGGTAGATCGGGCGCCGCAGGTCGAGATCCCGAATGATCGCAGCCGGGCGCAGGTCGAAATGGGTCTTGATCAGCTCCACGATGCGTTCATCGCTGATCTTGCCGGTGCCAAAGGTCTCCACTGCGATGCTCACGGGCCGGGCCACACCGATGGCGTAGCTCACCTGGATCTCCAGCCGATCTGCCAGCCCGGCAGCGACCAGGTTCTTGGCGACATAACGCATCATGTACGCTGCCGAACGGTCTACCTTCGTGGGGTCTTTGCCGGAGAAGCAGCCGCCACCGTGCCGGGCGACGCCGCCGTAGGTGTCTACCATGATCTTACGGCCGGTCAGGCCCGAGTCGCCCATGGGTCCGCCGATGACGAAGCGCCCCGTCGGGTTGATCAGGATCTTGGTGTCTTTATCCAGGTAGCCGTTGGGCACCACGTACTTGATCACGCGCTCGTACAGGTCGTGCTCGATCTTGCTGTGCTCCACGTCGGGGCTGTGTTGGGCCGAGATGACGATGGTGTCCACCCGCACCGGCTTGCCGTAGCGGTATTCCACCGTCACCTGGCTCTTGCCGTCGGGCCGCAAGTAGGGCAGGGTGCCGTCCTTGCGGACGTGTGCCAGCCGCTTGCAGAGCTTGTGCGCCAGGTCAATCGAAAGCGGCATGTAGTTCTCGGTTTCGTTACAAGCGAAGCCGATCATCATGCCCTGGTCGCCGGCGCCGATAGCCTCGATTTCGTCGTCGGTCATCTCCCCGCGTTTGGCCTCCAGCGCCTTATCTACGCCCAAAGCGATGTCCGGGCTTTGCTCTTTGATGCTGACGATCACGCCGCAGGTATCGGCGTCAAAACCGTACTTGGCGCGCGTGTAGCCGATGTCCCGTACGACGTCGCGCACCAGGGTGCCGATATCCACATAAGTGCTCGTGGTGATCTCCCCCATCACCAGCACGAGGCCGGTAGTAGTTGCGCACTCGCACGCCACGCGCGCATCGGGGTCGTCGGCGATGATCGCGTCCAACACAGCATCCGAGATCTGATCACAAATCTTGTCCGGATGCCCCTCAGTAACCGACTCCGAAGTGAAGAAAAACTTCGGGGAAGAGGCAAAGGTAGTGTTCATGGTGATGTTGCTCCTGTAGTTGGTAAGTTGGTACACTGGTAGATTGGTAGGTTGGTGTATTGGTATACTGGTAAATTGGTAGATTGGTGTGTTGGTAGCTTGGTGCATTGGTACACTGGCACACTGGTAAACTGGTATTTTGGTAGGTTGGTGTACAGATGGCTTGGTGTACTGGTAACCTGGTAGTGTGAGGGAAACGGCTCCGAATCCACCAACTCACCAAGTTACCAATCTACCAACCTACCAACCTACCAAGTTACCAAGTTACCAAGTTACCAAGTTACCAATCTACCAAGTTACCAATCTACCAATCTACCAATCCACCAACCCTCACGTCCCCATCCGCCACTCGTTCAGATACGCTTCTTGTTCGGGCGTTAAGACGTCAATCCGCACGCCCATAGCGGCGAGTTTGAGGCGGGCAATCTCCTTATCAATCTCTTCTGGAACGCTGTATACAGTGCGTTTCAGGCTGGCATGATGTTTGACCATGTACTCGGCGGCCAGCGCCTGGTTGGCGAAGCTCATGTCCATTACGGCGCTGGGGTGGCCTTCGGCTGCGGCCAGGTTGACCAGGCGGCCCTCGCCGACCAGGTAGAGGCGCCGGCCGTCGGCCAGGATGTACTCGTCCAGGAAATCGCGCACGCGGCGGACTTCCACGGCCAGCTTCTCCAGCTCGGGCAGGTTGATTTCCACGTTGAAGTGGCCGGAGTTCGCCATGATGGCGCCGGACTTCATGACCTCGAAGTGATGTTTGTCCAGCACATTGATGTCGCCGGTGGAGGTGATGAAGATGTCCCCTTGGGGCGCGGCTTCGATCATCGGCATGACCCGGAAGCCATCCATCACAGCCTCCAGTGCCTTCAGCGGGTCCACCTCGGTGACGATGACGTTGCCTCCCAACCCTTTGGCCCGCATGGCGATGCCGCGGCTGCACCAACCGTAGCCTGCCACCACCACAGTTTTGCCTGCGATCAACACGTTGGTGGCGCGCAGGATGCCGTCCATGGTGCTTTGGCCGGTGCCGTAGCGGTTGTCGAACAGGTGCTTGGTCAGCGCGTCGTTGACCGCGATCACGGGGAACATCAGCTCGCCGTCATGGGCCATTGCGCGCAAGCGGATCACGCCGGTCGTCGTCTCTTCCGTGCCGCCGATCACGCCGTCCAGCAGCTCACGGCGCTCTTTGTGCAGCGTGCTCACCAGGTCGGCGCCGTCATCCATCGTGATGTGGGGCTTGTGATCCAGCGCCGCTTTAATGTGCTGGTAGTAGGTCGCGTTGTCCTCCCCCTTGATGGCATAGACCGGCATCTCGTAATGGGCCACCAGGGTCGCTGCGATGTCGTCCTGCGTTGAAAGCGGATTGGACGCAGTCAACACTACATCGGCGCCGCCCGCCTGCAAGACGCGCATCAGGTTAGCGGTCTCGCTGGTCACGTGCAAGCACGCGCTGATGCGAATGCCCTTCAGCGGCTGCTCTGCGGCGAACCGCTGCTCGATCAGATTCAACACTGGCATCTCTCGGGCGGCCCATTGCATGCGGAACCGGCCCCTGTCTGCCAGGCGGATGTCTTTGATGTCGTAGTTGTTGTTCACTCGGTTGTTGCTCCTTTCCCCTTGTCTACTTGTCTCCCTAAAAGATCTGCCAACTCCGCCACATCACCGAAATTCTCCCGATAACGTGCGACGAATTCTGGCAGCGTGTAGCGATGGTTCATGGTGCCCACTTGCTCCAGGCAATAGACAGCGGCCAGGGCGCCGATGCGGCCGGTTACCTCCCACGGGTAGCCGCGCACCAGCCCCAAGAGCAGGCCGCCGCGGAACGCGTCGCCCACACCGGTGGGGTCCACAATGGCTTTGGGCCTGGCAGCAGGCACATGGACACGGCGCTCTTGGGAAATCAGGCTGGCACCCTCGGCCCCGCGCGTGACCACCAGCAGATGAACCTTCTGCAAGATCCCTTCTTCGTCCAGCCCTGTCTTGCTCTTCACCAGTTCCAGTTCATAGTCGTTCACGGTCAGCGCGTAAGCGCCTTCCATGCCGGCCAGCACCTCGGCGCCGTTGAAGCGCGCCAGTTGTTGGCTGGGATCGAAGATGAACCGGATGCCCAGCTCTCGACACTCGTGGGCGTATTTCAGCATGGCGACCGGATCGTTGGGAGAGATGATGACCAGGCCGATGTTGTCGGCGGGAAGGTCGCGCAGGCTCAACTCCCGTGCCCGGGTCATGGCGCCAGCGTGAAATCCGGCGATCTGATTCTCTTCCACGTCGGTGATGACGGTGAAGGTGGCTGTGAACTCATCGGGGAAGGCGACGGTCAGCGATGTGTCTACCCCGTGGGCCTCCAGCCAGGCACGATAGTCGCTGAAGTCTTGCCCGGCCGTGCCCATCAGCCGCGGCCGTTCGCCGAGCAGTGCCAGGGTGTAGGCGATGTTGGGCCCGACACCGCCGCGGCTCATGTGCTTCTCTTCCACCAGAAAGCTGACGCTCAGTTTCTGCTGGTCGTTTAGGATGTGCTCCCGGAAACGGCCCGGGTATTTCATGATGGTGTCGGTTGCAATGGAACCGGTAACGATGACGGACATGTGACCTCGTGATGTGGGTACTGCGTATTGCGTACTGCGTACTGCGTATTGCGTACTGCGTATTGCGTATTGCGTACTGCGTATTGCGTACTGCGTACTGCGTACAAGGGTGTTACGCCGCGTTGCCTTGTGCGCTGTTCGCTCCGTGACCTTGGTGCTCTGTATCTTCGGTTTCCTTCGCGGTTTCGTGTTCCAGACGCCTCTCAGCGAGCGCGCAGTATTCCGCTGACACCTCGTAGCCTACGTAATGCCGTCCGGTCAGCTTTGCTGCAACGGCCGTGGAACCAGACCCCATGAACGGATCCAACACCACGTCGCCGGGTTTGGTGTACAGCAGGATCAGCCGTTTCGGCAGTTCAACCGGGAAGGGCGCAGGGTGATCCACTGCCGACTCGGTTGTCATCTCCCACACCGTAGGGCCCGGGACGGTGGCCTGGCCCCAGACAGCTCGGGCGATGGATTCGGCGATCCAGGCGTCGTCCTTGCCACGCTGTCGCGCATCGGCCAGTTTTTCCGCAATCTTCTGCTGCAGCTCGCCGATCAGCTCTTCGGGCCGCCAGATGCTGCGTGTCCAGGCGACAAATTGATTGCCGGTGATGCCGGTCTCGCCGCCGGCCGCCAGCGTGAGCTGATCCTTGCTCCACACGGTGATGTACTCGTGCACGTCGCGCAAGGTCGGATTGGACGAGCGGCCGAAACTTCCCCACGCGGTCGAGATCCCGGCGCTGGCCCCCTTGTCCCAGATGATATGCCCGCGGTGCAGCCAGGTCTGGCCTCTCGCTGCGCAGGTCCGCAACTGCTCGTCAATCAGGCTAACCAGCGACAAGTAGGGCTTCCGGTCGGTATTCGCCACGTTGATACACAACCGGCCCCCGGGCACCAGCACGCGGTAGCACTCCCGCCACACTGCGTTGAGCAGGGCAATGTACTCATCCAGGCTCAGGCTGTCGTTGTGATCGGCGTACTCCTTCGCAACGTTATACGGCGGCGACGTGACGATCAGATGCACCGACGCGTCCGGCACTGCGTCCATATGCCGCGCGTCGCCGCAAATGATGCGGTCGAACCAGGGGGTGGGTTGCTCGTTCACTGTACCGTGCCCCGTGACACTGGTAGATTAGTGAATTGGTAAGTTGGGGGTAGCGGTTTAGACGTGCTTTAGGCGATACAACTACCTACCAATCTACCAATCTACCAATCTACCAACCTACCAACCTACCAATCTACCAATCTACCAACCTACCAACCTACCAACCTACCGCCTACGCCTCTCCGCCGCCTCCACCGCCTTCCGCAGGCTTACCTCGAAGGGCGGGTAGCAGATCCCCTCTTCCGTGATGATCCCCGTCAGATAGCGATGCGGGGTCACGTCGAAGGCCGGGTTGTAGACCGGCACACCGTCGGGCGCGATCTGCTCCGCGCCGACGTGTGTCACCTCGCGGGGGTCGCGCTCCTCGATGGGGATCAGGTCGCCGTGCGCCAGGCTCAGGTCAATGGTGGGCGTGGGCACTACTGAGTAGCACGGAATGCCGTTTTCGCGGGCGATAACCGCCAGCTTGTACGAGCCGATCTTGTTGGCCACATCGCCGTTGGCTGCTACGCGATCTGCGCCGAACAGCACCAGGTCCACCTTGCCCAGTCGCATCAACATCCCGGCCGCGTTGTCGGCGATCAACGTCATGGGGATCCCGTCCTGCATCAGCTCCCAGGCGGTCAGCCGCGCCCCCTGCAGCCGCGGCCGCGTCTCATCCACCCACACGTGCACCTGTTTGCCCTGCGCGACCGCAGCCCGCACCACCCCCAGGGCCGTGCCGAAGTCCACGGTGGCCAGGGAGCCGGTGTTGCAGTGGGTCAGGATGTTCGCCCGCTGGGGCACGATTTCGGCGCCGAAAGCTCCCATGCGTCGGTTGATCTCTACGTCTTCGTCTGCGATGCGCTGGGCTTCTGCGATGACCTCAGAAACCAGGTTTCTCTCAGAAACCTGGTTTCTTGCACATTCCATCACCCGCGCTGTCGCCCAGCTCAGGTTGACTGCCGTGGGCCGGGCCGCGTCCAACACCGCTTTGGCCTGGGCGAGGTCGGCCAGCAGACCGTCTCGATCGGTTGCCGGGCTGTGCAACGCGGCCAGCGCCATCCCGAACGCGCCCGCCGCGCCGATCGCCGGCGCGCCGCGCACCACCATGTCGCTGATGGCCCTGGCAACCGCGTGGTAATCGCTGTAAGTGATGACCTCATAGCGCAGCGGCAGAATGCGCTGGTCAATCATCTTCAGCTGGTTGTCTTCCCACCACAGGGTGCGTGGCATAGATGCTCCTTTCGGTTCTTCCCCAACCTCCCCCGTCGCAGCACGAGGCAGGAGGGGGGCCTTAAACAAAATGCCCTCCGAGAGGAGGGCAAACATGTCGTTCGCTGGCCGACCTCTCATCTTTCAATCTTGCAACGCAAGATTGCCGGAATTGGCACCTTCCCAGGGTGAGGACTGTTGCCGGGATGCACTTCGCCCACGTGGTTCGGTGGACTTTGGCTTCCTGGCAACCGTTCCCCAGGGCTCCGGGCGGTTGCCGGGGGTTCACAGGGCCGATCCCTCCCCCCCTCTGGATGAGTGTCCAGTGCGTCTCAAATGTCAAAAAGCTGGCAAGATCGTGCAAACGCTGTGCAAGTGTAGCCGAGGGCGGCGGTTTTGTCAAAAACGGTTCTCGCGCAGCCACGCGTACATCAGTACACCGCCGGCCACGGCCACGTTGAGCGATTCCGCCTTCCCGACGATGGGCAGGCGGGCCCAGGCGTCAACCTGGGCAGCCACATCTTCGGAGAGGCCGCGGGCCTCATTGCCCAGCACCAGGGCTACACCGCCGGCCCAGAGCCCCTCGCCCCAAGTGATCCCCAGGTGCGGATCGGCGCCCACCACCCGCAACCCGCGCTGCTTCAGGGTGCGGAACAACGTGGCCACATCCCGCTCACCGATCACCGGCAGGTTGAACAGCGACCCCATGCTGCCGCGAATCGTCTTGAAGTCGTAGGGGTCTACACACGGTTCTACCAGGATCACCGCAGCAGCCGCTACTGCATCGGCCGTGCGGATTAACGTGCCCAGGTTGCCGGGATCCTGCAATCGGTCCACCACGACGACCAGCTCATGGCCGGTCAAGGTGAGCGCGGCCAGCGTCGGCCGGATCAGGCGAAAGGCCGCTACGATCCCCTGCGGCTCGTCCCGCTCGGAGAGGGCCGCCATCACGTGGGGAGCCACCTGCAACAACTCGGCGCCGCGCTCCTGAAAGCGCTGCAGCAGGCGGCCGGCCTCGGCGGTACCGAACTGCTCCGGGCAGAAGAAGACTTGTAGGGGGACAGCGCCGCCGTCCAGCGCCATGTGCAGGAGCTGCAGCCCCTCCACCAGGAAGCGCGCCTCGGCCTCGCGATACTTGCGCTGCTTCAGCTTGCGCGCGGCGACGACCCGCGGGTTGGCAGTGCTGGTGATGAGAGGAGACCTGGTGAGCACAGTCTGTCCAGCCTGGGGTTGCAGTGTGCCCCTCCTATCTGCCGAACGACGCCAGCGCCCGGCGCAGGCGTTCTTCCACGTCGGTCACATCTTTAGGCAAGGCCTGGACGGCTCGCTGTGCCTCGACGATGCTGTACCCCAGGGCGGTCAACGCGTCGATCACCGCCGCATCGGCCTCGGTCAACGCAGCCAGGCCCTCGGCCACCTCGACCGGGCCGATCTTGTCTTTCAGCTCCAGCACGATCTTCTGGGCGGTCTTCTTGCCGATGCCGGGGACGCGGGCCAGGAGGTCGGGTTGCTCCTGGCCGATGGCCAGCCGGAGCGCGTCGGGCGCCATGGCCGACAACACCGAAAGCGCCAGCCGTGGTCCCACGCCGGACACCCCCAGCAGTTTCTCGAAGAGGTCCAGTTCGTCCTCGGTGGCGAAACCGACCAGGGTCAGCTCATCCTCCCGCACCACCAAATGAGTGTGCAAGCGGATGATCTCGCCCGGCCGCGCTGAAGCCAGGGTAGGCTGCGGGCAGAGCACCCGCAACCCGATGCCGCCCACCATGACGATCAGGGCATCGTCGGTGCGTGCAGCCACACGGCCTTCTACGGCAGCGATCACATTCAAACCCTTTCAAAAGACGCCGCGAGCTGGATCGAGCCTTCAAGCGGTTTCTCTCGCTGAGCGCCAAACCGGCTAATCCTAAGGAGGCTTCGCACAGCCTCGAGTCCAGTGTCGTTCAAAGGCATTTTCAGAGCAATCGGCAGTGCCGTTACGGCCACGCAGGCGCCGTTCACCCGGCGACCAGGCTGCGCAACCGGACACTGTGCAGATGGCAGATAGCCACTGCGATGGCGTCGGCAGCATCGTCGGGCTGCGGCACTGTGGCCAGCCCCAGCATCAACCGGAGCATCTCCTGGATTTGCCGCTTGTCGGCACGACCATAACCTGCCAGTGCTTGCTTGACCTCAGCGGGCTTGTACTCGAACACGGGCAGGCCGGCTTGCGCCGCAGCCAGCAAGACAACCCCGCGTGCCTGCCCCACGGTCAGCGCTGTGGTGACGTTGCGGCCGAAGAACAGCGCCTCGATGGCCATGGCCTCGGGCGAGTGCTCTCGGATCAGTGCCGTCACCTGCCGGTGGATCGCGAACAGGCGTTCTGGCATCGGCAGGTCCGGATCGGTGGTGATCACGCCGCAGCATCTCAGCCGCGCGTCGCCGCCGGGATCTTCTTCCACCACGCCGTAGCCGGTGATCGCTGTGCCCGGATCAATGCCCAAAACAGCCATGCGCCCTCAACCCGACCCTCACCCTTAGCCTCAGCCTCAACTCAACTGCGCCAGCGCCTCTTCGGTGATGTCCAGGTTCGAGTAGACCTTAACAACGTCCTCGTGGTCCTCCAGGGTCTCGATCAGGTTCATCACCCGCAGCGTCTCGGCCGGGTCCAGCGAGACCACGGTCTTGGGGATCATCGAGAGCTCGGCGCTCTCGATCTTGTAGCGCGCATCCTCGAACGCCTGGCGCACTGTCTGCAGATCCTCGGGTGCGGTATAGACCTCCGCCGTCCCGTTGCTGAACTCAACATCTTCCGCGCCCGCGTCCAGCGCCAGCTCGAACAGCTTCTCGGGATCGCGGCCTTCCAGCGAGACGACGATGTAGCCCTTGTTATCGAACAACCACGCGACGCTGCCCGCCTCGCCGAGGCTGCCGCCCGCGCGCGACAGGATGCGGCGCACCTCCGAAACCGTCCGGTTGCGGTTGTCGGTCACCACTTGCATGTAGAGGGCCACACCGTTGGGACCGTATCCTTCGTAAGTCACCTCCTCCAGTTGGGCGGCGTCGCTGTCCAGCCCGGCCCCGCGCCTGATGGCGCGTTCGATGTTTTCCTTGGGCATGTTCTCGGCCTTGGCCTTTTCGATCGCCAGCCGCAGGCGGAAGTTGAAGTTCGGATCGGCACCTTGCCGGGCCGCGAACTGGATTTCACGCGCAAGCTTGGTGAAGAGCTGCCCGCGCTTGGCGTCCATGGCCCCTTTCTTCCGCTTAATCGTCGCCCATTTCGAATGTCCAGACATGATGATTACCTCCTGTAGTGTTGCGTATTGCGTACTGCGTATTGCGTACTGCGTACTGCGTATGGCATATTGCGTGCTGCATATTGCGTTTCAGAGCAGGGCCTTGTCTCCCTGTTTCCTTGTCTCCTTATTCCCTTATTTCCTTATTTCCTTGTTTCCCTGTTTCCTTGTTTCCCTGTTTCCTCACCCCCCTCACCTCCCCGCCGCCTCCAGAAACGCCTTGAACAGCGGATGTGGCCGGTTGGGCCGCGAACGGAATTCGGGATGGAACTGCGTGCCCAACATCCACGGGTGCAGGCTGGAGTCCAGCTCGGCGATTTCCACCAGGCGGCCATCGGGCGAGAGGCCGGAAAAACGCATCCCCGCCGCGATTGCAGCCGGCCGGTAGCGATTGTTGAACTCCCAGCGGTGGCGGTGCCGCTCACGCACACGCGTGTCGGGCGCATACGCCGCCGCGGCCAACGTGCCCGGCTGCAACTCGCACGGCCACAGGCCCAGCCGCATGGTGCCTCCCAGGTCCTCGATCCCCTGCTGGTCGGGCATCAGGCTGATGATAGGGTCGGGCGTTTTCGGGTTGAACTCGGTGCTGTTGGCCTCCGGGTAGCCCAGCACGTGGCGTGCGAACTCGATGCACATAACCTGCATCCCCAGGCAGAGCCCGAAATAGGGAATGCGGTTTTCGCGCGCATACCGGGCCGCATTGATCTTGCCTTCGATGCCGCGCTCGCCGAAGCCACCGGGCACCAGGATGCCCTGCACGCCGGCCAGTTGTGCCATCCCCTCCGGCCGTTGGAGCGATTCGGAATGGACCCACCTGATCTCCACATCACGGTTCAGCGCCCACCCTGCATGGCGCAGGGCCTCGCGCACGCTCATGTACGCGTCCTCCAGCTCCACATACTTGCCCACCAGCGCAATGGTGATCGTGGGTTTGGGCTGATAGATCTGTCCGATCAACTGCCGCCACTCTTGCAGGTCGGGCGGCGCAACCCGCAGCTCCAGCTTCTCGGCGATGAAATCGGCCACGCCTGCGTCCTCCAGCATCAGGGGCACCTCGTAGATGCTCTTGGCCGTGTAGGCCGGCACCACGGCGCGGGTCTCCACGTCGGTAAACAGCGCGATCTTCTCCCGCACATGCTCGTTCACCGGCAGGTCCGACCGGCAGATGATCATATCGGGCTGGATGCCCATGCTGCGTAGCTCGCGCACGCTGTGCTGGGTGGGTTTGGTCTTCAATTCGTTGGAGCCGCTGATATACGGCAGCAGCGTCACGTGCACGTAGAAGGTGTTAGTGCGCCCCAGGTCCTTGCGCAACTGCCGGATGGCCTCCAGGAACGGTTGGCCTTCGATGTCGCCCACCGTGCCGCCCACCTCCACGATCAGCACATCGGAATCATTGATACGCGCGGCTTCAAGGATGCGGCGCTTGATTTCGTTGGTCACGTGGGGGATCACCTGGATCGTGCCGCCCAGGTAGTCCCCGTGGCGCTCCTTGGCCAGCACGCTGTGGTAGATCTGGCCGGTGGTCACGTTGTGGCTACGGCTCAGGTTTTCGTCCACAAACCGCTCGTAATGGCCCAGGTCGAGATCGGTTTCCGCGCCGTCGTCGGTCACGAACACCTCGCCATGTTGGTAGGGCGACATGGTGCCGGGGTCCACGTTCAAATAGGGGTCCAGCTTCTGGATGGAGACGCGCAGCCCGCGCGCCTTCAGCAGCCTGCCGATAGACGCCGCAGTAACCCCCTTGCCCAGGCCGCTGACCACACCGCCGGTGACGAAGATATATGCGGTCACTTCCCTCTCCAGATAAATAACAGAGACACGAAGATAAGCTCCCCGTGTCTCTGGCGAGTTTACGAACGATGACGATAAGCTGTCGGAAACTTCAGGACTTTCCGCAGGGCGATCATGAGCACAAAACCGTTTGTCCGAATTCTGCCGTGCAAATCATAACACAGATCGGCATAAGATACAATCTGGCATCCCTGTCCCCAATGGCTTCGAATTGCTGTGTCTGAGCGGCGCTTGTGGTATACTGGGTTTTGCGCACGTGTCTGGATAACACCCTGGAAACGGAGCCTTTCTTGCCTCAAACTTATGTTTCGCTAGACCTGGAGACAACCGGCCTGAGCCCGGAACGGGATGCAGTGATCGAGATCGGTGCCGTGAAGTATCGCGACGGCCAGCCGGTGGACGAGTTCAGCACCCTGGTGAACCCCGGTCGGCCTATCCCGTATGAGATCACGCTGCTGACCGGCATCACCGATCGAGATGTGATCACTGCGCCCCGCTTCGACCAGGTGGCCAATCAGATCGCCCGCTTTGTCGGCCGACTGCCGGTGGTAGGCCATAGCGTCAACTTCGACCTGGGCTTTCTGCGGGCACAGGGCCTGCTGTTGGAGAATATCGGCCTGGATACCTGGGAGCTGGCGACGATCCTGCTCCCCTCCTTGCCCGGTTACAGCCTCCCTGCCCTGGCAGAACGGTTCGGGCTCAAGTCGCCCCAGCAGCACCGGGCGTTGGACGATGCGCAGGCCGCCGGCCGTCTGTTCCTGTTGCTGTGCGAACGGGCCGCTCAGTTGCCCCGACCGGTGTTGGCCGAGATCGTGCGCCTGGCCCAGGGCAGCGACTGGCCGTTGGCCGAGGTCTTCGGGGAGGCGCTGCGCGGGGAGGTCCCCAGGCGCGAATTGCCCCTGCAGGAGATCGCTCCCGACAGCCCGCTCTTTCGGCCGTGGCGTGCGGCCGACCCGCTGGTGCCTTCCGCGCAGCCCCAGCCCATCAACGCGACAGAACTGGCCGACATGCTCCGGCCGGGCGGTGCGTTCAGCCGGGCGTTCCCCGGTTATGAGTTCCGGCCGCCGCAGGTGGAGATGCTGGAAGCCGTGGCCGAGGCTTTCAACCGCGGCCACCATCTGATGGTGGAGGCGGGCACGGGCACCGGCAAGTCGGTGGCTTACCTGTTGCCCGCCATCGCCTTTGCCGTGGCCAACAACGAGCGGGTCGTGGTCAGCACCAACACGATCAACCTCCAGGATCAGCTTTTCAAGAAGGACCTGCCCGATCTGGCCCGGGTGCTCGGCGAAGCGTGGGCTCGAGAGGTCCCCTTTCGCGCCGCGCTGTTGAAGGGGCGGAGCAACTACCTCTGCCCGCGGCGTTTCGCTGCGTTGAAGGCCCGGCCCGCCCTCAGCCACGACGAACTGCGCGGCGTTGCCCGCATCCTGGTGTGGCTGCCACAGACCCAGACGGGCGACCAGAGCGAGCTCTCCCTGCCGCTTCCCTCGGATCGTTTTGTTTGGAGCCAGGTATCGGCGGAGAACGAAGGATGCACCCTGGAACGGTGTCTCCAGGAGATGGGTGGCCGCTGTTTCTTCTACCGGGCGCGTAAAGCGGCCGAGGCAGCCCATGTGGTGGTGGTAAACCACGCGCTGTTGATGGCAGATGCGGCCACCGAGAATCGCGTGTTGCCGGAGTATCGCAGGCTGGTGGTGGACGAGGCACATCATCTGGAGGACGCGGTCACCGAGCAGTTGAGCTTCAAAGCGGATGCCTTCACTGCAGCCCAGTTGTTGACATCCCTTTACAGCCCCGAGGCCGGTGCCGGGGCCCGGCGCGGGCGCAGTCGCACATCCGGCGACGCGCAGACGTCGGGCCTGCTGGCCGAACTGACCACATGTTTACGCGCTGGCCTTCCTGACGCTCAGTTCGTCCCCTTCCGCGACCAGATCATCCTGCTGCAGGGGGATGTCGAGGCGGTGCGGGCGCGCCTGGAGAACTTCTGGGAGGTCCTGGACGATGCGCTGCGCGATCTGGTACCCAAGGCGGAAAACAGCGAGTACGACCTGCGTTTGCGCGTCACCGCGGCCACCCGCAACCAACCGATCTGGGTGGGGATTGAGGTCGCCTGGGAGAACCTGGGGGTAGCCTGGACGGTCCTGCTCAAGCATGCCGAGAAGTTGATCAAGGGGCTGCAGGATCTGTTGGCGAGCGCCAAGCCCCCGCGCGGGCTGGAGCCGCTGGCCGAAGAGCTGGCCGCCTTGATCCTGCGTCAGGTGGAACTCCAGGCCCAGATGGAGGCCTGGGTGATGCGGCCCGATGCCAACATGGTGTACTGGATTGAAGTCAACACTGCCGAGCGGCAGGCCCGTCGCGCCGCCCTGCGCGCAGCACCCATCCACGTGGGGCCGCTGGTGCAAGAGCATATCCTCTTCCGCAACGAGACGGTGGTGATGACCTCGGCCACGCTGCGCACCGCAGGCAGCTTCGATTACATGCGCGACCGGCTGGCAGCGCACGATGCCGACACGGCCACCGTGGGCTCGCCGTTCGACTACAAAGCGAGCACATTGCTTTACCTGCCCACCGACCTGCCGGAGCCCAACGCGCCCGGCTATCAGACGGCGGTTGAACAGACGCTGATCGGCCTGGCCAAGGCGTTGAACGGCCGCACCCTGGCGCTCTTTACCTCCTATGCCCAATTGCGTCGCACAGCCCAGGCCATCGCGCCCGCGCTGCGGGAGGCGGGCATCACGGTGTTGAGCCAGGGCGGGGGCAGCTCGCGACATCAGTTATTGGAGACCTTCAAGTCGGCAGAGCGCACGATCCTCTTGGGGACCCGGAGCTTCTGGGAAGGGGTGGACGTTGTGGGCCCTGCCTTGAGCGGCCTGGTCCTGGTGCGCCTGCCGTTCGCCGTGCCCACCGACCCGGTGGTAGCGGCGCGCGGGGAAAGCTTCGATGAGCCGTTCTACGGCTATCAAGTGCCCGACGCCATCTTGCGCTTCCGCCAGGGTTTCGGACGGCTGATCCGCAGTAAGACCGATCGCGGGGTGGTGGTGGTGCTCGACAAGCGGGTGATTTCCAAGAGCTACGGCAAACTGTTTCTGGAGTCGCTGCCCGAATGCACGGTGCACAAGGGCCCGCTGTTGAACCTGCCCGCGGCGGCGAAGGCGTGGGTGGAAGGCTGAAATTGAGTTGACATTCCAGGGCAAACCCGATTATAATGTGCATCGGTTGCCAGTTGTCCCTTGTCAAGGAGGTGATTTCTGCCCGATATCCCTGCCACATCCCCATTCTGTTTTACTCGTTGCGGCTTGATCGGCCTGCTGAACGCCAATCCCATTTGATCTTACCACAAAAAGGAGGGTCTTCCATGCGTCGTGAGCTTTCTTTGCTGATGGCTTCGATGTTGATCATCGGGATGCTTCTGACTCCTGCTGTGACAGGCGCAGAAGTCGTTGTGACGGATGGTGAGCACGCCTCTGCCCCTCGCTATTCGCATCGTTTGATCGTTGAACTGGCGTCACCTCCGCTGGCTTTGTACGACGGCGGCGCCCAGATTGCCGCCGGTGGCCGTGGCAAGCTGGATGTCCACTCGCCTGCAGCGCAGGAGTACATTCAGAAGCTGCAGGCCGAACAACAGGCGTTCGTGGCCGCAATGAGCCGGGCGATTCCGGGAGCTCGAGTGGCCACCTACATCAACGAATTTGGCGAAGTCCGGCCAGCCACGTATCAGATTTTACTCAACGCCGTGGCGGTGGACGCAGGCCGCAACGTAGATGTGAACGTCCTTGAGCGGCAGTTGCGCAGGTTGCCCGGCGTCCTGCGTGTCTCCAAGGACTGGGCGTATGATCCCGCCATGTACGCCAGCTTGCCGTTGATCAATGCGGAGGCGGCATGGAACAACGCGGCCATTGGCGGGAAATCCAACGCAGGCGCCGGCATCAAGGTGGCCTCGATGGATGGTGGCATTCACAAAGATGCTCCCATGTTTGACGGGACGGGCTTCACCTATCCTCCTGGCTACCCCAAGGGCGACACCCGCAACACTAACGGCAAAATCATCGTTGCACGCACCTACTTCCGCACCTGGGATCCGCCGTCGGCCGGCGATGAGAACCCCTGGCCGGGTGTACGCGGCACGTCGCACGGCACGCACACGGCTTCTACTGCGGCCGGGAACGAGGTTACTGTCAGCTACCTGGGCAGCGAACCCGTTACCCTGAGCGGCGTAGCACCGGCCGCTTACGTGATGTCGTACCGTGTGTTCTACAACAGCATCACCAACAACGGTTCGTTCTACACCACCGAAGGCCTGAAAGCGCTGGAGGATATCGTCGCCGACGGCGCGGACGTGCTGAATAACTCCTGGGGTGGCGGGCCCGGAAGCATTGGCGGAGAGTTTGACCCCCTGGACCAGGCGTTGATCAACGCGGTGCGGGCAGGGATCTTCGTGAGCATGTCCAATGGCAATGCCGGTCCGGGCCTGGGCACCGGCGATCACCCGTCGTCGGATTACATCAATGTGGCGGCCAGTACGACGACGGGCACTTTTGGAGCCGGTCGTTTCAAGGTCACCGCGCCGGAGCCGGTTCCCGCAGATCTGCAGAATATCGCCTATGCGACAGCCCAGTTCGGGCCGGCGTTGCCCATCGGAACGGTGGTGGGCCCCTTCTCCTTCGTGCCGGCCCGCGCGATAGACCCGACCAACGCGACCGGTTGTGTGGCGTTTCCCGCGAACGCGTTTGCCGGCAAGGCTGCCGTAATTAGCCGTGGCGGTTGTCAGTTCAGCGTCAAGGTCCTGAACGCCCAGCGAGCGGGTGCCGTCTTTGCAGTCATCTACAATAACGCTGGCGACGGCCTGGTGTCCATGGCGCCAGGTGCAGGTGCGGACCTGGTCACCATCTCCTCGATTTTCATCGGCCAGACCAACGGCGGGAAGCTGCTGGCCTGGTACGACCAGCATGGCGCTGCGTCAGAGTTTGCGGTGGACACCACCGCCTACCGGGTGGGCAACACCCCTGATCGCATCGCTAATTTCTCCAGCCGTGGCCCCGGGGTGGGCAACGTGCTGAAACCGGATATCGCCGCTCCGGGCGTCAACATCCTGGCCCAGGGGTACGGCCTTGGCACCGGAGAAGCGCGCCATCTGGGCTTCGGTCAGGCTTCGGGCACCTCGATGGCTGCACCGCACGTTACAGGTGCGGCTGCTCTCCTCAAGCAAATCCATCCCGACTGGAGCCCGGCGTGGATCAAATCGGCGTTGATGAGCACGGCGAAATATCTGGAGATCTACAACGAAAACGGCAGGCCGGCTCAGCCGCTGGATATGGGCGCCGGTCGCCTCGACCTTACCAGGGCAGCAGATCCGGGCGTCATCCTGGATCCGCCCAGCCTCAGCTTTGGCCTGGTGCCGATGGGCACGACCAAGAGCCTGAAAGTGACGGTGACCAGCGTGGCCGACACCACGGAGACGTATGAGCTCAGCACTCTCTATACCGGCATGGGGTTTGACGCCCTAACCACGGTGGAGGGGATGAGCTTCGAGCCTGCCTCCATCACGCTGGCACCTGGCGAGAGCGCCGAGATCACGGTGACCTGGGACACCGTTACCTCGAAGGGCGAAGGTGACAACCAGGGCTTCTTGATCTTGCGGAGCGCCAATTACGAGGCCCACATGCCGGCCTGGATGCGCGTGACTTATGCGCCTAAACCGACTGTCCTCGAGGCCGATCTGACCCTGGATGCGGACACCGATTACACGGTGGCTGCTGCAGGCGAGCTGGCCACCATCGAGCCGGTCGTGTTGGCGGACGATAACAGCGCGCCGGCCGCGGGCAACGCCCATGTGCGCTTCGTGCATCTTTCCCCTGACGCGCCGAACGTGGATATCGCCGTGACCGGTGGCCCCGTGCTCTTCGCAAACGTGCCGTTCAAAGGCGTTGCAGGTTACGCGGCTGTGCCGGCCGGCACCTATGATCTCGAGGCACGGGTGGCCGGCACTGAGACTGTCGCGCTGGCTCTGCCGGGCGTCGTGCTCGAAGAGGGCAAGATCTACACGGTCTTTGCTGTCGGCAAGGTGGTCGGCCCGGACGGCAAGAAGCTAAGCGCAGTGGTGGATGCTCAGGACCCGTCTGCACCGCCGGCGGGCAAGGCGCGTGTGCGGGTGCTGCATGCCGTGCCCGACGCGCCCGCTGTCTCGGTGTTCGTCAACGATAGCCTGGCGTTCTTCAAGGTGGACTGGAAGCAACTGACCGGTTACGCCGCGTTGGCTGCGGGCACTTACAACGTCAAGGTCAAGCTCGCCCTGGGCGAGGTGTTGATCATTGACAACGATGCCAGCACCACGCTGGGCCTGCCCGACTACACGCCTTACTACACTGCGACGCTGGATGCGCTGGGCATCACCTATGATGTGTGGGACGCCGATGCCAACTTCGGCCGACCCACCACGATCCCGGATGCAACTTACCTGTCGCAGTACAAGGCGATCATCTACCAGACCGGCGATAACTTCTCGTGGAACGGACGCTTTACGGTCTCGACCCCGCCCACGACGCTGGATCAGAACCGGCTGGTGGAGTACGCCAACCAGGGCGGTACGATCCTGGCGTTCGGCCAGGACCTGTCCTCGGTCACCTCGTCGGGCGGCAATCCGGCGAACCAGTCTTTCTTCTACGCCGCCATTCTGGGCGCCGAGTACCTGCAGGATAGCGTCAACGGCGAGATAGTGTTCGAGGATTCTGCTCAGCTCCTCACCGGCCTGCCGGGCACCCCGTTCTCCAACACCAGCTTCGACATCAGCGCCCGAGGTGACGGGGCGGCCAATCAGTTCTATGTGGACGAGATCACCAGCGGCTGCTATGATCCGGACAGGCCTGAGGATTGCGCTCAGTACTTCCCCGTGCTCAAGTACAGCGTGGGCGGCAGATACGTGGAAGATGGGTTCGTGGCGCTGGCCCATCGCGACTTCCCCACCCTCGAACGGCCCGGCATCAGCTATCTGGGTAAGTCCATCTTCTTCGCCTTTGGCCTGGAAGGTGTGAACAGCGACACCGGGTTCAACACTCGCGCTGACCTGGTGGGCAGTGCACTGGCGTGGGCGTGGGATGAAGCCGAGGCCTCCATTGTCGCCGATGTCAGGCCGGTCGGCCAGGTGAGCTACTTCACGGCTATGATGGACTCGACCTACGGCGGTGACGGCGTGACCTTCCGCTGGGACTTCGGTGACGGCACGCCGTTCACCAGGCCCTACAAGAGCGCGACAGCCGGCCACACCTATACTGTTCCGGGCACTTACACTGTGCGAGTTGAGGCGACCAATGCCCTGGGCACCAAAGCGATCGCCCAACTCGAAATCACGGTGGAAGGTGCTTTCACCACGCCGGTGACCGAGACTTTCGGCGCAGCCGCTGATACCTTCGTTCATGCCGGTCTGCCCACCGCTAACTTCGGTAACTGGTTCTTTATGACCGTAGGCGGCAATGACATCGCCCGTGCTCTCCTGCGTTTCGACCTGTCCGGGATTGATCCCTCCTATCCCGTTGACCAGGCGGTGCTGAAGGTGTGGGTAGACGCGGTGAGCGGCGGCGGTACAGAGGCTCGCCTCCGCGCGTATGAGGTGACGAAGCCCTGGGCCGAGGCTTCGGCCACCTGGAACGCACCATGGGCGGTCAAAGGCGGGGATTATATCGAACCTGCCGCGGCCAGCGTTCCGATCAGTGGTGCCAGCGTCGGCAGTTGGGTCACGCTGGACATCACACCGCTGGTTCAGAAATGGGTGGCAAACCCAACGGCCAACAACGGCGTCATGCTGCGGGTCCGGGCCGAGACCAGTTGGACCCAGTTCAACCTTGCCACTCGGGAGTACTTCGTGCCCGCCAACGTGCCGATGTTGGAGGTCACCTATCGGACCCCCTGAAAGTTAGGGGCTGATCCTTCAGCATAGTTATCGCGGCTTCAGCCGGTTTGTACGAACACCCGCATACGGGGCTGCACAGCCGGCTGAAGCCTTCCTTCGGGCACTCTGAGCTTTTCAGAGACCTTGTCGAGAGGAGGTGATTGCTTACTGAAAGTATCCTGTGGTTCTTCGCTTTGTGGAAGGCTTGATGCTTGCCAATAAACCCTAGCATTTCTAAGGAGATGGTCCCATGCAATCCAAGACCTCGAAACTCGTGGTACTTTCGTTAATTCTGGTTCTGGTTGTACCGCTTCTCCTCGTGCCTTCGGGCGCTGCGCCGTCGGTAGCCGCGCGCACAGGAGAGGTTGCGACTGCCAGTGACTCCGTCAGCAGCAAGATCCATCCCGGTTTGCGTGCTGCGGTGGCAGCGGCGGCGCCTGGCGACGCGTTTGATGTGATCGTCTACGCCAGGGCCGGCACCGATCTCAGCCGCTATCTCTCCAATTTGCTGGTGCGCAAGTACGTGTTGCCCAACGGCACACAGACCTACTTCGGCAAAGTGAGGGCGGCCCAGGTCAGCAAGCTGGCCTCATTGCCCGAAGTTGCTGCGATTCAAGAGTTGCGCTACTCCGGTGATATCCCCGTGATCCCTGAGTTGGGCCCCAAACGCCTGACGGCAGCAGATACCACAGATGTGCGGGCGCGCATCGCTGCCCTGAAGGCGCAGGCCGGCCAGGTCGGACCCAGGGCGGCCGCCGACAAGGCCCGCATTGCGGACTGGTTTGACGTCCTCGACGTGCACAAGTCCAGGGCAGCCTGGGAACTGGGCTACACCGGCGCTGGCGTCAAGGTGATGGTCAACGACAGCGGCATTGACTTTTCGCATCCGGACCTGATCGGCACTGTCGCACGGATCACTGATCCCGCTTCTCCTTACTACGGATGGCCGGAAATCTTCGATGCGTTCTCGATGCTGAACCTGGCCTATGAGTACTACCTGGGCATTCCCTTTGTCTCCAGCGGGGTAGGCCTGTTCGGCCTGGCGCCCGACTATACGGACACCAGCACAACGCGTTCGGGCGGCGATCTGGTGGACAACGGGGACGGCACCTACAGCGCGATTTTCGCCCCTATCGGCAGCACCGATCCCGGCGGGCATGTGTACAAGTTCCCGGCCACCAGCAAGAGCGGCGTGTACCACTTTGGCTCGCACCCGGACACCTCCCTGGAGGCTGCGTTCGGGGAGCGGGTGGCGGTGCTGGTAGTGGATGAGAATGAACCCGGCGTTTACGATACCGTGTATGTTGACCTGGACGCCGACTACGATTTCACCAATGAGAAAAAAGCCGTTCAGGGTGACGAGTACGTCTATGCCGACCTCAACGCCGATGGGTATGCTGATCTCTCTGGCGGCATTGTCTACTGGATCAGCGACGGGATCAACCCGCTGCCCGCGTCCGACTGGATGTGGGGCATGGGCCCGGATGTTGCCGGCCCCGGCGATCTGGTAGCGTTTGCCCTCAACGACTGGACGGAGCCCGGCGGGGATCACGGAACGTTATGCGCGTCGGGCGTGGCGGCACAAGGTGTCATTGACGGCGGCTCGCCCGATTTCAAGCCCGCTGGCGACGGCACGCCGGGTACCGGCATGGTGCAGGGCGGTGGCAAGGACGTTAAGCTGACCGCTAACGGCAACATGTACACCTATGCCGCTGCGGATTCCGATGGCCTGATCTTCGCAGCGCTGGGTTATGATGGCGTTGCCGGCACCGAGGACGACATCCAGATCGTTAGCAACAGCTTCGGCTCCAGCGGTATCGTCAATGACGGCTGGGACTACACCTCCCGGCTGTACGACCTGATCGAGCGCTTCTTGAACCCGTATCTCACCGAGGCGAACTCCACAGGCAACGGCGGCGCAGGTTACGGTACCACCAACTCGCCTGGGGCCAACCTGAGCATTGCCGTGGGCGCCTCCACGCTGTACGACTCCACCGGCGTCAACTTTGACAGCATCGTGAGCCGCGATCAGCTTCAATACAACGACTTGATGACGTTCTCCGATCGGGGTCCCACCGCCCAGGGCGAGGCTGGCGTGGCAGTCCTGGCGAACGGCGCCTGGGGCGCAGGGAACATCCCGCTGAACGAGGCGTTGCTATCCTACGGCGTGGACGGTTGGAATGCCTGGGAGCTCTGGGGTGGCACCAGCCGTTCGACCCCGGTTGCAGTGGGCAACCTGGCCCTGGCCATGCAGGCGTTCAAGGAGAAGAACGGCCGTTGGCCCACCAATGTCGAAGCGCGAGCTCTGCTGATGGCCGGCGCAGACACGGCGCACAACGATCCGTTTGCCGAGGGCGCAGGCACGGTGAACGCTGAGCGTTCCGTCAAGATCGCTGCCGGTTTGGGCGGTGTTTACGTCCTGCCGGACAGTGTGACTTTCGGCGATTATCGCGGCACCAAGTACGCCGCCTTCACCAGCATCATGCATCCTGGCCAGACGGCTACAGAGCAGTTCACCGTCTATAACCCCGGTTCGGAGGACGTGACGGTGACGATCAGCGACGACCATTTGGTGCGCTTCGGCCAGAAAGAGTTTGATTTCACCACCGTTGATGTGCGCCAGGAGACGGCCAACTTCTACGTGCCGGACTACCTGATTGACATCACGTCCTACATCCCGGCCGGCACAGAGCTGCTGGAGATCAAAGTGGTACATCCGTTCAGCGAGTTCGACCCGGACGGCAACTATGCTGCCAATTCCCGCTGGCGGGTGGTGCCCATTGACTGGACGGACATCAACGGTGACGGTGTGCTGTTCACGGACAAAAACGGGAACGGCGCCATCAACTGCCCCATCGTCGGCGGCCGGCCGAACTACGCAGCTCCGGCTTGTGAGATCCAGGAGGGCGAGTATATGCGCTTTGTCTACGGTTACAACACGGGCACGGCGAACCAGGCCCGTGTCAAGATGCCGTTAGAGCGCATGCACGATGGGATCTTCCTCGGCCTGAGCCATCGTACCAGGTCAACTACAGTGCCGATCACGCACATGAAGATCCAGCTCAATTTCTACAAAGCGATGGACTTCCCGTGGTTGACCGCGCCTGCCAGTATCACTGTGCCGGCAGGTGGGATGGCGACCTTTGAGGCGACGATGGCCGTGCCGGCTCTCGCCAACGTGGGTCTCTATCAGGCCACCTTGCACTTGAGCGATGGCGTCAATGTCGTCAACGTGCCGGTGGTGGCCAATGTGGCGGCCTTTAGCACCGATTTCCTCTTCGGCGGACCGCCCGAAACCAAGACCCTCTACGACAATGGCCAGGTTTACGGTTACTTCGACTGGACCTGGCGCGCGGAGTCGGGCGACTGGCGCTTCTATTTCATGGACGTGCCCGATAGCACGCCCGAAGGCGCCAGTTTGCTGATCGACACGCGCTGGACCGGTGCCTACACCGACATTGACACCCTGGTGATGGGCCCCACTCCGGACTGCTTCAGCAACGGCGTGGGTTGCGAGGCGCCCTTCTCCTTCTTCCCCGGCGCGCAGTTCGTCTATGGTCCCTACAGCTTGTATCCGGTGGGCGGCAGCCCAAGGCTGAACCCGCGCAACGGCATCTGGCTGTACGATACTGCTACTGGCGGCCCGCGCGAGATCGTGGCTGCGCCGGTTACGCCTGGCTTGAACCTGGTGGCCCTGCACAACGTGATGTTCGACGGTTCTGAGCCCGAAGAGCGGTTCCAGGGGCAGGCGGGCACCATCATGGCGATGCCGAATACCGTGGATCTGTTCGTCGGCAACGCAACAAGTGGCAGCTTCCCGATGGCGATCCAGGCTTCGTTGCCGTTGGCCGGCCTCAGCGCTACCGCCTTCGGCTTCGGTGTGCCTGAGACCCAGACCCTGCCGCAGATCCAGGACAACCCCAACGATCCCAGCACGGCCAGCTACAAGTTCCCCATCACCATCCAGGATGGCGCGTTGCTGGAGGTCAGCACAACTGCTGCGGCGGGCGACATTGATCTCTTCTTGCTGTATGACTTCAACAACGACGGGGTCTTCGACTTCAGCAACGAAGTGATCGGGTCTTCCACGACCAGCACGGCCAACGAGTACGTCAAGGTCACCTTCCCGCCGGACGGCAATTATCTGGCGGCGGTGCACGGTTGGGGCGTGGCAGAGGGGGAGACCTTCGATATCACCATCAATGCCGTACAAGGCACCGACATGGTGATCGCCGGGTTGCCCTCTGGGCCGTTCCAGCCCAATGCGCCGATCAACTTCACGGTGAACTGGATGTTGCCCGAACCGCTGGCAGCGGGCAGCGAGGCGTTTGGCCTGATCCTGGCCGGCCCGCCCGGTGCCCCGGCTGCGCTGCAAGTGCCGGTGCGGCTCCACAACATCACCACCGGTACGCAGACGGTCGAGCTACCGGCCATTGCGGATACGTATCTGGCCAAGGGACAGCCGAATACCAACTTCGGCAACGACGGCTATCTGTACGTCGGCGGCAACGACATCCTGCGCTCCGTGCTGAAGTTCGACGTAAGCGGTATCGCCCCCAATCCCGTCGTGTCGGCCAAGCTGTACGTGTACTACGACGCGTTCAGCGGCGGCGGCACCGATCATGCGTTGCGAGCGTACGAGGTGACCACGCCTTGGGCGGAAAACGCTGCCACCTGGAACGTGCCGTGGGCTACGCCGGGCGGCGACTATATCGAGCCGGCTGCCGCGAGCGTCAACATCGCCAACGATACCAATACCTGGAAGGTGTTGGATATCACGGCGCTGGTGCAGAAATGGGTCAGCGATCCCTCCGCTAACAACGGGGTGATGCTGCGGGCCCGCAACGTGACCAGCTACACGGTGTTCCGCTTCCCCAGCAGCGAGAACTGGAACCCTGCGGAGGCGCCGAAGCTGGTTGTGACTTACGGCGTGCCGTGACCGAACATGCGCAGGGGGCGACGGCCGTAGCCTGCAAATAGGGGCGGATCGCAGTTGCCCCCTGTGAAATGTCCCTTTCCTGAAGGCCGGTGTGCGGTGAGGTCTCACACCGGCCTTCGCTTACTGTTTCGACGACACCTTTTGCCGAGGTAGTAGAATGTATCGCTTTACGGGTGTTCTTTTCGCCAGGGGCCGGACCGGCCGTTCGATTCCGACGAGGCAGGGAGAGGCCGTTTCTGTGAAGGATCTTCGCGACGGCTGCCGGTTCGCCCCTGGCCTGCGTTTGGGCCTGGCTGTGGCGTTGACCGTCCTTTTCATGGTTGCCGGCCTGGCTGTTCTGCAGGCGCAGCCTGCGGTCGCCGCGCCAACACCGCCCGAGAGCACCATGGCCGACGCCCCGACGGTGCCCGGCGAACTGGTGCTGGCGGTGCCGCCCCACCTCGACCGCCGCCAGTTAGACGCTCTGGTGGCGCGCCATGGCGCGGCCGTCAAGCGCTGGGTGCCCAGATTGGGGCTGGCGTTGGTCGCGACCGGTGCGGGACGCGAACGCCAGGTCCTGCGCGCCCTGGACGCCGAGCCCCTGGTGCGCTTTGCGACCGAGCACCGGCTGCTGGCGCGGGTGGCCGATATCCCCCTGGACGAGTACTGGGACCGGCAGTGGGGCATGGCGCAGGTGGAAGGGCCCGCGGCCTGGGATATGGCATGGGCAGATCGCTCCGTGGTGATCGCCGTGCTGGACACCGGCATCCTTCTGAACCACTGGGACCTGGCCGGCCAGCTTTGGATCAACCCGGGCGAGAGCGGCGTGGACCCGAACACAGGCCTGCGCACGTGTGCGTCGGAGCGTGCCACCAACCTGGAGGATGACGACGGCAACGGCTACGTGGACGATTGCTGGGGCTACGACTTCGTCATGGACGACAACTACCCCGCCGATGAGCACGGCCACGGCACTTTCGTCGCCGGCATCGCCGGTGCTGCCACCAACAACTGGGACCCCTCTTTGTCCAGGTACGAAGGGGTGGCCGGCATGGGCCGACAGGCTGTCCTCATGGCGTTGCGCGTGCTGGATGCCAACGGCCGCGGTTCAGCCTTCAACATCGCCCAGGCCATTGACTATGCGGCCGCGAACGGCGCCCGGATCATCAATCTCAGCCTGACTTTCCCGCCGACAACACCTCCCACATCTCCCGATGTCGAGATGCTCCGTCTGGCGGTGGAGGCTGCCCAGGCCGCCGATGTGCTGGTGGTGGCCGCCAGCGGGAACGACAATTACAACGGCGTCAGCTTCCCCGCCGCTTTTCCCGGTGTGTTGGCCGTGGGTGCCAGCCGACGGGATGACACGCGCGCCGGTTTCTCCAACTACGGGCCGCGTTTGGATTTGGTGGCGCCAGGCGTGGAGGTCTTTTCGACCTTGTGGCGCCCCGGCACGCATAGCTACGGCTACTACGGCGGTTCTCAGAGCTCGAGCCAGGGCACTTCGTTTGCTGCGCCTCATGTTGCCGGGGCGGCTGCTCTGGTGCGTGCCCTGCGTCCCGATCTCTCGCAAGCGGTCGTGTATGAGCTGATACGCCGCACGGCCGATGACGTGGCGGAGCCCGGTTTTGACGTTTTTACCGGCTGGGGGCGGCTTAACGCACGGCGCGCTGTGGCAGAGGCAGCGATCGGCCTGCAACTGAACCTGTCTTCTGAGCCGCCGACCATGCCGGTGGGCGGGTTGGGCACGGTGCACCTGGCCATCACGTCTCCTGAAGGCGTGTCGGCCGGCCTGGGCGCTCGTGTGCGCCTGGAAAGCAGCCCCGGCATCCTCCTGCGGGCTGCGGCCGACGAAGCGGGTTTTGTGTTCCCGGATGTGGTGACTGCCGACAGTTCTGGTCGGGCCCAGGCGCTGTTCGTCGCCGACGCGCTGCCCGGCACGGCCTATGTCACTGCAACATTGGGCTCCGTGGTCAGCTCGCTGCCGATCACCATTACTTCGGGCCAGCCAGCGACCCTCACGTTGAGGGCCCATCCGTCGGCCGTGGCCGTCGCCGGCGGACAGGCTATCGTCACCGCGACGGTACGCGATGAGGGCGGCAGCCTGGTGCTGGACGGCACCCCGGTGACCTTTACTGCCACGCTGGGCACCGTGGAACCGGCATCTGGTCTGACCCTGGACGGCCTGGCGCATGCGGTGTTCACCGCAGGCCCGGAGGTGGGCCAGGCCACGGTCATAGCGACAGCCGGAGATGTGACTGCCACGGCCTCTATTTCTGTCCTGGGCATCGGGCAACCTTATACCGTGACGCTGGTTGCCGAACCGCCGCAGATTCAGTTGGACGGGGCGCCCGCGGTGATCACCGCTACGGTGGTTGATGCCCTGGGCGATCCCGTGCCGGACGGCACCCCCGTCACCTTTGCGGCTGACCTGGGCGAGCTCTCCGAGACGGAGGTCCACACGACAGGCGGCCAGGCCGTCACCATGTTACGGCCCGGTGAGGCGCCCGGCACCGCCCATGTGATCGCCCGGGCGGGTGAGGCGGAGGGCCGGGTAGATGTGATCATCTTGCCGGGCCCGGCGGCCGCGGTGAGCGTGACGGCCGAGCCGGCCGAACTGGTGGCGAACTACAACGAGGTCACGCGGCTGACGGCCCTGGTGGCCGATCGTTTCGGACACGCAGTGGCCGACGGCACGGAGGTCAGGTTCGAGACCACTTTGGGCCAACTGATACCGTCCTCTGCGCCCACTGTCAACGGCCTGGCCCAGGTCTTGATGCTGGGTGGCCGGGTGGCCGGCACGGCGGTGGTGACGGCGACTGCGCCCGGCGGTGCACACGGTACCGTACAGGTCGTGATCCGGCCCAATAGGCCGGCAGCGGTGGCGCTCACCGCCGCGCCGGCGGAGGTCGCCGTGGGCGGGGAAACGGCGCTGCTGCAGGCTACGGTACGTGATATGTTCGGCAATCTGGTGACGGAAGCTGTGCCGGTCACCTTCACCACGAATCTGGGCGGCCTGCGGGCGGTGGGCAGCGCGTTGCCGCCCGGGACGGCGTTCGTGGGCACAACATCGGCCGGCGTGGCAGAGGCAGAACTGGTTTCGGCGGAACGCGCGGGCCTGGCAGAGGTACATGCTGCCCTCAACGCAACGATAGTCCAGGTGTGCCAGGTGCGTTTCTTGCCCGGGCCGGCCGCACAACTGACGCTGAGCGCCGATCCCCCGCGCGTGCCTGTCAGGGGGCGCACACGGCTCTCCGCCTGGGTGATTGACCGCTTTGGGAACAATGTAGCAGACGGCACCGGCGTTAGCTTCGGCGCTACGGCCGGCCAGTTGGACGCGGCGATGGTCGCCACCCAAAACGGGCTGGCATCCACCTGGTTAACCACTCCCGATCAGCCGGGCACGGTCCAGGTGGCCGCCATCAGCGCGCCGGCCTCGGGATTCACGGTGATCGAGGTGTTCGCCGCCCGGCCGACCTTCCTCCCTCTGATTCTCCGCTAACGCCTTGGGCTGCACAGGACGACGTGGCTCTGGCTGGTATGGTATTCGTAGCGTTTCCCGCCGGCCTCGAGCACGATCCGGTAGCCGGGGGTGATGACCTGGGCGTACATCATCCCCGGCTGCGGGCAGCCCAGGCTGGCGTCCGGCCAGTCCACGCTTTCGACCGAGCGCACCGTAATGGCGCTTTCGGGCAGGCCAAGGCGTCCCGCCAGATCGGCCACCGCCAGGGCCTGAGGCGTGGGTCTTGAGCTGGCTTCGGCCCCGGTTACGTAGACGGGCCGGGAACCGCCGGGAAACGCTGCGGGCGAACAAGGCACCAGCTTCTTGCCGTCGGAGTGGTATACGTACTCCTGCCCCTGCACCTGAAGGACGATCTCCTCTCCCATCATCAGCCCCAGGTTCTGTCGGCCTTCTGTTTCGCCGCATCCCAACGAGCCGATGGGCATCTCCGCCTTTTCGACCGACACGACCTCGACCTGTTCCTCGGAAATGCCCAGGCGCCGGGCCAGATCGCGGCGCGCGGCCCAGGCAGCCTGCCCCAGCACGTCAGGGCCTTGCTCGGGCGGCGGGGTTGGGAGCGGTGAGAATGGTTCCTGGATTGGCATGGCACCCTCCTTTGGGGATAGAGTCGGTTCCACAGCCGGCCCGCCGGTGTCGGGCAAAACGCATCCAACCAGCCCCGTGAGCGCCAGCGCGCAAACGGCCGACAGCAGGGCCAGCCGTCGGGTGCTTGCACGCCAACGGGCAGCGGTGGAGGCAGATGGCATTCGCCCGCCAGTAGCAGCGCACATCACCGTATCAAGGCTCCGACCAACACGCGCCGGATCACGTCCAACAGGATCAATGCCACGATGGGCGAAATGTCCAATCCGCCGATGCTGGGGATGATGCTGCGGATCGGGTTCAGGACGATCCCCGTGATGCCGTGCACTGCGCGCAACAGATCGTACACGAAGGCGGGCAGGTTGACCCGCAGCAGCATGATCCAACTGCCGATAACCTCGATCAGGATCAGCAGGCTCATGATTTCGATGGTCAGGTTGATCAAGTTTGCCAGCAAGAGGTTCATTTGTTTGTGAGTTCTCCCAGAGCTTTCGCTCGTTGATAGGCCGCCCATACCCCGCGCGAGATCACGGTGCGCAGGCCGCCCTTTTCCAGTTGATACAGCGCTTCGGCCGAGGTCCCTCCCGGCGAAGTGACCCGATTCCGCAGCTCCACAGGATGGAGGTTGGATTCGCGCGCGATAGCCACGGAACCTTCAATGGTCTGGTAGACCAGTTCTTGCGCCACGCGCCGTGAAAAGCCCAGATGCACCCCCGCGTCTATCAATGCCTCCATGAACAGGAAGACGTAGGCCGGCCCGGTGCCGCTGAGGGCCGTGGCCATGTCCAGGTTGTTCTCATCCGCCACGTAGAGCTCTTTGCCCAACGCGCCGAGGATCGCCTGGGTGCGACGACGGTCGTCCTCATCTGTGGCATCGGTCGCCGTCCAGACGGTCATACCCTTTCCCACCTGGCCCGGCGTGTTGGGCATCGCCCGGACGATCTTTCGCACCCCCAGGCCTTCTTGCAAGGTGCGGATCGTTGCGCCGGCCACGATGCTGATCACGAGGTCGTCCTCGGCCATGGCCCCCCGGATCTCGGGCAACACCTTGGGCAGGGTCTGCGGCTTCACGCTCAGCACAACAATCTGGCTCGCGCGTGCGGCGGCGCAATTGTCGGTGGTGGCACGGATGCCGTAGCGCCCTCGCAGCTCTTGTGCGCGCTCGGGCCGTGGCCCGCTGGCGATGATGTGCTCCGGTTCGATCAATTTCTGGTTGAGCATTCCCTTGATCATCGCTTCGGCCATCATGCCGGAGCCGATGAAGGCAAGGGTTGTGTGACGTAGCATACCAAGACTCGCTTTCTAGGGATTGAAGATCGCCCGACCGATCCGCACCATGGTTGCGCCCTCTTCGATGGCGACTTCGAAATCGTCGGTCATGCCCATGGACAGGTGGCGCCAGTCGAGCGTCGGGAAACGCCGTGCCAGGTCGTCTCGCAGCCGCCGCAGTGCACGGAAGACCGGCCGTGCCAGCTCCGGGTCGGGCACGATGGGCGCCATAGTCATCAGGCCCTGGATGCACAGGCCGGGCAACGCGGCGATGGCTTCGACGGCCGCCGGCACATCGGCGGGCGCAAAACCGTATTTGCTCTCCTCGCCGGAGACGTTGACCTCAAGCAGGATCGGAATCGAGGCTTTAGCCGGTTGGCCCCATGGCCCGGAGAGACCGGCAGAAGCCTCCATTCCGGTTCGTCCAGCGCTCGACGCCTGGATCGCACGGCTTAGCCTGCCCGCCAGCTTCACGCTGTCTACCGAGTGTACCATAGAAGCCCAGGGCAGTACGTCGGCGGCCTTACGGCTTTGCAGATGTCCGATCATGTGCCAGGACGGCGGCGGGGCGGGCGCCAACAACCGGGCCACTGCCGCTGCCTTGGGCCCGGCTTCTTCGACGCGGTTCTCGCCGAACAACCGCAACCCGGCCCGGTACGCTGCGACCACCGTCTCCGGCGATTGCATCTTGCTCACCGCCACCAGCACGATTTCATCCGGCTCGCGCCCGGCCCGCCGCGCCGCAGCCGCCATCCGCTCCCGCACCCGCTCGATCCGCTCCCTGAGCCCTCGCTCCATCATTCCCTGTTTCCTTGTTTCCCTGTTTCCCTATTCCCCTTGTTTCCCTGTTTCCCTCATTTCCCTCAACCCCATCACCGCCCCGAAATGCCCCGTCTTGCCCCGTTCGCGGCGGTGAGAGTAGAACTCATCGGTGCGACAGGCGGTGCATGTTTCCGCCATCTCGATGTGGCCCACCCCAGCCTCCAGTAACCAACGCCGGTTTGCGGCCCACAGGTCGAAATGGCGCCAGCCGCCGTTGGGGCTGGACAGCAACCCGTCGGCCCGTGCGAAGGTCGCGCGCACCGCATCCGCCACCTCGTCGCCCACCTCGTAGCAGCACGGGCCGATGCTGGGGCCGATGGCTGCGATCATGTCGGCGGGCCGGCTGTCGAACTCGCGGCGCATCGCCTCCACGGCGGCGCGTGCCGCGGCCTGAACCGTGCCGCGCCAGCCGCTATGCACCACCGCCAGCGCGTGATGGCTCGGGTCGTAGATCAGGATCGGGGTGCAGTCGGCGTAGCGCAGCAGCAGCGGCACACCCGGCTCATCGGTGATCAGGATGTCGTAGCCGTCGAAGACCCGGCCGCGATCTTGACGGTAGACGCGACGGACGTTGGCCGTATGGCGCTGGTTGGGGCTCACCAGGTCTTCACGCCGCAGGCCCAGGGCCGCGCAGACCCGGCGCAGGTTCTCGTCCACGGCCGCCGGGTCGTCGCCGGTGCCCTTGGTCAGGTTCAAGCTGGCCCACTGGCCGGTGCTGACCCCGCCGTGCCGCGTGGTTACCGCATGGATCAGCTCCGGGAACGCGTCCAACGCGTCGAAGGTGTAGTAAGCCACCCCGTTTATTCTCGGCGCGTTATCTGGAGTCGAGGCTGTGCGCCAGCCCCCTTCAGGGTCAGCCGGTTGGCCCCATTGCCCAGCGAGACCGGCTAAAGCCTCGATTCCAAACGACGAAGCCCGGTCCTCAATCTGATCTGATATGGATTGGTGTCTTTTCATGCTGTAGCCATTCGCCACCGCGAAGCGTCCCTTTGGGATTCGCCATTCGCTGATTCGTCATTCGTCATTCGTCATTCGCCATTCGCTGATTCGCCATTCGCCATTCCCCACCACACACCCCACACGTCAGGCATTCGACTGTCGCCGGCGGGCAGCGATAACCGGCCCGTCCCGCGTCAGCCAGGCGTCTTTCATAGCGGAAGAAGCTCGGCTTGACGCCGCTGTCCACGATGTCCCAGGGCATGAAGGCCCCGACGTCGCGTGGGCCGAGCAGTTCTGCGCGCGAGAGGCCGTGACGGGCCAGCGCCTCGTAGAAGCTGCGCAGGCTGAGGCGCCCCGTCTCCGCGATCACCGACGCCAGTCGGCGGTCGCCTCGCGCCAGGATCGCCTGCACTTCGGCCCATTCCGGCGGGTCGGCGTCCACGGTCACGTTGTGCTGCGCCAGGGCCTTCTTGAGCATCCGTTGTCGCCTTGCCAGCTCAGCCGCGTCGGTCATCGCCTGCCATTGGAACGGCGTGTGCGCTTTGGGCACAAACGGGGTTGCGTTGATCGTGATATTGCGGCGAAAAAGCTGCCGGGCTTTGCGCACCAGCGCGATGATGCCTGCGATATCCTCTTCCGTTTCCGTGGGGTGGCCCACCATGAAGTACATTTTGAGCTGCGGGAAGTTCAGCGATTGCGCCAGCTCGACCGCAGCCAGGATATCGTCTTCGGTTTGCGTCTTCCCGATGACGCGACGTAACCGTTCCGTGCCGGCCTCGGGCGCGATGGTGAGCGTGCTCGTGCCGCTGGCTGCCAACGCGCGCACCAGCGGCACGCTGATCGGATCGGCCCGCATGGAGCTCACGCTGATCCGGGCACCCATGGCCTGCAACTCCGTGGCCAGCCGGTCAATCTGCGGGTGGTCCGACACCGCGGCGGAAACCAGGCCGATAATCGGTGGTTGGGCGCCTGTGGGGCCGCCGTGGGCAGACGTGGGGAGCTGGACCTCCAACGCGGCTCGCGCCCAGTCCAGGATACGTTCCAGCGGTTGTTCGCGCGGCGGTCGGTAGACATAACCTGCAAGACAGAACCGACATCCCCTGCCGCACCCGCGCGCGATCTCGATCAGGTGGCGGTTGGGCAGTTCGGCGTCGGGAGTGTAGAGGCACGATACCGGCTCCAGGACGGTGACATCGCGCACCCACAAGCGCTGGATGCGCGGCCCATCAGGGAGTGGCTGCACGCGCTCGGGCAGATAGACCCCCGGCAGGCGGCCCAGGGCGTCCAGCAAGCGCTGCCGATCCTCGTGGATGCCCTCGACCAGCGTCTGCAGCAGGTGGGGCAGGAGCTCCTCGGCCTCGCCGATCACGATGGCGTCGAAGAAGGGGGCCAACGGCTCCGGGTTCATGCTGAGCGCCGGCCCGCCGGCGATCAACAGCGGCCAGCCATCTTCGCGGGCGCGCGCGGCTGCCAGTGGCGGCACCCCTGCCTGGCGCAGCAGGTCGGCCACGTGGAAGTAGTCCATCTCGAAGGAGACGGTGAAGGCCCACACGTCGAACTCTCGTACCGGGCTGGCGGACTCCAGAGTCAGGAGGGGCCAGCCGGCCGCCGCCGCGTGGGCGTCCCAGAAGACGCGCTCGCACACCACGTCTGCCCGGGCGTTGAAGGCGCGATACAGGACCTGCAACGCCAGGCTGGACATGCCGACGCGATAGCTGTTGGGGTAAGCCAGCGCTACGCGCAATCTGCCGCCGTGGTCTTTATGGATCGTGCCGGTCTCCCGGCTCAAAAGCGACCTCTGGGCCGCAATCTGTCGCCAGTTGCTCATTCAGGTACTGCGTAGTGCGTACTGCGTACTGCGTATTGCGTATTGCGTGATTCGCCGATTCGCCCTTCGCCATTCGCCATTCGCCATTCGCTGATTCGCCATTCGCCGATTCGCCATTCGTGATTCGCTGATTCGCCTCACCCCCCGTAGGTCCACTGCTGCAACCGGCTCAGCCAGCCTCTGGGCAGCCAGTCCCAGGCGTTGGTGGCGGTGATCACGATGGCTGCAGCTTCTCGCATCGCATACCAGGCGCGCAGGGGCGGGAAGATCCGGGCGGTATCGGTGGATGTCGGGCTGGTGACGACCTGGACACCTGCCCGTTGAAACAGCCAGCGCGCGCGGTAGAGATGCAACGGATGGCTCACCAGGATCGCCGTGCGCCAGCCGTGAGCGGCCATGAGCGCAGCGGCTACCTCGGCGTCCTCGATGGTGTTCGTGCTGCCATCGGCCACGAAGACCTGCTCGGCCGGCACGCCCAGCGACACGGCGAACCGCTTGCACACCGCCGCGGCCGATAACGGCTCATCTCGGAACCCGCCGGTGCAGATGATGAACGGCGCATAGCCATCCTGCCACAAGTCCACCGCGCGGTAGGTCCGACTGGTCAGGTCCGAGCCGGGGCTGCCGTCCCGGTTCACCCGTGCACCCAGCACCACGATTGCGTCCGAAGGCCGCGCGTGATCCTGCCGGCCCAGGCTGTCCACCTGGAAGGCGAGGAATGCAAAGGCCAGCAAAGTCACGGCCAGCGACAGAAACAAACCGCGCAACAAGGCGCGCAGAAATCGGCGCACGAGAAAATTATAGCACAGGTGGCGGATAAGGCGGGAAGGTGTAGACGATCGCAGCAGCCCAGGGGTTGGCGCGGCCGGCCCCTGGCGGCGAAGGCCGTTTTTGGGCCAGCTTCGCCGCCAATGCGCGGCACACCTGTTTCCCTGTTTCCCCGTCTCCCAAGTTACCAATCTACCAATCTACCAATCTACCAACCCACCAACTAACACTCACTATACCCACACACATAACACTTCCGACAACCCTCGGTGGGCACGAAGGCGGCCTGACCGCAGTCCGGGCACAGATCGCCGATGGGCCGGTCAATGATGGGAAGCGGAAGCTGTTCGACGTGTGGCCCGGCTTCCTCCTGTCGCAGTTCCCGTTCGATGTTGTAGTGGCTGTTGAGGTGTTCCCGCAGCACCTGCGCGACAGCATCGGGCAGCGAGCGCACGCGGCTGGCGCCGAAGCCCAGAGCCCGGCCGCCGCCGATCCCGGCCAACTGATCAATCACCTGCTTCAGCCGTTCCACGGGGTCCAACGGCGATGGCAGCCGCAACACCAGCGAAATCAGGCGGCCCAGCGCCTCCGAAACGGCCTGGACATCGCTGCCCGCCTTGCCCACGTTCATGAACACCTCAAACGGTTGGTTGTCGCCGTTGACGTTAACTGTGATGAACGCGGTGCCCAGCGGGGTTTCCTTGCGGTAAGTGTAGCCGGGGAGCGCGCTGGGACGCGGGCGCTTGGTCGCATAGGACGACGGCGCAGCCTCAGCCGCAGCGGGACGCTGGTCCTTCGTTGCCGGGCTTTCGGCCCCGTTGGCCTTCTCGGTTTGGGCAGTGGCCCCCTTGGCTTGCGCGGTTGCTTTGGTCTCCAACACCACCTCCTGCCGGCTCCCGGTCACGTAAACGGTCAGGCCCTTACAGCCCAGGCGCCAGGCCAACTGATAGGCCTGGGCGACATCTTCCACGGTGGCGGTGGCGGGGAAGTTGATGGTCTTGCTGATGGAATTATCCACAAACGCCTGGATCGCTGCCTGCATCCTGACATGTTCTTCCGCTGTGATGTCGCTGGCGACCACGAAGACGCGACGGATCGCCTCGGGCACTTCGGGCACGTCCTGGCAGCTCCCGGTGACGCTGACATGCTCGCTGATGCGCCGGCGGGTCGTTTCGTCGAGCCCGGCGGCGATGAGCGCCTTCTCGAACAGCGGGCTGGTATAGGTCAGCTTCAGGTCTTTGTCGCCATCCTTGACGGTGCGGGTGTAAGCCAGGGCAAACACCGGTTCGCAGCCGTAGCCCTCACACCCCGCCACCGTGCCGATGGTCCCGGTGGGCGCCACAGTGGTCTGCGCCGCGTTGCGGATGCCGTGCTGCCGAATCCCGCGCACGACTTCGTCCCAGTCAATCGGAGGCCGGCCCCAATCCCGCGTATACGGGGTAATCGGCCGGGGCGGCTGCCACTTGAGATCCTCCGGGTCGTAGATGCTGCCCTTGATGGCCGGGAACGGGCCGCGCTCACGGGCCAGCTCGATGCTGGTAAGCATACAGTGATAGCGAATGAATTCCATCACCTTTGCGGCGAATTCCTGCCCTTCTGCGGAGCCGTAGCGCACGCCCAACGCGTACATCATGTCTCCCAGCCCCATGATGCCCAGGCCGATGCGCCGGGCGCGCAGGGCCGCCTCGCGCAGTTGCGGCACAGCCGGGACGTACTTGTTGGCGTCCACCACGTTGTCCAGGAAGCGGGTGGCGACAACCGTGCTGACGCGCAGCTTCTCCCAGTCCACCTGGTTGTCGGGCGTGATGTGCTGCGCCAGGTTGATGGAGCCCAGGCAGCAGTTTTCGTATGGCCCAAGGAATTGCTCGCCGCATGGGTTAGTGGCATCTAAAGTATACAAGTGAGGCACCGGGTTCGATCGGTTGGCCGCGTCCAGGAAGAGCGCACCCGGCTCGCCGTTGTGATGGGCAAAGGTGACCATCTTGTCGAAAAGCTGGCGTGCCTTCACCTTGCGCCATACCGTGCCGTCGCGCGGGTTCACCAACGGAAAATCGGCGTCCTCTTCCACGGCGCGCATGAACGCGTCGGTGATGCCTACTGAGATGTTGAAGTTGGTGATCTGCCCCTCCTGCGCCTTGCAGGAGATGAACTCCTCGATATCCGGGTGGTCTACCCGCAACACGGCCATGTTGGCGCCCCGCCTTGTCCCGCCCTGGGCTACCTCACCGAAAGCGGTGTCGTATACCCGCAGGAATCCCACCGGTCCGGTGGCCACCCCGGCGCTGGAGGCGACTTTGTCCCCTTTGGGCCGCAGCCGCGAGAACGAGAACCCGTTGCCCCCGCCCGTCTGCTGGATCAGCGCTGCATCGCGCAGGGTCTGGAAGATGCCGTCCGGTTCTTTGCCCAGGTCGTCGGAGATGGGAAGGACAAAACAAGCGGCCAGCTGACCCAGCGGGGTGCCGGCTCCGGTAAACGTGGGCGAGTTGGGGAAAAAGCGCAGTTGGGTCAACAGGCCGTAGAAGCTGTCCTCGGTGCTTTGGACGTCATACCCGTACTGGGCATCCGGTTCGGCCACAGCCCGGGCTACGCGACGGAACATGCCTTCGATGGTCTCTATCGGTTGGCCGTCCAGCCCTCGTCTGAGGTACCGTCGCTTGAGCACCTGTTGGCTGTTTTCCGACAGGTTGATCGTCGTCGGCGGTTGGATCGCCGGCTGGAATAGCTTGGGTTTTGGGGAAGTCATCCTGTCACTCCTGACAACGCTTATTTGGTCTTCGATAACGACGCGGTTCGTGCAATTCGTGTGACTGGCTTTGTTGTTTTGCTCATTTTCGTTCGGCCATCAGCCTGTCCAGTTCGCGCTGCAACGTTTGGATATCTTCCATTTCCATGTAGACCATGGCGAAACGGATGTAAGCCAGGGGGTCGAGCTCTTTCAGCCGGGCCAGCACCATTTCACCGATCATTTTGCTGGGCACTTCGGCTCGGCCCATGCTGAACAGGCGCTCTTCGATCTGGTCTACAATCCCTTCGATGTCGCTCATGGCGATGGGCCTTTTGGCGCAAGCGATGCGGATGCCCTGCAGCAGTTTGTGCCTGTCAAAAGGCTCGCGACGGCCATCGCGCTTGACGATCAGCAGGGCTTCCGAGATCTGTTCATAGGTGGTGAAGCGCTTATGGCAGCTCTGGCACTCGCGCCGGCGGCGGATGCTTTCCCCTGTGGCGCGGGTGTCCACCACGCGGGAATCGGGATGGCCGCAATACGGACATTGCATGGGTTCTTCTCCTGCGAAGAATCGCTCCTTCGGCCCGATCTTCAATGGTTTTTGACGTCAAAGTGCTCTCGTCGTAACAGACGTCGGCCCGGGCCGGATGCTTTTGGGCCGCATCCTGTTGGAGGCACAACGGCGCTGCACCTGCGGGCAGGCCGTCCGCAACGCGTTTCACGATGGGGCACACAACGACTAGTATGTCAATTTCGGTGAAGTGCTATATGTTGTAGGTCGTTGACAGCGTGGAGTATACCATAACCTGGCGAGTCGTAGGAACCAGGGGCCGGAAAGCGGCTATAACTTTAAGGTTTTTTCTCCGGGCCGCAGGGCGTCACCGGATTTTGAGCGGCCTTGGCTTGCGGCGATCCCCGCTGCTGATCGCACCGGCCGTCTCGGCGCGGGGCAAGCATCCCCAGATACGACCCGACGGGATGAGCCGTTCGCACCTGAGGATGCTCACGCCGCAAGCCTGACCCCTGACCCCTGTCTCCTGACCCCTGACCCTTAACCCCTGTCCCCGCCTACTGCTGTCGCGCGCGGCGGAGAAAAGCCGGGATATCCAGGTCGTCGCGGTCGTAGGTCCGCTTGGGGATCTCCAGGATGCGCCCTTCCTCGCCCGGAGCGGCGCGCTGCTCCTTGATCGCGTCGAAGCCGGTGGCGATCACGGTAATCCGCATGCCGTCCTTCATGTTGGGATCTATCACCGCGCCGAAGATGATATTGGCGTCCGGGTCGGCCGTGCGGCGGATGATCTCTGCAGCCTCGTTGACCTCGAACAGGCTCAGGTCCGGCCCGCCGGTGACGTTGAAGAGGATGCCCTGGGCACCGTCAATGCTCACGTCCAGCAGCGCGCTGTGGATGGCCTGCTCGGCGGCGGTCTGGGCACGGTTTTCGCCGCTGGCCTGGCCGATCGCCATGAGCGCCGAGCCCCCCTCGCTCATCACGGAACGCACATCGTTGAAGTCCAGGTTGATCAGGCCCGGGATGGTGATCAACTCGGAGATGCCCTGAATGCCCTGGCGCAGGACGTCGTCGGCCACCATGAAGGCCTGCTGGATGCTGGCCTTTTTGTCCACCACCTGCAGCAGGCGGTCGTTGGGGATCACGATCAGGGTGTCTACGCTCTCGCGCAGGCGCTTGATCCCATCCTCGGCCACCCGCCGGCGTCGCGCGCCTTCAAAGGTGAACGGCTTGGTCACCACGCCGATGGTGAGCGCCCCGGATTCCTTGGCCAGCCTGGCGATCACCGGCGCTGCGCCGGTGCCCGTCCCGCCGCCCATGCCGCCCGTGATGAACACCATATCGGTGCCCTTGAGCATGGCCTTGATCTCCTCAGCCGATTCCTGGGCAGCCCGCTCACCGATCTCCGGGTTGCCCCCTGAGCCGAGTCCTTTGGTCAGCTTGTCTCCGATGCGCAACCGTTGTGGCGCGTTGGACAGCATCAGCGCCTGGGCGTCGGTGTTGATGGCGATGAACTCGACGCCCCGGATGCCTTGCTCGATCATGCGGTTGACTGCATTGGAGCCACCGCCGCCGATGCCCAATACCTTGATCTGCGCTGGATTCTCTACGAATGTTGGTTGTACGTTCTTGCTGGTCATGGGTAGCTCCCTTTCTGAAATGATGCTGCTGGTTTGACACAGTCAACCGAGCTGGCAAGATGATAATCTCGGTCAACTATGGTGTCAAGTTGGCAATGAGACGTTTCAAATACTCCATGATCTTCTGCCAGGGCGAGCTGCTGCGCATAATCTCGGCCCTGGGCTCGGTACCCCGCTGGGCCCCCCAGAGCAGGAGGCCAACGGCCGTGGCGTATTCCGGCCGGTTTAGCTCGGCCGCCGATCCGCCCAGCCCGTTGGGAAGCCCGATGCGCACCGGCCAGCTCAGGCGCGCACGAGCCAGTTCGTGCAGGCCGCTGAGCCCGGCTACGCCGCCCGTCAGCACCACCCCGGCGGGCAGCAGCCCATCGTAGCCGCTGCGTTTGATGTCGTCGGTGATCAGGTCAATCAGTTCCTCGGCCCGATAGTACAGGATCTCGGCCAATGCGCGGCGGTAGATCACCTGCTGGCCCCCCTGGCCGAAGCTGGGGGCGCGTACCTCAGCGTCGGCCGGCACATCTTCGGGGATGGCATGGCCGAACTGATGGATCAACGCTTCCGCCTTGTCATAAGGCAGGCGCAGGCCGGTGACAACGTCTCGCACGAAGTGGTCCCCGCCGACCTGCAGGACGTTGGTGTGCCACGGGGCGGAGTCCAGGTAGATCGCGATGTCGGTGGTGCCGCCGCCGATGTCCACCACCGCAACGCCCGCCTGGCGCTCGGCCCGGGTGAGCACCGCCTCCCCAGACGCCAGCGGCTGCAGCACCAGGTCGTCAATGTCCAGGCCATGCGCCTGGACGCAGTTGGTGAGGTTGGCGATGGCCGAGGTCGCGCCGGTGATGATGCTGGCGTCCACCTCCAGCCGGTAGCCGAACATCCCCACGGGGTTCTGGATGCCCGCCTCGTCGTCCACCGTGAAGGTGCGCGCCACCACGTTGATGATCTCACGGTTGTGCGGCATCGCTATGGTTCGGGCCTGTTCCAGCGCGCGCTGGCAGTCCTCCTGCGTGATCTGGCGGCCGCTCCGGCCGACTGCGGTTGCACCTTTGCTGCTCAGGACCTCGATGTGCGCCCCTGTAATACTAACGTAGGCGGACTCCATAGTGACACCGCCGGCCGAGGCCTCGGCCTGCTCGATGGCCTGGCCGATGGCCGCAATGGCGTCCGTCGTGTTGATCACCATGCCGCGGCGGAGGCCACGCGCCGGCGCCCGGCCGATGCCGATCACGCGCGGGGCGTTGTTCTCGTCCAGCCTGGCAATCAAGGCGCAGATCTTGGTTGTCCCGATATCGAGGGCACAGATCAGTTCGTCCACGTTATCCCTGCGGTTCGTCGTGTTCACCACCAGATGGCCTGTCGGCCGCTGTGGCGTAGATCAATTACCCGGACCTGCCCGCCGAGCCGGCCGATCTCCTCCCGGGCGGCTGCCAGCAAGCGCAGCTTCTCGCGCATGGAACCGCCTTCGCCCAGCCAGACCTCCCAGCCCTCGGCGGTGCGGAAGACCAGGCCTTGCTCCCGGGTGTAGTCCAGCTCTTTCACCTCGGGCAGCGCTTCGGAAAACGCCTGCAAATCCCGCAGCAGAAGACCTGTCAGCGGGTTCTCCGCAGCGGGAAAGGAGCCGCTGCGGTCGTTCAAGGTTAATGGCGGCGCTTCTCCGGCCTGCGGCACCAGGGTGCCGTCCCCGGCGACCCATACCGTGGTGGTGATGGTGCGCCACGCCACCAGGGGCGCGTATTCCCACACATCTATCACCACCTGATTCGGCAGTCGCAGATGCACCCTGGCATCGGAGACGCCGGGCAACTGGCGGACGGCCGCCGCGACCTCTGCGCGCCGCAGCAGCAGGATGTTGCGCCCCTCGACCCCTGCGGCCTCGTACACCGCCTGCGCTGCCAGGCGACGGTTGCCGCCCACCAGGGTCGAGGTCGCCGAAACCCGGAACTCCGGCAGCCGCAGCAACGCCACTACCCCGACGACCAGCCCGGCCGCCAGTGCGATCACCAGGGAGTAGTGCGCCCACCTTTTGGCGGTGGCTTTGTCCGGCAAGCGCAGGCCGGATTTGCGCCGGGCGGGCGTCACAACGCGCCGGCCGGCACTGCGCTCTGTGCTCGCAGTGCTCGACTGCATCTTGCGCAGCTTTGCGCGCGGCCGTTTCGGCTTGCGGCGCCAGGTTGGCTGCTCGGGTGTCACATCTCGAGCCATGCGCTCAGGGACTCCCTCGCCCCGGTCAGGAATCTGTCCGGTCGCTTCACCGATGATAGCGGTTTGCGACGCGGCTTTTGTCGGCGTGTCGTTCCAGTGCCAGGGCGATCAAGCGATCCATCAGCTCCGGAAATGAGATGCCGCTGGCCTCCCACAGCTTCGGGTACATGCTGATGGACGTAAAGCCGGGCATGGTGTTGACCTCGCTGAGATACAGGGCACCGCTGACGCCGTCCATCAGAAAATCCACCCGTGCCAGGCCAGCCGCGTCCAAAACCCGGAAAGCCTCGACCGACAGGGCCCGGACCGTTTCTGCCTGCGCTGGCGTAAGCGGCGCCGGGATCAACAGGGCTGATCGGCCGTCCAGGTACTTGGCCGCGTAGTCGTAGAATTCGTTGCACGGGATGATCTCCCCCGGCACGGAAGCTTCGGGCTCATCGTTGCCCAGCACGCTGCATTCGATTTCGCGCGCGTTGGGCACGGCTTCTTCGACCAGCAACTTGCGGTCGTAGCGAGCGGCCTCGTCCAGCGCTGCGCGTAACTGGTCCCGGTTCCGGGCCTTGTTCACGCCGATGCTGGAGCCCAGGTTGGCCGGCTTGACGAAAAGGGGATAGCGTAAATGGGCCTCCACATCGGCGATCACACCGTCGGGATCGGCCTCCCACCGGCTGCGCTTCACCGGCCGAAAAGCCACCACAGGCAGGCCGTGGGCCCGGAAGATCGTCTTACAGGCCACCTTGTCCATAGCCAGGCTGCTGGCCAGCACGCCGCTGCCCACGTAGGGGAGGCCGGCCAGTTCCAGCAAGCCCTGCACCGTGCCGTCCTCGCCGTAGGGGCCATGCAGCACGGGGAAGATCACGTCCAGGGGCGGCAGCACGTTGCCGGTGGCGCCAGGCACCAGCTCGCGCCGGGCGCGAGAAACGCTGACCAGAGCCGCATCTTCGGTTTCGTGGCCATTGGCTGCGGTCAAGACGGCCATGGGGTCGCCCGTCAACAACCAGCGGCCGTCGTGTGTGATGCCGATGGGCACGATTTCGTACCTGGCCGGGTCCATGGCGGCCATGACCGAGCGCGCTGACAGCAGCGAGATCTCATGCTCGCCCGACCGGCCACCGAAAATCACCCCGACGCGCAGCTTCTTTTTCATAGCATTATTTTCTGGATGAATTGTATCCTAACTCCGCTCTATTACAAATTCGGATAACGGCGGAGAGCCCCAATCGCCCAGGAACAAGATCTCCGGCACCAGGACGATCCCCGTGTGCTCGTACACCCGCCGGCGAATCAGATTGATCAGCGTCACCACATCCCCGGCAGTGGCCTGTCCCGTGTTGACGATGAAGTTGGCGTGGCGGGTCGAGACCTGAGCGCCGCCACACCGATACCCTTTCAGGCCGCTCGCCTCCACCAGCCGGCCCGCGTAGTCGCCCGGCGGGTTGCGAAAGATGCTGCCGGCGCTGGGCTCCACCGGCTGGGTGGCCCGGCGCTGGGCAAGATAGCGCTCGGCCCGGGCTTCCATCTCGGCGACGATCCCGGGCACGGCGTGCAGCCCCACGGTGAGGACCACAGGCCGTATGTGCGGCCGGCCATCGGCGCCGACCGGCTGTCCATCCTGTGCGGCCGGCTGCACCTTCAGCCGGCTGCTGCGATAGGCGAACGCCATCTCCGCTGCGGGCCAAACCTGTCGCCCCTGGCCGGGCAGCAACACCTGCACCCATGCCGTGTTGCCGGCCATGTCCCCGCCGTGAGCGCCGGCATTGCCCACCACGGCGCCTCCCACAGTACCCGGCACGCTGACGGCCCATTCCAGGCCCGCCCAGCCGCTTTTGATGGCCCACCGGGCCAGGCCGGCCAAAGCCACGCCCGCGTCGGCCACGATATAGGGCTGGCCCTCGGCGGGATGGGCGCCGTCCGGGCCGGGAATTCCGCAGCGCACCGCCACATCCCGGGTCTGCACGGCGATCACCAGCCCGCGCACCCCGCTGTCGCTCACCAGTACATTGCTGCCGCCGCCCAGGACGGTGATCGGCACCCCGTGGGCGGCTGCCAGGTCGGCCAGCGCCGCTAGCTGTTCCGTGGTCGTGACCGCCGCGTACAGATCGGCCGGCCCGCCGATGCGAAACGTCGTGTGGCGCGCCAGCGGCTCGTCCCGGACGATCGTTACCCCCAATGCCTGGGCTTGCTCGATGAAAGCCTTCATCCGCCGTTGCGCAGCCGCAGGCCCTCCAGCAGCAACCGCCCGACCTGGTTGCCGTCCCCGGCGCTCAGGGTGATGACGATGTCGTCCGCCGCCACGCGTGCCAGCAGGTAGTCCGCCGCCTCGGCGATTCCGCCGACGTAGACCACGTCGGGATGTTCGATGTGTTCGACCAGGATGCGGCTGTGCATGCCCAGGTCCATCTTCTCCCGTGCCGGGTAGATGTCCAGGACCAGCACGTGATCGGCGTCGTCGAAGCTATGGGCATAGTCGTCCAGCAGCGCTTTGGTGCGGCTGAAGGTATGCGGTTGGAACACGGCCCAGATCTGGCGGGTCGCGAACCGCAACCGGGCGGCCGAGAGGGTCGCGGCCACCTCGGTGGGGTGATGGGCGTAGTCGTCAATCACCGTGACCCCGGCTGCCTCGCCCACCAGCTCGAACCGCCGGCCTGCACCCTGGAAATCGCGTAACATCTTGGCAGCCCGATCGGGCTTGATCCCGTGCCAGTAGGCGACGGCCAGCGCCGCCAGCGCGTTGCGGACGTTGTGTCGGCCCGGCACGGGCAGGCGAAGGTCGGCCACCCGTTCTCCGTTGTGCCATACCTCGGCGTCGAAACCGCCCAACGGGTTGGGAGACAGGTTGCGCGCCTGCCAGTCCGCCTCTGCGGCCAGGCCGTAAGTCCAGACCTGTACGCCTGGCTGCACCGCCTCGCGCAACGCCAGCGCAGCCGGGTCGTCGGCACATGTCACCAACAAGCCGTTGGCGGGCAACTGCCCCACGAACTGCCGGAACGCCTGGGTGAAGGCCGCGGGGGTGGGATAGCAATCCACGTGGTCCCACTCGACGTTGGTCACTACGGCGACCTCCAGCCGCAGGCCCAGGAACATGCCGTCATACTCGTCGGCTTCGATGACAAAAGGCCCTTCACCTGCGCGCGCCGCGATGGTGGTGCTGGGCATCCCCTCGGCCGGGCCCACCGCCAGCCGGCCGCCGATGATCAGGCTGGGATCCATCCCGGCGCGCCACAGGATGATCGCGATCATCCCGGTGGTGGTGGTCTTGCCGTGCGTGCCGGCAACGCCGATACCGTGCAGGCCCTCCATCAGGGGGCCCAGGAACTCGGCGCGCTTCAAGACCGGCACGCCCGCAGCCCGGGCCGCCACCACCTCGGGGTTGTCCTCGGGCACGGCCGATGAAATGAGCACCAGGTCGGCGCCTGCGATGTGGCCGGCTTCATGGCCCCGAAAGATGGTTGCTCCCCGCGCGGCCAGTTCGTCGGTGGCCTCGTTGGTGCGACGATCCGACCCTGAGACGCGAAATCCGCGTTCCAACAGCAGGCCCGCGATCGCAGACAGCCCGGCACCGCCGATGCCCACCAGATGGATATGTACCCTGCTGCGCTCTGCCCGCGGCAGCCGCAACAACCGTGCCCAGTCCGGTTCCGGCGGCCGGTGCGTCACGCCTCCGGCATCCAGGTTGACCAAAGGGATTTCGTTCATTTCCAGATCCGAGCAATCAGCATGATCACCGCCAGGCCGATCAGATACTGCCACGGGAACACGGCCGGCGGCAGAAAACGCACCAGAACCCGATATAGCGCCGTGAATTCCCCCGTGGGACGCAGGATCGGCCAGTTGGCAGCCTGCAGATAGTACCACAAGCTGCCCGCCAACAGGTAACCGTTCAACAGCCCGCTTCCCAGATCGAAGAAGAGCTTCCCGGGCTTGCCGGGGAAGCTCAAAGTCTCGCCTTCGTAGGAGATGAACGTCACCACCACCAGGGCAGCGCAGTAGATCAGCCCCTTCGCGGCGATCTGGGCGCCTTCGTCCGGGCCGGTGAAGACCGCCAGGGCCCGCATGACCAGGGCCTGGTAGCGCTCGTCCAGGAATTCCAGCACGAACAGCGCGATCAGCAGCATGGTGGTGACGCCCAGCTCTTTCCCGTAGCCGCGTACCACGCCGATGATACCGAAGATCACGAAAACGGTCAGGAATACCAGCTCAACCGGTCCCATCGGTCATCCTTTCTTCGCGCCGCGCGTGCCCCAACGCGTGGCGAGCAGGACGAACAGCGCGATTGCGATGGCCAGGACGAGCGCGATCTGGCCGCTTTCGGCCCATTGGTTCAAGGTTGCCACCAGCCGGGCGGCCAGGGAGCCGGTCAGCGAAGGGCCGGCAGGCGCCGGTGCTGCTCCCGGCTGGACACCCGGCCCGAAGAGCCAGCCCGGCAACGGCAGGCCGATGCTGGCCTCGGGCACGAGGGTGCGGATGACAAATGCAGCCAGGAGATAGCCGTTGGCCAGCCCCAGCGCCAGCCCCAGAAACGACGATCGCCCCTTGAGCTGCGAGAGCATGCCCAACAGGAACCCTGCGGCCACCAGGATCACGAAGACCAGCAGCATGCCCGGCCCCGTCCCGTCCGGCCGGATCAGCGGTTCCACTCTGCCGACCTTCGCGAAGACCTGCTCCAGGGCCGCCGTCCGGTCACCGTTGCCACCCAGGGCCGACAGGCCGCCGGCCAGGACAAAGCGCACGGCGTAGTTCAGGCCGTTGATGGTGCGCGCGACCATTCCCCCTGCCCGGCTTACCACCAGCAGCCCCAACCAGACGATCGCAGTGGTGACCAGGGTGGAGCGTGTGCCGCGCAGGTAGCCCAGCACCCCGAAAAGGGCCATCGCAGTCGCCAGGATGATCAACGTGTCCATCTCAACAGCCTGCCAGGTGACATAACTCCAAGGCGATGTTCCGTGCAGCATCGGGCCGGGCCAACTGTGCGGCTGCCTGGGCCATGGCACGGCGCTCTTCCGGCGCGTCCAGCAGATGAAGCGCGGCGGGCGCCAGTTGTTGGCCGAGTTCCGCATCGCGGATGATCAGCGCTGCCCCGCGCCGGGCCAGGTATGCGGCGTTAGCCTCCTGGTGCTGCCCGGCGAAGGGATAGGGTACCAGGATACTGGGCAAACCGCAAACCGGGAATTCGCCCAGGGTCGAAGCGCCTGCACGCGCCACCACCAGGTCGGCCGCGGCCAGTGCCTGCACCATTTCGTCGTGCAGGTAGGCGTACGGGTGATAACGCCCACGGAGCTCGTCCGGCAAGCGGCCTGCCATTTCTTGTACCCACGGCCAGTCGAGCTGGCCGCTCACATGCACCACCTGGCAACGCGCCAGCAGTAGCGGCAGCGCCGCGGTGAGCGCTCGATTGATGGAGCGAGCCCCACGGCTCCCCCCGAAGACCAACAGCACCGGATCCTGGTCCGACAACCCCAATGCCTGTCGGGCCGCGGCCTTGTCGGCCCTCAACAACGCCTGCCGCACCGGATATCCGGTCACCACAGCTTTGCCGGGAAAATACCTCGCCACCTCCGGAAAGGATACGGCCACCCGGGCAGCCAGCCGGCTGGTCAGGCGGATCGCCTGGCCGGGGGTCAGGTCGGGCAGATAGATGAGCACGGGCACCCCTGCCCGCCATGACGCCCAAACCGCCGGGGCCGCCACATAGCCGCCGGTCACAAAGGTCACATGGGGCCGGAAATCCCGTATCACCGCCCTGCATTGGGCCGCCCCACGCATCATCCGGAGCAGGCTGCGGCCCGCTGCCACCAGGCCGCGGCCCCGCACCTGCCCGGTGGCAATCGCCTTGAACGGGATGCCGGCCCGCGCAGCCAGTTGATCCTCAATCCCGCCCGCTTCGCCCACGTAGCAAAACGCCACATCGCCCGGCAGCCTGCGCGTGCTCGCCTCAGGGGCTGCGGCCTCCGGTTCGGCCTTTCCTCGGCTTGGGTGCAGGCCGCCGGGAGGCGTTCCTGGCTGCGGCCCGCCGCCGGGCAGCGGTTCGCTTTGGCCCGGGGTTTCTGCGGCCGTCCTGATCATCGCGTTCAGCGCTTCGACCACGGCCAGGATGGGATAGACGTGACCGCCGGTCCCCCCACCCGAAAGCAAAATGCGCATGGAGAGCCTTTCTATCTTTTTGTGCGCGTGAGATGCTCACCAGCAGACCGGCCGCTGCCAGGCATGATACCAGCGACGAACCGCCGTGGCTCATGAACGGCAAGGGCTGGCCGGTGGGCGGGATCAAGGTGAGCGATGTGCCGATATGGATCATCGCCTGCACCATGATCCACGTCCCCAGGCCGATGGCGGTGAGCGCGCCGAACCGATCCGGCGCGTTGAGCGCGATGGTCAGCGCCCGGTAACCGAACCACACGAACAACACCACCACCAGCAGCGTGCCGGGCAGATGCAGGTCGGCGCCGATGTTGGCGAACAAATAGTCGTTCCACAGGCCCATTACCGTCGCTTTCACGTTCCACAGGGCCGGGTCAGCGATGGCCCCGCGGCCCTCGCGCAGCATCCACATCAATTTGACCAGATCATCGGGCGCTTCGGCCGGGTTGAACCAGACGTTGTACCACATGCGCACGCGCTCGAAAGGGTATTCCGCCTGGGACATCGCGATGGCCAGCACCGGCACGCCGAGTAACAAGAGCACCCCGATGTGCTGCAGCTTCCCGCCCCCGACGAAGTAGATGGTCAGCCCGATGGTCAGCGTGATGATCGCGACGCTGAAGCTGTTTTCGGCGACGATAAGGCCGCCGATCAACGCCATCATCAAGGCGAACGGCAGCAGGCCCTCTTCCACCCTGGCCAGCTTCTTGCCGCGCGCGGCCACCCAGGCGGCCAGGTAGATGGTCAACGACAGCTTGGCCACCTCGCTGGGCTGGTAGCTGCCGCTTACCAGGTGGCGGGTCGCGCCGAACACGATCTTGCCCAGCACCAGGACGCTGACCAGCCCGATGATGGTCAAGATCATCAGGGGCGCCGCCACCTTTTGCCAGAACCGGTAAGGGATGGCCGCCATCACGACGAACACCGCGCTCCCCACGCCGATCCACAGCAGTTGCCGCAGGAAGTAACGTGTCCCGGCGATCGGGAAGCTGGCGCTGAACACCATGACCAGCCCGAACAGCACCATGGTGATCACGATGCCGATGAGCTGGTAATCTATCCCCGCCGCCGTCTGTGCCGCGCGGCCGTTCTGCGCCGGGCCGGAGGTGCGCTGCCGGCGTGGCGTGACCGCCCCGTGCACCGTCTCTGCGCTCACGGCAGCCCCTCCACCAGCGCCCGGAAATGCCGACCTCGCGCTGCAAAGTCTTCGTAGGCGTCGAAGCTGGTGCCGCCCGGGGCTAACAGCACCACATCTCCTGTCTGGGCCAACCGGTCAGCGGCCGCCACAGCGCCGGCCAGGTCGGCGCAGCGGGTCACCGGCACGGGCCGCTCGCCCGTGCTCCGGACATGGCGGTCCAGCGCCTCGGCGATGAGGCCGGCCGCCTCGCCGAACAGCACCACATGGCGCACGTGCGGGTTGCCGTTGGCGTCGGCCGCGTGGATCGCGGCCGCGCATTCGTCCCACGGCAGATGTTTGTCTCGGCCTCCCAGCAGTAGCACCAGCGGTTCTTGAAACGAACGAATGGCGGCCAGGGTGCGCTCCGGGGCGGTGGCGATGGAGTCGTTAACCCACAAGACCCCGTTGCGCTGGCGGACGATCTCCAACCGGTGTTCCACCCCGCCGAAGGTGGTGGCCACCTTCCGCATAGCCTCGGCTGTTGCGCCGGCGGCCCCGGCCAGGCAACAGGCGGCCAGGATGTTGGCCAGGTTGTGTCGGCCGCGCAGCCGCACTTCGTTGATCCGGCAGATCTCCACATCGGGCATCCCGCCCGGCCGCCAGATCAACCGGTCGCCTGCCAGGAAAGCGCCGTAGCTCACCTCATTGGTCAGGCTGAAGCCGAGCCGCGCGGCCTGCAGCGGGAAATAGACCGCCGGCTGCCCCTCGCCAGCTTCGATCCGACAACGGCCATCGGCCAGCCATGTGCCGGTGTAGGCATCTTCTGCGCTCAGCACACAGGTATCCCCCCGCTGCTGGAAGCGCAGGATGTTGGCCTTCGCGGCCGCATAGTGGCTCATGGACGGGTGCCTGTCCAAATGGTTGGGTGTGATGTTCAACACCCCGGCAATGGTCGGGCTGCGTTCGAACAGCTCGAGCTGGAAGCTGGAAAGCTCCATCACCACTTTGTCGCTGGGCTGGATGTCAGCCAGGCGGTCTATCAAGGGCGTGCCGATGTTGCCGCCCACATGGGTGCGATAACCGCTTTCGGCCAGCATCAGGCCGGTCAAGGTGGTGGTTGTCGTCTTGCCGGCCGAGCCGGTGATCCCGATGACCGGCACAGGGCAATGGCGCAGGGTCAGGCTGGCGTCGTTGCTCAGGTTGATGCCACGGCGCACCGCTTCCTGGACGATGGGGATGGCCGGGGAGACGCCTCCGCTGAGACACAGCAGGTCGGCGCCGTCCAGCAGCTCCAGGGGGTGGCCGCCCAGCACGAACCGGGGTGCTGCTGCGCCCCAGGCCGCGGCAAAGCGGCTCAGTTCCTCCTGCGTGGCGCGCAACTGGTCGGCATCGCGCAGGTCGCTGAGGGTGACGCAGGCCCCGTGGATCAGGAAGAAGCGCGCCAGCGCACTCCCCTGGCGCGCCATCCCCAAGATGACCACCCGGAGGCCGGCGTAGGTCCTGGCGACCGTCTCCCCTTCGTATCTCACCGTCCGTTCCCTGTGTCAATGCGTTCCACCGGCCCCATCCCGGACGAGACCACCACCCATGCGCCCGGCCACAGGGCCTGAAATCGCTCTGTCAGCGTTTGGGCGAAGAGATGAGCCTGGTTGCGCGCCACCGCCCAGTTCTGGTAGCTCACACTGACGGCGGTGCCGGCTTCCCGTAAGGTGCCGTCCGGCTGGGGCTCTAGCGGCAACGGCTTGAGCTCTACCAACAGCGCATGGATCCGCACCTGGCCTGGCCGCAACTGATCCCCGCGATAGGCGGCCAGGGTATCGGCTACCTGGGCCAGCGCGTTGTAGGCCAGTTTCAGGGCGGCCTGGCGGTCATCCCTGGCCAGCAACGTGTCCAGCTCTTCTCGCAGTGGATGGAGCGCGCGCAAGATCACCCCGCCCGGGGTATTCCGGTGGGGCGGCAGCACAAACGGCCTGTCAGGGTTTGCCGGCGGCAATGTGCCCTTGAAGTGTGTGATCCTGCCCGCTTGTAGCGCCATATTGGAGGCCCATCCTTTCGTCGTCGGTTCTACAGCAGCGCTAACGCAATGCCGATCATGCCGGCCAGGATGCTGATCAGGAAGAAGCGCCAGACCACATGCGTCTCAGACCAGCCCAACAGCTCGAAATGGTGGTGCAGCGGCGCCATTTTGAAGATGCGCTTGCCCACCCCGGTGCGCTTTTTCGTCCATTTGAAGTAGGACACTTGCAAGATGTCGGACATGGCCTCGGCCACGAAGACCAGGCCGATGACCGGTAACAGCAACCACTGGCCGGTCATCAATGCCACCACGGCCAGGGTCGCGCCCAGCGCCAGCGATCCGGTGTCGCCCATGAAGAGCTGTGCCGGGTATGAGTTGTACCAGAGAAACGCAAACAGCGCGCCCACCATCGTAAAACAGAACGAACTCAAGGGATATTGGCCCTGCAAGTGCGCGATGATCCCGTAGGCTGCAAACGCGACCGCCGAGGTGGAACCGGCCAGGCCATCCAGGCCATCGGTCAGGTTCACGGCGTTGGAGACTCCCACGATCACGAAAGTGGCAATGGGAATGTACAGCAGCCCCAGGTTGATCTTCTCGGCCACGCCCGGGATCGCGACGCTGCGCAAGTCCAGGAAAAAGTAGAGGCCCAGGCTGGTGATCAGCGCCAGGATCGTCTGGTACGAAGCCTTGACCCTGGCCAGCAACCCCTGGCCGTCTTTGCGCCGGCCGAAGATGCCTGCCCAGTCGTCCCGAGCCCCCAACACGCCGAAGCTGACCAGCACCAGCAAGGGGACCAGGATAGACTTGCCGATCAACGGGCTGCCTTCCGCGAAGTTGAAGATGCGCAGGATCGCTTTGCCCCATGTAAAACCGCTCAGGAAGTTGGCCAGGTTCAGCACTACCGTGATCAGAAACACCGGTCCCAGGAACAGGACGCCGCCCATGGTGGGGGTGCCCAATTTGGTTTGATGGCTGTTCGGCCCTTCGATGCGGATCTGCTTGCCGATCCGTCGGCGGCGCAAAAGGCTGATCAGCGGCTGCCCCCAGAACACCGTGAGCAGGAACGAGACCGTGGCCAGGCCAAGGGCGAACGGCATGGGCGCATGCTCGATCATGACGTGCTTGCTCCTTGTGCGCGCGGCCGGGAGAGGGCGTCCACGATCGCTTCCATGCCTGCGGCTCGAGAGCCCTTGACCAGGATCACATCCCCCGGCCGGATCAGGGTCTTCAGGACCGATATGGCCTCTTCGTTGCTCCCGGTAACATAGATGTCGTCTGGCGACATGCCACAGGCCAGCGCTTCCTCGGCAATCCAGCGCGCCTTGGTGCCCATCGTGACCAATTTGGCCACGACCTGAGCGGCCCGCCCGCCCACGCGACGGTGTCCCGTCTCCTCGTAAGCGCCCAGTTCATACATGTCACCCAGAACCGCCAGCGGGCGATGCTCGGCGTTGGCCACGTCTTCCAGGAGGTTCAGCGCTGCCAGCATGGAATCGGGGCTCGCGTTGTAGGTGTCGTCAATCAGGGTCGTCTCGCGCTGGCCCGGCACGATCATCAGGCGCAGTTGTCCGCGCTCTTCGTGAAGCCCTGCCAGGATCTCGGGCCAGGGCAGGCCATCGGCCAGCCCCGTAGCTGCCGCGCGCAGCGCCGTGTGCACGCTGTGGCGGCCCAGGATAGGCAGTTTTACAAAGAAAGCTTCATCCCCATAATGAAAACGAAAACGGATCCCGTCCAGGCCCAGGCCCGTGATCTCGTCCGCCCACAGGTCGGCCCGGGGATTCAGGCCATAGGTGAACACCCGGGCACGCGTCAATTTGGCCATCTCCAGCACCAGGGGATCATCCGCGTTCAAGATCGCGACCCCGCCCTCTTCGGCGGGGGGCAGCGCCTGGGGCAGCTCGGCTTTGGCCTGGGCGATGCGCTCGATGGAGCCCAGGCGCTCCAGGTGCACGGGCCCTACGTTGGTCACCACGCCGATGTGCGGCCGCGCCAGGCGGCAAAGTTGCGCGATCTCGCCCAGCGCATACATCCCCATCTCCAGCACGACCCGTTCGTGTTCGGGCCGTAGCTGGAGCAGGGTCAGGGGCAGGCCGATCTCGTTGTTGAGGTTGCCGCTGCTGCGCAACGTGTTGTAATGTTGCGCCAGCACATTGGCGATCATCTCCTTGCTGGATGTCTTTCCCACGCTGCCGGTAATCCCTACGGCCAGGGCAGGCATCCTGGCCCGCCACCAGCCGGCCAGTTGTTGGAGGCCGGCCAGGCTGTCGGGCACCACGAACACGATTGGCGGCCCGGCTTCGCCCGTTGTGGGCGATGCGTCTGCCGGCCGGACTGAGCCGTCCTGAAGGACGAAGGTGGCGGCGGCACACAGGGACAGCGCATGAGGTTCCGCCAGCGCTGCCCGAGCCCCGGCCTTGAAAGCATCTTCCAGAAAAAGATGGCCGTCGGTTTGCTGCCCGCGCAGGGCCACGAACAGGCTTCCCGGCCCGGCCGCGCGCGAATCTATCACCACGTTGGACAGTGGTAACGCCAGGGCCTCCCCAAGGGCTTCGATGGGGCGGCCATGTAGCGCCTGACACACATCGGTGATGCGTAACGCTTCACTCATCGGTACTCAACCGGATCAAGGATTTCATGGCGCCCGGTCGTCGGGAGCGATCTTCAGGATCTGTACCGCTTCTCGGGCGACCTCGCCGAACACCGGGAGCGCCACCTGTTCCGCCCAGGTGGCCGTCTTGGGTTCGGCCAGTTTGACCAGGATCAGGATCTGCGGGTCGGCGGCGGGCAAAAAGCCGACGAAAGACGTGTTGGTCAGCGTCTTGTCGTAGCCTTCTCTGTCCGGGATTTGGGCGGTGCCGGTCTTGCCGGCCACGCGATAGCCCGGCACGAGATTCGGCCCCAATGCGTAGCTATCCACGGTGAACGTCATCATCCCGGTCAACGTCCGGGCGGTCTCGGGTTTGATGGCCCGGCCCAACACGCGCGGCGGCACAGGGTAGAACTGCCCGTTGTAGGCCAGCCCGCGCACGAACTGCGGCTGCATCAGGTTCCCCCCGTTGGCAATGGCCGCGATGGCGTTGGCCATCTGCAACGATGTCACCGAGATACCCTGGCCGAAGGAATTTGAGGCCTGGTCGTAGCGGCTCCAGAAACGGGTGCCGGGCCATTTGACAATCCCGGCGTTCTCTGTGCCGCCATCGGCCTCGGTGACCTTGCCGAACCCAAACTGGCGCACGTAACGGTAAAAGACCTCCTTCCCCATCTCCAGGCATAGCTGCGCGGCCACCACGTTGACCGACCTGGCCAGCGCCTGACGGGCGGTGATGTTACCATAGGTCATCTGTTGTGCGTTAGAAATGGTGCGGCCGTCCAGCTCCCATTTTCCGGGATCGTATAGCATGTCGTCCGGTGTCAGCCGTCCGCTTTCGATGGCAGCGGCAAAGGTGATGGGTTTGAACACCGACCCGGGTTCATAGATTTCGTTGAGCGCGCTGTTGTTCCACTCTCCGGCCGCAAACTGTCCGAATCGGTTCGGATCATAGGTTGGCACGTTGGCCAGCGCCAGGATCGCGCCCGTGCGCGGGTCCATGATGATCACCGTACCGGATTTCGCTTGATAGCGTGCTACCGCAGCGGCCAGGATCTGTTCGGCCCGGTGCTGGAGGGCAGCGTTCAGGTTCAACACCAGGTCGCGGCCGCCCGGCGACGGGAGATAGGCCCTGAGCTCCTCCGGCAACGGTTGCGGCGGCCCGGGCAGCCGGTGGGCGGACCAGTCACCGCCGGTGCGCAGCCAGTCGTCATAGGTCGCTTCGACACCCGCCCGGCCGATCTGATCCGCGTCGGTGAAGCCCAGCACGTGGGCCGCCAATGAGCCGTGCGGGTATTCGCGTTTGCGCTTCCCGTCGCACCAGATCCATTCCGGTATGCCCGGATCTTTATCGGCAATCTGGCATTGGGCCTCGGACACATTCCGGGCCACTACTGCGACAGTGCCGGGTTGAGCCAGCGCCCTGGTCAGGGCCTGGGCCTCCACGCCCATCATGGCCGCGTAACGGGCCAGCGCCTCCGGAGACCGTGCCTTTGCCCGGGCAGCTTGCGGATTGGCGTAGATCTCCCAGGAGAAGACATCCAGCGCCAGCAACAAGCCGTTGCTGTCCACGATCCTGCCGCGCGAGGTATCTATCGTCTGCGCCAGGACGTGCCGCTCCTGGACGGCAACCCCGATCACCTGGGAGACGACCAGGCGCATCAACACCACGAAGCCGGCCACGGCGAAGACCAGCGCCAGGAAGGCGATGCGATAGACAAAGCTGCGCTGATCATCGGGTTGCTGGTTCCGGCGTTCGGTCAGCTCGGCCTCTCGGCTGACTGCCTCGAGTGCGTGGCTGAACTGTCGCCATTCTCTGCGGCGACTCATTGGGTTCCTCGGCTCAGGGCGCAAGCGGCCACCGGGCCAACTCGTGGCCCGCTTGACCCTCTGGCTGAAGCGCGTTGTCCGGCGAAAGCCGCACCCGCACCGTCAGTTGCACAGGCGTATAGCCCTCTTCCCGCATGCGCTTTTCGACATAAGCGGGCGAATTCCAGCGGGCCGCTTGCTCGGCCAACCGGATGTTCTCCCGTTCGAGGAGGTAGACCTGTTGCTCCACGCGAATGATCTCTTTTTGTAGGGCGCGCAGTTCGCTGGCCTGCCAGTAGTAGATGCATCCCAACGCACAAATGGCGAGCACAACCAGGAGGTAGCGGACCAGCAAGGCCTCGGCGTGTTGGCTGCGCTGCCATGTGGGCCAGCGGATTGGCCATGAGACAGGATTTGCAGCGGTGCGGTTCAACATGAGACTCCTCCCAGGTGCGCGTGCTCAGATCGGCAGATCAGCGTTCAAAGTCGTTCTGCGATGCGCAGCTTTGCGCTTCGGCTGCGCGGGTTGGCCGCAACCTCGGCGGGCTGCGGCTGGATCGGCTTTCGGGTTACTGCTTTCAAAGTGGCACGATGTCCGCACCGGCAGTCTGCCGGACGGGGCGCCCGCTTCGCAGTCGGCTCCAGGTCGCAAATGCAGTCTCGCGTTTCCCGCTGGATGAAATGCTTGACGATACGGTCCTCCAGCGAGTGGAAACTGATCACCGCCAGGCGGCCGCCGGGTGCCAGCAAGCCCACGACTTGCGGCAGCACTGCCTCCAATGCCGCCAGTTCGTCGTTTACCGCAATACGCAGCGCCTGAAACACGCGGGTCGCCGGATGAAGCCTTTTGTCCCTGTGGCCTCCCAGGGCCCTGCTTACCACTTCTGCCAGCTCGGCCGTGTTGTGCAGCGGCCGGGCTTCGACAATGGCTCGGGCCACACGTCGCGAGCGCGGTTCCTCGCCGAAACGATAGATCAGGTCCGCCAGCGCTTCCTGGGGCCAGCGATTGATGATTTCATCGGCGGTGAGCTTCCCCGCCGGGTCCATACGCATGTCCAGCGGGCCGGCCGTCAGAAAGCTGAAGCCGCGCTCCGCATCGGCAAGTTGATAGGACGAAACCCCCAGGTCCAGGAGCACCGCCTGCACAGCCGTGAAGCCGTGATGCTGCGCAACGGCCGCCAGGTCTCGGAAGTTGGCCTGTTCCAGGACGACGCGGCTGCCGAAACGGGCCAGGCGCTGCCGGCTACGTTCGACCGCCGTCGGGTCGGCGTCCACCCCTAACAACCGGCCATCGGGCGCTGTGGCGGCTAACATAGCCTCGGCGTGTCCGGCACCCCCCAGCGTCCCATCTATGCACCAATCGCCCGGGCGCAAAGCCAGCCCGTTCAGGACCTCGTCTTTGAGTACAGGGATGTGCTCCATAGGACGGCCTACAGCCGGATCCCGGCGCGTCGCATCTTTCTCAGGTCGTCGTTGAACTCCTGGAACTGCCGCACCCAGTTGTCGTAAGATTCCAGCCAGCGATCTGTATTCCAGATCTCCAGGTGGTCTATGTTGCCCACGACCACCACGTCGCTGTTCAGCCGCGCCGAGCGACGCAACAGGGACGGAATAACGATGCGTCCCTGCCGGTCCATCTCGCATTCGACCCCCGCTGCCAGCAGCCTCGTGGCGTTGGGGAATTCGCCATTTTCCTCCGACGATTGTGCGGCGTTGAGCATTTCGTCGTATAATGACTTTGGATAGACGTTGATCTGACCGTAGGCCCCGCGCACCAATGTGACGACGTCACCCAGCTCCTCCCGGTATCTGATCGGGATGAGGAGGCGTCCTTTATCGTCCAGGGAGCATTCGGTCTCGCCGCGAAACATGGTGTGCCGTCCTTTGTGTTCCGTTGGGCCGGGCCTGCAAATGCCGTTTTCGGCGCGTTCTGGGGGCGATGGGCGAATTTCCCCCTATTTACCACTTTTCTCCAACGATTGCCAGTATACAGCACTTTGTGCCATTTTCGCAAGGCCCTAAGCGGATGGATTTCCCAAATATCACAAACTTTAAGGCAACGGTGTTTGTCCGTCAGATCGGATTTTGCAGGTCTTCCGTGGAGGGGGTTGTCGAGCAGTAAAGCCGGTCGAAACAGCTCTTGGCGTTGCAGCAACAAGGCCTGGCTTTTTGACAAGATGAACTTTTGGTGATAGTATTAGCGATTGCTGTCTGGAAGACACAGGCAGTTAAAACTACTTAACGGACATTTCCCCCGTCGTTCTCAACGTACGAGAGACCCGGATCGGATGGGAACGCAGTCCCTTTTTCTTTTGTCTAAAAGGAGTTTGGCTTCATGGCGCTTCTCTGGAACGGTGATCAACTGGCTCCTCGTAAATCGTACGCACGCATTCGCGATGTGTTTCCTTTGCCGCGTCTCATTGAGGTGCAGCTCGATTCCTTCCGCTGGTTTCAGACAGAGGGTCTCCAGGAGCTGTTCAAAGAGATTTCGCCCATCGTCAGCTTCAACAAGAACCTGGAGCTCCACTTCAGCTCGACCCCTCTTCCTGCCGCGCCCAGGAACAAGGAAGAGGAAAAGGAGGTAGATGGTTTTTGGTTCGGCGAGCCCAAGTATTCAGAGCGGGAGTGCCGCGATCGTGACATGACTTACGCGGCCCCGCTGTGGGTGAGAGCCAGGCTTGTCAACCGTGAGACGGGCGAAGTCACCAAGCAGAGCGTCTTCATGGGTGACTTCCCGTTGATGACAGAGAACGGCACCTTCATCATCAACGGCGCCGAGCGCGTCGTGGTCAGCCAGCTCATCCGCTCGCCCGGCGCATATTTCACCGTGGAAGAGGATCAGGTGACCGACCGCCGGCTCTGTTTCGCCAAATTGATCCCCAACCGCGGGGCGTGGCTGGAGTTTGAGACCTCCAAGCGCGATGTGATCTCGGTGAAGGTTGACCGCAAACGCAAGCTGCCGGTCACCGTGTTGCTGCGCGCGCTGGGCTACGGCTCTGACGAGGAGATCCTGGAGCTGTTCGCCGAGGTGGACAACGATCCCGACCACAAGTACATCGCCAGCACCCTGGAGCGCGATCCCACCAGCACGCCGGATCGCTCGGATTCTGCCAGGGGCGTTGACAGCGCCCTGATGGAGTTCTATAAGAAGCTGCGCCCCGGGGACCCGGCGACCCTGGACAACGCCCGTAACTTCCTGCAGAACCTGATCTTCGTGCCGCGGCGTTACGATTTGGGCAAGGTGGGCCGCTACAAGCTCAATCGTCGGTTGGGCCTGGAGATCCCGCTGGATCATCGCACGTTAACCAACGAAGACCTGGTGGCCCTGGTGCGCCACATGATCCAGATCAACAACGGCGTCGAGGGCGAAGATGACATTGACCACCTGGGCAACCGCCGCGTCAAGACCGTCGGCGAGCTGATCCAGAATCAGCTGCGCATCGGCTTGCTGCGCATGGAGCGGGTGGTGCGCGAGCGCATGTCCATCCGGGATGCCGACCAGGCGACCCCGCTTTCGTTGATCAACATCCGGCCGGTCGTGGCGGCAGTGCGCGAGTTCTTCGGCGGCTCCCAGTTGAGCCAGTTCATGGATCAGACCAATCCGCTGGCCGAGCTGACGCACAAGCGCCGCCTGAGCGCCTTGGGGCCCGGCGGCCTGCGCCGCGAGCGCGCAGGGTTCGACGTGCGCGACGTGCACAACAGCCACTATGGCCGCATCTGCCCCATCGAGACGCCGGAAGGCCCGAACATCGGCTTGATCGGCTCTCTGGCCACCTATGGCCGGATCAACGAGTTCGGCTTCATCGAGACCCCCTATCGCCGGGTGCTCAACCGGGTGCCCAACAAGCCGGACCAGTTGGTGGGCAAGATCCTGCGGGAGCGCATCACGTTGCCCGACGGCACGGTGTTGGCTGCTCCGGGCACGGTGGTTGACGAGAAGCTGGCGGCGGAGATCGCCAGGCTGGGCGACGTGTTGCCCGAGGTGCGGATCGTCCCCGAAATCACCAACGAGATCCGTTACCTGTCGGCCGACGAGGAGGACCGTTATCCCATCGCGCAGGCCAACGCGCCCACCGACGGCAAGGGCCATTTTACGGAGTCGCGTATCTCGGCCAGGTATCAACAGAAGTTCTTGTTCGAGTCTCCCGACCGCATCGAGTACATGGACGTCTCGCCCAAGCAGATCGTCTCCGTGTCGGCGGCGCTGATCCCCTTCCTGGAGCACGACGACGCAAACCGCGCGTTGATGGGGTCCAACATGCAGCGCCAGGCGGTGCCGTTGCTGCGGCCCGAGGCGCCTATCGTCGGCACCGGCATCGAGCGGCAGGCCGCGGTGGATTCGGGCCAGGTCCTGGTCGCGGAAGAGGCCGGCGAGGTGATCTCGGCCACCAGCGAGAAGATCGTGGTCCTGGAGGACGATGGCACCAAGCACGTGTATCCGTTGCGCAAGTACCAGCGCTCCAACCAGAGCACGTGTATTGATCAGCGGCCGGTGGTGCAAAAGGGGGATCGGGTCCAGAAGGGCCAGGTGATCGCCGATTCCAGCTCCACCGAGTTCGGCGAGATGGCTCTGGGCCAGAACGTGCTGGTTGCTTTCCTGAGCTGGGAAGGCGGGAACTACGAAGATGCTATCCTGATCAGCGAGCGGCTGGTGCAGGAGGACAAATTCACCTCCATCCACATCGAGAAGCACGAGGTCGAGGCGCGAGACACTAAACTGGGGCCCGAGGAGATCACCCGGGACATCCCGAACGTCGGTGAGGACGCGCTGAAAGACCTGGACGAGTTCGGCATCATTCGCATCGGCGCAGAGGTGTCGCCGGGCGACATCCTGGTGGGCAAGATCACGCCGAAAGGCGAGACCGACCTCACGCCCGAAGAGAAGCTTCTGCGCGCGATCTTCGGCGAAAAGGCGCGTGAGGTGAAGGATTCCAGCCTGCGCCTGCCCCACGGCGAATACGGCAAGGTGGTGGACATCAAGGAGTTTAGCCGGGATGAACACCGCGACTTGCCCGCCGGGGTGGAGCGCATGGTGCGGGTGAGTGTGGCACAACGCCGCAAGATCATGGAAGGGGATAAAATGGCAGGCCGCCACGGCAACAAAGGCGTGATCTCGAAGATCGTGCCGGTGGAGGACATGCCTTTCCTGCCGGATGGCACTCCGGTGGACATCATCCTCAACCCGTTGGGCGTGCCGGCCCGCATGAACATCGGCCAGGTGCTGGAGACCCACCTGGGGTGGGCTGCTGCCCGGTTGGGCTTCCGGGCTGAGACTCCCGTCTTCGACGGCGCAAACGAGTTGGAGATCGAAGCCGAGCTGGCGCGGGCCTGGCTGGCCGATCGCGCCTGGGAGAAGGCGACCCGGCGGGCGTGGGACTGGGCCGCGAGCCAGGGCCTTTCGGCGGCCGATTTCCGGGATGACGACGAAGTGCGTGCCCTGTACCTGGCCGAATGGCTGGGCCAGCGGGGCTATGACCCCGAGCGGGTGTACCGCGATATGGGCTACGCGCGGCGCGCGATGTTGCGCGAGTGGTTGCGCGAAGAGCCGCAAAACTACGATCCCGATACGTTGCTCTTCTTCCCCGATGACGAGCGCTCGGTGGGCGATCGAGATGCCTCTAATGAGTTGGCCCGGCAGGTCTGCCTGCGGGAGTGGCTCAAATGGATCACGCGCGAGCGCATGCGCATCACCCGGCTGGAGCCCAGGACGGTAACCGCGGAAGACGGAACCGAAGTGACCGAATTTGTGGAGGTGCCGGAGACGCCCGAGGAGCGCGCAGCGGTCTACGCAGAGATGGAGCGGCTGTCGCATCTCACGGACGACGAAGTGGTGGCCGAGGCGTTGCGCATCAGCCGGGAGACCGGAGAGCCTCTGCCCACCTGGGGCAAGACCCGGCTGTACAACGGCAAGACCGGCGAGCCGTTCGATTCCCCGGTGACGGTGGGTATCATCCACATGATGAAGCTGCACCATCTGGTGGAAGACAAAGTGCACGCGCGGTCCACGGGCCCGTACAGCCTGGTGACCCAGCAGCCGTTGGGCGGCAAGGCGCAGTTCGGCGGCCAGCGGTTCGGCGAGATGGAGGTGTGGGCCCTGGAGGCTTACGGCGCTGCCCACAGCCTGCAGGAGATGCTGACGGTGAAATCGGACGACGTGACCGGCCGGGTGAAAACCTACGAGGCCATCGTCAAAGGTGAGCCGATCGAGGCGCCCGGCGTGCCGGAAAGCTTCCGCGTGCTGGTCAAAGAGCTGCAATCACTGGGCCTGGCTGTCGAGGTGGTGGACGCCAAGGAAGAAGTCATCCAGTTTGGCCGTGAGGATACCGAAGAGAAGCTGCCCAATCTCGGCTTCAGCTTGAGCCTGCCCGGCCCCATGGGCAAGGGTCTGGATTGATTACGGAGGACTCGTGGAAGTCAATGAATTTGATGCCATTCGTATCTCGTTAGCCTCACCTGAGCAGATCCTGCAGTGGTCGCACGGCGAGGTGACGAAACCTGAGACCATCAACTACCGGACCCTCCGGCCGGAGCGGGATGGTCTGTTCTGCGAACGCATCTTCGGGCCGACCAAGGACTGGGAGTGCCAGTGCGGCAAGTACAAGCGGACGCGCTACAAGGGGATCATCTGCGACAAATGCGGGGTCGAGGTCGCCCACAGCCGGGTGCGTCGGGAGCGCATGGGGCATATCCGGCTGGCCAGCCCGGTCAGCCACATCTGGTATGTCAAGGGAGTGCCCAGCCGCCTCGGCCTTCTGTTGAACATCAGCCCGCGCAACCTGGAGCGCATCCTGTATTTCGCCCAGTATGTGGTCACCCACGTGGACGAAGATGCGCGTAATCGGACCATTACGCGGGCGGAGCGCGACCTCAACATGCGGATCGCGCGGCTGGAAGGCGAACTGCAGGTCAAGATTGACCAGATTGATGCCGACCGCAACACGAGGCTGGCTGCCCTGGAAGACCAGGAAGCAACGGAGCTGCAGGCCCTGGCCGAGCGCATGGCCGTAGAAACCAACGAGGTCATCGAGGCCGGGCAGCGTTTGCAGAGCATCTTGGAGAAGCTGCAGGGCAAACCCGCGCCCGAAACGTATACGCTGCCCTGGCTGCCGGCGGACGATCCTCTGGTTGAGGCCGGGGCCATCGTCACGCGCGAACACCTGAACCGGCTGAACGAGGTGATCCAGCGCCAGCTCAGTGCCATTGAGGACGACATCGAGCGCGACAAGGCTCGTGTGCGCGATCTGATGGCCGCGCGCCGCGATTTGGTGCACCGGGAAGCCGATCAGGCCATCGAGGAACAGCGCCAGGCGGTGGAGGCGCAGAAAGCGCAGATGCGTGCGGACCTGGACGCTTCTTTGGAGGAGCTGAAGTCCTTGCGCGAGCGCGAGCTGCTGTCCGAAAGCGAATACCGTGAACTGCAGGAGCGATGGGGCAACGTCTTCCGGGCCGGCATGGGCGCAGAGGCGATTCGCGAGCTGGTCGCCAAGATTGACCTGGAGCAGATGGTCAAGGAGTTGCGACAGGAGATCCTGACCACGGCTTCCAAGCAACGCAAGAAGAAGGCTGCCAAGCGCCTGCGCGTCGCCGAGTCCTTCCGCAAGAGCGGGAACCGGCCGGAATGGATGATCCTGACGGTGCTGCCCGTCTTGCCGCCTGAGCTGCGGCCCATGGTGCAACTGGATGGCGGCCGGTTTGCCACGTCTGACCTGAACGACCTGTACCGCCGCGTGATCAATCGCAACAACCGTCTGAAGCGGCTGTTGGAGCTCGGCGCGCCCGACGTGATCGTGCGCAACGAGAAGCGCATGCTTCAAGAGGCCGTGGACAGCCTGATTGACAACGGCCGCAGGGGACGGGCGGTCAGCCGCAGCGGGAAGCGCAAGCTGAAGAGCCTGTCGGACCTTTTGAAGGGCAAGCAGGGACGTTTTCGCCGCAACCTGTTGGGGAAGCGCGTTGACTACTCCGGCCGTTCGGTGATCGTGATCGGCCCGGAGCTGAAGTTGCACCAGTGCGGTTTGCCCAAGAAGATGGCGTTGGAGCTGTTCAAGCCGTTTGTCATGCGCCGGCTGGTCGCCTATAACTTCGCCCACAACATCAAGAGCGCCAAGCGCCTGGTGGATCGGGAGAGCCCCGAAGTGTGGGACGTGCTGGAAGAGGTCACGCGCGAACGGCCGATCCTGCTCAACCGGGCGCCCACCTTGCACCGTCTGGGTATCCAGGCGTTCGAGGTGGTGCTCATCGAGGGCAGCGCCATCCAGATCCATCCGCTGGTATGTGCCGCGTTCAACGCCGACTTCGACGGCGACCAGATGGCCGTGCATGTGCCGCTGTCCGACGCAGCGGTGAAAGAAGCCCGCGAGCTGATGCTGAGCTCGGTTAACCTGTTGAAACCCGCCTCCGGCGAGCCCATCGTCGGCCCATCCAAGGATATGGTGTTGGGGTGCTACTACATGACCGTGGCCGTGCCCAACGCCAAGGGCGCAGGCAAGATCTTTGCCAACGCGGATGAGGTCAAGTTGGCGTACGACCTGGGCGTGGTAGACTTGCGCGCGCCCATCAAGATGCGCTTCACCGATTGGGCAGATGAAGTAGCCCTGCCCAGCCTGGGCCTGTCCGCGCCCCTGGAGAAGGCGTTGACACGCCGCGGCATGCGCACGGCCGGCGATATAGTCCGCTTTATGCTGCAGGATCGCAAAGCGTTTGCGGCCGAATTCGGCCTGGGCGTGCGGGCGATGGAGGAGCTGCGGTCGAAGTTGTTGGCCCGGCACGTGCGGCCGGACAAAGCGCCGCAGACCGGCCTCATCGAGACAACGGTCGGCCGGGTTCTGTTCAACATGTCGTTGCCCCGGCCCTTGCAGTTCGTCAACGACGTCATGGACAAGAAGCGGCTGAACGATTTTGTCGGCGTCTGCTATGAGCTGATGGGGCCACAAGTGACGGCCGACGTGGTGGATGAAATCAAGCGGTTGGGCTTTTCCTACGCGACCCTCTCCGGCATGACCATCGCGGTGAGCGACATCACGGTGCCCGAGACCAAGCAGGCTGTCCTGGACAAGGCGGCCCGCAGCGTGGAGGAGACCGAACGCCAGTACCGCCGCGGCCTGATCACCGAGGAAGAGCAGTACAACAAGGTGGTGGAGCTGTGGACGCGCGCCACCGACGAGATCACCCTGGCCGTGAAGAACCTGTTGGACCCGCTCACCGGCCTGGGGGCCATGGCCACCTCCGGCGCTACCAAGGGCGGCATCCAGCCGATCCGCCAGCTCGCCGGGATGCGCGGCCTCATGGCAGATCCTTCGGGCCGCATCATCGCGCTGCCGATCCGTTCGAACTTCCGTGAGGGGCTGACCGCCCTGGAATACTTCTTGAGCACGCACGGCGCGCGCAAGGGTTTGGCGGATACCGCGCTGCGCACCGCAGACGCCGGTTACCTGACCCGCCGCCTGGTGGACGTGGCCCAGGACGTGATCATCACGACCGAGGACTGCGGCACCCAGGCCGGGGTGTGGTTCACCGAGGCTTCGGCCCGGGAGACCGGGCAGAAGTTGCGGGAACGGATCATCGGCCGGGTGGCTGCGGCGCCCATTGTGGACCCGCAGACGGGCGAGGTCCTGGTGGAGCGCAACCAGCTCATTGACGAGATGACCCTTGCGGCCATCGAGCGCGTCGGCGTCAACAAGGTCTATGTCCGCTCTCCGTTGACCTGCGAGAACCGGTTTGGGTTGTGCAGGATGTGTTACGGCAGTGACCTGGGCCGTGGCGGCCTGGTGAAGCTGGGCGAAGCGGTCGGCATCATCGCCGCGCAGTCCATCGGCGAGCCCGGCACGCAGTTGACCCTGCGGACGTTCCATACCGGCGGCGTGGCCGGCGCAGAGGACATCACCCAGGGCCTGCCGCGCGTGGAGGAGCTGTTCGAGGCCCGCACACCCAAAGGCGAGGCGATCATCAGCGAAATCGCCGGTGTGCTGGACGTATATTGGGAAAACGATGTGCGCAAGCTGAAGGTCACCAACACCCGCCTGCGGCGCAAGACGCACATGATCCCGCCCGGCTATCAGATGCTGGTCAACAGCGACGACCGGGTACAGGCCACCACGCCCATCGCGGCCGCATTGAACCCCGATCTGGAGCCCCAGCAGATCCTGGCTGCGATGGACGGCAACATCTACATCGAGCCGGAGGACGACGGTGGCTACAAGGCTGTGATCCGGCGAGAGGATGTGGACGAATGGGTGACCGAGATCTCCGCCTCGGCCCGCCTGAAGAAAGACAAGGGGGATCGTGTCGAAGTCGGCGAGCAGTTGACCGAGGGCTCCAAGAACCCGCGCGAGGTGTTGCGCATCCAGGGCCGCGAGGCCGCCCAGATGTACCTGCTGGATGAGGTGCAGCGGGTCTATCGGTCGCAAGGCGTGACCATTCACGACAAGCACATCGAGGTGATCATCCGCCAGATGCTGCGGCGGGTGCGGGTGCTGCGCAGCGGTGATACCGACATGCTGATCGGCGAGCTGGTGGACCGGTTCGAGTTCGAGGAGGCCAACGCGGCCGTCGTCGCCCAGGGCGGCGAACCCGCGCGCGGGGAGCCGGTGCTGTTAGGCGTGACCAAAGCGTCGCTGAACACCGACAGCTTCCTGGCCGCAGCCTCGTTCCAGGAGACCACCCGTGTGCTGACCGACGCTGCGGTGCGCGGTGCCAAGGACAACCTGCGCGGCCTGAAAGAGAACGTCATCATCGGCAAGCTGATCCCGGTCGGCACAGGCTTTGAAGCGCGGCAGCGGGCCATGAAGGCGGCTGCTGCTGCCACTGCCGCACGGAAAGAGGCCACGGAAGAAGAGCCTGAGGAGGCCGAGGACCTGCTGGCGCTGACCGGCGGTGAGCTGCGCCTGGGCGTCGAGGACCTGGGCGAGGACTTCGGTAACGGTGACTTCCCGGAGGACGGCGATCTGGAGTAGATCGAACGGGATTGCCGGAAACTCCCGGCGTGATTTTTGACCGATATGTCCGATTGTGCTAAACTAACAATTCGTGGATCGGCGAACGATCCACTTCTTTTGTCAATCGTTGTCCGGAATTCAGCCGGGCCAGCCGTTTTTGAACCAAGTGGAGGACAGCTTGCCGACGATTAATCAACTAGTGCGGAAGGGCCGAAAGCCGATTGTGAAGAAAGAAAAGGCGCCGGCGTTGCAGTTTACCCACAACGCGATTCGCGGGCGCTCGCGACGCATGCCTAAGGGTAATCCGTTCAAGCGCGGGGTCTGCACGCAGGTGCGTACGATGACGCCGAAAAAACCCAACTCTGCGCTGCGCAAGATCGCGCGCGTGCGGCTTACGAACGGCATCGAGGTGACTGCCTACATTCCCGGCGAAGGGCATAGCCTGCAGGAGCACTCGGTGGTGCTGGTGCGTGGCGGCCGCGTGAAGGACCTGCCGGGCGTTCGCTACCACATCGTGCGCGGCGCGCTGGATACCACGGGCGTGGAAGCCCGGCGCCGCGGCCGCTCCAAGTACGGAGCGAAGGTCCCGAAGGCCGGCAAGGCAGCTCCGGCCAAGGGCGCGCCGGCCAAGGGCGGCAAGAAGTAGATTTGGGGGAATAAGTCATGCCTCGACGTAATCGTCCTGAAAAGCGCGTGGTACCGCCGGATCCACGTTACAACAACGAGCTCGTAGCTCGTTTCATTAATGCGGTGATGCTCAACGGCAAGAAGTCGGTGGCCGAAAAGATCGTCTATGGGGCGATGGAGGTCCTGGAGAGCCGCACCAAGAAGCCCGCGCTGGAAGCGCTGGAGCAGGCCGTGCGCAATGCCACCCCGTTGATCGAGGTGCGGCCGCGGCGCGTCGGCGGTGCGACATACCAGGTCCCCATGGAGATCCGGGAGGACCGGCGTCTGGCCCTGGCGCTGCGCTGGCTGATCCAGTACGCGCGCAAGCGTCCCGGCAAGAGCATGATCGAGCGGCTCTCGGCCGAACTGTACGACGCGTACAACAATCAAGGGAATACCATCAAGAAGCGCGAGGACACCCACAAGATGGCAGAAGCCAACCGGGCGTTCGCGCATTACCGGTGGTGATCTGACGGGGGATCGGATCCCCGGCGTGCTGCAGCCAGAGGTGTGAAAGGCTGCAGCGTTTTGTCTGAACCTGTTATGACCCGGCTGTCACGTCGCATGTCTCGTGCGCGTGCATGCCGGGTTTCTGTCGGTATCAACGTATGGCGGTAAAGACCTTGCCCGAATCGGAGTTGGAACGTCTGCGGCGATTGCGCAACATCGGCATCATCGCCCATATCGACGCGGGCAAAACTACCACGACCGAGCGCATCCTCTACTACACGGGCAAGACCTACCGCATGGGCAACGTGGACGAGGGGACGACGGTTACCGACTGGATGGTTCAGGAGCGGGAGCGGGGAATCACCATCCAATCCGCCGCGATCACCAGCGAGTGGCGGGGACATCAGATCAACCTGATTGACACGCCCGGCCACATTGACTTCACCGCCGAGGTGCAGCGCAGCCTGCGGGTGCTGGACGGCGGGGTGGTGGTGTTCGACGCGGTGGCCGGGGTGGAACCCCAGTCGGAGACGGTGTGGCGGCAGGCGAACCGCTATCGCGTGCCCCGGATCTGCTTCGTCAACAAGATGGATCGCGTGGGAGCCAATTTCTGGCGCACCGTGGACATGATCCGCGACCGCCTCGGCGCATCCCCGCTGCCGATCCAGCTCCCCATCGGCGCCGAGGACCTCTTCGTCGGCATGGTGGACCTCATCACACGCAAAGCCTGGACCTTCCCGGACCTCCTCGGCGCTCATCCGCAAGAAGTGCCTGTCCCGCCCGATATGTTGGACGAGGTGGAAGCCAACCGTGAATACCTCGTCGAGAAGATCGCCGAGACGGACGACGATCTGGCGACGCGCTATCTGGAAGGGGAGTCGATCTCCGAGGAGGAGCTGCGCGCTGCGTTGCGTGCGGCCACGATTCGCGGGGCCCTGGTCCCGGTCCTTTGCGGTTCGGCTTTGCGCACCAAGGGCGTGCAGTTGTTGTTAGACGCCATCGTGGACTACCTGCCCTCGCCTCTGGACATCCCGCCGGTGCGCGGGCTTCACATGACGACGCAACAAGAAGAAGAGCGGCCGGCTGACCCCACGGCGCCCACGGCTGCGTTGGTCTTCAAAATCCAGACCGACCCCTACATGGGTCGCCTGGCCTATGTGCGGGTCTATTCGGGGACCCTGCAGACCGGCCAGATGTTGTTGAACTCCAACCGCGACCGCAAGGAGCGCATCGGCCGGCTGGTGCAAATCTATGCGGATAAGCGCATGGATATTGATATGATCAAGGCCGGCGACATCGGCGCCATCGTGGGGGTAAAGCAGACCTTCACCGGTGAAACCCTGTGCGACAGCAGCGCGCCCATCGTCCTGGAATCCATCGAATTCCCCGAACCGGTGATCTCCATCGCCATCGAACCCAAGACCAAGGCGGACCAGGACAAGCTCGTCAACGCATTGCAAAGATTGGCCGAGGAGGACCCCACCTTCCGGGTACGCGTTGACGACCAGACCGGCCAGACGCTGCTCAGTGGGATGGGTGAGTTGCATCTGGAGGTGCTGGTTGACCGGATGCAGCGCGAATTCGGGGTGCAGGCGCACATCGGGCGCCATCAGGTGTCGTATCGGGAGACCATCACCCGCAAGTCGCTGGCCGAGGTCCGCTTCGTGCGGCAGACGGGCGGCCGGGGGCAATACGCCCACGTGGTCGTCGAGTTCGAGCCCCAACCGCGCGGCAAGGGGTTTGAGTTTGTGGACAAAGTGGTCGGCGGCGCCGTTCCCAAGCAGTTCATCCCTGCGGTGGAGCAGGGCATCCGCGAATCGTTGGAGAACGGCCCCCTGGGCGGTTATCCCATTGTGGATGTCAAGGCAACCCTCCTGGGCGGTTCGTTCCACGAGGTAGATAGCTCCGAGCTGGCCTTCAAGATCGCCGGGTCCATGGCGTTGCGCGAGGGGATGGAAAAGGGGCAGCCTGTGCTCCTGGAACCGGTGATGCGGATCGAGATCGTAGTGCCCGAGGCTTCTACGGGCGACGTGATCGGTGACCTGGTGGCCCGTCGTGGGCAGGTTGTCGGCCTGGAGATGCATTCGGTGGGCATGCAGGCGATCAAGGGCCTGGTGCCCCTGGCCGAGATGTTCGGTTATGCCACGCACCTGCGGTCGGCGACTCAGGGGCGGGGCACTTTTACGATGGAGTTTGACCATTACGAGCCGGTGCCCGAAGAGCGGGCGCGGCAGGTGCTCGGCCTGGTCAGCCTCTAAGCAGCGGGTTTTCTGAGCGTAGGGGGCCTGATTTGCCAGATAGGCCGAATTCGATATAATAAAAGGGTTGCCGCCGATTGGAGGTGCGCTTCTTGGCGCCATTGACTCGGAATGGCATCAGGTGCCTTGTCGTGTCAGGATCGAGGTGCCGACGTAGAGCAGCTTTTCCGGGCTGCCGGTTGTAGATCGTACAATCGGCGGTGGGAGTCTTTTTACTGCCTCGTCAGCGCCCATGACGAGGCAGTCGTTTTGTAAGGGCCGAAAACGTAACGTCACAGCAATTGCCCGCTGGCCGATGTGCAGCGCGGCGCATTCTGGAAGGAGCAAAAGTCATCATGGCGAAGCAAGTATTCGAGCGGACGAAGCCCCATGTGAACGTGGGGACGATCGGGCACATTGATCATGGGAAGACGACGCTGACGGCGGCGATCACGAAGGTGTTGGCGATGAAGGGCTGGGCCACTTTCCGGCC
>FWWM01000355.1_pt1 | contig 154324 bp, 136 predicted proteins | sample 2228351 | NCBI WGS metagenome assembly FWWM01 (sample SAMEA103939774, study PRJEB20133) | metagenome
ATTCATGATTACCCATGAAATCCTTGCGTGTCAGCACCGGGTGCTCCTTCACCCAGATGATGGCCTGCGAGAAGTACAGCCCGCAGTCGGCCAGCGCCGACGGATAGTTCGCACAGTTGGCGTAGCCGCCCCAGATGTAGAACGCCCCACCCGGCTTGAGCACCCGGGAGAGATTGCCGAACCACCGCCGCAGCAACACCTCGTAGTCGGCGTCCTTGATGAAGTCGTTTTCGAGCGCCCGGTCCTTCGGCCGCAGCTTCCGGGTGGTGCGCTTGGCCTTCGAGACGCCGCGATGCAGGTCGAAGCTCTGGTGATGCTGGAGTCCGGCAAACGAGGACAGTCCCGCCGCAATGGCGTTGTTCGAGCGCGGCTCCACCCGCACGTTGTACGGTGGATCGCTGTTGACCAGATCCACCAGCCGCCCCTCGACTAGCCGATCCACATCTTCATTCAGCCCCGCGTCGCCGCACAGCAGCCGATGCTCGCCCAGAATCCACAGATCCCCGCGCCGCGACACCGCCTCCCCGAGCGGCTCCGGCACCGCGTCCTCATCGGTCAAGCCCTCGCGCGTCTGCTCCGGCTCGGCCAGCAGCGCCGCGAGCTCCTCGTCGGAGAAGCCCACCACATCGACGTCGAAGCCATCCTCCTTGAGCGCTTCCAGTTCCACCCGCAACAGCTCCTCATCCCACCCCGCGTTCAGCGCCAGCTGGTTGTCGGCCAGCGCCAGCGCCCGCCGCTGCGTCTCCGTCAGGTGCTCGAGGACAATGACGGGCACTTCCGTCATGCCAAGCCGGCGCGCCGCCGCCAGCCGGGCGTGGCCGGCGATCAGGACGCCGTGGGCCGACACCAGCAGAGGGTTCGTCCATTTGAACTCCACGATGCTGGCCGCAATCTGCGCCACCTGCTCGTCGGAATGCGTCCTTGCGTTCCGGGCATAGGGCAGCAGCCGCTCAATCGGCCACAACTGAACCTGATGGTTGGGGGGAATCAACTCCATGGGCCCGCCACCGCCGGCCGAGGCCGCTGCGTCATCGCTTTCCGGCACGATAGGGCAACAGGGCGGTGGTGCCATCCGGATTGACGAAGTGGGCCAGCACCGCCGTCGCCCCCTGCACCGCCGACAAGGCCACCAGCGCCCAGAACCTGCCCCGCGGCGGCAACAGCTCCTGCGTCGCATTGAGTGCCTGCGCCACCAACGCCAACATCTGAATCGCTACGTTCACGGAAAATCTCATCTTGGTAAGCTCCCCAAACCGTTTCCTGAGCGGCCCCAGCCGCCACCCGATGCGAACTGCGCGAAGCATGGTCGACCCCTAGTACTCATCGTTCATATGCCGTCGCCGCCAGCCAGCGTTGCCACAGCGCTTCGAGCGTCTCGCTGCGGTGCCTCCACACACGCTCGGCGTGCGTGTCGCGGAATGTGCGTGCGGCCTCGTTACACGTCTCAATCGCCACCCGGAACGCACAATTCACGGCCGTCAGCGGCGGCGCATCGCGCAAGACCAAACGGATGACCTTATCGGCATGATCCTCATACGTCACGCATTCAGCCATCACTGCCCTCCAGGCCTAAATAGCCGGCCGCTGAACAGCTCTCTGATGCCATCGCCCACGCTCTCCCAGAACCTGTCCCACGCCTCCCGGTCCCTCAGAGCGCGCTCGACGGCTGCTTGACCCTGCGGAGTCTGGAGGTAGCGCATCGTCTCAGCGATGGCGTCGGCTACCGCCCTGATGCTCGCCAGTATCATCTCCGGCGTCATGCCGCAGCCCCCTAGCTCTGATCCGCTCCGCGCACTCGACCACCTGTCTCCAGACGTCGCGGTCGATCTGGACCTCGACGTAATCGAGGCCAACAAGATCGAGCGAAACGCCCGAGTCAGCTATGTCGCAGATCAGCTCCTGCGGTGTCATCTCGCACCCATACTGCATACGGCACAAACGCCCAATAGCGGCGTTCCTTGCGGTACCGCACCCCATCCACGGTCACCGCCGCCCCCACCGGCAGCCTGTCCCCGCGCGCCGGCGAATACTCGCCCGGCGCCCGCTCGGCCCCGAGCGGGTTCTTCACCACCACCACGACCTCGTCGGGCTTCAGCTCCGGGTCCGGATACGGCTCCCACACGCGCGGGTCCCCGAAGCCGTAATACTCTTTCAACTGGACCAGCAGGACCGCGGGCGCGTTCAGCGCCAGGCCCAGATCGTGCGGAAACGGATCTTTCTCCGGATGGCGGAAGACCCAATCCCAGGTGGTGTAGACCCGGCCGCCCAGCTCCGGCGGCAGTTGCCGCACTTGGCTCGTCAGCAGCGGCGACTTCGGCACGCCGTGGCGCAGCAACCAGCTCAGCACTTGCCGCATCCGCTCGGCCACCTCGGCCCGGGCCGGATCCGGCGGGTTGTCGAAGTAGTTGTAGTACCCCATTGTCGAACCTTGGATGCGGGGGCGGGATGCGAACCCGCGGCCTCCAGATCATGAGTCTGGCGCGCTGGCCCCTGCGCTACCCCGCGGCAAACGATGACACTTAGCGGCGCCGGCTCCACCCCAGTGGCCACCGGCCACCCCGTGGCCACCTCGCCGGCGCCCTGACGCTAGAAAAGTTCGGCCAAAAGACCACGCGCCGTGTTTTCAACAAGTTAGGACCCGCTCATGGCCCTTGAATCGCCCGGAAAATATGCCCGCCCGCACCCTTCCGTCGGCCCAATCCCAACACCACACCGGGCGCCATCATCGGCAGATTCGCCAGCTCTTCCAGCCGCGCCATACCGCTGTTGACGGCCCGCTCATACCAGTACCGCGTGGCATCCGAGGACTTCTGTGCCGAGCGGTGCCGGTGGTCCGACGCGACGAACCGGATGGAAACTCCAGGCTGGACCCACACCGCTCGTCCTTGCGCCACGAAACGCTTGGCGCGTTTCTTCGATGTGAATCGGCACTCAGAGACGGGGTTTTCAATCCGGATGGGTTTGCGCACAGCTCGGGTGCCTCGGCCCAGGTGGGATTGCGGGTATCCCCGCAAGGCGAGAGCGAAACTCTCTCTCCCCACTCGTAGCCCAAGACCGTCAAGCCGTCAAGAGGGTTTGGGCATGCATCGAACATTTCTGCGTGCGGATGTTTCGGCCCGCCTCGCCACCACAGCCGCGATTCCTGGCGCACAGGCGGCCCACGGCGCGCCGGAGGCCGCCGCCTGAACCCTACAACCCACTGGGTGGCCTCCGGCGAACGTGGCCGCCCGGGTTCACGATTGTGCGCAGCAGGGAAGACGACGAAATACGGCGGGATGCATCCCATAGATACCATCGCTACCGCGCCGCACCGGACGAAAGAAAAATTCGGGATTGTTTTTTTTTGCATCAGAGGCCCTACGACGCTTTCTGTCGTCAGACGTACCCGCGGAGCTCTCCCGGCCTGCGTCGCACGCCCGTGGGCCGTGTCTGCGCCAGCGGCGGCCATTCCTGTGCGCACGCTTCGCCCAAGTTGTGTCCGGGTGGGCCAGGCGGACCTCCGACACCAGGCCGCCTCCTCCCGTGCGCCTTAGTACGCCCGGCAGCAGCCGCCGTATCGCGGATCTCTGATCTGGGAGAATGGTTGGCTGATTCCACAGAACTGGAGGCCATCGCCGTGGCAGAATCAGAACCGACGAAAGAGGAGTTGCTGAAGCGCATCGCGGAACTGGAAGCGCAAGTTCACAGCAGGAAACCCGCTTCCCTGCAGTTCCGGGTCAGCGAGAAGGGCGCCGTCAGCGTCTACGGCCTCGGACGGTTTCCGGTGACGCTCTACTACGAACAGTGGTCCCGGCTCCTCGACCACGTTGACGCGCTGCGTGCCTTCATCGAGGAGAACAAGAGCAAGCTGAAGCGGAAGCCCCACGTCGAGGTGTGACTCCTGTTTCCGCCACGCTTTCGCAACCCACGTTGCGCCCTGCCCTCGAGCGGGGTGGATTCGAAGCATATGACTACCACGCCGGGGCGAGACCGCCGCGCTGCGAATCGTGGTAGCCATTTTCGGCCGCTCGATATAGGGAACCCCAATTTGTCTTCCCGGTGGAGAACATGCGAAAAATGGCTGCCATCCCTCCCACGGGTACCAACTGGTTTAGAATCAGCGAGGTAGGGCGGGGGTCAATGCGAAGCGGATGACTGCCACGTCGGCGGGAGACCGGCACGGTGGGGATCGTGGTAGTGATATATAGGGGGGCAAAAAATCTGTCCCTTCACCATAATACAGTGAATGGACAAGTCCTTCCGAAAAATGGCTACCATCCCTACCATGGGTACCAACTGGTTTGGAATCAGCGAAGTAGAGCGGGGTCGATCTGAACGCACGACTACCACGAGTTTGGACCCCACTTGGACCCCGATGATCATGGAAGGGTGCGTAAGTCTTTGATAGGTTTGGTGGCCAGGGACGGAATCGAACCGCCGACGCCAGCCTTTTCAGGGCTGCGCTCTACCAACTGAGCTACCTGGCCGACATCACACATTATAGCTCGAATGCGGCGGGAAGCAAGCCTGGGCCCTTCGGAGCGGGCGCCTGCCGGAGCCGTTCAGCGCTCCGGCCACTCGAGCACGGTGGTCCGGGTCAGGTGGCGCTGGAGGCCCTTTTGGTTCAGGAAGAACGTCGGCTTGGCCAACCCCCGACTGAACAGCTTCTCGGCCTGGTCTTCGTAATGGGGCGATTTGGGGTCGTCGCTCTGGCCGAGCGGCAGCACCATGTAGGAGCGCGGAGGCTTGCTCAGAATCACGATCTGCGTCGAGGTCTGTCCGCCGTGGCCGATCATGACATCGCCCTGCCGCCTGAAGCTAATGGCGCGCGGCGTTGACATGCCCGCCTCGGCCACGGATCCGCCGCTGACGGGCCAGTGACGCGAGCTGCCCTGGCGGCCCACGCGGAACAAAGTTCCGTAAGTGGCGTCTGGCGGAAACTCGCGCTTCAGCCGCTCCTCGGCTTTGGCCAATGCGGAGCGCACCTGCTGGTCGGTGAGCTGTCCCGGAGGCTCCACAGCGCGCGACAGCGGTCCCAGCTCCATCTTGAACAGGTAGAAGCCCAGGGCGGCGCGGGAGTCTGCCTCCGCCATGCGGTCCCAATCCAGCAGCAACTTGACCAACGGCGAAGGCTGCGAGCCGGCCGCGTTGCGGATGCGTTCTTGCCAGGCTTCCGCGCGCCACACCAGCGGAGAAAATGCGATGCGCAGGGCTCCCTCTTCGGTCACGCGCTCAGTGCGATCCAGCAGTTCCAGCACTGCAGCCGCCCGCTGATGCGCCGGCCCGGGCGGATGATTGTAGAGGTAGAAGCGGTCCCGGTACTTTTCCGGCTGGAGCGGCGAATCCCGCATCATCCACTGCGGCGAGACGTTGCAGTTCTGCATATAACCCTGCGGCGGGTTCGTGATCTGGATGAGGTCCTCGAAGCGATGAAGCCCCTGCCACTCACAAGCGCCGCTGGAGCCGGGCATCGGGCGGGAGGGATCGCAGCCTGCGGGCCGCACGGGCACGCGACCGTTGCGCACGTAATAGATGTCGCCCTCGACCGTGCCGATCATCACGTTCTGCGGCATGAGCTGGAGCATGGCCAGCGCGCGCTTGGCCTCCGCCAGATTGCGCGCGTTCATCAGATCCCACATCTGCTCGACCAGGCGGAACTCGTCGGCATAGGGCGTGGCCGCTGCGTAAGCCTTGCCGTCTTTGCGCGCCACGATCGGCCCGTGGTGCGTGGACTGGAAGGTGACCTCTTTCCATTCCACGCCGACGTCGGTCTTCACGCCGATCCGTTCGCGGCGTGAGGTAAGCGGGCGCCACTCGTCCTTGAAGCGGTACCTGTCGCCTGCCACCTCCACCTCGTAGATGTCGGAGGTGTCGGGGCCGCCGGTCGTCATAGCGACGGAAAGATAGCGATTGTGTCCCAGCACCGGAAAGGGCAGGCCCAGGATGGCGGCTCCGGAGACCGCGTTTCGCCCCGCGTAGGCGCGCATTTCGTAAAAGCGAAATTCGCCATACCAGCTCAGGTGCGGGTCAATCAGAGCGATGGGGACTCCCAGGGCCGAGCGGCTGGGCGCGATCAGCCACTGGTTGGAGCCGCGGTACAGGGACGGATCGGGTCGGACGCCGCCGCGCATCAGATCGGCGCCCATCTCGCCTTCCATCCAGCCCCAGATGATGAAGCGGCCCAGAGCGATCAGGCGCCAGGGTTCCAGCTTCGGAGCCCAGGCGGGAACTCGGTCGGGATGCTCCCGCATCCAGCGCTCCACGCCGGCCAGATAAGCTTGCAGAGCGGCGCGGATTTCAGGCCTCAGCCGTGCGTAGTTGGTCTCGGCGACTTCGCGGTGCCGCCACAGCCGTTGCCGGACGTCATGTTGGAACCACTCGGGCCCGAAGGCTTCGGCCATCGTGCCCTCGGCCTTGCGGTAATTGCGCAGCAGTTCCTCGAGTCGGTCCTCGGCTTGTGCATACCCGGAGGCGAAGAAAACGCCCTGGGTGGTGGAAGCGAAGATGTGCGGCACGCCGAAATCATCGCGCAGGATGCGAACACGTTCGGCGGTCGCCAGCGTCGCTGCCAGAGGCAGCACCAGTAGAAGCCGCGTCAACTCTGTCGGGTTCCTTTGATGTAGCCCTGACTCGAGGCCCCCTTCCAGACGCCCTCGAACTTGTCGTTCGTGATTCGGGCCTCGATGATGTAGGTCTCGCCCTCGATTTGAACCTTGAAGGTGAGGGTTCCGTTCTCAAACTGCGGATCCACCATCTTGTACTCGCCGGGAGCGCCGCTGATGGTGCCGCTCAGCTTCCCGCCTTCTTCTTTAACCACCACAGTCCAGCGGTACTGTTCTCCGTCCGGGCTATCGGACACGCACTGCCAGGAGCCAACTACCGGTTTGTCAGCGGCGATCAGCATGGCCGCCGCGCACAGAAACGAAAGACACTTCGCCAACAGTTTCATAAGACCCTCGGTCGCCTTTCTGCAACAGGACAGGCGCTCATGGTGTATGATAACATGCCGTCCGGAAAGCAAGGAGGCCACATGCGAACCCTGACCCTGGTTCTGGCGTTGCTGCTGGCAGCCGCGCCGGCGACATCGCAACGGCAAAAGTTCACCATCAACACGGAGACTCCCGAGGGGCAGCTCCTTCAGCAGATCGGTCAGGAGGAGGATCCGGCGAAGAAGCTGGCGCTGCTGGAGAAGTTCGCCGCCGAATACCCCAAGCATGAAGCGATCGCCTGGGTGTACGCGCAGATGGTTCCCGTCGCTACCGGGCTCAACCAGTTCGATAAAGCCCTCCAGGCGGGCGACAAACTCCTGGCTCTGGATCCGGAGGATCTCGAGACCGCGCACCAGGTCCTCAAGGCTGCGGAGGCCAAGAAAGACGCCGCGGCCGTGATCGAATGGGCCGGCAGGGTATCCGCCGCGGCCCGCAAAGTAGCAGCGACGCCCCAGCCGAAGGAAGAGGACGAAGTCGAAGACTGGAAGACGGCCGTCGAGTTCGCCAAACAGCTCGACGTGTATACTGAGTACGCCCTCTACGCCCTGGCTCTCCAGACCACCGACGTGAATCAGCGCATCGCGCTGACGGAAGCGCTGGAGAAGCAGAATCCCGACAGTCAATACCTGCCGCAAATCGCCAATCTGCGCTTCGTCGCCTACCTGCAAGCCGGTCAGCACCAGAAAGCAATCGAGCTGGCTGAGAAAGTCCTGGCTCGAGATCAATCCAACGAGGACATGCTGCTTGCCGTGGCCGATAGTTATCGGATCAATAAGAAGGAGCCGGACAAGGTGTTAGCTTACTGCACGAAGGCGCTGGAACTGGTGGCGACCAAGCCCAAGCCCGAGGGCGTGGCGGACGCGGTTTGGGAAACGCGCAAGAAGCAACTTACCGGGCGCGCCCATTGGCTGATCGGCTTGACGCACGCCGCGCGCGGCAATTGGGTCGAGGCGGACAAGGCGCTGCGCACCGCCCTGCCGGGCGTTTCCGACAGTCCGGCGATGACTCAGGAGGCGGCTTTCTACCTCGGGCTGGCCAACTTCCGCATGGGCGAAAGGGACTGCGAACCCAATCGGATCCTGGACGCCATGAATTTCACCAAACAGGCCGCCGCGATCAGGGGCCCCTACCAGGCCCCTGCGCGGCAGAATCTGAGAGCTTTTCAGACTAAGTGCGCCGTACGATGAACATCCTCGTTCCCAATCTAGGTTCGACTTCCCTGAAATACCAGATCTTGGAGATGCCCTCGGAGCGCGTGCTGGCTCGCGGTCGCTTTGAGCGCGTCAGCGATTATCGCGAGGCGATTTCCCGCATCCCAACGGGCGAGACGCCGGTGGATGCGGTCGCCTTCAAGACCGTGTTAGCCGGCCCTCGCTACCGCGGCACGTTTCGCATTGACGCCGAGCTGATCGCCGCCATGGAAGAATACCTGCCCGCAGCGCCGGCCCACAACGCCATCTATCTGGCCGCCATTCGCGCCTTTGCGGAGGCCATGCCGGGCGTGCCCCTGGTAGCCGCCTTCGAAACCGAATTTCACGCCGACATGCCCGAGTACGCCGCCCGGTACGGCGTTCCCGCGGAGTGGCGCGAGCAGTACGGCATCCGGCGCTACGGATTTCACGGTGCATCCCACCAGTACATCAGCGAGCGCGCGCCGCAATTGCTGGGGCGTCCGCGCGAGGCTTTACGGCTGGTGAGCTGTCATTTGGGCGGCAGCTCCTCGATCTGCGCCGTCCAGAGGGGGCGCTCCGTGGATACGACCATGGGCTTTTCCCCACAGTCCGGTCTGGAGAACGCCACCCGGCACGGCGAGCTGGATGTCTTCGCGGTGCTCTACATGATGGAGCGGCGCGGCTGGACGATCGAGGAGGTGCGGCGACAGCTCGCGCGCAACGGCGGCCTGGCGGGCCTCTCGGGCATTCCCGGGGGCGACGTCCGCGATCTGGAAGCCGCCGCCGCGCAGGGCAACGCGGACGCTGCGCTGGCTCTGGAAGTGTTCGCCTATCAGGTTCGCAAGACCATCGGCGCTTACGCTGCGGTCATGGGCGGACTCGACGCCGTCGCGTTCACGGGCGGCATCGGCGAGAACTCGCCGCGCCTCCGCTCGCGTTGCTGCGCAGGACTCGAATTTCTGGGCATCCGGCTCGACCCGGTTCGCAACGAGCAGGGCTCGGGCGATCGCATCATCTCCGCCGAGGACGCTGCGGTCGCCGTTCTGGCCCTGGCGACCAACGAAGAACTCATCGTAGCCCGACGCGCTTACAAGCTGCTGGCGAGCGCGGCCTGACGGCCCCGCCTCAGCCCTCCAGCGTGTTCACGGGCGCCGGGTGCGAGGCTTCGTACGCGGCGATGGCCGCTTCTTGACGCAGGATCCAGCCCAACTCGTCTGTGCCTTCTAAAAGGCACTGCTTGGCGAAGGGGTCTATCGGGAATTCGACGCGACGTCCGTCCGGCAGCACCAGCGACTGCGTCTCCAGATCCACCGTGAGTTGGGCCTCCGGGTCCCGCTCCAGCAGGGCAAACAGCTCCTGGTGAACCTCGCGCGTGACCACGATGGGCAGCAGCGCGTTCTTGAGGGCATTCTGGCGGAAAATGTCGGCGAAGGAAGTGGAGATCACGGCGCGAAACCCGAACTGGGTCAGCGCCCACGGTGCGTGCTCGCGCGAGCTGCCGCAGCCGAAATTATCCCCCGCCAGCAAGATGGCTGCCCCGCGGGCCCGCGGCTGATTCAGGACGAAATCCGGACGCGGACGACCCTCGGCGTCGTAACGCCAGTCGTAAAAGAGCTGATCTCCCAAACCCTCTTTGGACACCGTCTTCAAGAACCGCGCCGGGATGATCTGATCGGTGTCAATGTTGTCCACCGGCAGAGCCACTACGCGGCTGGAAAATTTCTCGAAAGGCCTCACAGGAACCTCCTGGGATCGGCAACGGCGCCCTCCACCGCGCTGGCCGCGGCCGTCCACGGGCTGGCAAGGAAGGTGCGCCCGCCTTTGCCCTGGCGACCCTCGAAATTGCGGTTGGTCGTTGAAACCGCGTACTGGCCGGGTCCGAGCTGGTCGCCGTTCATCGCGATGCACATCGAGCAACCCGGCTGGCGCCACTCGGCTCCGGCGGCGCGGAAGACTTCGTGCAAACCCTCAGCCTCCGCGTCGCGCTTGACCTGCGCCGACCCCGGGACCACCAGCATGCGGACGCGCGGGTGAACCCTGCGGCCTTTCAGAATTTGCGCGGCGGCCCGCAGGTCCGAAAGCCGCCCGTTCGTGCAGCTCCCGACGAACACCACGTCAACGGGCCTGCCCAGCAAGGGCTTGCCCGGCTCGACCGCCATGTAACGGAGCGCCTTCTCCAACGATTCTCGCTCCAGGGCGTCGCGCGCCTGCGAGGGATCCGGAACCGGCGCGGTGATGGGAATGCCCATTTCAGGGCTGGTGCCGAAGGTGATCATGGGTTCCAACTGCGACGCATCCAGACTCACCGAGCGATCGTAGGATGCGCCCTCGTCGCTGGGCAGCTTGCGCCAGCGCTCCAGGGCGGCATCCCAGGCGGCGCCCTTAGGAGCGAAGGGCCGGCCATGCAGGTACTCGAATGTCGTGTCGTCGGGCGCCACCAAGCCGGCGCGGGCGCCGGCTTCGATCGTCATGTTGCAAACCGTCATGCGCTCTTCCATGGAGAGGGCGCGGATGGCGCTGCCGGTGTACTCGAAGACGCAGCCCGTGCCTCCCGCCGTGCCGATGCGCGCGATCAACGCGAGGATGATGTCTTTAGCGCTAACGCCTGGCCGAAGCCGCCCCTCCACCCGCACCTGGTAAGTCTGCGGGCGCCGCTGGAGCAAGCACTGCGTGGCCAGCACGGTCTCCACCTCGCTGGTTCCGATGCCGAAGGCCAGCGCGCCCATGGCGCCGTGCGTGGCCGTATGACTGTCACCGCAGACGATGGTCATGCCCGGCTGCGTCAGTCCCAGCTCCGGACCGATGACGTGGACAATCCCCTGCCGTTCACTGCCCAAACTGTAACAGGGGATGCCGAACTCGCGACAGTTCGCCTCGAGCTGACTGACCTGCCGCGCCGAAACCGGATCGGCGATGGGAATGCGCGGCTCGACGGTGGGCACGTTGTGGTCCGCCGTAGCCAGTGTGCGATCCGGACGGCGAACTCTCAGCCCCCGGCGGCGCAAACCCTCGAACGCCTGCGGGGAGGTCACCTCGTGCAGCAGATGCAGGTCTATGTAAAGCAGCGCGGGAGCGCCGGGCGATTCCGTCACCACGTGCGCGTCCCAGATCTTCTGGATGATCGTGCGAGCCATGACTCAAATCTCCGCCAGCACCGCGTCGCCGACTTGCTCGGTCGAGGCCGGAGGCCCCGCGGGGCGTAAATCCGCGGTCACCACGCCTTTCTCCAGAACGGCTTCGATGGCGCGCTGCACCGCGGCCGCCTCTTCCTTCAGGCCGAAACTGTACTCCAGCAGAGCCGCCGCCGACCCGATGGCCCCCAGGGGATTGGCGCAGTTGCGCCCGGCAATGTCGGGCGCCGATCCGTGCACCGGCTCGTACAGGCCGACCCAAACGCCCGAGCTTCGCGCCTCACCGATGGAAGCCGAGGGCAACATGCCGATGGAGCCCGCCAGCACCGCCGCCTCATCGGAGAGAATGTCGCCGAACATGTTCTCGGTCAGCACCACGTCGAAGCGACGCGGATTCAAAATCAACTGCATGGCGCAGTTGTCCACCAGAACGTGTTCCAGGGTGACGTCGGGATACTGTGCGGCCACCTCGCTGACCACCTGCCGCCAGAGTTGCGAGGTCTCGAGCACATTGGACTTGTCCACACTGGCCACTCTCTTGCGCCGTGCACGCGCCAGCCGAAAAGCTACGTGTGCGATGCGTTCGATTTCCGCACGCGTGTAGGTCATGGTGTTGACCCCCCGCTGCTCGGGGCCGCTGCCCGTGATGCCTCGCGGCGTGCCGTAGTAAAGCCCGCCGGTGAGTTCGCGCACGATGATGAGGTCTGTGCCTTCGACGCGTTCGTTCTTGAGCGGTGAAGCATCCAGCAGCGTGCGCCAGGCGCGCACCGGCCGCAGGTTGGCGAACAAGCCGAGCGACTTGCGCAAAGCGAGCAGTCCCGCTTCGGGGCGCTGGGCCGGCGGCAGGGCGTCGTAGGCCGGCAAACCCACGGCGCCTAACAAGATGGCGTCCGCAGCCTCAGCGGCGCGGCGTGTCTCCTCAGGCAGAGGGGCGCCGCAGTTTCGAATCGCGGCGGCGCCCACCAACCCTTCCTTCAAGTGCAGCTCATGACCGAACTTGCGGGCCACGTGTTCGAGAACCCGTACGGCTTGACGGGTCACTTCGGGACCGATGCCGTCGCCGGGGAGGACAAGAAGATTCAGTTCCATCAGGATCAGATTCGCAAAAACAGGGGCAGCCGCTCAATCCGCCGCCAGGGCCGTCTGCTCGAGCACCTGCCGGACGATGGCCACGATCTCTTCGTTGCGGACGCCCTTCTTGCGGTCGGCGAACGCGATGAAACGCTGATAGACTTCGTCAATCTGATCCCGGGTCAAATTGAATCCCAGGTCCTGGCAACGCTTCGAGAGGGCGTGACGGCCGCTGTGCTTGCCCAGCACGAGCCTGGACTCGGGCACGCCCACCTCGCGCGGGTCCATGATCTCGTAGGTCGTGCGCTCCTTCAGGTAGCCGTCCTGGTGGATGCCCGCCTCATGCGCGAAAGCGTTCTCTCCCACAATCGCCTTATTGGGCTGCGGGCCGAAGGTGATCAGCTCGGCCAGCAGGCGGCTGGCGGGATAGAGCTGCTGGGTGACGATCCCGGTCTCGTACGGGAGCAAGTCGTGGCGGACCTTCATGGCCATCACCACTTCCTCCAGCGCGCAGTTGCCGGCCCGCTCTCCGATGCCGTTGATGGTGCACTCGATCTGGCGCGCCCCGGCGCGTACTCCAGCCAGGGAGTTGGCGGTCGCCAGCCCCAGGTCGTTGTGGCAGTGAACGCTTACGATGACCGAATCCCCCAGAGCTTGGACCACCCGAGCGACTAAGGGGCCGAAATCTTCCGGCAGCGAGTAACCCACCGTATCGGGTAAGTTGATCGTGCCGGCACCGGCCGCGGCCGTGGCCCGGGAGACCTCGACCAGATAATCCGGATCCGTGCGGGTGGCGTCCTCGGCGGAGAACTCGACGTCCTCCACATAGCGACGCGCCAGCTCGACGGCCGCCACGGCCTCATCGAGCACCTGCTGGCGGGACTTGCGCAGCTTGTAGCGCAGGTGGATGTCGCTGGTGGCGATGAAGGTGTGAATGCGCGGGCGGCGCGCAGGCTCCAGGGCGCGGGCGGCCCGTTCCACGTCCAGCGTGCAGGCGCGGGCGAGCGCCGCCACCCGCAGCTCGGGAAACTCGCGTGCGATGGCCCGCACGGCCTCGAAGTCGCCTTCGGAGGCGATCGGGAAGCCGGCCTCCAGAATATCCACGCCGAGCTCCGCCAGTTTGGCGGCCATACGCAGCTTCTCGGGAACGGTCATCGAGCATCCGGGCGACTGTTCGCCATCCCGGAGCGTAGTGTCAAAAATGAGAACACGATGGTTCATGGTCAGGGAAAACCGCCTTTGGTTTGGCGCAGGCGGCTCCCGGCCGCCCGCGCTCTGGATTCGGATTCCGGCCCGCGGCCTGTTGCTCCGCCGACCGGAACACTCCCCTATTGTGGCGTGAAAGGCGCCGATTTGGCAAATTTATAGTTTTCAGCCTCGCCATCAGCTATACTAATCTAATAAAAGAAATTGATGCCTGCTGAGCCATCCATAAGGAGACCTGACCGTGGAGCTGTACCTGCTTGACGCCTTCCTGCAAGTGGCCACCGAGCGCAGCTTCTCACGCGCGGCCGAAAAGCTGATGCGCACCCAGCCGGCGGTCTCTCTGGCCGTTCAGCGGCTGGAGGACGAACTGGGCGAGAAGCTCATTGACCGTTCGGGTCGCGAGCTGGTGCTGACAGACGCCGGGCGGCTGGTGCTCGAGTACGCGCGGCGCTTCGACAACCTGCGCCGCGACCTGCAAACCGCTCTGGCCGAACTGCGTGACAAAGCCGCCGGGCGGCTGATCATCGGCGCCAACGAGTCCACGGCCCTGTACCTGTTCGAGCACATTCAGCAGTATCGGCGTCGCTATCCGCGGGTGAAGGTGCAGGTGCGCCGCTGCCTCTCCAGCCGCATTCCCGCTCAACTGATTGACGGGGATCTGGAACTCGGTGTCATCAGTTACGATCCCAACGACGACCGCCTGGTGAGTCGCGTGATCTACACCGATCATCTGGCGTTCGTCGTTTCCCCCCGCCATCGCTTCGCGCGGCGCAAATCGGTCTCCATCAGCGAGCTCGGCATGGAGACCTTCATCGCACACAGCGTCATGTCGCCCTACCGCGAAATGGTGCTGAAGGAGTTCCAGCGGCACAAGGCGCCCCTGAACATGGACGTCGAGATGCCCACGGTGGAGACCATTCGCCGGATGGTGCAGCGCAACGAGGGCGTGGCTTTCCTGCCGCGCATGTGCGTGGAGCAGGAGCTGCGCCAGCGGACGCTGTGCGAGGTGCAGGTGCGCGAGCTTTCCATCCAACGTCCGATCCGGCTGGTCTATCCCGCTCGCCGGGCTTTGAGCCACGCCGCCAGGGCGTTTCTGGAGCTGGTGGCCGAGCAGCAGCCAGATTGAGGCCGGGTCAGAGGCCCGCCTGATCCTCGAGGCTCCGCCACAGATACCAGGAGGCCACCGAGCGGTAGGGCCGCCAGGGTTCGGCCAACCGCTCGATCTGGGCGGGCTCCGGCGGGTGCTCGAATCCGTAGGCGCGGCGGACCGCGGCACGGATGCCCAGGTCGGCGGCCGGCATCACATCCGGACGGCGTAGCGCGAAGATCAGGAACATCTGCGCCGTCCACAAGCCGATGCCCTTGACGGCCGTCAGCCGCCGCACAACTTCTTCGTCCGGCAATGGCGCCAAGGCGGCAAAATCCATCTCACCCGCCAGGGTGCGCCGCGCCAGCTCCTGCAAATAAGCGATCTTCTGGCGCGACAGCCCCAATCGCCGCAAGCGGGCAGGATCCAACCGCAACAAGGCCTCCGGCGTCAGGCGGCCGTCGCCGGTAGATTCCACCAGGCGTGCGAAAATCCGAGCCGCCGCCTTGCCGCTCAACTGTTGCAGCACGATGGCCTTGGCCAGAGTCTGGTAGTCGGCCGGAGAGTATTCGATGCGATACGGCCCGATCTGTTCGATCAGGCCGCGCATCACTGGGTCAGCGGCTTTCAAGTGCCGGAGGGCTTTTCGCATGGTCTCTGGGAAGAAACGGGAGCGCCGTCAGGCGCGTCCCAACCACTGAAAGTACCATCCTATGCGACGGTGTGCGTGGCCGGCGGCGGCGCTCGGGCTTGCCCTAGCGATGCCGGCGCAGCGACCAGCGCCGGTGGAGCCTGAGCAGGCGCCCGCCATCAAGGTCGAGGTGGACGTCGTCAACATCCTGTGCGCGGTGCGCGACAGCAAGGGCGGGCTGGTCAAGGATCTCACCCGGGACGACTTCGAAGTCTACGAAGATGGGCGCCGACAGGAAATCCGCTACTTCAGTCGAGAGACGGACCTGCCTTTGACCCTTGGCTTGCTGGTGGATGTCAGCCGCAGCCAGGAGCGCTTGCTGGAGGAAGAGAAGCGCGCGGCGGCGCAATTTTTCGCCCAGGTGTTGCGCAAACAGGATCTGGCCTTTTTGATCAGCTTCGGCTCGGACGCTCGCCTGGAGCAGGATTTCACGAATTCGCAGAAGCTGTTGCGCGCGGCCCTGGAGGGGCTGCGCGTGCGTTCGGATCCCGGTGGGCTGTATCCCGGCCCGGTCCCCACCATCACCCGTCCGCGGGGCACCGTGCTGTTCGACGCCGTGTATCTGGCGGCCGAGGAGAAGCTGAAGGGCGAGGTGGGTCGCAAAGCGCTGGTGCTGATCACCGACGGCGTGGACGTGGGCAGCCGCGTCAAACTGGCGGACGCCATCGAGGCCGCCCAGAAGGCCGATGCCATCATTTACAGCATCCACTATTTCGATCCGGCAGCCTACGCAGGCGCATGGATCCGCGCCAGCGATCAAGATTTGAAGAAAATGTCGGAGCAAACCGGAGGGCGCCTGTTTCGCGTCAGCCGCAGGAAGCCGCTGTCGGCCATTTTCGATGAGATTCAGGAGGAGATGCGCAGTCAGTACGCCCTCGGCTACACGCCCACCAATCCCGCACGCGACGGCAGTTACCGCCGCATCGAGATCCGCACGCGCCGCAAGGATCTGAAGGTTCAGGCTCGCAAAGGATACTACGCGGCGCCGCCCGGCGCCGAGTAAGTCGCCGGCGCGCTTGCGATCGCCGCGTCTTACGGCAAGGTGGCGAAAGGCCCACCCGCTGCCGGGCGCAACCGCGCGGCGGCGTCTTCGTCCGCGTAACAGGCCACGATCTCGCCGAAATAGACGCGGTGAAAATCATCCTGCGGATAATACTCATCCAGGATCGCCTGCGCCAGCGTTGCGGGCGCCACATCGTTGCGGTGCAGGGTTCGGCATTCGTAATGCACGACGCACTCCTGGATGATCGGCGCACGGACCTGACGGCCCGGCACAGTGGTGAGGCGCATTTCCTGAAACTTGTCGTGATCGCGCCCGGACACTTTGCCGCAATGCGCGGCGGCCGCGGCCAACTCGCGGGGCGGCACGTTGACCGTAAAGTCGGGGTTCTGTTCCAGGCGGCTGAAGGTATGGCGCGACGGACGAACCAACACGATGAACAGCGGCCTTCCCCAGATCGAACCGATGGTTCCCCAGCCGATGGTCATCACGTTCGGTCGGCCATCCCGGTCCGCGCTCACCAGCAGTAAGCCGTCTTCGCGCATGCGCTGCATGGTCTGCTTGAAGTAGTCCCCGTAATGAACCGTAACTTTCGCCATTCCTCACTCCGGAAGTTATTCAACATACGACGTCCGGCCGCCAGAGTCAAACCAATGCGCCGGCCGCAGCGAGCCTTCGCGGCGCAGACGAGAGTATAATGGCGGCGGACTCATGACTCCCCGCGACCGCATCCTTGCCGCCGTGTTGCGGCGCCCGCCGGATCGCGTGCCGCTCGATTTGGGCGGCACCTTCGCCTCTACCCTCACGCTTACGGCTTACCAGCGATTGCGCACTCATCTGGGCTGGGAGCCGGATCCCTCGCCAGTGTTGTTCGCCGAGCGTTCGCAGACCGTGATTCCGGCTGAGAACTTGCTGCTGCGCCTCCAGGCCGACGCGCGCGCCTTGATGCTGGGGGCTGCCGAGCGGCGGCCGAATCAACGACTCGGTCCTCACGCGTTCACGGACGAGTGGGAGGTCACCTGGACGCGACCGGGCGACGGCCACTACCTGCCGACCGACGGACCGTTCTCGCGCTTGCAGGAGCCCGGGCTTTATGACCTGGCGCGCTTCGATTGGCCGGATCCGGAGGATCCCGGCAGGTATCGGGGCCTCGCCGAGAGCGCACGACGTTTGCATGAAACGACCGACTATGCGGTGGTCTTGAGCCTGGGCGTCGGCCCCGTGCATCAAGCCCAGTTCATGCGCGGCTACGCGGAGTGGCTGGAAGACCTGTTGGCCCGCCCGGTGTTTGCCGAAGCTCTGTTAGAGCGTGTGACGGACTTCTGGGTGGCTGTAGCCGAGCGCGCCATTCAGGAGGCCGGCCCCTGGATAGACCTCGTCGCGCTCTACGACGATCTGGGAACACAGCGTGGCCCGCTGATGCGGCCGGAGCTGTACCGGCGCTTGGTCAAACCGCAGCATGCGCGCCTGACCGCCGTCTTCAAGCGCGCCGGCAAGCCGGTATTCTGGCACTCCTGCGGGGCCGTGCGACGTCTGATCCCGGATCTCATAGACATCGGCGTGGATGTGTTGAATCCGGTGCAGGTCTCTGCGGCTGAGATGGATACCTCCCAGCTCAAGCGCGAATTCGGAGCTCACCTGGCCTTTTGGGGCGCCGTGGATACGAGCCACGTTCTGCCACGCGGAACGCCGGCCGATGTGCGCCGCGAAGTCCGGCAGCGCATCCGGGATCTGGCCGAAGGCGGCGGATACGTGCTGTGCGCGGTCCACAACATTCAAGACGACGTCCCGCCCGAAAATATCCTCACCATGTACGAAGCGGCCCTGGAATACGGGCGATAGCCGAGTCCGATTTCGGCATCCTTGGGCGAGAGGCCATGCTGACGATCGCCGAAGTCGCCGCGATGGCGCGGCCTCTGGTGGGACCCGAAGACTGACGGCCCTCAAATCAGCTCGGCGCGCCGGTCAATCGTCAACCGCTCCCCGCCCGTGACGTAAGCGGCCTGCATCGCGATGCGCGGCATGGCGTCGGTGATGAACTTCTCGGCCGCCAGCGTGCGTGCGGGGTCGCGCTGCGCCTGATCCAGCAGCAGGTGAACCGCCAGGCAATCGCAGGCCATGTCCACCAGACGGCGCGAGACGTAGTCGGTGTAGTCGCGGTCATTGAGGGCCTTTACTTTAGCGATCGAGGAGGCCAGAGTTTCCCGCGCCTCGCGCGCCGCCAGAGCCAGCCGGGCCAGCTCCGGCCGGTACTCTCGCTCGCCTTTCGCCACCAGGTACTGGCTCAGCGCGCCGCTCAGGATGCCTCCCAACGCCCCGACGACTTGCAACTGCGTCGTGCCTTCGTAGATGGTGGTGATGCGAGCGTCTCTCCAGAGGCGTTCGACCTGAAAGTCCCGCATGTAGCCCGCCCCGCCGTGGATCTGGATGGCGTCGTAGGCCGCCCGCACGGACATCTCCGAGGCGTAGGCCTTCGCCATGGGAGTGAGCACGGAAGTCAACGCCGACAGCTCTTTCAGCCGCGCCCGCACAGCCGGATCGCGCGAGCCCTCGTGGCGTCGCTCCAGCAGACGACGCAGATCCATCAGCCGGCTGGCCTCATAGGTGATGGCCCGGGCCGCCTGGATCTCCGATTTCATGCGCGCCAGCATGTCGTAGACCTGCGGGAACTCGATGATCCGTTTGCGAAATTGCACGCGCTTCTCGGCGTACTTGCGCGCCTCCTCGTAGGCCGCCTGCGCGATGCCCACCGCTTGCGCCGCCACCGCCACGCGCGCCCCGTTCATCAGCGACATGACGTAGCGGATCAGCCCCATGCGCCGCTGGCCCACCAGCACTGCGGGCACGCCGTTGAATTGCAGTTCGCAAGTCGGAGAGCCGTGGATGCCCAGCTTGTTCTCGATCCGGCGGACGACCAGCTCCGGGCAGCGCTCGCACAAGAACATGCTCAGGCCGCGGCCGTCCACGCTGCCCTCTTCCGAACGCGCCAGCACCAGGCTCACCTCGGCGCAGCCGTTCGTGATGAACCGTTTCACGCCGTGCAGCCGCCACGTACCGTCCGGTTGTTCGACCGCCTTCAGCCGAACCGATTGCAGATCGGAGCCGGCTTCCGGTTCGGTGAGGATCATGGCCCCGGTGACCTCCCCCCGCGCGAACAGAGGCAGATATTTTTCCTTCAGCGGCTCGTCGGCAAACTCGTAGATGGTCTCGGCGATGTCTTGCAGCCCGAACAGATTCATCAGACTGGCGTCGGCCTGCGAGATCATCTCGGTGGCCATGGTGTAGAGCACGCCCGGGAAGTTCAGTCCGCCGTAGCGACGCGGCAAAGTGAAAGCCATCAGACCCGATTGCCTGAGGATCTTCAAGGCTCGTTCGGTGCCCGCGGCATAGCGCACTTTTCCGTCTTCGAAGTGCGCGCCCTCGCGATCCACTTCCGCCGCCAGGGGTGCGATTTCCTGAGCGGCGATGGCCCCCATCATCTCCAGGACCGCACGATAGCCCTCCCGCGCGTCAGCGTAAGAAGCGGGCGCGTCGTCGTATTGCCCCGCCTGCGCGTAGCCTTCCTCGAGCTCCTGGACGATTTCTTCCAGGTCCAGGTTTTCGAAATGCCACTGGATGTCCGGATTGTCGGTGAAAAAGTTCTCCACAGAGGGGCCTCCTACAACTTGCCGCGCAGCGCCTTGATCAGCCGCGGAATGACTTCGCGCACGTCGCCCACGATGCCGTAGTGCGCCACGCTGAAGATGGGCGCCTCGGGGTCAATGTTGATGGCCAGGATCTTGCTCGATTCCTCCATGCCCGCCCGATGCTGGACGGAGCCGGAAATACCGCATGCGATGTAAAGCTTGGGGCGAACCGTCGTCCCGGTCTGGCCCACTTGATGGTCGTGGTGGATGAATCCGGCGTCCACCGCCGCGCGCGAGGCGCCCACCGCCGCACCCAACACGCCCGCCAACTCGTGAATCAACGCGAAGTTCTCTTTCGACCCCATGCCGTAGCCGCCGGCCACGATGATGGCCGCCGAGCGCAGATCCACGCGACGGGGATGGACGCGACGCTCGAGGATCCGTACCTTCGCATCTGCCGGATCGGGCTGTACGGGCACGGCGATGTAGTTGCCATTACGTCCGGCCACCGGTTCGGGTACGCGCATCACACCCTCGCGCACCGTGGCCATCTCGGGCAGATGATCCGGGCTGACGATGGTGGCGATAATGTTGCCTCCCCACGCCGGTCGGATCTGAAGCAGCTTGTTTTGATACAGCCGGCCGCCGGATTCGTAACTGCCGATTTGCAGATCGGTGCAATCTGCGGTCAGGCCGGTCTTCAAGGCCGACGCGACGCGAGGCGCCAGATCTCGGCCCAGCGGAGTGGCGCCGTAGAGCACGATCTCGGGCTTGCGCTCCCTCACCAAGTTCACCAGGATTCGAGCGTACGGCAGCGTCGTGTACTCGGCGAGGCTCTCGTGGTCCGCGCCGTAGACCACGTCCGCCCCGTGCGCGAAGAGTTGATCGGCCAGTCCACGAACCCGGTGGCCGATCAACACCGCGGCCAGCGGAACGCCCAACGCGCTCGCCAGCTCGCGGCCCTTGCCCAGCAGCTCTAGCGCTACAGTTGAGACCTGACCATCCTCCACCTCGGCGAAGATCCAGACCTCTCCGTGCTCAGCCATGTGTTCCCTGCTCCGGGGTGCTTACCCGAACGTCCTCTCTTCCAGCAGCTCGCCGACCAGCGCCTTGACGCCCGCATCATCCGGCGAGAAGAAGCGCAGGCTGCGGCCCTTCAAGACCACGCTGTCCACCTTCTTCACCTTGGTGGGCGAACCTCCCAGTCCCACGCGCGCCAGATCGGCCTGGATCTCCACCGCGCCCCAGGTCTCGATGTAAAGGCCGCGCGCCTTGAGATCCTCCAGGACCTGGCCTACCTCACAGCGCCGTCGCCGCGCCTCGGCTTCCAGCTCGAAGCCGCAGCGTGCGTGTCGGAACTTCAAAAGGCGTCGTGCATTGGGCCAGCGCGGGTGGTTGGCCGTGCGCGGGACCGTGATGAGCAGCGGCAGTTCGGCCTCCACGACCTCCTCGCGTCGGCCCAGGTCGCGGCGCAGGCGCATGCGGCCGTCGCTCAGCTCCAACACTTCGACCGCGTAGGTCACTTGCGGGATCCCCAACTTCTCGGCCACTTGCGGCGGCACCTGCGCCGTGTCGCCGTCAATGGCCTGTCGCCCGCAGATCACCAGATCGAAGGGCTGCAAGTGCGTGATGATGGCCTGCGACACGGTGTAGGACGTGGCCAGAGTATCGGCCCCCGCGAAGCGCCGATCGCTGAGCAGGATGGCGCGATCCGCGCCGCGGCACAGGGCGTCGCGCAGGATGTCGGCGGCCCGCGGCGGCCCCATGGTCATGACGATCACTTCGGCGCCGTAGCGGTCCTTCAACTCCAACGCCATCTCCAGCGCATTCAGGTCCTCGGGATTGAAGATCGCCGCCAGCGCCGCGCGGTTGAGCGTGCCGTCGGGCTTCATCACCTCGCCGGTGACGTTCTTGGTGTCGGGCACCTGTTTGGCAAGGACAATAATCCTCACAGAGCGTTTGGTCTCCGTAGTTTTGCGCGCCGGCGGAGATCCGGGCCGCCGCGAACTGGCAAGAAACCCAAACTAGCAGATGCGATCCCACGACTGCAACCCGACGCCGAATTGAACGGCGCTTCGAGACCGTGCCGATGACTTTGCCGGCCGCACGCAGGCGCCCGGGGCGCACACCTGCGCGGCGCAACCGTCGTCAGGCGAGGAGCCGAATCGGACATGGCGAGCGTCGCAGCGCCGGCAAGGTCTTCCGTGCACTCGCAGGAATGAACCACGCTTGCGAACCGGAGAGCGAAGGCCCGCGCGGTCAAGCCTGCCCGTCCTGCGGAGCAGCCTCCTGGCTGAGCAAGGCTTGCAACAGCCGCGCCGCCGCTTGCTTGCCGCCTTCGCCCACCTCACCGAGCGGGCCCACGCAGCTCGGACACCCGGCCTCGCATCCGCAGCCTGCCAGCAGCTCGGCGGCGTGCCGTAACAGTTGGGGCGCCATCCTGTAAAGCTGCACGCTCTGGCCGACGCCGCCCGGATAAGCGTCGTAGAGAAACAAGTCCGGCTCGAAGATCCGCAGATCGCCGGAGGTCCCCTCGCCCAACGCTACACCTAAGTCGCGCGGGTCAGTCATCAGCAGGAAGGCGCCCACGGTGCGCAATACGTTCAATAAGCCTGTCAACCCGCTCTGGATCTGCGTGCGGGGCAGATCCGCGAAGCGCGCCAGAAATCCTTCCGGAAAATGCAGCCAGAAAGCGGTTGTGTGCATTTCCTGCTCCGGCATGGAAAGATTGCCCGCGCCCACGTTTTCCATGGTGTAGAAACGCACCTTCTTGAAGCCCACGATCTGGCGGTTGACCCGCACCTCGCCGTGGGCCGTGCGTGCGCCGCCCAACTCGCCGGATTCGAGTTCTTCCAGGATCTTGACCTGCGTGTAGTCAATGGCGTCGGTGAAGTAGTCGCACTCCACCCGGCGCACGTAAGCCTTGCGGCCCTCGTAGTCGAACCGCTCGACTTGATACTGGCGCGCCTCGTGCAAGTAGATCGCCTTCTCGTGCAGGGAGGTGAGAGCGGAGGAGAAATCCACCTCGGCGATCACCTCGGGCTGGCCCGTGATGTCCACCACCACGAAGTTGTCGCTGGTGATGGATCGCAAGCTGACGGCGTCGGCCGGATAGCTGTCCGAGGTCCAGTGCCAGGCCCCGGCAGAGTGGTGCAGCAGGCGCAGCTCCTCCAGAAACCGACACAGCGCCTCGGTGGGATGAGGGCCGAACTTCTCGCCGTCGCGAATCGGCAGTTCGAAAGCCGCGCATTTCAGATGGTTGATGAGAATCTCCAGGTTGTCAGGATTGACGTAGGCATGTTCCGGCGAGCGGCCGAAAAAGTAATCCGGATGCTCGACGATGTACTGATCCAGGGGAGCGCTGGAAGCCACCAACACGGCGGCCGCCGCGCTCTGGCGACGTCCCGCTCGCCCGGCGCGCTGCCAGGTGGAAGCGATGGTCCCGGGATAGCCGGCCATCACCACGGCGTCCAGCGATCCCACGTCAATTCCTAACTCCAGCGCGTTGGTCGCCGCCACGCACCGGATTCGCCCTTCTCGCAGGCCGCGCTCGATCTGACGCCGCTCACGCGGCAAATAGCCGCCGCGGTAGCCCCGCACCGCGTCGGAAGGTAAAGGCAGGCGGGCGCAAGCATCCTTCAGGTAAGTCACCAGGATTTCCGTAGCCAGCCTGTTGTTGGCGAAGACCAAAGTCTGCAAGCCCCGCTCGAGAAATTCCAGGGCCACTCGCCGGGCCTCGCCCAGGTAACTCCGGCGGATGCCGAGCTGGCGGTTGACCACCGGCGGGTTGTAAAAAATGAAATATTTCTCGCCCGAAGGCGCGCCGTTGCGGTCAATCAGGTCCACGGGCTCTTCCAGCAGGCGCTCGGCGAGTTCCTTGGGGTTGGCGATGGTCGCCGAGCAGCAAATGAACCGCGGCGCCGAGCCGTAAAACGCGCAAATGCGTTTCAACCTGCGAATCAAGTTGCCCAGGTGACTGCCGTAGACTCCGCGATAGGCGTGCAGCTCGTCAATGACCAGGCACCGCAAGTTCTCAAAGAGCTTGGCCCAACGGGTGTGATGAGGCAAGATGCCGGTGTGCAACATATCGGGATTGGTGAGCACGACATTGGCCCGCTCGCGGATAGCCCTGCGCGCGTCCTGGGGCGTGTCGCCGTCGTAGGTGAAGGCGCGCAGCTCGGCGCCCATGGCTTCGATCAGACTCTGGAGCTCATCGAGCTGATCCTCGGCCAGGGCTTTGGTGGGGAACAAGTACATGGCCCGGACGGTAGGGTCCTCCAGCAGCCACTCCAGAACCGGCAAGTTGTAGCAAAGAGTCTTGCCGCTGGCGGTCGGCGTCACGATCACCACGTGGCGGCCGGCGCGGATGCGCTCGTAGGCTTCCGCTTGGTGGCTGTAAAGCTGGGTCACGCCCTGCGCCTGCAAAGCGGCGCGCAGACGCGGGTCCAGATGAGCGGGGAAGGGCAGGTACTCACCGGGCCGGGCAGGCTGGCGGCGGATGGCGCGAACGGGCGAGGATTCCCTGGCGCTGAGAGCTTCGAAGCACGCCAGGGTTCCCGCCAGGGCGGCGGAGGCCGCTGTCCGGTTCTCCGAGGGAGGCTCCAGGAAATCGAAAGTCAGGTTCGCCGTCATGGGTCTTCGCCTTTTCTTTGCTCAGTATACGGCACTTCGACCGCGCCGGCGAAACCCCTGTTTAGGCCCCCTCCAAAGAAAATCAATTCCTCCGGCTCATGTCTCACCGGGACGAAGAAACTCGTACCGTTCCAGGGTGGCGGCAATCGAGTAGCTGGCAGGCGCGTTCTCAGTTCCGGTGAGCCGTTCGGCCCGAACGACCTTCCCCAGGCAATACAGGTCCACCGGTTTCTGAGGGCCGCCCTCGGTGGTCAAGGTGATGACGTACTCGATCCTCTCCCCAACCGATACTCCGGCGTTGGACACAAAAAGAACGCCGCGTGAACTCAAGTTTCGCGTCTCGCCCTGCCCCATGGCGGGCCGCGAGCCGTGCCGCAGGATCCGGACCGGGAGCCGGATCGGGAAGCGCCTGGCCTTTCTCTGCTCCAACATGAGGGGCGATAACTCAATCTTGCGAGGAACGCAAGCCCAGGTCAATACGTTACCAGGCGATCCGGTTCTGGTACCCCCGGTATGAATCGTAAGTACGGAGGCGCCGCCTTCGCGAAGCGGGCTGGGGGCGGATGTTAGCATGAAAGAAGCACCCGTGCGCCGGATTCTTCGCGCATTTTTTGGATTTTTCCTGATCGCCGTGGGTCTGATCCTGGCGCTGCCCGGCATTCCAGGACCGGGCTTGCTCGTGGCGCTGGGCGGCCTGGTCCTGCTAAGCGAGCATTTTCATTGGGCGCGAAGGCTGCTGGCGTGGGCGAAACGCAAGGCAGCCCACGCCCATGAGAAAGCGCGGGGCAAGCAGCCGGCCGGCAAGCGGTAGTGGCACGAGCATGGAATTCGTGCTACGGTAATTTTGCATGCACATCCCCGACGGCTTCTTATCCCCGCCCGTCTGGCTCACCCTGGGCGCCGCAAGCGCAGCCGGCGTCGGATGGCTGGCGCGCCGCGCGCAGAGCGAGACCGAGGAGTCGCGCATTCCCCTTTTAGGCGTCATGGGGGCTTTCGTCTTCGCGGCCCAGATGATCAATTTCCCAATGGCGGCTGGAACCAGCGGACACTTAGTCGGCGGCGCGCTCCTGGCCATTACTCTGGGACCGGCGGCCGCCGTCATGGTGATGACAGCCATCCTGGCTGTTCAAGCGCTCATCTTTCAAGACGGCGGCGTGCTCGCCCTGGGGGCCAACGTCTTCAACATGGCGATCGCCGGAGTGCCCGCCGGTTACCTGCCCTATGCGCTTTTCGGCGGCGGGCGCTGGCGTCCGGTGGCGATTGTCTTGGGGGGCGTGCTCTCCGTGCTGGTAAGCGCCGCACTGGCGCTGGCCGAGCTGGCGATTTCCGGCCTTCCGATTCCCGCCCCCATTTTATGGGCCTCCGCAGCTCTGTTCCTGCTCAACGGAATTGTGGAAGGCCTCATCACGCTGGCGGTGGTGCGGGGTTTGGATCGCCTGGGGGCTGACCTGGTGCGCGCGCCCGCTCAAAGGGCGCGATCGGCCGCAGCCCTCCTCGCAGCCTGCGCCGCGGCGCTGGTCGTGGGCGGAGTGCTCGTTGCCTCCGAAGCTCCGGACGTGCTGGAAACCTTGGCGGAACGCGCCGGGATTGAGAGCCAGGCTCGGGCCATCTTTTCGACTCCCCTGGCGGATTACCAGATCCGGGGCTGGGAGGTCCCCTGGCTGAGCGGGGCCGCCGCAGGACTGGTAGGCTTGGCGCTCATCTCCCTGCTGTCGTTGGCGCTGGCTCGACTGCTCAAGCGGAGGAGTAGCTAATTGCACCACCTGACGCTGGAGGAATGGAGCCGCGGCAACGGCCCGCTACACGCTCGGGACGCACGTGCCAAGATTCTGGTGCTGGTGAGCTACCTAGTGGCGCTGGGCACGACTCCCGTGATCACTCTCCGAGCAGCCCTTGTGTACGGGGCGCTCGCTGCGGCCGCCCTCTGGCTGGCGCGCCTTCCCATAGGCGGCGTCCTGGTGCGCGCCGCCGTCGTGGCCCCTTTCGCAGGCGTCTTCGCAGCGATGGCCCTGATGGCGGGGGATAACGTGCGAGCCTGGGCGATTCTCGTGCGCAGCTACCTGTCGGCGGTGGCTGTTCTGGTATTGGCGGGATCCACGCCGCTTCCCCGCTTGTTAGGCGGCCTGGACGGGCTGGGAACGCCCCGCTTCTTGACCCTGGTCGTTCAATTCCTTTATCGCTATCTGTTTGTGCTATCCGAGCAGGCGCAGCACATGAGGCTGGCCGCCGCCGGCCGTGGCGCGGCGTTCGGGGGGCGGAACTGCGGCAAGCTGGGCTTCCGCGCAGCGGCAGGCGCCCTGACGGTCTTGTTCGCGCGCTCCCTCGCCAGAGCGCACGCCGTCCATCGCGCGATGCTGGCGCGCGGCTTCCAGGGATCCGTACCCACGCCGGCGGCGCCGGCTTTCCGTCTTGCAGACGGCGCCTTTCTAGCTGTGGGCGTCGCCTTGTGCGCAGCCGCACGCGTGGCGCTGGGGATGTAACGGGGGAGCCGTCATGGAGCCGCTGATCGAGGTCCGCAACCTACGTTTCCGCTATGAAAATGGAACCCTGGCGCTGGATGGCGTGAACTTCCAACTTTACCCTGGAGAAACCGTAGCTCTGCTGGGACCCAACGGGGCGGGCAAGACAACGTTCGTCTTACATCTGAACGGGCTACTCCGGGGTGAAGGATTGATTCGCGTTTGCGGGCTGGAAATGCGAAAAGAAAACTTAGCCGAAATCCGGCGGAAGGTAGGCATGTTGTTCCAGGATCCGGACGAGCAGCTTTTCATGCCCACCGTCCTCGAGGACGTGGCCTTCGGCCCGCTGTGCCGCGGCTTAGCTCCGGAGGAGGCAGAACGCAGGGCGCGGGCTGCGCTAGAGCAAGTGGGCATGAAGGAGGCCGCCTCCCGCGCGCCCTATCATCTCAGTGCGGGCGAAAAACGCCGCGTCGCCCTGGCCGGAGTGCTGGCCGGCGACCCGGAAATACTCATCCTGGACGAACCGACAACCTACTTGGATCCCCCGGGAAAGTCGGAACTGTTGGCGTTGCTGGCCGACCTGCCGCAAGCGAAAATCATCGTGACCCACGACAGTTTGTTCGCCGGCCGGATCGCCACGCGCGGGGTATTTTTCTCCCGGGGCAAAGTTATAGCCACGGGACCGGTCGGCGAGTTGGTGCGCCAGTTCGGCTGGTCCCCACTCGCCGACCCGCGCTCGCACGATCCAACCCGGGAGGCGCGACCCTTCTAGCTTGCAGGGCTGCCAGCCGGCTACTGCTTGGCAGCGGCTGCCTCTCGCTTGCGAAACTCCGCCCAGCGGCGTTTCTGCGCCAGAGAGATGCGCCTGCGGGCTTCTGCGCTGAGCGTGCGCCTCTTGGCCACCGGCTTGGCGGCCGGTTGCGCAGCGGCCGGGGGCCGTCCGCGGCGTACTCCCAGCAGTTCACGGACCTTCCGAATCTGTTCGTCAATTCTCTGCCGTTGAAGTTGCAGTCCCTCCAATGCGGCGGTCAACAGTTCACGGTTGGGTACAGTCACTTTAGCTCTTGGCATTGTGAACACCTACCTACACAATAGCACACAATGACTAAGTCGGATGGAACAAATAAAAAAAATCGGCGACGGCCGGCGCGGCGACGCCGGGCTCGACGCCGGAGGCCTCAACCTCCTTCTCGGGCGGGCGACTCACATAAGATAGTCACCGGACCGTCGTTGACCAGGTGCACTTGCATCATAGCCTGGAATATCCCCGTCTCCACAGGGCGATGACGCGAGCGCAGTACAGCCACGAAATGCTCATAAAGCGCCCGCGCTTGTTCCTGCGGGGCCGCGCGGTCAAAGCTGGGCCGGCGGCCTTTGCGGGTGTCGCCATACAAAGTGAATTGCGAGACCACCAGCACGCCGCCGCCGATCTCGGCCACGCTGCGGTTCATCTTACCTTCCTGGTCGGCAAAAATCCGTAGACCGAGAATTTTCTCGGCCAGATACTCGGCGTCCGCGGGCGTATCCTCCCGCGCTACGCCCAGCAGCACCAATATGCCGCGGCCGATGGCGCCCACGACGCTGCCCTCCACCTCCACCTTCGCCTCTCGCACCCGCTGCACAACGGCCCGCATATGGTATAAGTATGCCAGAGCGCAGCCGTGATCGAAACCTACGCCTTCGCCCGCGCCGGCCTCCTCGGCAATCCGAGCGACGGCTATTTCGGCAAGACGATTTCCTTCCTGGTTAGGAATTTCCGCGCCCGTGTCTTGTTGCAACCCAGCGCCCGCCTCGAGATCCGCCCCTCCAAAGCCGACATGCCGGTTTTCGAGAGCCTGGAGGATCTCTACGAAACCACGCGCTGGCGCGGTTACTACGGCGGGATCCGCCTGATCCAGGCCTTAATCGTGCGCTTCATGGATTACTGCCGCCGGCAGAACATCCGCTTGCCCCATCGGAATTTTACCATCGAGTACGAATCCAATATTCCGATGCGGCTGGGACTGGGCGGCTCCAGCGCTATCATCACCGCCGCCTTACGCGCCTTGTGTCGTTACTACGGGGTCGAAATTCCGCTTCCCGTGCAAGCCAACCTGGTCTGGGAGACCGAGACCGTAGAGTTAGGCGTGCCCGCCGGACCTCAAGACCGGGTCATCCAGGTCTACGAAGGCGTAGTTTACATGGATTTCGACCGCGATCTCATGGAACGGCAGGGATACGGGGCCTACGAGCGACTCGATCCTTCTCTGCTGCCCAAGCTTTACCTGGCTTACCTGACCAGCCTCAGCGAAGGCACGGAAGTTTTTCACAGCAACGTGCGCGAGCGCTGGCGCCGCGGAGATCCCGAAGTGCTCGAAGCCATGCGCACCTGGGCCACTTACGCCGAGCGTGGCCGTCAGGCTTTGCTGGAGCGCGACTACGACACCCTGGATCAGCTTATCAACGCCAATTTCGATTTGAGAAGACGCATCTACCAGATCAGCGCCGGCAATTTGAGAATGATCGAGGCCGCACGCCAGGTCGGCGCCAGCTCCAACTTCGCCGGCTCCGGGGGCGCCATTGTGGGGGCCTACAGGGACGAATCCACCTTTCAGGCGCTGGTCGAAATTATGCGGCCTCTTGGTGCGGCGGTCATCAAACCTCAAATTCTGCCGGAAGCCGACTTGCCCGGCGGCTATTGACCGGAGCCAACCAGGGTTCCCGCCCGGTGCGCGGCGGCGTTATGATGTCTGCCATCGAGGCGCAGCCATGCAAGACAAAATCTCGCGCAGGTCTTTACTCACCGCTTCCGCCGCATTCGGCGCCCCGGCCATTCAAGCCGGCCCGGACGCGGACATCAAGGTCGGCCTGTACAGCATTACCTACCTGGGCTTGTGGTACCGTGGCAAGCCCCTCACGCTGGAAGAGCTCATCCAGCGCGCTCGGCAGTTTGGTTATCAAGGCGTCGAGATTGACGGCAAGCGCCCGCACGGCTGCCCGCTCCTGTGGCCGCGGGAACGCTGCCGCCGGCTTCGTCAATACGCGGCCGAACAGGGCGTGGCGCTATGCGGCGTGGCGGCCAACAATGACTTCAGCAGTCCGATCCCCGAACATCGCGAAGCCCAACTGGCCTGGGTTCGCGACCTGATTCGCATGACCGCCGATCTGGGCGCCGGCATCCTGCGAGTGTTTCTGGCCTGGCCGGGCGCCACGAAGGCTCCTGAAGGCGGCGGTCGCTACGACATCGCGCAGAGGATCTGGGACGCCGCGCACCAGGACGTTCCGGAGCAACAGGCCTGGGAATGGTGTCGGGAATGCCTGATCGAGGCGGCGCGTTACGCCGGCGATCACGGAGTGACGCTGGCCCTTCAGAACCACAGGCCGATCATCAACAACTACCGCCAGATGCTACAGATGATCCGCGAAGTCGGCTCGCCCCACCTGAAAGCCTGCCTGGATGCGCCGATCCTGGAGCGCAAGGAGCCGGACTACGTGCGGCAGGCGGTTCTGGATACCGGGGCCTTGCAAGTGCAGTCTCACTTCGGAGGCGAATACGAGAGACCCAAGCCGGACGGACCCATTCTGCGCGCCGCGGTCAGGCGGTTGCCCGACGGCCGCTACGAGCGGCAGGGCTACGAGGATATGCAGAAGGACTACTACCTGCCGTTCGTCCGCGCACTGATCCAGATCGGCTATCGCGGCTTCATCAACTACGAGCTGTGCCACCCGCTGCCGGTGATCAACGGCCAGACCGTGGGGATCGAGTTCGTGGACGCCAGCGCTCGCCTGGCCGCCGAGTACATGCGTGGAATCATCGCGCGGGCTCGGACTGCGGCAGCTTCCTAGGTCGCACCGAGGCGTCGCGATCAGCGCCCTAACTTCAACGGCCGCCCGAAGTGCTGCTCCATCAACCCCACCAGCCAACGGCGATGGCGCTCGATGTAGGTCTCGAAGCGCGCCGGATAAGCCGGATCGAAGCGCGGCCCTTCCCAATCCAACTGCGGCGGCTCGCGCGCCGGTTCCGTCTCCCCCGTCGCATCCTGCGGGCGATCCACGTGCCGCCCGATGTAGCGATTGCCCTCGAAAACAATGCCGCGCGCCGGTCCCCAGCCGGCAGCGATCTCGTAAGTCCCATCCTCGCGCCGCCGCGTTTGATGGCCATAGCGCGCCACACCTTGCACCCAGAAGACATTTCGGCGGAAGACGGCGCCGTCGGCCCAGCCGCTCCAATCCGTGAGCAGCAGCATCTGCACATCCAGCTCCGGTCCTACGTAAATGACGTTGTCGTGAACCAGAGTTTGCTCGGCGGCGCTCAGATGAAAAATGCGCGTGCGGTCGTTGCGACTGATGTTATACCGCACCACCGTGCCCACGTTGCCGATGTTCTCGGCCGGGTTGCGCTTGCCCGGGGTGCAGATCAGCATGAAGCCGCCCTCGTTGTCGTGGCTGTAGTTGTACTGAAACAGCGTCTCGCGGGAATTATAGTCGGAGTCGAATCCCTGACCGTCGAGCGTGGTGTGCGTGAAGGCCGCCTCGTTGAGTTGAAACAGCGAGCGGTCCGCGCTCCACGGCCAGATGCCCGCGTTGTAGGTCTGAGCGCGGCGGTTGGCGTGCCGCACGATGTTGTGTTCGACGAGCACGCCGTCGGTGGCCCAGGGTACGATGCCGTCGCCGCCCACGTCCTCGACGAAGTTGTCCCGGATGACGACGTTCAGGCTGGGGAACCAGTGCGTGCGGCGCCAGTGGTAACTTTGCGCCACGATCCCGGAACGATCCACCCGCCACACGATGTTGCGCTCGATGCGCAGACCGTCGAAACGGCTGGGGACGCGGTCGCCATTCGTGCGAAACACGATTCCGCCGTTGTCCTTGACCTTGTTGGAGCCGTTGACGTCGTGCACGTAAAGGCCGCGGATCACGATGTGGCGCGCGGTCCCGTAGTTATCCAGGAAAATGTGGACCCCGCGTCGCACCGCCGGTTCCGGGCCGCGATTGGTGATCTCCAAATCGTGCACCTCGATCCACTGGAGGTTGTAAAGGCGAACCGCGTCCTCGACCAACCCGGCGCCTTCGATGCGCGGCCTCGGCCCCTCGCCGTAACGACCGATGACAATGGGCGCGCCTTCGGCCCCCGAGCTGTTGGGCGCCAGGCAGCCCTGCCAGACGGCGCCGGCGGCGAATAGGATCCGATCGCCCGGAGCGAAGCGCGTGGCGTTGACCTTGTCCAACGTCTTCCAGGCCGCTCGCGGCGAAGTCCCCGGGCCGGCGTCATCGCCACGCCTGGCATCCACGTAGTAAGTCGTCCCTGGCAGCGACATGGCCGCCAGGAGCCAAATCCATGATTTCATGTCGGCACTTATGCTAACACCAACCGCGCGACGCTGGAGCTTGACGCGGCGATTTGACCTCCGACCGGGATCCGACCTACATTGGGCTTGCCATGCTTGCTTTCGCGCTTCTAGCCGGAACCTTCACGCTGCCCGCTACTCAGGCCCCGGCGGAGTTCTTTCCCATGGCGGTCTGGTACGGCGGCGGCAAGGCGCGCGCCCCGATGCTGGAACCCGACCCGCGCAGCAAGAAAGAACTCTGGCGCCGCGATCTGCGCCAGATCCGCGAGCTGGGCTTCAACGCCATTCGCTGCTGGGTGGACTGGGCCGGCGGCGAACCCGCCGAGCGCCAGTATCGGTTCGACACGTTGGAAGTCCTGCTGGAACTGGCCGAGCAGGAGAAGCTGAAGGTCCTCGTCCAGGTCTATATGGACGCCGCGCCGGAGTGGATCGGCCGCAAGTATCCCGACGCGCACTTCGTAGCCATTAACGGCCAGGCCCTGCGTCCGGAGGCCGCACCGGGTTATTGCATGGATCATCCCGGCGTGCGCCAGGCGGCGCTGGCCTTTTACGCCGCGCTGGCGGCGCGCGCACGCTCCAGCCCCGCCTTCCTCGGCTGGGATCTGTGGAGCGAGCCGCACATTATCAACTGGGCGAGCGCACCCTGGATGCCCAATGCCGAATTCTGTTTTTGCCCGCATACCGTCAGGCGATTCCGCGCCTGGCTCCAGAAAAAATACGGGACCCTGGAGGCGCTCAATCAAGCCTGGTACCGGCGTTTTGCAAGCTGGGAGGAAGTCGAACCCGGCAGGCTCAGCACGATCCTTTCCTACGCCGATTACATTGACTGGCGCACCTTCGTGGCCCACAAGCTGGGCGAGGATCTGCGCGACCGCTACGATGCCGTCAAGCGCGTGGCGCCCGATCGGGTCGCCGTCAGCCACGCCGCCTCCCCGAATCTGTTCACTTCGCCGCTGGCGGGCGATGGCAGTCCCGACGACTGGATCATGAATCGCCAGGTGGACTACTACGGAACCTCGTTGTACCCGAAGCATTCCTACCCGGTGGGCCGGGACCCGGCCTTCCGCGGCGCTCTGCTGGACTTCGCGCGTTCCAGCGCCGGCGGACGGGGCTTCTGGATCGGCGAACTGCAAGGCGGCTTTGGAACCGTCGGTCTCAACGTTAGCGCTACCGTTACCGCTGAAGATCTGATGAATTGGAGCTGGAGCGCGCTGGCCCGCGGAGCCAGGGCCATCAACTCTTACGCCTGGTATCCGATGAGCACGGGTTACGAGTCGGGCGGCTACGGTCTGATCCAGCTCGACGGAACCGTCACCGAGCGCGCCCGGACCGCAGGCCGGATCGCCCGCCTGGTGGACCGGCATCAACAGCTCTTTCTCAAGGCCCGCCCGTTGCACGCTCAGGTGGCCTTGGTTTATAACCCGCTGGCCTACATGGTCGGTGGGCGCCAGCGCGTGGTGACCGTGGGGCCGCAGAGCGAAGTGGCGGGAATCGAACGCCACTCCATGCTCGGCGCCTACCGGGCCTGGTTTCCAGACAACGTCCCGGTGGATTTCGTTCACGTCAACGAACTGGAAACCAGCGCTCGGAAGTACCGCCTGATCTATCTCCAGTATCCTTTGATGCTGCCCGCCGCAGCGGCCAGAGCCCTGGAGGCCTATGTGCAAGACGGCGGCGTACTGGTGGCCGAAGCGCGCCTGGGCTGGAACAACGAGAGCGGGCGCGCCGCCGACGTGATTCCGGGCCTGGGTTTGGATCGCGTAATGGGCTGCCGCGAGACGGCGGTCCAGACCGTCCCCGGCTTGCGCACTGAACTGGAGTGGGTCACCGCGGATTTCCCGGGATTGCAGCCCGGCGAGCGTTTACCGGGTCGGCTGTACGAAGAGACACTCGAGCCGACCCACAAAGCCGCCCGCGTGGTGGCGCGGTTCGCCTCCGGCGCTCCGGCAGCGGTGGCTTCCCGTTACGGCCAGGGGAAAACGCTGGCGCTCGGTTCCTATCTGGCCGCCGCCTACGAGTTGAAACCGGAGGAGTCGCTGCGCCGCTTCTTCGCCGCTTTGCTGGAGTGGGCAGGCGTCGAGCGTCCGGTCACCGTGCGCGGCGGCCAGATCGAAGTACGCCTGATGGAGGCCGGAGAAGAAAGGCTCCTGTTCGCGTTCCGTCACGACCACAGCCCTGCGAAGTCCGAGATCGCCGTGCGCCTGCCGCCAGGGGAGTGGAGAATCACCGAGTTGGAATCGGCTGCGATTGTGCGGGCCCGGCGCGACGGCGTGCATCTCCTACTGGAGAAGAGTTTCGCTCCTCACGAAGTATGGGTGCTGCGGATGAGCCCGGTCCGCTAGCGTAGAATGGCTGTATGGGGCTGGCAGACAAGCAATGCGTCCCGTGCCGGGGCGGCGTGCCGCCGCTCAAGGGCGAGGATCTGAAGCGTTACGCCGCTGAGACACCGGACTGGCGGATCGTAGACGAGCATCATCTGGAGCGCGTTTTCGTTTTCCCGGATTTCCGAACCGCGCTCGAATTCGTAAATCGGGTCGGGGAGCTCGCCGAGCAAGAAGGGCATCACCCGGATTTGCTGCTGAGCTGGGGCCGCGTCGAGGCTCGCATCTGGACCCACAAGATTGACGGCCTCACGGAAAGCGACTTTATCCTGGCGGCTAAGATTGACCGCCTGCCGCGGCCTGTGCCGGGCGCAACCGTGTAGGCGCTGAACGGCGTGTGCCGGAGACTGCGGCGCCGCTGGAGATAGGCTGACTCAGCCGTCCAGCACTTCCCTCACCTTGCGCGCCAGCGCCTCCAGAGTAAAAGGCTTGGCCAGGAAATTCAGACCCGCCTCCAACACCCGGGCTCGCGCAATCTGTTCCTCGCTGTAACCGGAAAGGTACAGAACCTTCAACTCCGGGCGCAGCTCCAGCAAGGAAGCGGCCAGTTGGCGGCCGCTGACCTTCGGCATGATGACGTCGGTTACCAGCAGGTGAATTCGGTCCTTGTAACCCAGGCACAGCGCGCGCGCCGCTTCGTGCCCGTCCGCTTCCAGCACGGTGTAGCCGAGTTGCTCGAGCGAGCGCCGCACCAAGCGGCGAACGCTCGCTTCGTCCTCGACCAGCAGAATGGTCTCATTGCCGCCGGGCGGGCCGCCGGAGGGAATCTCTGGAGACGGCGCCGGCGCCTCCTGAACTCGCGGCAGGTAGATGCGGAACGTCGTGCCCCTGCCAGGAGTGCTCTCCACCCCGATGGCCCCGCCGTGCTGCCGCACGATGCCGTAAACCGTGGAAAGTCCCAGGCCCGCGCCCTGGCCCGGTGGCTTGGTCGTGAAGAACGGCTCGAAAATCCGCCGGCGCGTGGCTTCATCCATCCCGCATCCGGTGTCTTCCACCGCCAGCACGACGAACGGACCGGAGAGTTCCGTCACAGGTCCTTGGATCGGATGGCCCGTAAGATCCACATTGGCTGTGGAAAGCGTGAGCCGCCCACCGTGCGGCATGGCGTCGCGAGCATTCACCGCCAGATTGACGATGACTTGCTCGATCTGCCCGGGATCGGCCATCACGTTCCCCAAATCCGGACTCAATGCCGTCGCCAACTCAATGTCTTCACCGATCACTCTTCGCAACAGCTTGTGCAAGTCGGCCACCAGTTGGTTCAGGTTGATGACGCGCGGTTGCATGATCTGGCGGCGACCGAAGGCCAGCAACTGTCCCGCCAGCGCGGCAGCCCGCTCGGAGGCCCGAAAGATTTCCTGAGCCAGCGTGTAGTGGGGATGATCCTCGGGCAGATCAGCCATCAGCATCTGGCTGTAACCGCCGATGACCGTCAGCAGATTGTTGAAGTCGTGGGCCACGCCTCCGGCCAGCCGCCCAATGGCTTCCATCTTTTGCGCCTCGCGAAGTTGCTCCTCGAGCCGCTTGCGTTCCGTGATATCACGGACCGCCACGACACGCAGGCTTCGGCCCTGCCACGTCATGGTCTTCCCACAAACCTCGATGGGGAAGGTCGCGCCGCTGCGGTGGATGCCGACCAGCTCATACGGCTGGTCGTGGGCCGATTCGATCCGCTCCAAGGCAATCTCGCGGGACTTCGCCGTCAGAAAGTCCAGGGCCGAGCGGCCGATCATCTCCTCGACCTGATAACCGAACATGCGGGCCAGCGCCTCGTTGGCGTCCTGAATCACTCCCCGATCGTGGATCAGGATGCCCTCGAAGGCGGCTTCCGAAAAACGGCGGAAGCGCTCTTCGCTATGTTGCAGGGCTTCTTCCATCCGCTGCTGCTCGGCCAGCCGCTGCGCCAGTCCGGCGACCCGCCGCCGCAGGCGCACCAGCATCGTGACCAGCGCCGCCACCGTCACGACATACAAGCCCACCCACACCATGGCGCCCAAAGATAGCGGTTAGTATATCCCACTCGTGCCGCCGGTGCCCATCCTGCCGGCGGGCCGTCTTCGAATCCCCGAACCGGCAGGAGGCTGTTTTGATTTACAACTCCTGCTTGGAGGGCTCGGGACGATCCAACCACTCCGGGCGGCGCAGCACCTCGCGCGGCTTCGAGCCGTCCGGCGGGCCGATGATCCCTTCGCGCTGCATGACGTCCAGGATGCGCGCGGCGCGGCCGTAACCCAAACGCAGGCGGCGTTGCAGGGTCGAAGTCGAGGCCTTGCCCAGCTCGCAGACCAGCCGCACAGCCTCGCGGTAGAGCGGGTCCTCCTGGCCGGCGATCTCTTCTCCCTCCGCGCCCTCCTCCTCTTCGGACGGCGGCGCCACCAGGAAGGACTGGTCGTAGTCCGGCGCTGCTTGCTCCTTCCAGAACTCGACCACCCGATTGATCTCCGCTTCCGTGACCAGCGGCCCGTGCACGCGCGTCAGACGCGAGGATCCGGGCGGCAAGAACAGCATGTCGCCCTTCCCGAGCAAGTGTTCGGCGCCCATCACGTCCAGAATGGTGCGCGAGTCCACTCGTGTGGCCACCCGAAAGCTAATGCGCGCCGGAAAATTCGCCTTGATCAATCCGGTGATGACATCCACGCTGGGCCGCTGCGTGGCCAACACCAGGTGCATGCCCACCGCCCGCGCCATCTGGGCCAAACGGGTGACCGACTGCTCGACGTTGTGCCCCTCGACGATCATCAGATCCGCCAGCTCGTCAATGACGATCAGGATGTAAGGCAGGGGCTCCGGCTCTTCGGCCTCTTCCTCAAACAGGTTCATGGGCCGCGACTGAAGCTGTTCCACCTTGCGGTTGTATTGCTCGATGTTCCGCACCCCGTGCGCCGCCAGCAGGCGCAGACGGCGATCCATCTCCAGAACCGCATTGCGCAGCGCGTTGGCCGCCTTGCGCGCGTCCGTGATCACCGGCGTCAACAAGTGCGGGATGTCCGCATACAGGCCGAGCTCCAGGCGCTTGGGATCCACCAGGATCATACGGACTTCGTCGGGCGTGGCCTTGAACAGCACCGAAGTGATCAGGCAGTTCAGCAGCACGCTCTTGCCCGACCCGGTCGAGCCGGCGATCAACAGGTGCGGCATGGCCTCCAGAGGCGCCACCTTGATGCGCCCGTTGATATCCTTGCCCAGCGGCAGGGTGAGCCGCGAGGGCGAGCGCCGAAACTCATCCGACTCCAAAACCTGACGCAGCGCGATGAGCTCACGCTTCACGTTGGGCACTTCGATGCCCACGGTGGGCCGCCCCGGGATCCGCTCGATCAGGATGGATTCGGCGTGCAGGCCCAGGCACAGATCCTCGGTCAGCGTGGTGATGCGGCTATACTTGATGCCCGCTTCCGGCTTGAACTCGAAGGTCGTGACTACCGGGCCGGGATTGATCTGCACCACCGACCCCAGCACGCCGAACTCTCGGAACTTGGCCTCGATGCGCGCCGCAGTCTGCTGGAGCTCCTGCTCGTCATACGTGTTTCGACCCGGCGGTTCGTTCAACAGATCGGTGGGCGGTAACCGGTACTCGCGGCGGAGGCGTGCCGGGGCCGGCGGCTTTGGAGTTTCCACCAGCCGTGGCTCGGACTTTGCTTCCTGCGGGGCCTCGGGAGCGCCGCCAGGGGCGGGAGCAGGCTCCAGATCCTCCAGCGTGCGGATCGGAATTTCGTGAACCGTGGCGCTCCCGGTGGGGACTGAAGCCGGTTCGGCGGTTTCCACCGGCGTCGTTACGATGGGAGGCGCAGTCGTTCGTAGCTTCGGCTTGCGCGTGACGATCCGAGCATCCCTGGCTTCTCGCCGCGTAGCGCGGAACGCCCGCCACCCCTCACCTGCCCTGCGGAGCATGATCTCGAGCTGCGAGAGCGAAAAACTGGAGCCCAAGTACACCGCCACCACCAGCAGACAACCCACCACCATGGCGGCGCCCGTAAGATTGAACCACTCGACCAGGGCCTCAGCGAGCAGGAGGCCCAACGTCCCGCCGCTGGGGATGCCGCCCAGCACCGACCACTGCGGCGCTAACCCCAGCGCAGCGCAGCCCGCCACCGCCATCAGCGCCCAACCGATCAAACGCGGAGCCAGCAACGCCCACCCCCGCGAGCGCACCAGGTTCCAGGCGACCAGCACCAGCAGCACGGGCAGCGGAAAAGCCATCAGCCCGAAGGCTTGTAACAGCAGGTCCGCAACATGCGATCCCACCGGTCCGATCAGATTTCGGGCACGCCCTGCTGTGGCGGTGTTCCACGACGGATCTTCGGGGTGATAAGAAAGCAGGCTCAGCCAGATCAGCAGGCCGACAACTAAGACGACAAACCCGGCAGGCTCGCCGAAACGCGAGCGCCGGAGCGTTTCAGCATCCCTCATTCCGCGTTAGCGGCGCAGGATCAAAGCCAGGGCAATCACCATTATGCCAAAAACCACCCGGTAGTAAACAAAAAATCTCAAACTGTGTCGGCGCAGGAAGCGCAGGAAGAACGCGATCACGACCCACGCGGTCACTGCGCTGACCAGCACGCCGACCAGAAAGGCTCCTTGCTCGGCCTCCGGGATCCCTCCAGCCGCGTGCAGGCCCAGCCCGGCCTTCACGGCCGCGCCGGCCAACGCCGGTGTCGAGAGTAAGAATGAGAATCGCGCCGCCGTGGGCCGGTCCAGATTCCGGAACAGCGCGGCCGCGATCGTGATGCCGCTGCGCGAAACCCCGGGCACAATGGCTACCGCTTGCGCCGCGCCGACCAGGAGGGCGTCTGTGAGCCTGAGCTGCCCGAGGTCCCGCGAACCCGTTGTGCGGCGATCGGCCAGATAAATCACGACGCCCACCAGGATCAGCATGGTCCCGATCAGGACAGGGCTACGCCAGGTGGTCTCCGCCTGTTCATGGAAGATCAGCCCGGCGATGCCGACGGGCACGGTGGCCGCCGCAAGAAACCAGAGCAGACGGGGATTTCGCGTCAGAACGGGATCATGGTTGAATCGGCGCAAGCCGAAGGCCTGAGCGGTCAACTGCAACCAATCGCGAAAGAAATAAGCGATGAGGGCCACCACTGTACCCAGGTGCAGCGCAATATCGTAGGTCAGGCCCGGGTCCTTCCATCCCAGCAGCCACGGCGCCAGCGCCAGATGTGCAGTACTGGAAATGGGCAAGAATTCCGTCAGGCTCTGGACGATGGCCAGGACTACGGCTTGATGCAAGGGCATGAGCAAAAACAACCATGCTAGCTCAGCTCGAGGGTGCGACGCCCGCGTCGGTTCACCGCCCTCCGCCGCCGCACGGTCGCCGTGCTACGATACACGGGAGGTGCGACCGAAGAGGCGCCGCCGGCCGCGTCGGCAGACCAGGCGCGGGGCCTACTCGGAGGATCACCATGGAGACGCTGGATACTTGGGGAATCTCCGACTGCGGCATGGTCCGGCAGAACAACGAGGATTGTTGGTTGATCGAGCCTTCCCTCGGGCTGGCGATCGTGGCCGACGGAATGGGGGGCGCCTCCTGCGGAGAGGTGGCGGCGGCTCTGGCGGTTGAGACCGTCGCCGAGTACGTGCGGAACGCGGCGCCGGTCGGATCTCCCGAAGAGTTACTCGAGCAGGCCGTGCGCGAAGCGAACCGCCGGGTCCTGGAGCGCGCTCAAAACGAGCCCGGCTGCCAGGGCATGGGCTCGACCATCGTCATCGCCCTGTGGCGCCTGCCGCGTATCGTGATCGCCAACGTGGGCGACAGCCGCGCCTACTTACACCGCGAGGGCGTGCTCACGCAATTGTCTTACGATCAGACCCTGGTCAACGAACTGCGAGTGAAATTCGGACTGACGCCCGAAGAGGTCAGCAACTTTCCGCACAAGAACGTGCTCACCATGGCTGTAGGTACGTCCCCCGAAATCACCGTCCGCACGCGCGTGGAAAGTCTCATCCCGGGCGACCAAATCCTGTTGTGCTCGGACGGGCTCTCCGGTCCGGTGCCTCACGAGGAGATCGCCGGCATCCTATCCCTCCCGGATCCCCTCTCTTACAAGGCGGAACGGCTTGTGGAGGCAGCCAACGCTCACGGCGGCCCGGACAACATCACCGCCGTACTGCTGAAGTACGAATAGGCGAGAGCCGCTCAGCGGAGCACCACTTTCCCCAACCCGGCGTTGTTGCACGCGTCAAAGACGCGCACCACGACCACGTGCTCGCCCTCTCCCAACCCCTCCAGACGAAGCCGGAATTTCTCCACCGCGGAGTCCAGCACGCCGTCCGCAGGTTCGATAGGAACCCAGGGACCTGCATCTACGGAGTACTCCGCGCGACGCAGAGCGGATGCCGCATCTGCCGCTTCCAACTCGATTTCGATGCGCCCGCCGAAGCGCTGGGGCGCACCGACGCGAACCAGCGGCGGCGTGCGATCAATCATGACCGGGGCGCTGACCAACTCCGCCTGTCGCGCCGCGGAGGGAGGATTGGACGGCGCGTCCGAGGCAACCACGCGGAAAAAGTAGCGACCGTCGGCCAGCGCGTCAGCGTCCAGCGTGTAATTGGTCTCAGCCAGCTTGGTCTTCAGGATCTTCCACTCGCGCTCGTCTTCGCCACGGAAGTACAGGGTAAAGTCGAGGCGATCGCCGTCCGGATCCTCAGCCTGCCAGTTCAGTTGCAACTGCTCGCTCGCTGCCCGTCCCACCGTTTGCGCCGGAGTTCCCGTAGAAGGCGCCGGCGGACTCTCGCCCGTGTCCGTGACGGTAATCGTATAGGTGGCGGCCGGGGCCGGCGCCGCAGAAGCCTTGGTCTGCGCGGCGCTCACCATCTGCGCGTTGACCGTCAGACTCCGGACCAGCGGCGCGTTGTTCTGCGGCAGGTAAGCCACCGTGACGCTGTCAATCACCGGGGACTTCCCCTCCTTCGCACTCAGCTCCGCCTTCCACTGGATGTAGCGCGCGTTGGGACTGGGAATCAGATCGCCGTTTTCCAGAGGCGCCGACCATTCGCTCCAGGTGCGGTCCGGCCGCGCCGAATTCCCTGTGCGCGTGCGCAGTCGCACCCGTCCCCCATCCACTGCCTCGCCGCGCCAGCTCACGCGGCCCCACCGCGCCACGGTCCCGGCATCGTGAACCGGTGACTCGTAAACGCCCGTAACGGCGGAGTCGCTGCTCAATCGGTAGATCTTGCCCGCATCGCCGGTGGCGACCAGCAGATCGGGGCCGAGGCTCAACAGGCGCAGCACCTCCCCTTCGTTGGTCTGAGCCACCAGCGTCACTTTGCGCTCGGCGGCGAGCCGATAGATGCGCCCCTGGCCGTCCGTGCCGAAGACGAGCTCGTCACCCGCCAGCAGGACGTCATAGATGTTTTCCTCTTTGGAACTCCACAGCGTCTCGACCGTGTGGTCAGGCGCGATTCGGTAGATGGCCGCTTTCTCGACGCCGGAGACGTCAATGATCGGGGAGGACGTCAAACTCGTGGGTGGCGGCGCGGGCTTGGGTTGATCGGCTTTGGGCTTGAGCTCGACGCCGCGCTGCGCCTCTTCGGTCACCGTGATCGTAGCGGACGAACCCGTCCCCACCGGAGTCGTCGTCACAGCACCGCCCGCCGGCGTGACGCCCAGCGGCCGCTTCGTCAAGGATCCGCCCATGGCGGCTACGTACACGGCGCCATCCGGCGCCACTGCCAGCCGCCGGATCTCCGGGAGACTGGCGTCGTAGAGCGTGAAGGCTCTGTCCTTCTCACTGACTCGGTAAACGATGCCGTTCGGTTCGGTGCCCGCCAGCAAGCGCCCCTGGTGGTCGAAGGCCAGACAGGTCACGTGCGTCTGTCCGGTCTCGTAATAGACCTCGCCGCGCCCGGCCGCTTCGATCCTCCAGATCTTGCCCTCATCTCCCGTGCCCGCGTAGAGCTTGCCGTCCGGGCCGAAAGCCAGCGCCCAGATGTAGCGCGCCCTGGGATCGAAATACTCCTCAGCCTTGCCGTTTTCGATCCGGAAGATCTTACCCTCAGGAGAAGTTCCCACGTACAACACGCCTCTGGCGTCCAGCGCCAGGGCGAACACCTCCGGTTGGTCCGCAGCCCACAACACCGACCAGGCGCCTTTCGGGGGTCGGCGAAGGACACGGCCGCGGTGACCGGTGCCCGCGTACAGCGTGCCGTCGCGAGCCGCCACGACGCTCCAGATCACCGGCTGGTCCGAGTCCAGAACCGTCTCCAGACGCGGCGCGAGCATCAATCGCCCGTCACGGCTCAATGAGACGCCCTGGAAGCGCCCGGCCAGGAAATCGCGCCAGGAGCTCAGCTCCCAGGTCGCCGTCGTTGCGCCCGAGATCGCGCCGGCCATCGCCAACCCGATCGCCAACGCCGGCCCTCCGCAGCGCCTTCGCAGCTTTCTCATTCCTTCAACTCCACCTGGATGGTTTTCGAACCGACGACCACCCTCTGCCCCACATCCAAGAGCAGTTCGGCGACCTTGGAACTCTGCGCCAGCAAGCCGGATCCCAGGCCGGCCTGCGAGCGCGACAGGATCAGAGCGACCGAGGGCGGCGGGTCCGGCAGACTCTGTCCGAGCACGTCATAGGCCGGTTCGGCTCGCGTGACGCGCACGTAAGCGCGAGTGTTGGGCCGCAGCGAATTGACGAAGCGGATCAACTGGGCGGGCGATTTGGGCTTCTGATTCAGCAACTGCTGGAATTCGGCCAGATTGGCGGCGCTCGCATCACAAACCGTGAACTGCAACATGCCCGGAGCAGCTCCGGGGGGCGCTTGATAAACCGCTTTGCGAACCAGCTCCAGGCCGTTCTCGCCGCTGAAAACCACCGTCAGCTCCAGGCTCTCCCCGGGACGCAGTTGACGGCGCGAGCTCCAGACCTGTTCGATCTGCAACTGCCGCTTCTCCGGGAAAACCTCGATCTCCAGCGCGGCTTTCTTCAATTCCAGGGCTTGAAAACCGCTCTGGAGAACGTAAGCCAGAGGAACCGCAGTGGCGGCGGAGACTTGCAAAGGCAGGTTCATGTCGCCCGCAAACATGTTGTCCAGCCGCAGAGGCTCGGACCCGTCCCGGAACTCGAACCTTCCGCGGACCTGCAACGTGGCCGAGCCCAGCGCCTGCTCGGTGGCGTCCAACACGGAAAAAACCGCCATTTGCAAGAGCAGCGGCGACAGCAGCGGGTCACGCACCATCTCCATCTGGTAGGAAGCGCGACGCAGGACGATTTCCCGATCGCCTCGCCTGGTGACGCTGATGCTCACCGGGGTCAGCTCCGTGCGGCGCTTCAGTTCACCGGCCACGCCGGTTGGCCGATCCTGAGTGATGGTTCCCATCCATTCCCGCGGCGCGGAGATCTTGAACGACGCCGCCAGCGTGGGCACCAGGGTCAAAACCTCCGCCCTTGCGAAAGGCAACTCGGTGCGCCCGATGGCCAGGAATCGGTGACCGAAGGCGTAAATCTGGTCGCCCTCGATGTGCGTGACCGTGCCGTCGGCCCCGATGCTCATGTCACCCGAGAGCAACTGCACGGTGATCATGGAGCCGGGCTTCAGCTTGCTCGGATCGCCGTAGCGCACCGGAGAGCGTCCTCCGCTGGAGATCGCCTGCTGCGGTTCCAGGCCCAGAGCGCGCAGCTCGGGGGCAAACTGCTCGATGGTGCGGGCCGTGAAGCCGCTGAATGAAAGCGGCGTGGCGATGTCCACCAGGCGGCGCGTCCCCGCCCATAATTCCTGCCGCGGGCTGAACAGGGCCGTCAGCCGCTGATCCTGGAGCGTAACCTGCGCTCGGCGGGGCATGTCCTCCGGGGCCTGACGCACCGCGACCAGATCCTGGATGGGGCGAATCGCGGCGATGGGCTCCTTGGAGAAGGCGAAGGTCATCGCCACCGCGCCGAGGAGCCGTCCCTCCAGATACACCGGGCTGCCGCTCATACCTTGCAAGATGCCGGTCCTCTCCAGGGGCTCGCCCGAGAGGCGCGCCAAAACCAGGGATTGCTTGGGCCCCGCGTTCTCCAAAACTCCGAGAATCTCAACCCCGAACTCTTCGATGCGGTCGCCTGAAAAAACCGTTCGACCCGTGCCTTTCATGCCGGCGCGAACCTGCTCCAGGGGGAAAAAATTCCCCTGCGCCAACAAGACGCCGGCTATCAACGGCGCGCAGATCAAACGCATCCCCGCCACGCTTTCATTCTAAGGCTATAGAAGCATAGCGTGCACTGCCCACGCAGCGCAGACCTTGCCTTATCCCCGCATCTGGCCGCAGCCGGTCCGCGCCGCCGGGAAATCGCGCCGATCCTGAGGTTCAGCGCGCCGAAAACTCGAAAATCGTGCTCGAGCGATACGTCTGGCCGGGGCGCAGGACGGTCGAGGGAAACGAAGGCTTGTTCGGGGAGTCGGGGAAGTGCTGCGTCTCCAGGCAGAAGCCCGAACGCCGCACGTAAACACGGCCTCCTTTACCGGTCAAAGTACCGTCCAGGAAATTGCCGGTGTAGAACTGCACGCCGGGCTCGGTGGTGAGCACGCGCAGCACACGTCCGGTCTTGGGCTCGTAGACCTCGGCTGCTTCCGCCATCGCCCCTCCGCCGCTGGTCAGCACGAAGTTGTGATCGTAGCCGCGTCCAAAGCGCAGTTGCTCGTCATCCTGCTCGATGCGCGCTCCGATCGCCGTCGGGGTGGTGAAGTCGAACGGAGTCCCGCGCACCGGCCGCAACTCGCCCGTGGGGATCAATCCTGCATCCACGGGGGTGAACCGATCGGCATTGAGCCGCAAAAGGTGGTCCAGAATGAGGCCTTCGCCCGCCAGATTGAAATAGCTGTGGTTGGTTAGATTGACGACCGTCGGCTTGTCGGTCGTGGCGGTGTAATCCATGCGCAGTTGGTTTCGGCCATTGAGCGTGTAGACGACTTTCACCTGAAGCGTTCCCGGATAACCTTCTTCGCCGTCCGGGCTGGTGTAACTGAGCTCCAGATGGGCCCCCTCCGCGTCGGTCCACTCGCGCGCCTGCCAGACTTTCTTGTCAAAGCCCTGGATGCCGCCGTGCAAGTGGTTCTCACCGTTGTTCTGCGCCAGCTTGTACTCGACGCCGTCCAGGGTGAACCGTCCCTTGGCGATGCGGTTGCCGTATCGCCCGATGATAGCCCCGAAGTAGGGGTGGCCCTTCAGATAGTCGTCCAGTCGTTCGAAGCCCAGCACGACGTCGCCGAGCTGTCCGTTGCGATCCGGCGCGTAAAGCGAAACGATAATGCCGCCGTAATTGGTGATGGAGACTCGGAGGCCGCCGGCGCTCTCCATGGTGTAAAGATCCACCGGCGTCCCGTCGGCGGTCTTACCGAATGGTTGCTTCCTCACAGTGAACTTCTCCCTCGGTGGTTTTGAACAACCTGCCAGTAGCCCTGCCAGGAAGGCTGCCATTTCCCGGCGCGAAATCCTCACGACCCCTCCTGATCCGGTTGCCCGTAGTACGCCTTCGGACCATGCTTGCGGAAAAAGTGCTTGTCCAACAGAGCCTGGGAAATTGGAGCGGCGGAAGGCGCCAGAGCCAGCGTCAGCAGCGCCATCTGCGCCAGTTCTTCCAGGATCACGGCGTGATGCGCGGCCTCCGTCGCCGTGCGACCCCAGGTGAACGGCCCGTGGCCCGCCACCAGCACTCCGGGCGCTTCCATGGGATCGCGGCCGGTGAAACGGCTGACGATCACCCGACCCGTCTGAAGCTCGTAATCACCCGCGATTTCTTCCGCCGTCAAACGCCGCGTCACCGGCACGGGTCCGTAAAAGTAATCCGCGTGTGTGGTTCCCAGACAGGGGATCTCGCGCTGCGCTTGCGCGAAGGCCGTCGCGGCGCGCGAGTGCGTGTGCGCCACGCCGCCGATGGCAGGAAACGCCCGATAAAGCGCCAGATGCGTCGGCAAATCCGAGGAGGGCCGGAGCGTCCCCTCCACGATGCGGCCTTCCAGATCGGTCACCACCAAATCCGCGGGCGTCATCTTTTCGTAGGGCACCCCGCTGGGCTTGATCACCACCAGGCCGGAGCCCGGATCCCGGCCGCTGACATTGCCGAACGTGTACAGGACCAGCCCGCGGCGGACCAGCTCCAGGTTCGCCTCCAGGACCTCTGCGCGCAACGTTTCCAACATCAGCCGTTCGCCCGCACGCGCGCCGCGATGCGTCGCAGCGCGGGTAGCACATCGCCGGCCGCGATCGCCGCGGCGTCCGGTTTACCGAACGCAAAATACAGCTTGCGATACAGCGGGTACAGCTCTTCGTAAACCGCTGCGGCCGCCGGATCCGGCTCGACCGTGCGGTAGCGAGGACAAAGAGCGTCTTGCGCTTGCTCGATGGTCTGGAAGGCGCCCGCCGCCAGGAAAGCGAAGATGGCCGATCCCAAACTGGTCACCTCGCTTTCCGGCACCAGCACCGGCTTGTTAAAGACGTTGGCGTAGACGCGATTGAGGACTTCATTGCGCTGCGGCACGCCGCCGCCGTTGATCACTCGCCGTATGGGCACGCCGTATTCCTGCATGCGCTCCAGTATCACGCGCGTGTGGAAGGCGGTCCCTTCGATGGCCGCGAAGAGCTCATCCTGCGCGCTGTGTGTCAGGTTCCAGCCCAGGGTCACGCCGCCCAGTTCCGGATTCACCAGCACGGTGCGATCCCCGTTGTCCCAGGTCAAGCGCAGCAATCCGGTTTGGCCGGCGCGATAGCGCTCCAGACCGTCCGACAGCGCCGCCACAGTCGAGCCGGCGCGCCGTGCGACGGCGTCGAAAATATCGCCGGTCGCTGAGAGCCCGGCTTCGACGCCGGTCATCCTGGGGTGGATCGAGCCGGGCACGACGCCGCAAACTCCAGGGATCAACCGCACGTCGCGCATGATCGCCATGATGCACGTCGAGGTGCCCACCACATTCACGACGTCGCCTTCCCGCACGCCGGCCCCGATGGCGTCCCAGTGCGCGTCGAAGGCCCCGATGGGAATCGGTATCCCCGGGCGCAGTTTCAGCCTGGCCGCCCATTCGGCCGACAGATGACCCGCGATCTGATCCGAGGTGCCGTAGCGGCCGATCAACTTTGCCCGCACCCCCTTGAGCAGCGGATCTACCGCCGTCAAGAACTCCTCCGGCGGCAAACCCCCCAGCGAGGCGTTCCACATCCACTTGTGCCCCATCGCGCAGACGCTGCGCGGCACCTGCGCCGGATCGCGGATGCCGCACAAGACCGCCACCGCCAGATCGCAGTGCTCCATGGCGGTCACCATGCGCTCGCGTTTGTCGGGGTTATTCCGGAGCCAGTGCAACAACTTCGAAAAACCCCACTCCGAAGAGTACGTGCCGCCGCACCACTCGATGGCCTCCAGTTTCATCTCCCGGGCTTTCGCCGTAATCTCAGCCGCTTCGCGCCAGGCCCGGTGGTCGCACCAGAGGTAGTAATCATCGAGCGGCTCCAGTCCTTCGCCCACCGGGACGACGCTGGAACCGGTGGTGTCTATGGCCAGCGCCTCGATGCTCTCGCCCGGCGTGCCGGCGGCCTCCAGCGCTTTGCCCATCGCCTCCACCAGCGCGCGCATGTGATCGGCGTGACTCTGCGTGGCATGGTCGGGGTCCTCTTTCTTGCGGTGCAAGGGATATTCGGCGACGCCCGATCCCAGGCGTCCGCGCTCGCTATCCACGATCGAGACCCGAACCGAGAGCGTCCCGAAATCTACTCCCGCAACAACGGCCATCTCGTCCTCCTAGCGGTGCCAGTAGATCTCCCAGCCCAGATACTTGGTCAGCGCCTCGTGCACCGCCGCCGCGCAGGTCGAGAGATTGGCCGCTACGTGATGCTCGAAGCCGTTCTCGCAGACATAGCGCAGCAGCTCCTGAAGGCGCGGCACTTCGACCACCCCCGCGCCGCCGAAGGTCTCCAGCGGATCATCCGTAAAGCGGCCCTCACCCACGTAGCCGCGGATTCGTCCGGCACGGTCGTCGGTGGACACGCGCAGGAAGGTCACCGGCCCGCTCTTGACCCGGCCCACGCAAGTGCCGAAAGTGTTTTCCTTCCCCACCGTGCCCGCGATGATGGCTTGAAAGTCCATGCGCGCGTCTTGCAGGAAGTGCTTGGGCAAGTTCGAGCAGTGGAAGCACACCGCTTTGTTGGGATCTTCGCCGTAGTTATTGTTCCAATCCAGCAGGGCGCTGGGCGTCTCGGAGGCCAGACGCAGCGCGTGCATCGCGACAGCCCCCGGAATATCCACCTCGCAGGCGCTCGACATCAAGCTGTCGCTCATCATGCTCATCAGCGTGCAGGGCACCACCCCGTAGAACTCCTCGAGCGAGGTCCAGCACTGCAGCGCACTGATCTCCAGCTCATTCGCGCGCATCCAGTTCTCAATCACCACCCCGAGCTTCGCCATGCGCAAGAGCGCCTCCTCGGGCGTATCGCCGGTGGGTACGTAGCGGCGGATGGCTTCCAGCTTGGTTGTCACGGCGCTGTCATCGTCCTTCAGGCGCCAGGCGCGCCCGAAGATCTCCGACAGGTCAATGGGCTCGACCGTGATCCCGTAACCCTCCAGCAGCTTTTCGCTGTAGCGCACGGTGTTAAACGCCGCGGGGCGCGCCCCGATCGCGCCCACGCGCAGCCGACGCAGACCGCGCACGACCCGGCAAACCGCGGCGAACCACTCGATGTCGGTCCGGAAGACGTCGGATTCCGGAGCTTCCGTGTGCAGCGTGGTCAGCGAGTACGGGATGCCGTACTGACGCAGGTTGTTGCAGACACTCATCTTGCCGCAGAAGCTGTCACGGCGGTCCGCGACCGTCATTTTCCGCGCGTCGTCCGGGAAAGCGTGCACCAGCACAGGCACGTTTAGATTCGCCAATCGGATAGCCTCGGCGGCGGACTTCTCGTCACCGAAGTTGGGCAGGGTCACGATGATGCCGTCAATGCGACCCGCATGGGCACGGAAGATTTCAGCGCATTTCTTGGCTTCCTCGCGCGTTTCCACCGCGCCGTGCTTGGTGTCTTCCGGGCCGGGGACCACCACCTCGTGCCCGGCCGCCTGGAGCGCCGCCATCATCTGCTCGCGTCCGCTGCGAGCCAGATGATCCGGGAAAAAGCCGCGGTTGCCTACGATCAGTCCGAAAGTCATGGTCGCTCGCACTCCTTTCGTCCTCGCATGAGAGGGACAAAACAGTATAGAACGCGGCGAGGCGGCTCAAGAGAGGGCCGCTCGGTTTGCCGCATCGAACCGAGGCGGCAGCGGCACGCCCAGCCGCGAGGCCAGGCGCACCAGCGGCTCCCAGTGGCCGGGCATGATCGGAATGCCGTTGCGGCGGCGTTCGTCCTCCTTGCGCCACTCCGGCTCGCCTGCCACCAGGACCTCCTCGTAGCCCTTGGCCGGGCGGGCGGATTTGACCTCCGCGATCCATCCGTCCAGTCGCGCGTAGAATTCCTCCAGCGGCAGGAAGCGCCGCACGTCAATGGCGATGAAGGTATGGTTGCATCGCATGGGCCGGCCGCGATCCCGCACGCCGGTGACCCGCGTCCCGAAGATCGAGCCCCCGGCCAGCAAACCGGTCAGAATCTCTACCATCATCGCCAACCCGGTCCCTTTGTATCCGCCCAGCGGCATCAGCAGGCCCCTCAGCGCGGTTTGTAAATCGGTGGTCGGGACTCCTTCGGGGTCCACCGCCCACCCGTAGGGAATCGTTGTCTCGCCCTTGAACAGCGCTTGCTCCAACTTCCCGTAGGCCGCCGTCGTGGTCGCCATGTCGAGCAACCAACCTCTGCCCTCCGGATGCGGCACCGACACGCAGATCGGATTGGTCCCCAGACGGGCTTCCCTGCCCTGCCACGGCGGCACTTGCATCGAAGCGTCGCACATCACGATGCCGATCAGGCCCGCGGCCGAGATCTTCTGCCCCCAATACGCCGCGGCGCCGAAATGGCTGGACTCTCGCGAGACCACCATCGAGAGGCCGCAGCGCTCCGCCAGGCGCACGGCGTGCGCGCAGCAAATGGGCGCCGTCACCTGACCGAGGCCGTGTTCGGCATCGTAGACCAGGCAAGCGCCGTTCTCCGACACCACGTGCCCTTCAGCCTGCGGATCCACCTCTCCCCGCTCGATCTGCCCCACGTAATGCGGGAGAAGCTGCACGCCGTGCGAATCCACTCCGCGCAGGCTCGAAGCCACCAGCGGCGCCGCCACCAGCGCCGCGTGGGCAGGGGGAACTCCCACCGCCCTCAGAATGCGTTCGATGAATTCACGCAGGTCGTCCGCAGCCACCACATACGCCGCCTGCGGTTGGGCGGGCTTCATCGTTGCGACATGACCTCCAATTGCGGAAACAACAGCCGCTGGATTTCCGGGCGTTCCAAGTCCGGCCGCCTCACCACCTGAGCATGCAAATCCATCTGCTTGGGGACCGGCTTGCCGGCCAGCTTTTCCGCCAGAATCCTGACCACCTCGTACCCCATGCGATAGGGATCCTGCACCACCATGGCGTCAATCACGCCCGCTTTTAGATCCTCGATCATGTTCTGGGCGAAATCGAAAGCCACGAAGCGTACCTTCCCCGCTCGGCCCCGCCCTTTTAACGCTAAAGACGCGCCCGAAGAAGAGGGTTCCGTGGAAGCAAACAGACCCTCCAGGTCCGGATGGGCGGCCAGAATGTTTTCCGCCGCCGCCCGCGCTTTGGCGCGATCCGCCATGCCGAACTGGCGCGCCACGATCCGCACCTCGGGAAACTCGCTGCGCATGACGTCTTCGAAGCCCCGCTCGCGCTCCATGGTCGAGTAACTGCCCGGCGCATGCAGAATCATCGCCACCTTGCCGCGCCCGCCGATGAGCCGGGCCAGCGTGCGCGCGCCCATCCGCCCGGCCTCGTAATTGTTCGTCGCCACGAAGCTGGTGTAATTCGTCGAATCCACTCCCGAGTCGAAGACCACCACCGGAATGCCCAGCGCCATGGCGCGATCAATGGAACCCACCAGCGCCTTGCGTTCCGCGGCCGCCACCGCCAGACCGTTGACCCGCCGCGTGATGAGAGAATCCACGATCTGGATCTGGCGATCGTACTCCGTTTCGGCAGGCGGGCCGTTCCAGATCACTTCCAAATCGAATTCCCGCGCCGCCGCGCGAGCGCCGCTTTCCACCGCCACCCAGAAGACGTGCGCCGTGGACTTCGGCACGACGCCCACCACGCGCTTGCCCGTGCCTGTGCATCCGGCCGTCCACAGCCAGGCGGCGGCCACGGCCCACAGCAGCCTCATTGCGCGCACCAGCCGCCGTCAACCAGGATGTCCGAGCCGGTGATGAAGGCGGCTTCCTCCGAACACAGATAAACCGCCAGCCTTCCCACTTCTTCCACCTTCCCCCAACGGCCCAGCGGCACGCGCGAGATGAACTCGCGGCTGACCTCCGGATTCTCCAGCAACGGACGGTTGATTTCGGTGGCAAACGGACCGGGGCTGACGCCCACCACCGTGATCCCCTCGGGGGCCAACTCTAGCGCTAAAGCCTTCGTGAAACCCAGCAGGCCCGCTTTGCTCGAAGCGTAGGCCGTGCGCAGCGGCAACCCTACGTGACTCAGGGTGGAGGTCACGTTGATGATGCGCCCGTAGCCCTGCCCCCTCATGTGCGGCAGAAAAGCGCGCACCATCAGGAAGGCCGCCGTCAGATTCGTGTCTATGACCCGCCGCCACTCCTCGAGCGTGAATTCCGTCACCGGCTTGCGAATGTTCACGCCCGCGTTGTTGATCAGGATGTGAAGCTTCGAAAAGCGGCGGATCACGCGGCGCTCGAGCGAAGCCACCTGCTGCTCGTCGCTGACGTCGGCCGGAAAGGCCTCCGCTTCGGCGCCCAGGGCCCGCGCCTCGGCAGCCGCTTGCTCCAGCGTCGCAGCATCTCGCGACACCAGAGCCAGGCGCGCGCCGGCCTCGGCCAGAGCCAGGGCCATCGCTTTTCCCAGGCCCTTGCTGGCGCCCGTGATCAGCGCGATCTTGCCTTCCAGCGGCTTCACTCCCGTTCCCCCTTTCGTTTCGGTTGTCGCTCCCGAGACCAATCCATGATCTGATCCGCCACCGCCTGAGGTTGGTCCAGCTCGTGGATCGTCAGCCGCCCGCTCTCGCCCGCGGTCTCGATCGAAAGGTCCCCGGTGCCCACCAGACGCTGGATCAGCGACTGCGTGACGGTCACATCCTGGATCTTGCCGAGCTGAAGCGTGCGCGTGGTCTTGGTCATCAGACCTGTCTCGAAGCGCAACTTGTCGCCCTCGACGATCAGTTTGGTGAAGCGGCGGCGGATCTGAAGTCGCAACGGCCAGACGATCCACAGGCCTGCCACCACCGCGCCTACCGGCCACAACGGCCATTCCGGCAGGTAATTGTTCTTGACGAAGACCACGATGAACGAGATCAGGAACCAGCAGGTATATGCGAAGCGGACCCATTTCAACGTGGGGCGAATCACAGTATCGTCCATGGCCTCCTCCGCAGCGCCAGGGCGCCGATCGCCTGCCGCCGCCTCAGCGCTCGAAGGTTCATTGTAGCCGACGCGCTTCAAGCTCGCGCAGGTCCCCTTGTCGTATCATGGCCCGAGGAGGATTGTATGACAGCATTCGTAAGAGCGGGGATGCTCCTGGCTGCCGGCGCCGCTTGCCTGTTGGCGGATTTCAGCTACCAGGAAACCGCCAGGCTGACCGGGGGCCTTATGGCCGGCATGATGAAGGTCGTGGGCGTATTTTCCAAGCAGGCCCGCGAACCCGTTCGCAGCACAATCCTGGTCAAAGGCGATCGCATGGCCACGCTGACGGCTACCGCCGGGCACATTGTTGACCTCGAGAAGGAAACCATCACGGAGATAGATTTTCAGAAAAAGACTTACTCCGTAGTTAGTTTCGCTGAAATCGCGCAGGCCATGAAGGAAGCCGAAGCCCGCATGGCGACCGAGCAGGGCGAGCAAGTGGATATTAAGATCAAGGCTTCCGTACAGCCTACCGGACAAACCAAGACTTTCTCAGGTGTGGAGGCGCGCCAGGTCCTGCTGAATTTGGAGATGGAAGGGACAAACAAGAAGACCGGCGAGCGCGGCGTCTTCATGACCATCACCAGCGAGATGTGGATGGCTCAGGTCCCCGGCTACCAGGAGGTCCTGAACTTCCACCGGCGCGCAGCGCAAAAACTTGCCTGGACTCCCGGAGCAACCTTGGTCGGCATGCAGCGCTCCGAAGTCTCTAAGGGCATGGCCGAGCTGTATAAAGAAGCCGCTAAATTGGACGGGGTGGCCGTCTATCAGGTGATCAAGATGGGCTTGAAAGGCGAGCCGGGATCGGAAGGGGCGACAGCCGAGGCGCAACCTCGCGCTCCGCAGTCTGAAGAGCAGCCCTCGGTGGGCGGCGCATTGGGCAGGCTGGGCGGTCTGGGGCGTTTAGGGCGCTTGGGACGCAGGAAGGAACCGGAACAGCCGCGACCCGCCGAGTCGGCCCCTGCCGCAGGCCCGGGCGCCGCTCCGACCTTGATGGAAATGGTGAGCGAAGCCGGCGATTTTTCGACCGCGCCCATAGACCCCGGCCGCCTCTCGGTTCCCGCGGGTTTCCAGCAGGTAGAAAGCGATCTTGTCCGTGGCTTGCGCTCCCGCCGGCGTTGAGGATTCCTGCGCGACGGAGGGTGGGCAGCGCCTTCACCGACGCTGCCCCTTCGCGCGGCTTATTCGAGTAACTTGGCCATCTTCTTGCGCGCGCGCTTCCGCGCCAGCGCCTGCTTGGCGCGACGCTTCTCGCCCGGCTTCATGTAGTAGGAGTGTTTCTTGATCTCCTTGATGATGTCCTCTTGCTGGACCTTGCGCTTGAAACGCCGCAGCGCACTTTCTAAGGTCTCTCCTTCGAGGACCGTGACTTCGGCCAAACCGGGTTCACCTCCTCCCCTGGCACTACCGTGTGCCCATCAAGGGCCGCCAACAACCACTATCATACGAAACGCCGGGCCGCCCGCGCATTCCCTGGCCGTTCTGCCGGACCCTGCACGCGCGGCCGCCTGTTGCAGCTCTCACTCCAGGAACTCCACCCGGTAGTCCTCGATCACCGGATTGGCCAGAACATCCTGCGCAATCTGCTCGATCTCGCGAGCGGCCTCCTCCTCGGAAGCGCCGGGCTCGACAGTGATGTCAAAGTACTTACCCTGGCGCACATCGGCAATCGAGCGGTGTCCCATGCTGTTCAACGCCGAGCAGATCGTCTGCCCTTGCGGATCCAGCACCGTGGGTTTGAGCGAAACAAAAACCCGGAATTTCATCTCTCCTCCTGAGTCCTGCGGCCTCGAACCGCTCGCTTCATGCGACGCGAAACTTTCGCACGGCTTCTTCGTCCAGCTCGACCCCCAACCCGGGTTCCGCGGGAACCTCCAGGTAGCCGTCACAAGCGCGGAATTTCTGGCGCGTGATGAACTCGCGCAGGTTGGTCTCTTCCTCCGCTACGAATTCACAGATCAGGGCGTTCGGAATCGAAGCCAGCCAGTGCAGGGCCGCGGCCACGTTGATGTAAGTCGTGAAGCCGTGATTGGCCACCATCAAGCCGCGGTCCCAGGCCAGCGCCGCGATCTTCATCGCCTCCGTGAAACCGCCGCAACGCGTTAGATCCACCTGGACGACGTCAATGCGCCCGCGATCCATCAGGTCCAGAAACGAAAGTCGGTTGCTTTCCTCCTCCCCTGCGGCGATGCGCACGTCGGTTGCTTCCGCCAGACGCCGGTAGCCCTCGTAGTCATCGGGACGCAGCGGCTCCTCCAACCAAAAGATGTTGTATTCGGAGAAGGCGCGAGCGCGCTGGATGGCCGTGGCGGCGTCCCAGGCCAGGCCGGCGTCAATCAACAGGTCGGCGTCGTCTCCCAGGCCGCGACGCGCCTCGCGCACCAGCGCGATATCGGTTTTCTCGTCCTGGCCCATCGGATCCCAACCGAACTTGACGGCCGTAAATCCTAAGTCGCGGAAGCGGCGGGCGAGCTGCGCGGTCTTTCGCGGCGTCGCGCCGAACAGCGAACTGGCGTAACAGCGAATCTTGCGCTGGAAGCCGCCCCCTAGCAACTTCCAGACCGGCAGGCCCAGCGCTTTGCCCTTGATGTCCCACAGCGCCATGTCAATGCCGCTCATGGCGTGGATCCCCACGCCGCGCCGGCCTCCGTAAATGTTGGCGCGGTACATCTTGTACCAGAGCTTCTCGGTCTCGAAGGGGTCCTCTCCCAAAATCACCTGGGCCAGACCGCAAGCCGTGGTGTGCGAGAATGGCCCGTCAATGGCCCCCTTGGCGGCCATGGGGTTGGAGTCCACCTCGCCGATTCCCGTGATGCCCGCGTCGGTTTCCACACGCACGATGAGCGCGTCCTGCCCGCTGTCGCACTGGGTCTTGACCTCCGGTTGGCGCAAATAAATCGTTTCGACGCGCGTGATTTTCATCGCTATGCGATGGTAGCACGGCGCCGTTCCTGCACGGCACGTCTCAGGGAAACGCAGGAACTCACACGCCGCCGGGACGTCGAGCTGTCGCCATGCAAAAGCCGTCCCTGCCGAAGCGCCGTGCGGGGTCGAAATGGGCTATCCCGGGCCCAACTTGCACCCAGCCCACCCGCAGGCAAAAGAAAAGGGGCGCCACCGAAGGCGCCCCTTTTCGCCGTGTCGAAATGAATTGACCCTGAATTTGTACCGTCTTGGTCCCCTTCTCTTCGGGGCACTCCCATCCTACCATCCCGCCGCATCGCGTGCAACCGCCGCCAGAATCGCCTCAGCGGGTCAGGTATAAGGGAACGGGCGGACTGCAAACGCCTGCCGCGCAAACCAACACCTCGGACCTCATCGCCGGAAGATCCACCGGAATGCCTACATTGACCTGCTGGACGCCGATCAACCCCGGCGCGGGCCCGGCATAGAAAGGCGTCGTGATCACCCGATCGTGGATCTTCGCGCTGACGCCGGAGCCGTCGGCCGGCAATCCTGTGGCGAACACCTGGATCACGGTCCCGACCAGCGCAGGATCCGCAGCACTGTTGAGCCGATAATCCTGGTTCAACACCCCGAAGATGCCGGGTGAAATCGGGGCCAGCGTCACCTCGTACGGCGCGCTGCTCACGCCGTCCACCGTCACCGTGACGCGCGCGGAAGTCCTGCCCGCCAGCTCAGGCGGCACTTGCAGATTGAGTTGCCGCTCGCCGATGTAAAGCAACCGCGCCGCCACGCCGTCGAAAGTCGCCTGAACGCTCGCGCCTCTCAATCGCAAGCCGAAGATGGTGGCCAGTGAGCCGGGCGCCAGCGGCGCAACGCGGAAGGTAGCGGCATGCACCACGCTCTCGATCACCGGCGGCGGAACCACGGGCGGCGGCGCAGGCGTCACCACCAGAGTGACCGGCAACGTGCGCGATCCCGCCAGCGGCCCCGCGTCCACGGTCAGCGTCGCTCGGTAGGCGCCCGGCGTCAGATTCTGCGGCAGAGCGTCCACGCGAATGGTGGCGTTGTTGATTCCTTCGCTGCGGTCCACGCGCAACCATCCTGATCCCGTCTGGTAGGTGATCGTGACTCGCCAGATCAACACGCCGCCGCCTTCGTTCACGATCCGTACGTAGCCGACCTGGTGGCCGCCGCCGGCCACGCCTGTGTATTCCAGGGGCGGCGTGGCGTCCACCACAAGACGCGGGAAAAACGGGGCGTTGCAATCGCCCAGCAGGGTGCAATCCCGCGGCGGCGCTACGGCGGCGAAGCGCGGTACCGGAGCCGAGGGGCTCGCGGTTGCGACCGTCGAGACCGGCGCCAGCGTGACACTCCACGATGCCACCAGCGGATCGCCACCAGTGAGCGGCCCGAGGCCCAAGAAGGTCGGCAATTGCGCGCTCTCGCGAAGCGAGCCATTGGCGTCTACGACCTCATAGACCACGTAACCGGCGCCGCCGGCCAGAGGCACCTCGCTCACCGCATCAAAGCTGACGGCCCCCGATCCCGGCGGGCCCGGTTGAAACACCGGCACACCGCCCGCGCCCGAAGAATCCGCATTCGCCACGCGCGCCAGCAGCAGCGAGCCCGGCTCTGACGGCGCGTAGCGGCCTCCGGAAGCAGGCAAACCCATGTCCCCGCCCGCCGTGGGTTCCAACGCGCTCGAGCCTGCTATCACGTCGGGAACAAACAGCCGCGCGCCCGCGGGAAAGCCGGCGTACCGCACCAGAATGCGCGTGCCCGTATCGTCCCTCGGGCCGCGCCTGCGGAATGCGTCGGCGGCGCCCTCGGTAACCCTCGTCGAGGCGAAGCGTGTTCCGGCAGCCAGCAGGTTAGTGAACGTGATCGTCTCAGGCAGTCGCGAGCCTGTGCAGACAACCTGTGTGGAAGACGAGCTGGCAAGCAAGCCGGTGGTCAGCACGCCCACCGTCACCCGGCTATTGGCCAGCGTGATCGGCGTTTGCCCGCTTGCGGCTAGCAATACTTCGACCGGCTGGCCGACGAGCGAAGACGGCAACTGATTCACAGCGGCTCGGAGATTGGAAATGCGCAGCGTCGCCGTGCCGCTCGGCGACAGAGTGAAACTCAGACCGTTGAAAGCTACCGAAGCCGGCGAGACCAGCGTAGCCGGCACGGGTGACGGTACGGGACCGGACCCCGCGTCAACCGTCAGGACCACGTCCACCGTGTTGTCCGTCTGGAGCCGGTTCGTTACATTGACCGGAACGAACAGCGTCAGATTGATGCTGACCGCTGCTCCGGCAGCCCCGCCCGCACAGTTCAGCACGATCTCGCCCAGCGGCTCCGCCAATCCTTCGGCGCGCAACAACACCGGTGTGCCCCCGGCCGCACAACTGAGCAGATTCGTCTGTGCGATCACGGGCGCAACAGCCAGAGCCCCCAGCACAGCCAGCAAGAGGCCGAATCCCCTCATCGCGCCTCCTTCCCCGGATCCTCATCGGCGGTGCGTACCACCGCCCAAACAAGGCCGCAATCCAATTATTGCGCCGCCTTGGCTTGCCGACAAGCCGGCTTACTGCCGAGCCCCGCCTCGGCCTGTCACTCATGCGCCGCAGGCGAAGCCGACCGGGCTTCCCCGCGGGCGCTATTCCCGATTACGATAGGTGTTTTCTTCTGCGGCACGCGCCTGGAAACCGGAGAACCGCAATGTTGAGTACGAGATTCAGCTTTACGCTCGCTCTTGCCTTACCCCTCGCGGCAGCCCCCGCAGGTCTGACGCTGATCGAAAACGGCCGCTCTCGCCACACGATCGTGACGGCACGGGACGCATCGCCCTCCGAACGACGGGCGGCAGAGGAGCTGCACCGCTTCCTCGCGGAGATGTCCGGAGCTCGCCTTCCGATCGCGACCGACGAGGCTGCGGTCCGTGGGCCGCTGATCCTGGTCGGGCGCAGTCGGGCTCTGGAGAGAGTGGGCCTCCGCATCCCGTTCGAGCAGCTCGGCCCCGAGGGCTTCGTCTTGAAGACCGCAGGCCGCCATCTCATCATCGCCGGCGGCCGACAGCGGGGCACGATGTACGGCGTTTACGCCTTCCTGGAGAAACTCGGCTGCCGCTGGTTCACCGCGGAGGTCAGTCGGATTCCCAAGCTCGCCACCGTGCGCGTCCCGCCTTTGGATGAAACGCAGAAGCCCGCCTTCGAGTACCGCGAGCCGTTTTTCACCGAGGCTTTCGACAAGGATTGGGCGGCCCGAAACCGAACCAATGGCCACTTCTCGAAATTGGACGAATCCACCGGAGGAAAAATCCAGTACTACCCGTTCGTGCACAGCTTCTACGAGTTACTGCCGCCCAAGAAATACTTCGCCGAGCACCCGGAATATTACTCGCTCATCGCCGGACGACGTCGCGCCGAGCGCGGCCAGCTCTGCCTGACCAACCCCGACGTGGTGCGCCTGGCGACGGAAACCGTGCTGCGCTGGATTCGCGAGCATCCGGAAGCCACCATCTTCTCGGTCTCGCAGAACGACTGGACCGGCTGGTGCGAGTGCGACAACTGCCGGCGCGTCGAAGAAGAAGAGGGCGGCGCCCATTCCGGGCCTCTGCTGCGTTTCGTCAACGCGGTGGCCGAGGAGATCGAAAAGCATCATCCCGACAAGCTCATTGACACGCTGGCCTACTGGTACACGGAAGCGCCGCCGGCGCGTGTGCGTCCGCGGCGGAACGTACGCATCCGCCTCTGCCCCATCGGAGCCTGCCAGGCTCACCCCTACGAGAAATGCGAGCGCAACGCTTACTTCATCAGGAACCTGAAAGCCTGGTCCGCCATCACGAATCAGCTTTACGTCTGGCATTACAACACGAACTTCGCGCACTATCTGATGCCCTTTCCGGATTTCGACGAGCTGGCGGCGGACATCCCCATGTATCACCGTCACGGCGTCGTGGGTCTTTTCATGGAGGGCGCCTACCCTCCGGGCGGCGGTGGCGAAATGGCCGAGTTGCGCTCCTACGTCATGGCGCGCCTGCTCTGGGACGTCAAGGCCGACGTCAAGCAGGCCATCCGCGAGTTTCTCGAAGGCGTTTATGGCGACGCCGCGCCGCTGATCGGCGAGTACCTCGAATTGCTCCACCGCCAGGTGCGGATGCCGCCCGAGGGCCTCGGGCATCACCTCTGGATCTTCCAGCCGCCGGGAGCCCCCTATCTCGACAGCCCCTTCCTGAAGAAGGCTCGGGCGCTGCTCGAGCAAGCCGAAGCGAAAGCCGCAGAGGAGGCCATTCGCCGCCGGGTGCGTAAAGTGCGGCTCTCGATTGACTACGTCGAACTGATGCGAGCCATGACGTTCGAGCTGCGCGACGGCTGGTACGCCATGCCTCGACCGGACCTCATGAAGCAGCGCTTCGCGCAGTTCCTTTCCGACGTTCGCAGCTTTGGCATCCAGCAGCTCCACGAAGGACGCTCTCTGGAGTTCGACGAAAAGGAGTTCGCAGCGCGCCTGAACCGCCATGGCGTGGTGACGCTCGACAACGGCGTGCTGCGCCTGGAGGTCGTTCCCGATTTGAACGGACGAGTGATCCGGCTCATTCACAAGGCGAGCGGACAAGACATGCTCCGCCGGACGGATCCCGGCGAAGCCGGCTACCCGAACGTCGGCGGGCTGGCTGTTTTTCTGCGCCCGGATTACCAGGCTCGCCCCCTCGAAGTCACCTGGAGGGTGGCCAACGCTGCTCCCGACCGCCTGACGCTTGCCGGCACGGGACCGAACGGATTGACCCTGCGGCGGCTCATCCGCCTGGAGGGCGCAACCGTGCGCACTGAAACCGCACTGGAGAACGGCGGCTCGAAGCCCGCGCACGCGACCCTCGAAGCGCGAGTGGAATTCAGTCCTGGACGCATCGAAGATCCGCGCATTGCAGTCTCCTACCGCGCCCAGCACGGCGGCGTCGTGGACCGCACGCTCTTTGAACCCGGACTGGAAACCAGCGGCGCTGAGTTTCTCGACGGCTCCGCACGCCCTCAGAGCGTCTGGCGCGCCTTTCACCGGGCCGGCGGACTCGCCTTGCTGAACCGCTTCTCCGCCGAGCAGGTGCGCCGATGCCGGCTGGAGTGGACGGTGCGCGGCGAAAACCGAGTCACGCTGGCCCTGTGGACGGAGGAGAAGGAACTCAAGCCGGGCGAGAGCGTCAAGCTGGAAGCCGACTACGCGCTCGAATAGCTTCCCGTCGGCGGCTTGCCGCCCGGAGCCTGACGATCGCGGACGCGGCTTCGACAACGCCGTCGCCTCACGTTGACAATCGCCCGGCGAACCGAATAACCTGAGGGATGGGAGCTAAGCCGGCGTAGCTCAGTTGGTTAGAGCGTGGGTCTCATAATCCCAAGGTCGCTGGTTCGAATCCAGCCGCCGGCACCACGTCGGGTTGCCCTCGCCGAGCGGCGTGCGGCCGCAAATCCAAGCGACAACCAGTCGTTCACCACGCCAGAGCGTATGCATCGCAGCGCGGATCCGTTCCGGCGCTGAGAACGCCGGTGGACCAGTCAATCACCACCGCAGCGTTCGACCCCAGCGACCACGGCCTCGTCACCCGCACTTTGTGCCCCTTGGCCTCCAGAGCTTTGCGCACCTCTGCCGGAATGCGCTCCTCCAGGCCCAGATCGCTCGGATACATGGTGTGCGGGAACGGCGAGGCCGGGAAACTGCGCGTGGTCCAGCGCGGCGCCTCGATGGCTTGCTGCACGTTCATCGAAAACTCGACCATGTTGAGAAAGGTCTGCATCGTGCGCATGCACTGGTCGTCACCCCCGGGGCTGCCCATGGCCATCACAGGCTTGCCGTCGCGCAGCACCAGTGTGGATTGCAGCGTGCTGCGCGGCCGCTTGCCGGGCTCCAGCGCGTTGGCGTGGCCTTCGACCAGCGAAAAATAATCGCCGCGACAGTTGAAGCTGAACCCCAGATCGCCCATCACCACGCCGGTCCCGAAGGCCGTGTGGAGACTGGGCGTGAAGCTGACCACATTGCGATCCTTGTCCACCACGACCAGATAGCTGGTGTCGCCCTCATGATCCCCCGGACCCGCGAGGCGGAAATCCGCCGGACGGTGAAGCAGCTCCATGCCCGGCACGAAGCGCTCCGGTTCGCCCGGACGATAGTCCGGCGAGGCGCGGTCCGGATCAATCAGCTTGCGGCGCTCGCGCGCGTACTCCTTGGAAAGAAGGCCCTCGTAGGGGATGCGGATGCGATCCATGTCGCCCAGGTACTTGTCGCGGTCGGCCATCGCCAGCTTGATGGCCTCCGCCGAAGTGTGGATATACGCCGCCGAGTTGTGTCCCATGGCCTTCAGGTCGTAACCTTCCAGTAAGTTCAGGGCGAACAGCTCGGCGGGCCCCTGCGTCGCCGAGGCGTTCTTGTAAACGCGGTAGCCGCGATACTCGGTCCACACCGGCTCCTCAACTTTAGCGCTATATTCCGCGAAATCTTCGTAGCGGAACAGGCCGCCGTTCTCTTCCGAGAAGCGCGCCATCTCCCGGGCGATGTCGCCCCGGTAGAAGCGATCCCGCGCCGCGCGCAGAGCGGCGCGGCGCCCCTTGCCCGCATTCTGCCGCTCGGCCTCGACTAACCGCCGCAGCGTGCGAGCCAGGTCGGGATTGCGAAAGATATCGCCCGGTTGCCAGCGCCGTTCCGACGGAAAGTACACTCTGACGCTGGTCGGGTACTTGCGCAGCTTGCTCGTCCCGTTGATCGCCGCGGCCAGCCGGTTGCTGAGCGGGAAGCCCTGCTCGGCCATCTCGATGGCCGGGGCCAGGGTTTCCGCAAAACTCATCGTGCCCCAGCGATCCAGCAGCAGATACCAGGCGTCCACCACACCGGGCACGGTCCCCGACAGCAGGGTGTCATCCACCGGGATTTTGCCTCCCTGATTCCGGCGGTACCACTCGATCGTGGCCAGCCTGGGAGCGGTTCCTTCGGCGTTGATCGAAACCACCTTGCCGGCGCGGGCATCCCAGATCAGGATCACGGCGTCGCTGCCCACGCCGTTGTTGGGCGCGTCCACCAGCCCGAGCACCGCTTGAGAGGCCACCGCCGCGTCGAACGCGTTACCTCCGGCCCGCAGAATGCGCTCGGCCACCTGAGTGGCCTCCGGTTTCATGGTGGCCACCGCGTAGTGCCGGCCGCGGATCACCGGGCGCATCGTCTGTTGCGCCCACAGTGCAGTACCGGTCAGGCAAACAGAAAGGACCCCAAGGCACAGTCGTTCCATAGAAGGCAATTTATCGCACCCGGTGGCCGTAACGGTTCGAGTGCGCCAGCTTCTCGAAATGCTCGTAGACAATGCGCGCCACCGGCGCGACGGGGTCTTCCTTCTCGTTCAGAAAAGCGCCCATCACGCTGAGGGCGAAGGGCCTACCCGGCAGGAAAACAATGCCGGTCTCGCAACGCACGCCCGGCACCGACCCCGGCTTGGAGGCCACCGGGATCTCGGCGGGAATCGCCTTCCGCATCGAAGCCGTAACCGTCTTCAGGATCTCGATCATCTCGCGGCTGGCGGCTTCGTCCACGAGCTGTCCACGATACAGCATCTCCGCCAGACGCGCCATCTCTCGCGGCGTCGAGAGATTCTCCTCGTCACGCGCGGCCGCCCCGCCGTCCATCATGCGACGCTGAAGCCGCGTGCGCGCCAGTCCCATCTTTGCCATCGAACGGTTCACCGAATCCAGCCCCACCAGAGCAATCAGCTTGTTGGTCGCCACATTGTCGCTGTCGCGAATCATCACTTCCACCAGCTCGCGCAGGCTGCGCCGCAGCGGGCCGCTCTTGAGTTCCTCCCGGAGTTTGCCGCTGCCGCCCACAAGGTCCGCGGCGGTAAGTTCCAGCGAATCGTTCATCCTGAGCCGCCCGGCGCGAACGGCGGTGAACACTTCCACCATGATCGGAATCTTGATGGAGCTGGCCTGCGGAAACTCGGTGTCCAGGTTCCGGCCGAACATCCAACCGGTGTCCAGGTCAATCGCCGCCACGCCCAGCACGCCGTCGAGGGACTCCTCGACCGCGCGGATACGCGCCAGCGTACGGGCTTCCAGCAGCTCGGCCGCCGTCGGTTGTGCAGCGGCAGCGTCCCAACTGAGCGACCACAAGAGCGGAAAGATTACCGCCCGCACAGCACCTCGGCGCCCGGGCCGTCTGCTGGTCCGATCCCTGTCGTGGCGGCTGTGTGCGCGCCGTCGAAGAGGTTCACTCAACCGCCCGAGCCCACGCACCCGCTCGTCGCCGCCCGCGAAGCTCCCGGCGCGCATCCCACCCCTCACACTTTCACTTTCTCGTAATCGAACGGCTCATCCACCAGGTGGTAAAGCGGCTCGCCGTCTTTCTGAAGGTAGTAGGTCTTCAACGGCGTCCGCGGGAAATCGGTTAACTTCCGCGGCACAGCTCGTGCGCCTTCCAGCCACTCGTAGACCGGTATCTCCCAGGGATTGAAAGTATCGCTCAAGCCCCTCTCCTTGGCGATGCGGAACAAATGCACATTGCCGGGCTCGTGTCCCGCCAGCCAGGTGCCGATAATGTCCAGTCGGAACTGATCCAGACCGAACATGACTAAGTTCGTAAGATAGTCGTTACCGATTTCAAAACCGTTTCCGTCGCGCCCGTAAATTCCCTCGATGATCGCCAGGCCGGTCCGCAGCACGCTCATGTGATCGCAGGTCTTCTGCGCCCAGATTTCTTGCTCGATAGGACCTAACTCGGCGCGGCTGTCGTAGCGAGAGTAGCCCAGGCGGCGATGGTTCTCGAAGTATCTCTTCACGCGCTCTTCGGCGTCGGGGCGGATTTCGGCTTTCATGTAGTCCGGCGCTCCCGTCACCATGCGCCAGCCCTGGCAAAAGCGCACGAACGGCATGACCACCAAACCTTGTTCGTTCTTGACCGACAGCGTCATGCACATGCCGTGCGCCTTCCACTTGGCGATGTTCAGCAGCCAGGTATCCGGTTCGTTGACCGGCGCGTAGTGAGGGATGCGCCGGAAAATAACCGGATCGGGCACGCGGCTCCAGGTGATTTCGTAACCATCGCGGAAATGTCGCGCCCGCCGGTCGGGATCGCAGGTCTCGACGCCATGGCGCCGGTGAATGTCGGTGTAGCCCCGCCAGTTGAGCGAGTGGCGGTGATTGGCGTCGGCGAAGAAGAATCGGCGCAGACCGAGTTCCCGCAGGCCCATGATCAGGCCCTCGTAGAACTCGGGATCGGTGGCTGCGCCCCACAGTTCAACCTCCGGCCGCCGCGGACTCCTCACCGCCGTGGGATTGGGCTTGAGCACGATGCGATGCGTGAGAGGGATGCCCGGGCGATCGCGCAACACAAAGATCTCGCGCGCCAATCGCAAGCCTTCCGAACGTTTGGCCTCGGCAGCCGTCTTGTCGGGAACGCGCGTGCGTCGAATGAAGACCGCCTTCGGATGAGCCTCGATGAAGGGATGCAAGCCGAAGTAGGCGGCGCCCGGCAGTCGCGAGGCGGCGGCTGCGGCCAGAAACTCCCTCCGAGTCCAACTCATAGCCTGATGATAACGCAGCCCGGCGGCCCGGCCGGGAGTTTTCATCCTGCCGGCAGCCGAGTCTGCTTCTGGATCTTCGCCGGATCCAGCTCGATGCCGAAACCCGGACGCTGCGGCAGCCGGATCCGCGCTTGCTCCACCTTCGGCGGATCCTTTTCGAAGTGGTGCCAGTACTGCATCTTCAACACCAGATACTCGACCAGCGGGCAAGTCATCGGAGATTGCGAAGCCACCACATGCAGCGCGGCGTGCAGCGCATGACCGTGGGGAACCACACGCACGTCGTACAGCGAGGCTACCGCGCAGATCTTCACCAGCTCACTCGTGCCGCCGCACCACTCCGGGTCGCACTGAAGGACGTCGAGCGCGCCCGCGTTCAAGTACCGGTGGGCCTCCCAGCGCCCATAGATGTGCTCGCCCGAGGCCACCGGGATGGAAGTGGCGCGCCGCAGCGCCACGAAACTTTCGATCTTCTCGGCAGCGAAGCACTCCTCGATCCAGTGCGGCCTCCACCGCTCCACGCGCCGGGCCCAGGCCAGAGCGTAGTTCAAATCCCACCCCATAAAAGCGTCGAACATCAGCTCCGTCTCATCGCCCACCGCCTCGCGCAACGTGCGCACCAGCTCCACGTTCCGCGTCATGCCTTCGGGCCCGCTGCCCGGCCCGTAAGCCAGAAACCACTTCTGGTAACGGTAGCCCTGGCGGCGGAACTCCTGCGCGCGCTCGCGCACCTTCTCGGGCTCCAGGGAAAAACCCAAGCAGCTCGCATAGGCTTCCACCGCGCTCCGGCTCGGCCCGCCTAACAACCGCCAGACGGGAGCCTCGAAATAGCGCCCGCGCAGGTCCCACAACGCGTTGTCCACGGCGCTGATGGCCATCATGAAGTGGCCGTGCCGGGCGTGGCGGTTCGAGCGGTACATCTGATCCCACAGCGTCTCGCCGGCTAGCGGATCCTTGCCGATTAAGAAGCTGCGAAGCTGTCCGTTCACAACCAGCGCCGCCTCGCGGTCTATCGGCCCGTAAATCCCCTCCAGCCCTTGCCGTGTGAGGACTTTCAAATAGAGCGCGGTGACCGGGACGGTCTTCGGTTCGCCCTGCGGCGGATCCACGTACGGCGCCGGGCGATGTTCCTCGTAGATATGGATCGGGTTGGCCTGATACTGACGATTGGGACCCACAATCGTCTCGCGCTGTCCTTCCAGGCGCCAGACTTCCAGATCCGAGATCGTCAGCCGGCCGTTGCGGCGCGGCTGGGTGAAGGCGGGCAGGGAGGCCGGCAGCGCGCCGGCGCTCAGAGCGGCGCAAAAATCACGGCGGCGCATACGAGGGAGTGTAGCAAACCAGCGCCACCCACCCCTCGCGCTCCCGGCTCGCCGCGACCTGGAGCCCGGCCGCCTTCAGGGCCTGCTGAACGCGATCCAGCGCCCGCCGGCGGAAACCGCTGACGATCGCCCTGCCGGACGGGACGAGCACGCGCGCCAGCTCAGAAGCCGTCGCCAGCAGGGCCTCTGCGTGGATGTTGAACAGGATGAGATCCACGCGGTGCGAACGGACCGAGCGCAGCGACCCATGAAACAAAAAGACAGATAAATGTTCTTCTCGGAATCGAGACCGCGCTTCTCGCACAGCCTCCTCTTCGATGTCGCACGCCGCCACCCGCTCGGCGCCCAGCAGCTTCGCGGCCGCGGCCAGCAAGCCCGAACCCGTGCCCACGTCGAGCACCAGGCCGTTGGGCCGCAGGTTTTCCTCCAGCAGCTCCAGGCAGAGCTGCGTCGCCGGGTGAAGTCCTGTGCCGCAAGCCAGCCCCGGGCGCATCGTGAGTCGCAGGCGACCCGCGGGCGGCGGATCCGCACGCCACTCCGGGACCAGGAAAAACCGGCGTCCGACGGTCAGCGGTTCCCACAGCCCGCGGGCCGTAGCCGCCCAATCGCAAGCCGGCAGCTCCGCGATCTGCGGTCCGAATTGCTGGAAGGCCTCCAGCAACGCCTTACGGTCCGCTGAGTCCTCGAAATAGGCGGTCAGACCCTGGTCGCCTTCGATCAGGCCGACCGTGCCGCGTTCCCACAGCTCGGCAATCAGGCTCTCGCGCTGATCCGGCGGGCACCTGAGTTCCAGCGCGAGCATCAGTCCAGGATCAGGCGAGCGCGCCGGAAGCGCGCTATGGCCGCCGCGACCAGCGCTGAGTCCAGCAGCAAGAGGCCGGCGCTGATAAGACCGATCGTCCGCAGCAGGTTCGGACCACTCAAGGCCACGCTCAGCCGCGCCTGCCACTCCGGCGGCATCATCTTACCCGCTGCCGCGGCTGCCAGGATCACAACAAACAGTCCCAGCGTGTTGATATGGGCGGCCTGTCGAACGCTGGAGGCGCGCAGCGAGACCAGCACGCCCGCCGCGGACGCCAGCACCGAGGTCAACAAGCCCAGGGCCACGATCACCGCGACGAAGTCTGCGCCCGGCAACAGAAGCCGGCCGCGTCCATGCACGAGGTTCACAGTAATCGTGCCCAGGATCAGAGAACCGAGAGCAATGCCCCATCCGTAGCTGACCAGGGCCGCCATCTTGCCGAACAGGATGGCGCGATCGGAAAGCCGGCTGGCCAGCAGAGTCTCCAGAGTCTTTCGCTCCCGCTCGCCGGCGAAGGAATCAGCCACCATCCCAAGGATCAGCAGCAACGGCAACCAGCTCCAGACAACCGGAACCAGCGGGGTCGCGACCCAATCTTCACCTTGTTGCCATGGGATGTAGACGCCCAACATGCCCAGAGGGATGATGATGGTCGCCAGCAGACCGCCTTTCAGGCCGCCGCGCGAGAGCACCAGCTCCTTCCACTCTTTCCACATCATCGTCCGGAGGTCGTCGAGCATCTTTGATCCTCCTCGATCAGAGTTCGGAAGACGTCTTCCAGACTGGCCTTGCGGACTTCCTCGATCTCCAGGCCCGCGCCCACCAACAGCGTGATCAGCGGCGCCAGCTCGGCGCCGGGACGCAGCTCCAGGCTCAAACGTGTGTCCTGCGCCTCGACGCCCAGCACGTCCGCACGAGCTTGCAGCGCCTGCACCACCTGAGGCGTGATGCCGCGCGCGCGAATCTCGGCCCGCGAGCCGGTGCGGCTTCGCAACTGATCCGGATGACCGGCGGCCAACAGCTTGCCCGCGCTGATTACGGCCACCGAATGGCACAACTTCTCGGCCTCGGCGAGGTTGTGGGTGGTCAGGAAGACGGTGACGCCCTCCTGAGCCGCGAGCCGCGCCAGATCTTCGCGCAGAGCCGCGGCAGCCACGGGGTCCAGCCCGGCGGTCGGCTCGTCCAGGAAAACCAAGGCAGGCCGATGCAGCAGCGCGCGCGCCACCGCCAGCTTCTGCTTCATGCCCCGGCTCCACCCCTTCACCGTTTCGTGGCGGCGCTCCCACAGGCCCAGGCCCCGCAGCAGCTCCTCGATTCGTGCGCGCCGCGCGGGTCCCGGCAGCCGCCAGATGCGCCCGTACAACTCCAGGTTGTCCCAGGCGCTGAAACGTTCGTACAATCCGTGGTGTTCCAGCAAAGCGCCGCACCGCAAGCGAATCTGATCGGCCTGCGTGCGCACGTCGAATCCCAGGACCTCGGCGCGACCCATGGTCGGCTCCAGCAGACCCAGCAGCATGCGGATGGTCGTCGTCTTGCCGGAGCCGTTGGGCCCCAGGAAACCGAAGACCGTGCCCGCCGGCACTTCGATCGAAAGACGGTCCACGGCGCGCAAAGCGCCGAAATCCCGAGTTAGTTCCTGAGTGCGAATTACGATTGGCGACATGCTCCGCCCCTAACGGGATAAGCGCTCGCGCCAGGCGGCACGGACGGCCTGTATCTGACGGGCGTGTTTTTCGACATGTTCGACGTCAGAAGCAACTAACTCCAGTAGAGTAATACGTCCTCGCTCGGTATGAGTTCCCCACCTCTGGAAACACTCCTCCGGCAAGCTGCTGAGCAACTGATAATTCTCCGCACGCAGGCGACGGAAAAATTCTAACGCTTCGGCCGTGCGCCGACGTTCGTATCCCAGGCGGGCCGCCCAGGCATTCTGATCGTAGGCGACCAGCGTCGGGTTGTCTTCGGCGATCACGCGTCGGATGCGGTCCGAGCCCACGATCTCCGAATCCGCCAGGTGAGCCAGGATCTGGCGGGCGCTCCACTTATCGGGCTCGGGCGCGAAATCCAGCTCAGCCCCCGCTGCTCCGGTCATCACGGTAGCGATCAGTTCCGGCCCCCGCCGGTAACGCTCCAGTAACTCTCGGATTGAGGCGTCCACCCCTTTATCATGCCGCACGCTCGGTGAACAGCGAAACGTGCTCCACGGGACGCCTGTAGGGCGCAGACCTCGCAGTTCCCACCGGCGCCCGGGATCGCCGGAAGGCGTCGCCTCGGCATCCTGCTCAAGTCGCCCCTGGCGCCGAGAGACGGCGTGAATGACGACAGCGTGTATACTTGAAAGCGGAAGGGAGTCGAAAGCTTCGACATGCTGGAGGAAAAGGCCGCAACCCTGCGCTGCCGAAGCTTCAGTCCGCGTGACCGTTCCCGGACAACACTGGATTCCACACCCCTGATGCCGCCCCCCGACAGGAACAGGACAACGATGCCCCTGTACCGAAAAGCCACCGGAGCCTCACATGTCTTCCACCCCCCTGTTCGATGACCGCCCCGCTCTGGACCAGCAGCGACTCGCCGACGCTCTCCGCCGGCTGGCGGCCGAGAATATCTTCGTCGGAACCAGCTCCTGGAAATACGAAGGCTGGCTCGGCCAGATCTACACTCGTGAGCGATATCTGGTTCGAAGCGTTTTCTCCCAGCGGCGTTTCCAGGCCGAGTGCCTCGCTGAATACGCCGAAACATTCCCTGTCGTCGGCGGCGACTTTTCCTTTTATCAGTTTCCTTCGGAAAGTTACTGGCGACGCCTCTTCGCCTCCGCTCCGGATACGTTGCTGTTCGGGCTCAAGGTTCCCGAACAAATCACCGTGAAACTCTGGCCCGGCCATCAACGTTACGGCGCGCACGCCGGACAGGAGAATCCTTCGTTTCTGGATGTCGAGTTGCTTCAGCGCGCCTTTCTGCGCCCGCTGGAGCCCTACCGCCGCCGCGTCGCCGTGCTGATCTTCGAGTTCGGCGCGTTTTCCCGACAAAGTTATGCCGGCGCCGCGGAATTTTTGCGCGACCTGGATCGCTTTCTGGCCTCCCTGCCGGTCGGTTTCCGCTACTGCGTCGAGATTCGCAACCCCGAGTATCTCGGCCCCGATTACTTCGACTGCCTGCGGCGTCGCGGCGTCGCCCACGTCTTCAACGCCTGGACGCGCATGCCCGAACTGGCGGAGCAACTGCGCCTCCCCGGGGCCTTCACCGCGGAGTTCACGGTCTGCCGCGCGTTGCTGCGGCGCGGACGCAGTTACGAGGAAGCCGTCAAGCTCTTCGCTCCCTACGAGCACGTCAAGGATCCGTACCCGCAAGGCCGAGAGGCGTTGCGGCGCCTCATCGAAACGGCGCGTCGCGATGGGCGCGCGGCCTTTGTGTTCGTCAACAACCGCTTCGAGGGCAACGCGCCGCAAACCATCGAAGCCGTCGTCAACCTCTAAACTCTGAGGCGCGCATCGCCGGCCGGCGCCGTTGTAGAATGCGCCCGATGACTCTGACGCGCCGCCGGTTTTTCCTGATCTCCGCCGCAACCGCCGTCCGGCCCGGGAGGGCTGCCTCGCGCCGCCCGCGCAAGGAGTGCTTCTTCGGCATCCACCTGGACCTGCACCCCAGCGACCGCGACTCCGCCCTGGGCCGCGATTTGAGCGAGGCGATGATCGAGCGCTTCCTCCAGCGCGTGCAACCGGACTTCGTGCAGTACGACTGCAAGGGCCACGCCGGCTTCCTGGGCTATCCTTCTCAGGTCAGCCGCTCGGCGCCCATCGTCCAGGACTCCCTGGCGCTCTGGCGGAAAGTCACCGCCCGCCATAATGTCCCGCTCTACATCCATTTCTCGGGTGTCTGGGATTCTCTCGCCGTCCAGGAGCATCCCGAATGGGCCCGTCGCCGACCCGACGGCACGCCGGACGACCGCCAGACCTCAACCTTCGGCCCTTATGTGGACGCCCGCATGATCCCCCAGCTCAAGGAAGCCATCGAGAAGTACGACCTGGACGGAGCCTGGGTGGACGGCGATTGCTGGGCCACGGCGCCGGATTACAGCGAGGCCGCAGCTCGCGCGTTTCGCCAGACCACGGGCATCCAGTCGCTGCCCAAAGGACCCGAAGACAAGGGTTGGTTAGAGTTTCTGGAATTCAACCGCGAGCAATTCCGTAAGTATGTCCGTCGCTATGTAGATGCCATCCACGCTTTTCGCCCAGGTTTTCAAATCGCCAGTAACTGGCTTTACAGCACGTTTGTTCCTGAACGTCCGGAGTTACCCGTGGACTTTATCTCGGGCGACTATCTGGGCGATGCGTGCATTTCCACCGCACGATTGGAAGCTCGTTATATCTCTCAGACCGGCAAGCCGTGGGATCTGATGGCCTGGGGCTTTCATAACCTGCGTGAGGGCGGCATCGGTCAGGTCCACAAGCCCGCCGTGCAGCTCTGTCAGGAAGCGGCCGTGGTGATGGCCCAGGGCGGCGGCTTTCAGATTTACTACCAGCCTACACGCGCCGGCTGGATTGAGGACCGCCACATCGAGGTGATGGCGCGCGTCGCACGTTTTTGCCGCCTGCGCCAACCCCTCTGCCAGGGCGCGGAGACCGTGCCGCAAGTCGGCGTCCTGTTTTCGACCACCAGCCTCTACACCACCACCAGGCGCCTCTTCGGAGGGTGGGGATCGGCGATCCATCCCGCGCGCGGGCTGTTGGATGCCCTGATCGAGAACCACTACCCCGCAGATGTGATCCCGGAATGGAAGCTGGCCGAGACAGCAGCGCAATATCCGCTGATCGTGCTCCCGGATTGGCCCAACACGGGCGCTGCGGTGCGCAACCTTCTGCTCGACTATGTCCGGCGCGGAGGAAAACTGCTCGTCGCCGGAGCCGAAAACGCCGCCCTCTTCGCTGAGGCGCTGGGCGTCAAGCTCAAGGGATCGCCCTCGCCGCAACCCGCCTACATCCCCGGTGAGGAAGTCTTCGCCAACGTGCACGGGCTGTGGCAGGAGGTCGAGCCCGCCGGCGCACAAATCCTCGCGACCCGCTATCCGACTTACGATTCCACGCGCGATGGCCGCTGCGCCGCCACGTTCGCCACTCTGGGCTCGGGCGCTGCCGTTGGTTTTTACGGCCCCCTGGGGGCGATCTTTGCTCGCACGCACGCCGCCGAGGTCCGCCGACTGGTCGGCCGCCTCGTCTCGCGGCTGTTCACTCCCATGGCGACCCTCGAGGGCCCTCCCACCGTCGAGCTCGTCCTGCGTCGCAAGGCCGGCCGTCTGCTCATCCACCTGCTGAACGCTACCGGGATGCAGGTGGCGGGCGATTACATCGCCGGGGACTTCGTGCCGGCGATCGGCCCGTTGCGTTTGAGCGTCAGGCTGCCCTCGCCGCCCCGACAGGCGCGTTTGGAGCCGGAAGGTCGCCCGCTCACCGGCCGGTGGCAGAAAGGTATCTGGACAACGACAATTCCGCGCCTGGAGTTACACGAGATCGTAACTCTCACGCTCTGAGCAACGGCTATCGGGGCAGCATCCGCTTCATTCGTACCGCAACGCCTCGACCGGGTCCAGGCGCGCCGCCTTAGCCGCCGGCCAGATGCCGAAGAACAAACCCACGCCCACCGAAACGATCACTCCTGCCGCCGCCGCCCACAGCGGCACCGAGGTCGGCAGGTTGGGAAACACCAATCCGGCGGCCTTCGAAATGACCCAACCGGCCGTCATGCCCAGCAGCCCGCCCAGAGCCGTCAGCACCACTGCCTCGGTGAGGAACTGGAGGATGATGTCCGCACGCCGTGCGCCCACCGCTTTGCGCACGCCGATTTCCCGCGTACGCTCGGTCACCGAGACCAACATGATGTTCATTACCCCGATGCCCCCTACCAGCAGCCCGATCGAGCTGAGCACCACCATGACTATGGCCGTCACCGACATGATCCGTCGGAAATCCTCGAGCATCTGCTCGGGCGTGGAGAGCGCAAAGTTGTCCGGGGCGTTGTAAGGCACCCGCCGCTCGATCCTCAGGACATGGCGCACCTCGTCCATGGCCTGCGCCAGGCGGCCTTCCCGCGCGATGACCACCAGCAGGTGCTCTTGCGCGTTGGGGAACATCTTGCGCATCGTGAAGTACGGCAGCAGGATGCGGCGGTCCTCCTCGCCCGGAAACGAAGCGGCCGGACGTTCCATGGCCCCGATGATCTCCAGCGGGCGTCCGTTCACTTCGATCCACTTGCCTACCGGGTCCACGTTGGGAAACCACAACTTCTGGATGTCCTCTCCGATCACGCACACCGGGAGCCGATGCTGGTTGTCGGTCTCGGAAATGAAGCGCCCGTATTTCATGACCGTGCCGCCGAAAGCATAGGCCTCTTCGGTTCCGCCCAGCTCGAAGTTGTAAATGTCGTCGCCCTTGTAGCGGGCCCGGTCCATGCCGAAGCGCGAGAACACGTTGGGACTCAGCAAATACGGGCTGACGTGCTCGACCGAAGGGCACCGCTCCGCGATGGCGCGCGCGTTCTCCAGCGTCAGCGGCTTGCGATTGCGTTCCTCAGCGCTCAGCCGGCCCACCCGCGGTCCAATCCGAAACTTGAACACCAAAATCGTGTTCGGCCCCATGGACCGGAATATGTTACTCACCGCCCCGTCCAGCCCGGTGATGATCGAACCCACGCCGATCACGGTGGCGGTGCCGATGATCACGCCCAGCACCGTCAGGAAGCTGCGCAGTTTGTGCGCCCGGATGGTGCCCAGCGCCATCGAGGCCCCGGATTTCAGCGTCGCCCAGGTCATTTCTCGTACCTCAGGGCGGCGATCGGATCCAGCTTCGCCGCCGTTCGCGCCGGGTACATCCCGAAGAACAGGCCCACGGCGGCCGATAAGCCCACGCCTAAGACGACCGCGTAAGCCGGAATGGCGCTGGGCACCGGCGTCAGATTCCGCACCAGGAGCGACACCACCCAGGCCAGCAGCACGCCGATCAATCCTCCGGCCGCCGCCAGCATCGAGGACTCCACCAAGAACTGGTTCATGATGTCCCGCTGTCGCGCCCCCACGGATTTCCGGATGCCGATCTCGTGCGTGCGCTCGGTGACCACCGCCATCATGATGTTCATGATCACCACCCCGCCCACCACCATGAAGACCGAAACCACCGCCACCGCCGTGGCCGCGATCGCTCCGGTGAGCTGGTTCCAGCGAGCCACCAACGTGTCGGAGCTGAAGATTCCGAAGTTGTCTTCCTGGCCCGGCCGCAAGTGCCGCCAGGCCCGCATCAGCATGCGGATCTCATCCTGCGCCTGATACAGATACTCCGGCGCAATCGCCTTGGCCGCGTAACCGATCCCTTGCCGCGAGCCGTAAATCTTGAAATACGTCTGGATGGGAATCATCAGGAAGGTGTCGCGCGATTGCCCGAAAACGCTGCCCTGCGCCTTGGCCACGCCCACCACCTCGAAGGGACGTCCGTCCACGCGGATGATCTTGCCCAGCGGATCCGTGGAAGGAAAACATTTTTCCTTGATATCGTTTCCGACGAATGCCACCTGGAGCCGACGCCGGTCGTCGTTCTCCACCAGAAATCGGCCCAGGGCCGTGCGCGTGTTGGTGATCTCCCCGATGTTGGCGCTGACGCCCGTCAATTGCGCCTCTTCGATCGCCTCGGCCCCGCAGGCCACGCTCACACGCCGTCCGGCCTGCATCCCGATGGCGCTCACCAGCGTCGCCTTCGAGCGCAAGAACTCGAATTCCTCCGGGCTGAGCTGCGGATTCTTCTTCATCATCTCGACGAACTTCTTGGGATCGAACTGGCCGGTCACCGGGAAGCGTCCCACGCGAAAGCCGTCCACGCCCATGTCGGAGACCGTTTCGGCGATGTAAATGTCCATGCCGTGGATCACCGACATCACGGCGATCAGCGTGGCGGTCGCCAGGATGATCCCCAGCAGGGTCAAAAAGCTGCGCAGCTTGCTGGAATTCAAGGACGCGGCCGCCACCGCGACCGCTTCCGCCAGCGAGGCAGTGGACCTCATCAAGAGGTGAAGACGGAGCCGAGCGCCCCTTTGTTCCCGCCGATCTTTCACCGGCGGCCCCACTGGGCCAGGTACGCCTCCGCAGCCTGGTTCTCGATCTCGCGGTCCACTTCCGCACGCCACTCCTGCAGGCGGCGCTCGCGAAGCTTTTCGATCACTCGCACCCGGCGTTCGGCCTCCAGAACCCGCTCGCGCTGCCGGCCGATGCGCGCCTCGCAGTCCGCTTCCGCTCCGCGCAAGCGCGCGCGCTCGGCCGAAAGCCTGCGTAAGTAGGTCTCCAGCGCCGCCAGCTCCTCCGCGAGGATCCCCTCCGCGCTCAACACATCGCGCGCCGCGGCCTGCGCGTCTTCTTCGGTCTGTCGGATGCGGAGGCGGATCTGCTCGCGTTCGGCCAGCAGCTCCCGCAGCCGCGCCTGTTCGGCCTCCAGGCGGCTCTGCCTCCACCGCAGGACCGTCTCCAATGGGAACTGAAAGCGCTTCATGAGCCTCGCCCGCCGTCTCGCCCCCCGCCCTCGAAACACCACCAGCCGCGCCTTCCCGCCGCCCTCACGCTACGGCTACAGCAGTCGCGCCAGTTCCTCCAATCCGGCACGCGTCTGCTCCAGGGGAGATTTCACCGTCGCCTCCTGCCGCAGAAACTCCAGCAGACGCGGACGCGCGCGCAGCACCGCGTCCAACTTCGGATTGGAGCCGCTGGCGTAGGCCCCCAGGTTGATGAGATCCTCCGCCTGCTGGTAGGTGGCCAGCGCCTCGCGAATTCGCAGCGCGGCCTGCCAGTGCTCCGGCGGCGTGATCTGCGAGCTGAGCCGGCTTACGGAATTCAGAATGTCAATGGCCGGATAGTGCCCCGCCGCAGCCAGCCGGCGCGAGAGCACAATGTGGCCGTCCAGGATGGCGCGCACGGCGTCGGCGATCGGCTCATTCAGATCGTCGCCTTCGACCAACACCGTGAAGAATCCCGTGATCGAGCCACTCCGGAAATTCCCCGCCCGCTCGAAGACCTTCGGCAACAAACTGAAGACTGAAGGCGTATATCCTTTCTGGCTGGGCGGCTCGCCGGCCGCCAGCCCGATCTCCCTCTGCGCCATCGCCAGGCGCGTCACCGAGTCCATCACCAGCAACACATCGGCGCCCTGATCGCGAAAATACTCGGCCACCGCCAGCGCTACGAAGCAAGCCCGAACTCGCAGGGGCGCCGGCCGGTCCGAGGTGGCCACCACCACCACGGCGCGTTTCATCCCCTCCGGGCCCAGCTCCTGCTCGATGAACGCGCGCACCTCGCGGTTGCGTTCACCCACCAGCGCGATCACCGTCACGTCGGCGAAATTGTGACGCGACATCGAACCCAGCAGCACGCTCTTGCCCACTCCGCTGCCGCCGAATATCCCGATGCGCTGTCCCTTGCCGCAGGGCAGCAGACTGTCTATGACGCGGATGCCTGTGACCAGGGGCTCGGTGATGGGCTCGCGTTCCAGCGGCCCGGGCGGAGGGCGGTACAGCTCGTAATACTCCTCCGCTTCGATCGGACCGCCCGCATCCATCGGCCGGCCGAAGCCGTCCAGCACCCGACCCAGCAGCTCGCGGCCCACCGCCACGCGGGCTTCGTGCTTGCGCGCCACGATACGATCGCCCAGTTTCAGCCCCCCGGTCTCTTCCAGCGGCATCGAGAGCACCCGCCCGTTGCGGAACCCAACCACTTGTGCGCGCACGCGCCGCCCGTCCGAGCAGTACACCTCGCAGAAATCCCCGATCGCCGCCGCCGGCCCCTCGGATTCGATCAGCAGGCCTACCAGTTGGGTCACCGTGCCCGTCCAGCGATAGGGCTCGATGCGCGCCACCGCTTCGATGTGAGCACCAAGATCCAGTCGCTCGGTCATGCCTGCCTGCGTAACCGATCCAGCAGCCCGCGTTGGATCTCCTCGAGCTGCGTTTCCAGTGAGGCGTCCAGTTGACCCTGAACCGTCTCCAGCACCGCCCCGCCGCGCCCCAATCGTGCGTCACCCACCAGCTCGATGCGTTCCGCCAGACCCGCCTGTTCCAGGAAACGCCGTACCAGCTCCAGGTCGGCGGGATGCACGCGCAAGCGATCCACCTCCTGGATCTCCAGCCGTTCCAGGGCCGCCTTCACGATCCCCAGTAAGGCCCCCGGGTCTACGGTCAGTTCCCGGTGCAGGATCCGACGCGCGATGGCCACCGACAACTGCACCACATCCCGCTCCGCTTGCCGGCGCATCCGGCCCCGCAACTGCTGCAACTCCCGGATGGTCGCGGCGAACCCCTCCAGCACGGGTTTCAGTTGCGCCGCAGCCTGCTGTTGACCCTCGGCGGCCCCCTTACGATAGCCGGCCTCGAAGGCCTCCTGCTCGCGTCGCTTCGCCTCCTGCTGGAGTTCGGCCACCCGCCGCTCCAGAGCCGCCAGCGCCTCCTGCGAAACCGTCTCCTCCACCCGCGGCTGTCCCGCTTTTAGAGGCCGCCACAAAAAAGGCTGGGCGGCTTCGCTCTCCGCGCCGCGAATCAACTTCGAGGACATGCCCGTCTCCCCCGGTCCGCCGCCCCGCGCCGTCGCCGCTTCACACCACGTACTGCTCGCCCACCGTGCCTTTCAGGCTGATCACTCCCTCGGCCTCCAGTTGCCTCACGATGGCGATGATCTGCTGCTGCGCGGCTTCGACCTCCTTGATCTTCACCGGGCCGAGAGCCTCCATATCCTCCAGCAGCATCTCCGCGCCCCGCTTCGACATTTGATCCATGAAATGTTTTTTCAGTTCCTCGCTGGTCCCCTTCAACGCCAGCGTCAGCAGCTTCCGATCCACTCGCGCCAGCACCTCCTTGATGCCCGCCGGATCAATCAGCAGCATGTCTTCGAACACGAACATCAGGTGCCGGATGGTCTCCGCCAGGTTCGGGTCCTGCTGCTCGATCTTCTCGAGGATCTCCCGGCTGGTGATCGTGTCCAGCCGGTTGAACATCTCGGCCACCGCCCGCACGCCGCCGTAAGATTCGCGACTCATCTCCCCCAGCGCCTTGAGCTTCTGCCCGATGATGCTCGCGATCCTGCCGATGATCTCCGGCGAGATCTGATCCAGGCTCGCCATTCGCAGGGCCACATCCGAGCGCAGCTCCGGCGGCAGCGAGATCAGCAAGGAGGCAGCCTGTGACGGATTCAAGTGCGACAGAATCAGGGCGATCGTCTGCGGGTGCTCGCTGTGGATGAATTTGGCCAGTTGCTGCGGGTCGGCTTTCTGAAGCGCATCGAAGCTGGCCGACTCGCTACCCAGAGCTTTGACCACCCGGTCCAGAATCTTCTTGGCCTGCTCCGGACCGAAGGCGTTGATCAGGAGTTTGCGCGCGTACTCCAGCCCGCCTTTCAGCATGTAATCATGGGCCAGAGTCATCTGGTAGAACTCTTCCAGCACGCTCTCGGCTTGCCCGGCGGGCACCGAACCCATGCGCGCCACCTCCCGCCCGATGGCCTGCACCTCTTCCTCGTCCAGGTGCTTGAGGATCTCGGCGCTGGTCTGTTCGCCCAGGGAGACCACCAGGATGGCGGCCTTCCGAATGCCGGGGACAGGCTCGTTCTGTGCGGCGTTAACGATCATGGCTCATCCCCATGCGCAACCGGCGGCCCCAGCCGCGCCCGCCCTTCACTTCTCGGTTTCATACAACCAGCTCCGCAGGATCTGGGCCGCCGCCGCAGGCTCTTTCTTCACCACCTCCGTCAGGTGCTTGGCCAGCACCTCCGTCTTCTTCGTCGTGACCGGCGACAGCTTCAGCGCGCTGAGCGCTTCGGCTTCCAGTTGCTGCTTACGCGCCGCTTGTTCAGCCAGTATGGCGCCCAGATCTTCGCCGGCCTCCGGCTTCGATGCCGCCTCCAGCGCGGCCTGCGCCTGCCCGGCGGGTAAGGCCTCCTGAATCTCCACCATCTTGCGCCGGCGCCGTTTTCTCCTCCACAACCACAGGACTGCCGCCAGCAGCAACAGCACGCCGCCCGCAGCACCCGCGACAACCATCGGATTCCGCTCCAGCAAGCTCCGGAACCAGGGCGGCACAGGCCCGGCCGAGGACGGCGGGGCAGGAGCCGAAGGCGCCTCCGGAGGCGGGCTCTGTAGCGTCGTCTCGAACGGCAGGCTTTCCAGAATCAACTGATCGCCCCGGTTCGCGTCAAAGCCGGTCGCCGCCGCAATCAGCTCACGGATCACTTTCAGCCGTTCCGGTGAAGGAGGCTCTAAAATTCGACGCGCCTTGGGACCGACACCTTCCCATCTCAGGTCGTGGTCCAGCAGCACCGCGATGGACATCCGCCGGATGGTTCCCTGAGGCAGCCGCGTGCGCCGCACCGTACGGCTGGCTTGATAGGAGATGCTTTCCGTCCGCCGCGTCATGCCCAATCCGCCGCTTCCTGGACGCGATGTGGGCCTCGGCAGGTTGGAGGCCGTTCCCGGAACGCCCGAAGCCAGGTTGGCCCCGCTGATATCCTCGGTCTTCTGAGAAGTGACCATCACCGAGCGGGCCGGATCGAAAATCTCCTCGCTCTGCTCGCCGCTGGTCAGATCGCACTCCACCGACACCCCCGCGCGGAACCTCTCCGGCCCCACCAGCGGCTCCAGTGTGGAGTGAATCTTCGCCAGCAGGTCCTTCTCCAGCCGCTGCCGGAGCTCGAGCGCCGCCTCCGAGTCTTCCTCGGCCTGCGGGCCGCCGAGGCGCCGCGCCACCTTCAGCAGCCGCCCTTCCATGTCCAGCACCGCCACCGCCTCCGGCGTCAGGCCTTCCACCGCGCTGGCCACGAGCTGGGAAATGGCTTGCACGCTGGCCGGCGCCAGCCGGGCGCCGTTCTTCAAGCGCACCATCACACTGGCCTTGGCCGGCTGCCGCGCCTCCACAAAGACCGAATCCTTCGGGAAGGTAATGTGCACCCGCGCCTGTTCGACTTCCCTCAAGGCCATGACGGAGCGCTCCAGCTCGCCCTCTAAGGCGCGCCGGTAGTTGACCTGTTCGCTGAAATCGGTAGCCCCGAAGTTGGTGCGATCGAACAGCTCGAACCCGATGCGCCCGCTCCGCGGCAGACCGGCGGTCGCCATTTGCAGGCGCACTTCCGCCACCTGCGCCGACGGCACGAGCACCGCCGTGCCGTTATCGCCCAGTCGGTACTCGACGCCGCTGGTGCGCAGCTTCTCGACCACCGCACCGGCATCTTCGGGCGAAAGACCGGTGTAGAGAGGCCGGAAATCCCGCTCGTGACGCCATCGGGTGAGTGCGACCAGGGCGCCCGCCACAACGGTGGCCACGACCAGCAAGCTGATCTTCTGGCGCAACGTCAGGCTGGCGAGAAGCTTGCGTATCTGCTCCATGCCCTATTGCCGTCCCCGAGCGCCGGTCCCAACCCGCGTGCGCCGCCCCTGCCGAGTCCTCCGCTCGCAGGCCTTCCACGGCCGGCCTCCACCCACACGGCCCGCGGCTGAGGCCCGCCATCCGCCGTCCGCAGACCCAGCTCAGACCTGCATGCGCATGATTTCCTGATAAGCCTGCACAACCTTGTTCCGCACTTCCAGGAACAGCTCGAAAGCCAGCTCCGCACGCTGGACCGCCAGCACGGCCTGGTGCAGTTCCTCGCTTTCCCCGGTCAGCAGCTTCACAGTGCTTTCATCGGCAGATCGGCGCAATCCCTCCACGCGGTCCAGCGCTTCGCGGAACACCGACGCGAAACCCGCCGGCCCTTTCCCTGATCGCGGCTCCAGCGCCGGCGGCTGAATCGGGGCGCCGATCTCACGAATGGGCTCCGGCATCGCTTCACCGCAACAGCTCGATCGAGCGGTGGATCATGTCCTTAATGGCCGACAGGGCCGCCACATTGGCGTGGTAGCCTCGCACCGCCCCCATCAGATCCACCATGTCCTCGGCAGGGTTGATGCGTGGAAAGGCCACATAGCCCTCCGCGTCGGCGTCCGGATGGCCGGGCAGGTACCGTTTCTCCGGCTCGCGCTGGTCCTCGATGATTTCGGCCACCCGCACCCCGGTCAGCGAACCATCCAGCTCCGCGGCGAAGACACCCGCGAAGGCCGAGGACACTGGCTCACTGGAGAAGACCGCGTCCTTGCGCCGGTACGGACCCCCTTGCGGCGTGCGCGTCGTCTCGGCATTGGCCAGGTTTTCCGCCAGCAACTCGGCCCGCCTGCGCTGCGCCGCTAATCCCGAAGCGCTCACCGACAAAGCCGCAAAAAGACTCATGTCTGTCTGCCTCCCTGAATCGCGGACCGCACCATGCGGATCTCGGCCCGCAAAAGGTTGGACGCCAAATTGAAGCGCAGCGCGTTCTCGGCAAGCAACCGCGCTTCCCGATCCACGCTCACGTCGTTGCCGTCGTTTTTGACCGGCAGGCCCCCCACCTCGATCACCTGGGGGCTGCCGCCCGCGATCAGGCTGCGGAACTCGCGCTGGAAGTCAATGTCGCGGGTGCGATAACCCGGCGTGTCCGCGTTGGCCAGGTTAGATGCCGCCAGCTTCTGGCGCACTGCCAGCAGATCCAGGTATCGCTCCAGCGCCCGGGCGATTCCATCCAGCATGCCGCCATGGCTCGCTGCACGCCTGTAGCCAACTCACCCGGTTTGTTTTCAACAGATTCCGGGAACCGGCGCGCCAGCAATCTGGCGGGAGACAGATTCCTGTCAGGCCCTGAGCCCCTCTTGCAGGCGAAACCCCAACCGCGCCAGTTCCTGGCTGATCTCCGCCGTGGCCCGCTTCACAGCCGCAATCATCGCCTCCCTTTTGGCGGGCGCGCACCGCGCCGTGGGAGCGCTCACGCTAACCGCGCCGCAAACATGTCCCCGGGCGTCAAAAATGGGCGCGCCCGCAAGGAAGGCGCCCTCGATGGTTTCCTCGTCGTTCACTGCATAGCCCTGGCGGCGCACCATGGCCAGCTCGTCCTCCAGTCGCGCCCGGCTCGTGATCGTGCGCGCCGTGTACCGCTCCAGACGCCCTCCGCCCAACGCGCGCTTCAACTCCGTGCGCGTCAGGTGAGCCGCCACCGCCTTACCCAACGCGCTGGCGTGCAGCGGACAGACGTCGCCCAGATCCAAAGAAAGCCGCAGCCTATGTCGGGCCTGCGCCGCATCGGTCAACACCACTTGCCCCCCACGCCATTCCGCCAGCCAGGCCGCTTCGCCCAGTTCATCGCGCAAGCGAACCAGGTACGGATGCGCCACCTGCGCCAGCGTCAGATCCCGAGCCGGCTGGCGGGTGAGCGCCAGCATCTTCAGCGTAAGCTGATAGGGACCGGTGGGTGCAGGTTGCTCCACGTAACCCAGTTCCTTCAACGTGTACAGCAGGCGGAACGCGGAGCTTTTTCCCAAACCGCTGCGCTCCGCGATTTCGCGCAACTCCGCAGGCCCGTCAGCGAGCGCCTCCAGAACCCGGAACGTCCGAGCGACGACTTCCACATGATTCCGCGCGGCCATAGATCCACCCGCCGTTCTACCCTGCGGAACTGCTCTCTGTCAAGCGCCATCCACCTCGAGGCCGCCGCACCGGCCGCCGGGCGGCAACTGAACTATAATACGGGCTGGTTCCCGGCCTGGCGTCTGCGACGAGCACAGAGCCCGCCCCGCGCCAGAAACGTGAACAAAGGCCATCGTCATCACTAAGGAGGTCGTTGTGGGGCTGTTCGGTTCGAAACCATCGCCCGGCGCCGTGCTCAGCAGCGTCAGCGGCGAGGAGATGGCGCAAATCGTTCGCGAAGAGGGTTACACCCCGGAACTGGACGAGGACTCGCGCGGCGATCCCATGATCCGCTTCCGCGTCGAGGGCTACAATTGCCTGATTTTCTTCTACGGTCTGAGGGACGGCCGAGCCATGAGTCTCCAGTTCCGCGCCGCCTTCCGCGAAAAGATTCCCATCGAGAAAGTCAACGAGTGGAACCGGCGGAAGCGGTTCCTCAAAGTCTACCTGGACGAAGACCTGGACATTAACATGGATATGGACGTGGATCTGGAGGGAGGCGTCACGCGCGAGTATCTGGCGGAGCGCCTTCGTACCTGGCGGGCAGCCTTCCTGACCTGCGTCCGTTTCCTCGCCGATTGAATCCCGCGCCGGTCCCGTTGAACGGAAATCCTCCGCGCGCAAGCTGATCAGTCACGCGCTGGAGGCCGCGGCCCACAGGGGCGCCGCATGCAGGCGGCGGAATCGCGCCGGCCGATGTGTCGGGGCGAAACTACGCCGCAGCACAAGGCGCGCCAAAGACTCAGCGCTGCATGTGAATCTTCTGCCGCTCGGTCCACACCCGCTGTAGCCCGTACGGTAAAGGAATGGGCTTCGAGGTGTCGTAGCGCTCGGGTTGCCGGGCCGCGCCGATCTGGATCAACTTCTCGACCAGGAGAGCGGGCAGACGGATCTTCTGGTAATAAGCCTTCTCCACCGAGAACGTCAGAGCCCGCTGCTCGGCGCGAAAGCGAAAGTCGGTCCACACCGACCGACGCCCGTTCAGCACCGGTTTGAGCAGCGCAGGGATGGCGCCCGGCTTCCATCTCTCCAGCGCGTCGAAGTCCACCACCGCGAAAACCGAGATATAGTTATGCGGAAAAATCTTGACGTGCGCCGAATCCAGACCCGGCCGCGGCGTATGTTTCAGAGACCACTCCAGGTACTGGTTGATCTCCCCCTCGGTCAGCGCGACCGAGATCGGGGCGCCCCGGCGTTCGGTCTCTTGTAGGGTCTGGAAAAGAGCGAGCATCTTGCGAGCCACGGGCGGCGCTTCCGGCTGCGCCCTGACCGCCGGCGTCAAGCTCACCAGTATCACAAGGCCTGAGATCCGCAACACTGCCTTACCATTCTAAGTCTCCGATCCCATCGGCGATGCGTCCCCCAGATTTACCCGTCACACCGCGGCTGTTGAACCGGAAAGTGCGCTTCCCCGGTCCTGCCGCTGCCAGGGGCACGCCCGGCGGGCGGCAGCTACGGCAACCAACGGGCCGGGCGCCCCGTGGAGGATAGCCGGTCCCCCGGAGCGTCTGTCCTTCCGCTCGCGGCAGATTAAGGACTTTACCGAAGCCATAGGCGATGGTATGCTAAACCTCTTAAGGGAATTCTAGGAGTTCCAGTACAGCCAGGCCGCACAGGTCCCCGCAAATGTGGGCGCAAATCGTTATCGTCCTCGTCGCTCTGCTCCTGTTGTTCTACTGGTTTCGACGGAATACCCTCGCCGTCCTGAAATCGCAGCCCATCCACGAGCCCGCGCAAAGGATCGCGCAGGCCAACAGGTTGAGGTTCCTCGAGATCCGTCAGCGCTTGCAGACCGGCGCCGCGCTGGAGAGCTTCGAGAATGTGGGGCGCGCCCTGAGTGAGGATTATCAGGTGCTCACCTTCTTGCTCCGGCATGCCGGGGGGCATGAGCGGGTCTCAGGCAAACTCATGGACTGCATGTTGATGCTGGATTTTCGCCTGATGCAGGCCTGGTTCCACCTTGTCCGACAACTCTCCCACCGCCAGGCGCTGCGCGCGCTGGAGGAAATGTCCGCCATTCTGGGCCAGCTTGCGGAATCCATGGGCCGCCGCGTGGCATGGCGCCCGGGCGCCTCGCTGAAAGCTTGAAGGCGTCGTTCCTCTCTCCGGATCCGCGCTCCTAAGGGCCTGCCGGTCGGGCTGCGCGCACGCGTCGCGGACACGTTCTGACGGCGGCCTCCGCGGGACATCGGAACCCACGCGTACAATAGGAGTGTGGTGCGCGCGGAAGCGACTCTTCAGGAAGCCGTCGCCAGGTTGAACCGGGTCCGGCAGGAGATCGCCAAGGTCATCGTCGGGCAGGAGGACGTCGTCGAGGGCGTGCTCATCTGCCTGCTGGCCGGGGGACATGTGCTGTTAGAAGGAGTCCCCGGACTGGGCAAGACCACCCTGCTGCGGACACTGGCCAAGGCGCTCAACCTGAAGTACTCCCGCATCCAGTTCACGCCCGACCTCATGCCGGCCGACATCGTGGGCAGCATGATCCTGGAGACCGGCGATCACGGTCATAAGGCGCTGCGCTTCCAGCCCGGCCCCATCTTCGCCCACCTGGTCCTGGCCGATGAGATCAACCGCGCCACGCCCAAGACGCAATCGGCGCTGCTGGAAGCCATGCAAGAGCGCACGGTGACCAGCGGCACCACCACGCACCAGTTGGAATCGCCCTTCCTGGTGATGGCCACTCAGAACCCCATCGAGATGGAAGGCACCTACCCGTTGCCGGAAGCGCAGCTCGACCGCTTCCTGATGAAGATTCTCGTCAAGTATCCCTCCCGCGAAGAGCTCGCCGCGATCGTCGAGCGCACCATTCAGACTGAAGAACCGGTGGTCGAGCAGGTGATGGACCGTGAGTCCATCCTGGAGCTACGCTCGATTTGTCGCGAGCTGCTGGCGGCGCCGCACGTGCAACAATTCGCCGTGGACCTGGTCCTGAGCACGCAACCCTCCCACCCCCAGGCGCACGAGCTGGCGCGGCGCTACATTCGCTATGGGAGTTCGCCGCGCGGCGCGCAAGGCTTGGTCGAGTGCGGGCGCGTTCGCGCCTTGATGCGCGGCCGCTTTCATCTCAGTGTGGACGACGTATTGGCGGTGGCGCCTTCGGTCCTGCGCCATCGCATCATCCTGAACTTCGACGCCCATGCCGACGGGCAGACGGCGGAAAGCATCCTCGAGGGGATTATCCGCAGCATGGCCGCGCGTGCGCCGGCGGCCTGAGCGGCCCCGAGGTCGGAGATGCCCGAGCAGCCGCTAGTTGATCAGAAGTTTCTTGAACGCCTGGAGCGCCTGGCGATCCACTGGCAGAAATCCTTCCCGGGGTTGGTGGGCGGGCACAATCCTTCCCGTTTTTCCGGGCCCGGCCAGGAGTTTCTCGATCACCGGCATTTCCATTACGGCGACGACCTGCGGGCCGTCAACTGGCGCGCGTACTTGCGCTTCGAGAAGCTCTTCCTGAAAATCTTCCGCATTGAGCCGCACACGCCCGTGCGCTTGCTGCTGGACGCCAGCGGCTCCATGACCGCCGGAGAGCGCCCCAAGTTCGACTTCGCCCGCAAACTGGCGGCCGCCCTCTGCTACATCGGACTGGTGCGACTGGACACCATCCTGCTGTTGCCCTTCCGCGATGGCCTCGAAGAGGGCCTCCGCTGCGCCGGAGGGCGTCACCGCTTCGCGCCGGTCGTGGAGTTCCTCACGCGACTCAAGGCCGCAGGCCGCACCGACTACCTCCAGGTCGTGCGCCAGTTCCTTTCTCGCTGCGTGGACCGCGGACTGCTGATCATCCTCTCGGACTTCCTCACCGACGAGGACTGCCGCAAGCCCCTCCAGTATCTGGCCGATTTCGGCCACGAACTGATGCTGGTTCAAGTCTGGGCCGAAGAGGACCGCCGCCCGCCATGGGAGGGCAGGCTCCAGTTGATTGATGCGGAGACCGGCGACCGCCTGGATCTGGATTTTGACGCGCAAGCTCGCATGCTTTACACCCGGGCCTTCGACGCCCACTCGGAATCCTTGCGACGCCTGGCGCTGGGCAACGGCGGGCGCTATGTCGGCCTTTCTACTTCTTTGGAAATCGAGGACGCCATCTTCGGGCCGCTCGCACAGGCCGGGGGACTGGAGTAATGTTCTTCGCAGGCCTCACGCTCGGGCAATTCCTGGCGCTGTTCTCGGCAGCCGCAGCCGCGGTGGTGGCGCTTTATCTGCTCGATCAGTCCCGACGGCGTCAGGTGGTCTCCACTCTGCGATTCTGGGTGGCGGCGCAGTACCCGCCCGAGAAGCGCCGCCGGCGGCGCATCCGCCAGTGGCCCTCCCTGTTGCTGCAAATCTTGAGCCTCGGTTTGTTACTGGCCGCTCTGGGGCAGCTCAGTTGCGGGCCCCGCGGCGCCGCGGCGCGCCATCACGTCCTGATCCTGGAAACCAGCGCCTGGATGGCGGCCCGCTCGGCGAACGGATCGTTGATGGACCGAGCTCGCGAGCTGGCGCGTGCTTGCCTGCGTGCACTGCCGGCACGCGATCGAATCATGCTGGTGCGCGCCGACGCCCTGGCCACGCCCGCCACCGGCTTCGAGTCCGACCGCCGGACGCTCGAGCGCGCCATCGCCGAATCCCAACCGGGCGCCACAGCGCTGCGCCTGGATCAGGCCCTGGCGCTGGCCGCTCGCGCGCAGAGCTTGCGGGGCGACGCCGGCGAGATTATCTTCATCGGCTCGGGGCGCCTCCTGGAGGACGAAAGCGGCGCCGCGCCCGCACCCGCAAACCTCCGTGTGTTGACCGTGGGCACAGCGCTGGCCAACTGCGGGCTCCGGCGAATCGGTCTCCAGCGCTCCGCCGAAGATCCCTCCGTGTGGAACGTTTTCGTCTCCGTGCGCAACTACGGCAGCGTCTCCCAGCGCCGGCGTCTGGTCCTCCGCTTCGGAGGCTCTCCGGCCGGCTCGGAGGATCTCGTCTTGCCGCCCGCCGCCGAGCAGCACGCCGCCTTCCGACTGCGCACGCGGGCCGCCGGCTGGCTCGAGGTTCGCCTCCTGGGGGCCGATGCGCTGGAGTCCGACGATCGCGCGTGGTTGGAATTGCCGCCCCTGCGATTCGTCCGCGTCCTCACCTACACTACGCAGCCTCGGTTGCTGCGCCCGTTACTCGATCCAAACCCCTGGGTCCGGAGTGAGTACCGCACTCCCGCGCAATATGACCCGCAGCAGGCTGCCGACATCGTGATCCTGGATCGCTTCCGCCCGTCTGCGCCACCCCGCGCTCACACCATCTGGATCGAGCCGCCGCTGGAGGGAGGCCCCACCGCCGTCCGGCAAATTCTCGAGCAGCACGCGCCCATCCGCTGGCGCACCGATCATCCTGTGGCCGCGGGCATCCGCACGCGCGACCTGAGATTGGAGCGAGCCACCGTCCTGGCTGCCGGCCAGGGCGATACGCCGGTGGCGGAAGTGGAGGCCGGGCCCGTAGCCCTGGCGCGCGCCGGGCAATGGAAAACCGTCGTACTGGGATTTCACCCGGCAGCCTCGGCCATGCGCTACGAACTGGCGGCCCCTTTGCTATTTGCCAACATCCTGCGCTGGATGACGCCGGACGCCTTCCTTCGCTGGGAGGCTCACGGGCTCAGTGCGGGGAGCGTCACCATCGAGCTGCCGGAAGAAAGCCTCGCCGACGTGCGCGTGCTCAGCGCCGACGGTCGCTCGGTGCCCTTCACGCGCGAACAACGTCGCTTGCGAGTGTTCTCACCCGAGCCGGAGCTGGTTCGCGTCCTCACCGCGACGGGCGAGCAGGTGTATTCCATGACGCTGCCCCAGGTGGGCGAACGTGAATGGCAGCCGCCGGCAGGGACTCGGCGCGGCCTGCCGAGCGCCGCGGCCCCACAGCCGGGCCCCCTGGCCCTGTGGCCCTGGCTGGCGGTTGCCGGTGGAATCGGCCTGCTCGCCGAGTGGCTGCTCTACGGAGGCGGTCGGCTCTCGGTCACCAGGCCCAGCCGGCTACAGCGCCGCCTTGACGTCTGGCGCCGCTTGGCGCGCTCTCACTCCCCCGGAGGGGCGCGATGACCTTCGAGCGCGCCTGGGTATTGCTGGTCGCCTGGATTCCCCTGGCTTGGGCCCTCTGGTCGCGGCGCGGGGCGCTGCGGCGCGGAGCGTTGCTTTTGAAGGCCGGTGCGCTGACCGCCATCCTGCTGGCGCTCTCCGAGCCGCGACTGACCATGTTCTCTTCCAGGATGGCGGTGGTCGTGCTGGCCGATGCCTCCCAGAGCGTCTCCCCCGAGGACCTCGAAAAAGCCTCCTCTTTGATTCGGCGCATCCACGCCGCCCGCGGACGACATTGGGTGCAGGTGATCCCCTTCGCACGCGACCCCCTCGGGGTCCTGCCCGCCCGCGGACAACCAACTGACGGGCTCCGGAATGCGGACGGCGAACAGGGACGCGCCACCAATCTGGAAGCCGCCATTCGCGAGGGTCTGGCGCAGTTGCCCCCGAACAGGGTTCCCCGCCTGGTCTTGATCTCCGACGGCCGCGAGAACCTGGGCAGCGCCGCACGGGCGGCCTGGCAGGCGCGCGAACTCGGCGTGCCGGTGGACACTTTCGCGCTCGCCGGGCGACCTCGACCCGATTTGCGCCTGGAATCCGTCAGCCTGCCTGCGCACGCCTTCTCCGGCGAGCAGTTTCCGCTTGACGTCACCATCACCGCACCCCGGCCTTCGCCGGCCGAAGTGGAGATTCGCGCTGCCGGTCGAACCCTGGGCCGGAGTCGCGTGACGTTGAACCCGGGAACCAATCTGCTGCGGATCCACGCCCGCCTGACCACCGCGGGCGCTGTGGATCTCACGGGCGTCGTTCGCACCCCGGAGCTGGGCGAAGCGCGCTTCGCCCAGGCCATCACCATTCGCCGACCGAAAGTGCTGCTGATCTCCAAGGACCCGCCCGGCACGGAGTCGCACTTAGTCCAGGCGCTCGAGGCGGCACAGTTTCAAGTAGAGCGTTTGGCCGACCACCCGCCCCAGAATCTCACCGGTTATCAAATCGTGGTGCTCAACAACTGGGATCTGGAAATGCTGCCCCTGGCCCGCAAGCAAGCCCTGGAAGATTTCGTCAAGAAGGGCGGCGGCTTGTTGGTCATCGGCGGCGAGAATAACGTCTACGTGGACAAGAAAGGCGTCCAGGATCCGCTGGAGCGCGCTCTGCCCGCCACACTGGCCCCGCCGCGCACGCCCGAAGGCGCCGCGGTGGTTCTGGTCCTCGACAAATCTTCTTCCATGGAGGGCAAGAAAATCGAGTTGGCCCGCCTGGCGGCGATCGGCGTGGTCGAGCACCTGCGGCCCATTGATCAGATCGGCATCCTGATTTTCGATAACTCCTTTCACTGGGTGGTGCCCGTCCGCAAAGCCGACGATCGAGCCCTGCTCAAGCGGCTGATCGCCGGCATCATGGCCGACGGCGGCACCCAGATCGCGCCTGCGCTTCAGGAAGCCTACCGCCGCATTCTCCCCGTGCGCGCGATTTACAAACATATCCTGCTGCTGACCGACGGCATTTCCGAAGAAGGCGACAGCCTGGCGCTGGCGCGCGAAGCGGCCGTCAACCGGGTGACCATTTCTACCGTCGGCCTGGGCCAGGACGTCAATCGCGCCTATTTGGAGAAGCTCGCCCTGCTGGCCCGCGGCAAGGCCTATCTGGTGCCCGACCCATCGCACTTGGAACAGATCCTGGTGCGCGACGTGATGGAGCACACCGGGACCACAGCGGTCGAGAAGCCGGTTCGCGCACAAGTGGTGAAACCGGCCGAGGTGCTGGAGGGCATTGCCTGGGAAAGCGCCCCGCCGCTGGCCGGATATGTCAGGTTCATCGCCCGGCCCACAGCCGACTTGTTGCTGAGGGCCGACGAACGCGATCCCCTGTTGGTCCGATGGCGATACGGCCTGGGCCGCGCAGCCGTGTTTACCTCGGACGCGAAGAGCCGTTGGGCCGCCTCCTGGGTCGGCTGGCCGGGATTCGACAAATTCTGGGCTAACTTATTCCGGGACTTACTTCCGCAAGCTCAGGGAGGCGAAGTTACTCTAACTTACAACAGCGCCAACGACGAGTTAGTCGCCGATTATAAGTTGGGACCCGACCTGGAGGAGCCGCGCACGCCGCCGGATATCTTCGTCTTCGGAGGAGACGGCTTCCAACGCGCCGTCAGGCTGGAGAAAATCGCGGCCCGCGCCTATCGCGGTCGGCTGCGGCTGGAGCATCGCCGCGGACTCTTTCGGGTGCGGCCCCTCGAAGAGTCGCGCGCCTTTCCGGAGGCCGGACTCTATCTGGACGAGCCCGAGTTATCCGAATACGGCAGCAACGCGGATCTCTTGCGCCGGATTTCTGAGTTTACCGGCGGCCGGTTCGAGCCTCCCGTCAACCGCCTCTTCGAGAGCGGCGGCCGCTCGGTTCCCTCCGTCTGGCGTTTGTGGCCGCTGCTGCTGGCCCTGGCCATCGTGCTGAATCTGGTCGAATTGATCCTGCGCAAATGGCCGGGCATCGCCGAGACGCTCGGCCTGCGCCGTCCCGCGCCGGTGGCCGCGCCCTCCTCCTGAGGGCGCCACTCCCCGCTCCCTCCGGCCCGCCTTCCCGAGGCCCACTCGCGCGCTAGCCCTGAAGCAGCCCGAACTCGCGCATCTTGTCGTAGAGCAGGCGGCGGTTGATCTTCAGCAGTTCCGCGGCCCGGCTGCGATTGCCCCCCGCTCTGGCCAGGGCGCGTTCGATCATGCTTCGCTCCAGCCTGGCTACGGCGGCGTGCAGTCCCTCCTCCAGGGGCACGGCCTCGAAGGGATCGGCCACCGAAGTCTCGACGTCGGCGCGCAGATGTTCCGGCGTAATCGGACGGCCGCGGCTGAGCACCAGCGCGCGTTCCAGGCAGTGCTCGAGCTCACGCACATTGCCGGGCCACGGCTGCGCGGCCAGCCAGCGCAGAGCCTCCGGCGAAATGGGCGGCGGCGCAATCTTCAAGCGCCCGGCGCAGCGCCGCAACAGATGATGCGCCAGCGCGGGTATATCCTCCCGTCGCTCGCGCAGCGGCGGCGCCGTCAGCGTGACCACGTTCAAGCGGTAGTAAAGGTCCTCCCGGAAACGGCCTTCCCGCACCGCCTGCGCCAGATCGCGATTCGTGGCCGCCAGCACCCGCACATCCAGCGGAATGGTGACGTTGGAACCCAATCGCTCGATGGCGCGATCCTGAAGCACGCGCAGCAGCTTGGCCTGCGTGGAAGCCGCCAGTTCGCCGATTTCGTCCAGAAAAATGGTGCCGCCGTCGGCGAACTCAAACTTGCCGATGCGTCGCTGACTGGCTCCCGTGAAAGCGCCCCGTTCGTGTCCGAACAGCTCGGCTTCCAACAGCGTCTCGGGAATGGCCGCGCAGTTGACCTTCACCAGGCGCCGGCCTGCACGCAGGCTGTGGCGGTGGATGGCCGCCGCGATCAATTCCTTCCCGGTGCCGGATTCTCCGGTGATCAACACCGTGGAGTCGGTGGGCGCCACCTGCCCGATGAGCTTGTAGAGCCGCTGCATGGCCGGGCTGTCGCCGATCATCTCCAGATCCAGGGCTGCGCTTTCTTCAGCCCGGTACGCCTCCAGCTCCGCGGCGCGCCGCCGGCTCTCGATGGCGCGCTCCAGTTGGATGCGCAGCTCCTCGAAGCGAATGGGCTTGGTCAGGTAATCGAAGGCGCCTAAAGCCATCGCCTGGATCGCCACGTCGCTGGATCCGAAGGCCGTCATGATGAGCACCGCCGGCGGCGCCGCTTGCTCGCGCAACTCGGCCAGCAACGCCAGCCCGTCCTTACCCGGCATGCGAATGTCAATCAGCGCGGCGTCTCCAGGCTGCTGACGCAAAAGCTCGGAGGCCTGGTTGCCGTCCGCGGCGCACCAAACGCGGTAGCCTTCTTCCTCCAGCAGCGCGCGCAGCGACTCGCGCGCCTGCGGTTCGTCCTCCGCGATCAGCACCAAGCCCCTAGCTCTCATCTCGCCTCCCTCGACCCGGGCAGCCACACGCGAAACGTCGTACGCGGAGCCGCCGGATCCAATTCCAGCGTCCCGCCGTGCGCCGCAATGATGTCCCGCGAGATCGAAAGCCCAAGTCCTGTTCCTTCCGGCCGCGTCGTGAAAAAGTCCTCGAAGATGTGCGGACGTGCCGACTCGGGAATACCCGGACCCTCATCCGTCACGCTGACGATCACGCCCGAATCGGCCCGCAGGGCCTTCACCTCTACAGTCCCCTCCCGCGGAGAGGCCTCGATCGCATTCAGCAACAGATTGATGAAAACCTGCACCACCTGCGGGCCGTCAACATCAGCCCGCAGCTCGCCGGCATCCTTCTCCACCACAAGGCGCACGCCCTTTTGTCGCGCCGGTTCCCGCACCATTTCGACCGCTTGCCCGAGCAACGGGCCCAGCTCCTGGGGATGGCGGTCCACAGGCATTGAACGGCCGAAGGCCAGCAAGCGCGCCAGAATGCCGTCCAGACGGTCTATTTCACGCATGGCGGCCTGCACTTCGTCACCGGCCGCAACGCCCTTGCTGAGCCGACGCTCCAGCATTTCCAGAGTCAGTCGCACCGAGTTCAACGGATTACGGATCTCGTGCGCCACTCCGGCGACCACTTTGCCGAGGGCCGCCAGCCGATCCTGGCGACGCAGTTCCGCCTCCAAGACCATGCGGCGTTCTGCCATCCGATTGACGGCCTGCGCGATCTGCCCGAACTCCCCGCGGATGGCCGGAAGGCGGTACGCGATATCGCGCTCCAAACGGGCCAGGCCCGCATTGATGCGCGCCACGCCGCTGCGCAGCGCCAGCCACAGCCAGACCAGCATCGCCATCCCGAGCGTGGCCGAGAGCGCCAGGGCCCCATACCATCCCTGCCGCCCGAGCGCCACCGGGTCACCGGCGCCTCCGAGGCGCTTCAACACCCAGGCGACTCCCTCACCTCGCTCCAGACGCGCCGCCACCACCACAATCAGATCACGACCCCACGCGCCGATGCTGGCCGCCGGCGCCGCCCCTGCCTGAGCCGCCGCGGAGGCCAACAGTTCCAGCTCGCGCGGCGCCAGAGCAGACACCGGGCCGGAGGCCGCAGCGTGCCCCAGGAGCCTGCGCGGCCCTGGTGCGTAGAAGCCACCCTCCAGATCTTCGTAGGAACGCAGCACGGTGTAGGTCAAGCCCCGCAACGAAAGGTCCTGAGCCTCCACCGGCAAACTCTCCAGGGCATCCCCGCCCCAGGCGGTTCGTTCCTCATGCTGCCGCACCAGTTCCCGACACGCGGTCTCGGCCTGGCGCCGCGCCTCCGCCAGCAACCGCGATTCGGCCTGGCTGATGGCGTCGCGAATCAAGAGGCCTGCCAGAGCGATCACCGCCAGCGAGGCCAGCAACACCATCGCGATCTGCACCCGGAAACTTTGCGGGACAGCCCAGTGAGGCATCCTTCCTTCGTTTCCAACTCTACTTCAAGGGCGGAGGCTCCAGACCGCTCAACCTCGCCTGCGCCAACCGTTCCAACGCACTCACCACCAAAGCAGCAGCCTCACCCAGCTTGCGCGCGCGGCGATACTGCTTGCCGTCGTAAGCGCTGCGGCCCTGCTGGTACAGAGCGCGGCTGTGTTTGACGTACGCCGCAGCGTCGCTCGGGCCGCAGACGGCGGCGAAGAACTCGGCCTGCTCAAAGCGGTACGAGTACCGATACTCCCGCACATCATCAGCGCTGCGTCTTTGCTCCGACACGGTGCGGCTCTGTCTGCTGTACGTTGTGGTCTCGCTCTCGGCGCAGACCGTGGCGAAAAACTCAGCTTGCTGCACGCGGAAGTAATACCGCTGCAAAGCGCGCCCGGCCTCTTCACGGTCTTCCGGCGCCTGGCGTCGTTCCGCTTCGCGCGCCTCGGAAATCTCCTCGCTGGCTTCCAACAGGTCGTCCGCTGCACGGCTGAGACGATCGAAGACGTACCGGTCCCCGGCCGAAGGCTTCAGTCGGTCCAATAGAGCGGCGGCTTTGGCGTGGAGGAACTTCTGCTCTTCCGTGAGTGAAGGCGACGCCATCTGGCGCGCCAGCTTCTTGCGCAGCGATTGAATCCTTTCCTGCTGCTTCTCGAGTTCCGAGCGGCGATCCTTGCCGGTGGAAACCCATGTCGCCAGGCTCAACATCGCAACCGCCGCCAGCAGCTTCCGCATCACCGATCCTCCTTTATTGAAGCATGAGGCGCAAAACTCAAAACTGAAAGCGCAGCCCGAGCTGGAGCCGCCGGGCCGGATGCGCCGCCACGGCCCGTCCGAAGAACGGCGAACTCAGGTTGCCCACGTAACCGGCGTAGTTGACGCGGTTGAGCGCATTGAAGGCGTCCAGCCCCAGCGCCAGCTCCCGCTTCTCCCGCAGCTTGAACTCCCGCTGCCAGCGCAGATCCAGCACCGCCAGCCCGGGACCCTGGAGTGAGTGACGGGGCACGCCGGGCGGCCGGTCACGGGCGCTGCCATCGCGGTTCTCGTCGCGCCCGGTCGTCAGGTTGTACGGCGCGCCGGACTCCAGTCTCAACACGACGCCCACAGCGAACCATTCCGCGGCGCTGATCTTGCCAACCACATGAAACCGATGCCGGCGGTCGAAACCGGCGCGCGCCCACTCTCGCGAGAGGTCGCGGCTGTCGGCCGGCAGTTGATCCGCGCCGTCGGTGTCATTGAACGCGCGGCCCAGGGTATACAGCACCGCGCCGCTGAACCAGCGACTCAGATTGCCCCGCAGCCCGGCCTCCAAACTGTGTTGGGTCATTCGCGCCGACGATTCGATGCCGCGCACCGTCGCCAGGGTCGGATCGGGACGCACATAATCCGGCGGCGCGGGCGCGTTCCAATCCCGCGAGCGGAGTTGTTTGATGCCGCGCAGCTCGGTGTAGGTCAGCGACAACGTGGTCTTGCCCGTCAACTGGCGGCTCACCCCGAAGCTGGCGTGAACCAGATAGGGCGAGCGCAAATCCGCCGCCAGGCGCACCATTCCGGAAGGCTCCACCGTGGGCGCGCCGCCGCCGGAGGCAGGGTCGGGAAATCCCGGATTGATCAGCAAAATGCGCCGCAGCTTGACGCCGTCCAGCAGCAAAGCCTGGCGCACCGAACCGCCCCCCAAACGGTCATAGAAAAAGCCTGCCCCGCCGCGCAGCACGGTCTTCGGTTTGCGCCCGGGCGCCCACGCCCACGAGAAGCGCGGCGCAAAGTTGTTGGCGTCGTCCGGGTACGCGAATCGCTCCCAGCGCAGCCCGATGCCGAAGGACACATTCTCCCGCCACCGGAAATCCTCCTGAACGAACCCGGCCACCGCGTGCGTCCAGTAGCGAACGCGCCCTTCGCCGATGTGCCGCGTATAGGCGAAGGGACGCCCGGCCGCGTAATCCTCCAGCGAGGAAAAATAAAACGTGCCCTCCCGATTGCTCAGGTCGCGGAAATCCACTCGGTCCAGCTCGCGGATGATGCCGCCGAGCTTCAGCCAGTGGCGCGAAGAGGACCACGTCCACAGCTCGGCCGCTTCGGGGCGCATGCGGCGCAAGCGTTGCTCGCTCTGCGCCCCTCCCCCTGTGAAGGCCCCTTCCACCACGATCTTGGGCGTCGCAGGCGTGCGGCTGGTTAGCGTCTCCCGCTCGAACCGCAGCCGCGCCTGAAGTTGGTGGAGCCAGCGCGGCGAATGCACAGCCTGATAGCTGAAGTACAGTGCCCGCTCGCGATCCCGGCTGTCGGTTCCGACCTCGGGCAAATCGAAGCCGCCCACATCGTCGCCGCGCGTCGAGCCGGACTCCGTCTCATAACGCCAGCCCAAAGACCGCTTGACGTCCGGCTGGTAATTCAAGCGGAAGTTGAACTCCGTGTCCCGCTCCGGACGCGGCACGGCCTGGCGGATGAGGCCCGCCGGAGTCTGGGCGTAAACCAGCGACTCCTGGTCGTCTGCTTCACGCGATCCGCTCAGCAAGAAGGTGAACTTTCGGCTCCGGCCCAGGGGGCCTGTGAGATGCCCTTCCAGAGTGCGACGCTGCTGGCGCGGGCGCGCGGCGGCGAAGGCATTCCGAGCATCCAGACGGTGATCGCGCAGCAGCAGGTTCAGCTCGCCGTGATAGGCCGTCTCGCCCCTGGCGGTCGTCACTTCCAGCCGCCCGCTTCCCGGGCTGGAGAACTCCGCCGAATAGGGATTCTGGTTAATGCGCACCTCGCGTACGGCGGAGGTGGTCACGCCGAGCCGGTCGGTTTCCATGCCATCCACCACCAGCGAGTAGCCTCCCGCCCCGAGCTGGCCGGGGTCGAGAAACAGCGCGGCCGCGGCCAGCAGGTCTCGGTCCAACACGGGCAGACCCGTGAGCAGATTGCGATCCAATCGGAGGACGTCGGGGTTCTCGGCCGGGTTGACGCTCAACGCTGAGGCCTCGCTCACCGTCACCTTCTGCTTCAACTCGGCCAGTTCCAGCACGATCCGCAGCGGCCTCGGAGCGCGGGCCCCCACAGTCAGCGTCCGCCGCACGGGCTTGAAGAAGTCCCTCCGCACCTCCAGCTCATAGCGGCCCGGAGAGACATCCTCGAAGCGGAACCAGCCCTGGTAGTCGGTGACCGTGCTGCCGCCCGTCGGATGCAGCAGCACCGTAGCCCCGGGAGCGGGCGCGCCGCTGGGGTCAACGACCACGCCGCTCACCGTGACGCCCGCGGAAAACAGCATCAGCAAAGTCGCTAGCACGCCACAAACAGCAGCACGGCAAGCGCCATTTCGACGGCCCTGCGCCTCAAGCAGTTAGCTCATCACGCGACTCTCCGCCGTTCGCTTTCCGCACGCCGGCGGTGTCCGTACCGAACAGGCGACGGATGCGGCCGGGGTCCGCCGCACAAGCGGCACACCGGGCCGCCTGCTAGAATCGGTTTACCATGACTCGCCGCGAATTCACTCTGACCGCCGCACTTCCCCTGAGCGCCGCCCCGAAGGCCGGGTTCCGAAAAGGGATCTGCTCGATCATCTTCCCGAAAGGCATGGCGCTCGAAGAACAATTCCGGCGCACCCGCGACGCAGGATTCGAAGGCATCGAGATTCCCCTCGGAGAAGCGATCCCGCTGGAGACCGACCGCGACCAAGCGCGGCGCATTGCGGACGCCGCCCGCAAAGCCGGCGTCGAGATCGTCAGTCTCTGGGTCTCGCAGCCGCTCAGCCCCAACCCTTTGAACAGCCCGGATCCCGCCGTCCGCGCCCGCGGCGTGGAGGTCCTGCGCAGAGCCGTCACCCTGGCCTCCTGGTTGGAGTGCGGCGTGCTGCTGATCGTCCCGGGACGACTGGGCACGGGACCCAAATTCCAAATCGGCTATCAGGACACCTGGGATCGCGTGAGCGCCGAAATGAAGAAAGTCGTACCCGACGCCGAAAAGGCGCGCGTCGTGCTGGCGCCGGAGAATGTCTGGAACAAGTTCCTGGTCAGCCCGCTCGAAATGCGCGCCTTCGTGGACCAGTTCCGCAGCCCGTGGGTGGGAGCCTACTTCGACATCGGCAACATCATGCAGTACGGCTATCCCCAGGACTGGATTCTCACCCTCGGCTCGCGCATCAAGAGGGTGCACGCCAAGGATTACAAACTTTCCACACGCGCCGAACAGGGCCGTTTCGTGGATTTACTCGAGGGAGACGTGGACTGGAAAGATGTCATGGCGGCCCTGGTCAAAGTGGGCTATCGCGGCTTCATTTCGCCGGAATACGGCCACCGCCCCGACGACCCCGACCAACCGCGCAGGATCTCCGCGGCTCTGGATAAGATCCTCGCCATGGCCTGAGCCTTCAGCCCGAAGCGCACACGGCGTCGGCGCCGATGAGCTCCGCCACGCGATCGCGCAACAGCGCCGTGAGCTGTTTGTGATCCCGCGCTGCGAGCCCCTCAGTCGAAATCGGGCGTCCGATGCGGAGCGTGGCCCGCCCGCTGCGCACGGTCAGCGAACCGGTCGGCAGGATCTCCCGCGTCCCCGCTATGCCCACCGGCACCGCAGGCACCCCCGCTTTGATGGCGATGTAGGCAGCGCCCTCCTTGAATTCGCCGAGCGTCCCACGCGAACGGCTGCCTTCGGGAAAAACCAGCACCGAGACGCCCCGCTCGCGCACCACGCGCGCTGCCTCCGCCAGCGTGCGCAGCGACGACCGTGGATTCTCCCGTTCCACCGGAATGTGACCCGCGCGATGTAAGTGATAGCCGATGAACGGCACCTTGTACAGACTCCGCTTGGCCAGGAAACGGAACTGCACCGGAATGTGCGCCAGCACCAGAGGCGTATCCATCAAACTCAGGTGATTCGACACGAAAACATAGGACCCATCGCCAGCGATGTTCTCCAAACCCTCAACCGTCGCTCTGACCCCGCTGATGGCGAGCAGGACTCTGGCCCAAAATCGCGCCACCCGATGCGCGGCGCGCCCGCTGGAGTCAACCAGCGACACCAGCAGGGACGCCGTACCGCACAGCACCGTCGCCAGGATGATGCCCGGCGCTGTGATCAACCAGGCCCTCAGCTTCGCCGCCACGATCTAATTATTATTCAGCGGGATCGAACGGTGCGCCGACCAGCAAGGCGCGCGCCTCCCCCACCAGGAACAGCGATCCGGCAATGAAAATCACGTCCTCCGCAGCGGCCTCGGCCGCCAGGGCCAGCGCCTCGCGCACCGTGGCGGCGACTCGCAATCGCGGATGGTCCGCCAGCTCGCGAATCAACTCCGGACGCACGGCGCGCGGGTGGGCGGGCGCCGTGGCGATCACTTCCGCCGCCAGGGGAAAAAGAATGGCCGCCATTTCCGCCACCGCTTTGTCGCGCATGGCGCCGTAAATCAGCCACACTCGACGCCCGGCGTGAAACCGCTCGATGTAGGCCGCCAGTGCGCGCGCGCCTGCGGGATTGTGCGCGCCGTCCAGGTAGATGTCCGGCGCGCGGCGAACGCGTTCCAGACGTCCCGGCCAGCGCGCCCGCCGGATCCCTTCGCAGATCGCAGCTTCGGGAATGCCCAACCGCTCCAGCGCCGCGATGGCCGTCAACGCGTTGACCACTTGATGCTCGCCGGGCAGCGAGCACTCGATCCGCAGACGGGCCGGCCCCACTGCCACGAACGAGCTGCCGGCGGCGTGCAGCTCGACTTGCTCCGCACGCCAGCGCTGCTGCGCCCAGACCGGTTCGATCCCCAGTTGAGAGGCGCGAGCTTCCAGCACCGGCGCAACCTCGGCACGTTGAACCGCAAAGACTGCCTGTGCGCCCGCCTTCAAGATGCCCGCCTTCTCCGCGGCGATGGATTCCAGGCTCTTGCCCAGATACTTCTCGTGATCGAAATCCACCGGTGTGATGACCGCCACCCGGGGCTGAACGATGTTCGTGGCGTCCAGACGGCCGCCCAGGCCCACCTCCAGAACCGCCAGCTCCACCTGCATCTGTTGGAAAATCACGAAGGCCATCGCCGTGACGGTTTCAAAATAGGTGGGGTGGAGCTCGAAAACCCCTTCGCGGATGAGCTGCTCAGCCGCTTCATGCACCCGAACGAACGCCTGCGCAAACAGCTCCTCGGATACCGGACGGCCGTCTATTCGAATGCGCTCGGTCGGCTCGATCAGGTGCGGCGAGGTGAACAGGCCGGTGCGCCGCCCGGCCGCACGCGCCCCGGATTCAATCATCGCGCAGGTCGAGCCCTTCCCGTTCGTGCCCGCCACATGAACGAAGGCTGTCGCGCTATCGGGTCGGCCAAGCGCCTCCACCAACGCCGTCATCCGACCCAACCCCAGATCCGCCGTGCGAGATTCGTTCGACAGCGAGTAAAGGAAACGAACCGAATCCGGATAGTTCACGGGCGACGGGCTCTCCGAAACACCATCCTACCCGTCCCTATCAGCAGAGCGCAGCCCCCGAGAATTTTGGCCTCGAACAGCCAGGCCGATCGAGCCTCCGCTGGAGGAACCAGGGAAACCGCGATGGCCAGCAGCGTCACCGCCAGCCCGCACCAAGGACTCCAGCGCAGTCCGGCGCGCCGCGCCGCCAAAAACAGATACACAAATGGAATGAAGTAGCTGATCACCGTCAAGTCCACCAGCAACTGGTAGCCGACCCGCAAGCTGTCGCCCGCCTGCATCAGCACCAGGAACGCCGAGCAAGCGGCCGCCTGCACCAGGATGGCGACGTGCGGCGTCCCCCAACGCGGATGCAAACGCGCGAACGCCGGCGGCAGGTATCGGTCCAGCCCGATCGCAAACGGCACGCGCGCTCCTCCCGCCATCCAGGCTCCGAATTGGCCCGCCACCCCCACCGTGATCAGGCCCGCCATCAACGGCCCGATCCACGCCGCGCCCAGCATACGCGAGGCCGCCGCCCCCGCCTGCGCCAAGCCTGTCAGGATGCTGATGCCTCCCGGCTCCAGTAAGGCCAGCATCGCGAGCGTCCCCAACAGATAAAAGCCCGCGATGGCGCAGCCGCTGATCCAGGCCGCACGCGGAACCGTACGTGTGGGATCGCGGATTTCTCCGCCCATCACCGCGCCCAGTTCCAGCCCGCCGAAGGCGAAGGCGATCTGCGACCAGAAGTTCACCGTCGCCCAATCCCAGCGCGGCCACACCGATTCGATGCGCGTCGCCGGACCGTGATGCGCCCAGGCCAGTGCCCCGACCGCGATCAGCAGCAGGCCTGCGGCATAGGTTCCCAGAGCGCCCAGATTCTCGGTCCACTTCCCCACGCGCACCCCGATCAGGTTGGTCAGCGCGCCGATCCATAGCACGAGCAAAGCGCCGCTGACCAGGAACACGCGGTTCTCCGATAGAGCCTCGCCGCTCGGCCCCACCGTGTAGACCGCCATGCCCAAGCCGGCCAACAGCAGATTCGGGAAGTAAAACAGGTTGCTCAGCCAGTAACACCAGCCGCACAGGAAACCATGCCAATCGCCGAACGCGCGTCGCGCCCACACATACAGGCCGCCCTGCTCCGGGAAACGTGCGCCCAAACGCGAGACCGCCAGGGCCGACGGCACGAAGAAGAACACCGCCGCCAGCGCCCATAGACTGAGCGATCCGGGCCCCGTGTGGGCGGCCGCCGCCAGCCAGCGGATGCCCACCACCGCCGCGATGTTGAACAGCACCAGATCGCGCAAGCCCAGCTCGCGCTTCAGTGCAGCTCCGGCTGTGTCTTCGCTCCCCATAGCCGCGCGACCCACCAGTCTGACACACCCTTCCCGGGCGGCCCATGTTTGGCGCCCAACCGCCCTCAATCCTCTGCGATCACCGCGTCGGCTTCGATCTCCACCAGCCACTCCGCATCCACGAAGCCGCTCACCTGAACGATCGTGCTCGCCGGACGGATATCGCGGAAATACTCGGCGTGCACGCGCGAGACGGCCTCCCAGTCCTCGATCCGCCGCAGCATGGTCCGCGTGCGAATCACATCTTGTAAGCGAGCGCCCGCCCTTTCGAGCGCCTCGCGAACGATTTCCAAACACCGGCGCGCCTGCGCCCCGGCATCGCCGGGCGCGACCGTGCGCCCGTCGCTCCCGATCGGGGCCGTGCCCGCCACCGCCACGAAACGCCCCACCCGCACCGCGCGCGAGAATCCGGTCAGCGGCTCGTACGGCGAGCCCGAACTAACCAACTTGCGTGACTGCATACCTCTCAGTGTGACGCGCATCGGCTTGCCACGCACGAGCAATGCTCAGGACCGAAGCCCGACGCGCACACCGGAACCCGTGGCTCCATCATGGGGAAAGACTGGCGTTGTGCCTCTATGATAATGTCCCCTTGTGACCTCGATAGAAATGTCCCCTAATCGAGGATCTCCCGGGAGGGGAGGTCAGATTGGCAAGGACAGCATTGAACCAAGAGGAGCTGAAGCGGGCAGTGGTGATGGGCCGGGTGGAGAGCGGGGAGTTGACGCTAAAGCAGGCCAGCGAGCTGATCGGTCGGAGCTACCGGCAGGCGAAGCGGATTTGGGCGCGAGCCGGTCACGTGGATGGCCGCCAGCAGGCGGTAGAGATGATGGACGGGGGAAAACCGCCGAGCGGTTTGCCGCCGTCCTTGGAAAACGCTGCGCGTTTCCCCCGTTTCCACCGCACGACGACAGTGGTGGCTGAGGGGACATTTCTAAAGAGCTAAGCATGGGGACATTTCTAGTGAGGCTTGACAGAAGCTTCCGGAATGGTTGACAGGGTTTGAAACTCCTGCTAAGCTTAGCCTGGACGCCACTCGCCGTGAGGTCCTGCTCCTCCATGCTTAGCGCCTCAGGCGGGCTAGTGCAACAACAGTAGCTTATAACCCAGCAGGAGGGTTGAAGGTTATGCCGGCTCAAATCACACGACGCAACCTATTGAGCGCAGCGGCCCTGGGGCCGTTCTTGCGCACCTCGCGTGCTGCCACCAAGCAACCCAACTTCCTTTTCCTCCTCACCGATGATCAAAGCTACGCCACCCTCAGTTTGACGGGTAGCTCCTTTATGAAAACGCCCAGCATAGACCGCATAGGCCGTGAGGGCGTGCTGTTCACTAACGCCTTTGTCGCCATGTCCTTATGCGCTCCCAGCCGCGCGTGCTTCCTCTCTGGCCTTTACCCGCACCGCAATGGGATTATCTCGAACGGGATTCGCTGGAATCAGGACATCCCGACCTTGCCCATGTTGCTTCATCAGGCAGGCTATCGCACGGCCCACATTGGAAAGTGGCACATGGACAATGACGATCGCGTGCAGCCGGGTTATGATTACTGGGCGGCACAAATTAACCAGGGCAGCTATGTCAACCCCCGAAAGAACATTAACGGCGTCTGGACTGACCTCCAGGGTTACGACACCACGATTGTCACCGATCAGGCAATCCAGTTCATCCGCGAGAGTGTGCGCAGCAGCAAGCCCTTCTGCACGTGGATTGGCTACAAGGCCTGCCACGCACCCTTTACGCCTGCACCGGGTCACGAAAACGATTTTGCGGACGTGACGTTTCGTCCGCCGGAGTCGTTCTTCCTGGACGACACGGGCAAGCCGCTGCGTGTCCGCAGGAAGAGCCAATACCGAGCCATGAAAGAGGGGCCTGGAGCTGCGCCGGGCAAGAAGAAGAAGAAGTCGGTCGCACCCTGGGATCCCGTGACAAGTCTGGAGCGCTGGGCTGCGCGGGAACGTGACCAGTACCGTTGCCTGATGGGCGTGGAGGACAGCGTAGCTCGGTTATTTGCCGTGCTGGAAGAGGCCAAGGTCCTCGACCACACGATCATCGTCTACGCGGCGGACAACGGCTTTTTCCATGGGGAGCATGGCTTACACGGCAAGCTGGAGGCCTATGAAGAATCGCTGCGCGTGCCCATGATGGTGCGCTACCCGCCCGCGATTCGCCCCGGTCAACGCGTGGACGCTTTCGTGGCCAATGTGGATTTGGCGCCCACCATTTTGGAGTTCTGCGGCTTGCGCCCCCTGCCGTCCATGCAGGGGCGCTCCTGGCGAGGCCTGGTTACCGGCAAGGCTGCCCCCGAAAAATGGCGCGACAGCTTTGTCTACACCATCCACGGGAGCCACGCTGCTCATCCGGTGGCCAAGGCGATCCGCACCGAGCGTTACAAACTCATCCTCAATCTGAACCCCAGAGACAAGGATGAGCTCTACGACTTAAAATCCGACCCGCAGGAGTTGAAGAACCTTGCCGAGGAAAAAGGCAGTCGCGAGCTGATCGCCCAGCTCAAACGCCAAATGCTCGCCATCATGAAAGAGCTGGAGGATCCTGCTGTGCCGGCGGTGGAAGCCACGCTATAAGCCTGGGTGGTCGTTTCAATTCAGCCACCGGCAGCCGGCGGGCTTCCCTTTCTGCCTGCGAGAATCCGAGCTCCGGGTTGGCGCCTGCCGTCTGCGGAGGCCAAAACAGCTTTTCCGCGGTTGCCGCGCCGGGGATGGCGACTCGAACTTCCGCCGGCTTCTTACGCAGGACCTGGCGGCGCGGAAGCATGAAGCGCCACGCTACGAGGGGCGTTGCGGGGGCAGACAGCGCCTCGACGCCTTCGCCGCACGCTGCCAAAAGACGGCACAGGCCTGCCACTAGCCCGAGGCGCCCTCAGACGTGCCGAAAGCCTTGGCGTAGCTGTCTTGCATCTTGACGCGAGCTCAGGCTCGGGATATGATTGAGCCCGGAGCGCAAGAGAGGCGCCGGGGGGGGTGGTATGTGGTATCCGTCTTTAGTCTTGCTGACGGCTATCTCTGCCTTCATCGCTTGGGCTCAGGAGTCGCGAGGCACGATTCACGGGATCGTGTCCGACCCGGCGGGAGCGGCGGTTCCCGCAGCTCAGGTGACGGTCAAGAACATCCACATGGGCACGGTTGTGCGTGCGGCCACCAACGAGGCCGGCCATTACGAGGTGCCCTACTTATTGCCCGGGGATTATGAAATCACAGTAGAAGCACAAGGCTTTAAGGCGGCCGTTAGGCGCGGCATACAGCTCCGGGTCGCTGACCGGCTGCAGCTCGACTTCACCCTGCAGCTCGGGGAAGTCAAGGAGTCGGTGGTGGTGACTGCCGAAACGCCGGTGTTGGAGTCTTCAACCGCCAACCTGGGCATGGTCTTGTATACCCAGCAAGTTCAAGATCTGCCGGTCGTCGGCGGCAATCCCTTTTATTTGGCCCGGTTGACGCCGGGTGTCTGGACCACCGGAGGCAGGTCCGCGGGTAACCCCATGGACCAGGGTGCGGGCACCCAGTTGGTAGTTCATGGGACGTACAACACCAGCGAACCGGTTGTGGACGGGCTGCCCAACGCGGTGGAGCGCAACACGCAGTTGTCCCCACCCCAGGATCTGGTGCAGGAATTCAGGATCCAGACGCTGGCTTATGATGCGAGTGTAGGACACACGGCGGGAGCGCTCACTAGTGTCAGCATCAAGGCCGGAACTAACGAGTTCCACGGAACAGGCTACTTCAACGAGTCCCGCTGGCGCGCTGTCCCCTGGTTCACCAATCGCTGGATTTATGATCCCACAACCGGCCCGATTACGGAGGAAAAGAAGAACAGCGCGCTCGAAGGCTGGCGACACAGGCGCGGGGGGTTCACCATCACCGGCCCTGTCTACCTGCCGCGCATTTACGGTGGACGCAACCGCACATTCTTCAGCCTTGGTCTCGAAAAACTCTACATCATGCGTAACCTTCATGGTATCTATACAGTGCCGACGACGGCGCAGCGTCGAGGAGACTTTTCGGGTTTGCTGGCCGCAGGCTCGGTCTACCAGCTCTACGATCCTTTCACTACAGTTCCATCCCGCACCAGGCCAGGTCGCCTCGAACGCCAGCCCATCCCGGGCAACATCATCCCGAGGAGTCGGCTCGATCCGATTGCCCTAAAGATTCTCGAATATTACCCGGAACCTAACCAAGCCGGGACCGTGGACGGGCGCAACAACTTCTTCCGAACCCGGGACATCAAGCGCTGGAATCGGACGCTTGTTCATCGCCTGGACCACAACATCAGCGAGCGGCAGCGTATCTTCGTGCGGTGGAATAACTCGCAACATGACAACATCCAGGACACGCTGCCCACCAGGGCCACCCAAACCATCTTGGACCGCACCGGCTGGGGACTGGCCCTGGACGATGTCTACACGTTCTCACCGGGGACGATCTTGAATTTCCGTTACGGATTGACATATCAGAATCCGTGGACGCGTCGCGGCACTCAGGGCTTCGATCTAACGACGCTGGGCTTTCCCGCAAGTTTGAAGCAGATGATTGCCGCCAAGACGGACCCTGCGGGTTTGGCGTTCCCCATGATCTACATAGACGGTGGCGCCTACACGCAGTTGAGCGACACCGGCGGCAACAACTACAAGGTTTACTACCAGACATTCGGTGCCGCGCTCACCAAGGTGGTCAGCGCCCATAGCTTCAAGGCCGGCGGCGAGTTTCGCCTGATGCGCGAGAACGGTTACAACTATGGCAACGTGGCGCCGCGGTTTAACTTCACCTCTACTTACACGCGTGGCCCCCTGGACAACTCTCCGGCCGCCCCTATCGGGCAAGGACTGGCATCTATGCTTCTCGGGATTCCGACCGGCGGGCAGGTCAACGTGAACGCCTCGCGGGCGGAGCAGTCCAGCCTCTGGGGCCTGTTTATCCAAGATGACTGGCGGGTGACGCGTAAGCTCAGCCTGAACCTGGGACTCCGTTGGGAGTACGAGGGTCCGACAACGGAGCGCTTCAACCGCTCGATCCGCATGTTCGACTTCGGAGCTGAAAGTCCCATCGCCGCGCTGGCTCGCGCCAACTACGCCCGAAATCCGTTGCCCGAGTTGCCAGTTGGCCAGTTTCGACTGATGGGCGGGCTCCGGTTTGCGGGCGTCGAGGGGCAACCGCGGACACTGTGGAACGGCGATAAGAACAACCTGGCGCCCCGCTTTGGCCTGGCTTACAAATTAACGGAGAGGACCGTCTTGCGCGGCGGCTACGGCATCTTTTTCGACGGGATTGGTATCGACCGGCAGGACGTCAATCAAGGGGGATTCAGCCAGAGCACAAATATCATCCCCTCGCTGGATAATGGCCAGACCTACCGGGCTACGCTGGCAAATCCCTTCCCGGATGGAATCGAGAGGCCCCCGAGAGCCGGCCAGGGCCTGGCCACATTCTTGGGCCGTAGCGTGAGTTTCTTCAATCCCGGAATGTTGAATCCTTACATGCAGCGATGGTCGCTGACAATTCAACGGGAGCTGCCCAGCCAAATCTTGTTCGAGGTCTCTTACGTGGGCAACCGCGGCACTAAACTCAACGTTTCGCGGGAGTTTGATCCTGTTCCCGGCGAGTACTTATCCCGGCTTCCGGAGCGGGACCAAGCCACGATTGATTACCTGACCCAGTTATGGCCCAATCCTTTTTACAGAATCCCCGAGTTCGCCGGGACAGGGCTATCCGGCGCCACGGTGAGCCGCTCCCAGCTCCTTAAACCTTACCCGCATTTCAGTAGCATCAACGCCGGCATGCCCTTTGGGTACTCCTGGTATCACTCCATGCAAACGCTGGTGGAGCGCCGGATGCGTGGCGGACTGATGTTCCAGTTGAGCTGGACGTACTCCAAGTTTATAAACGCCGTCTCCTATTTGAACGACTCCGATCTAAGGCCCGAAGAGGTTATCTCGCAATATGACCGTACGCATCGGTTCGTGTTCAACGGCATTTACCAGCTTCCTTTCGGGCGGGGACGGCGCGTTTTTTCTCACTGGCCCACCTGGCTGGAAGCCTTCCTCGGTGGCTGGCAATTTCAGGGCTGGTTCGAAGGTCAAACAGGCGATCCGCTCGGGTTCGGGAACGCCATCTTCAGGGGCAACCTGCGTGATGTCCCCATTCACCCGGTCAGTGCCCGGAAGGCCGAGCGATGGTTCAACATTGACGCAGGCTTCGAGCGCGACCCTGCGAAACAGCTAAGTTGGAACCTACGCCGGTTTAGCTCGCGATTCAGCGGAGTGCGCGGCGATGGGATCAACAACTTCGACTTGTCCGTGTTCAAGGTCTTTCGGGTCAAGGAGCGAGCTCGGATCGAGTATCGTTTGGAGGCCTTTAACGCGCTCAACCATGTGCAGTTCGCCAACCCGAACACATCACCCACCAGCTCGACGTTCGGCCAGATCACAGGGGAGAAAGGCCACGGCCAGCGTCAATGGACCATGGGACTCAAGGTGCTATTCTAACTGGCGGCTTTTAGCGCGGCGCGCCGGGGTCAAAGCAACCGCCACACCTCGGAGATGGCCAAATCTTATTGCTTTGAAAGCGCCACGCCTGAGATGAACGAGTATGGGTCCGGACGCCCTCGCTCGACTGCGGCGCGAACAATGAAACGCAGCCATTAGCTGCATGAAACCGCAGGAGGACTCTGTTTGCGGTGGCCGGGTTAAGACCTTCCCGGGCTGAACCCTCAAAGGTCGCATCCGCTGCCTTCCAACAGGCCGGATGGCGGGGACCCGACACGCCATCTGGCTCACGCATCCACGTATCTCGTAACCCAGCCAGCGTGCTCCCGGCAGCGGATTCTTTTCGCACTGAGCACCAATATGCCGCCAGCACGAGAGCAGGCGACCTGTCGCGCGCCCTTGCCTTGCAACGTTGGTCCGGCCTCAGACCCCCGCGGTCCAGTAATGCCGCGCCGCAGTGAGATCAAGCGGATAAGCGCACCCTCCTCGCAAACGCCCGAAGTGTCCTCGAAAATCGCCCGGGCTCGTACACCCTGCTCATGATCCCGCTCACCCCTCTGTCCATCTCCGAGTTCGTCGAGCGCTGCGACGAACTGCTCCTGTGGGTCCGACAGCCATAGTGCTGCTCCAGCAGCTTGGTCGAGAGTGGCAACCCGCGCCCACTGTTCCGGTAGCCGCCGTACTCGCTGCCCTCCTCGGTTGACCAAAGTGAGTTGGACCGGGTTGACGCCATAGCGGCGCCGGTGGGCTGGCAGCCTGGCGGCAAGCAGCCGGGCGTGGGTGCAATCGTTCACGGCGTCGGAGGCCGGCCACAGGGAGCCCTTCCGCACAACGCGGGCGGTGTCCTGATACCGCGGCAGACCGCAGGGGTCAGTTCTCCATAGATCGGTAGATAGCCGAGCTGTTTGACGTAGCCTTAACGCAGCCTGAAGCGCGGCCACTGGGTTTTGTGAACCGCCGGGCTGGGCGCGGCCGGAGCGGCTTCTTGTGGCGGCTCGTGCGCCTCCCGGCGGGGGATGCGAGCGAGGGTCCCCTCCCGCAGGACAAGCCGAACTCTTCCTCCAGGTGCGGCGCCCGGGCAACGGGTCTCATCGCACCTCCACACCTGCTGCTCCGGCTGCGGCGGTTTGGGGGAAGGGGGGTGGGGCGCCCGAGAGCGCGCTTCGACGCCCGGTTCCCTTTCCTCCCTGGATCGCCGCAGCCACTTGCGCATGCGGTTGCACGTCGAGCGAAACTGGCGCAGCGCCTCCTGGATCTACCCCTGATGGGCCGTCACCACGATGCGATAGCGCAGACCGAAGTCCGGATAGTGGGAGCGAATCGCGTCGTAGGTAGGGCCCGAGGGTCACTTCCGGTTGCGAGAGTCTGTCTCCGAACGAGTATCACGGAAGCATCTTTGTTTCCCGCTGCTTCCACTGCGCGGGCCTCCCGCGCCGGCTCCCGGGTGACGGAGGGTGGCGCCCCGGTCCCGGGGTTGAATCCCTCCTCGGGACTGTTTCCAACTCCTCGAGCCGAACACCCTCAGCTGGGGCGAGTCGCCATGTGCCTGCACCGCGAACCAACCCACCCGCGGCGCCTTGACATTGCCGGAGCCGATCCAGTACCCTATCGGTTCGACCAGAGCAGGCTGCGGCCGCCAGGGAGCGGTTCGACCAGCGGAAAGCGCTCGACCGGCCCGCGCTGCGCTCGGACCGCCGGGAAGCGATGGCTGAGGAACTCAGCGGAAAGACCAAGCTGGTTGACCGTTACCTGGATTCGCGCCTGCCCAGCGCCGATGACGCCGAGAGCCTTGCCATCGCCGCCGCACGTCAGGTCGGCTTCAGCGAAGAGGACCAGCATCGCATCGGCATGGCCGTCCGCGAGTCGGTGGTCAACGCAGTGGTGCACGGAAATCGCTATAATGCCCGCAAGAAGGTTCATCTGGAAATCTTCAGCGAGCCCGATCGCTTGACCGTGACCGTCAGCGACGAGGGCGAGGGTTTTGATCCCGCGTCCTTGCCCGATCCGCTTTCCGCGGAGAATCTGCTTCACCAATCCGGACGCGGGCTCTTGCTGATTCGCTCCTTCGTGGATGAGTTTCAGGTGCGCCGTCTGGAGCCCAAAGGCGCCCAGGTAAGGCTGATCAAGTACGCCGCCCGGCGATGACCGGCGGCAGGACAGTTTTCGACAAGGAGGTATTACGGTGAGTGCGAAATTGAACATCCGCCAGGTGGGCGATGTGGCGGTCATTGACGTATCCGGAAGAATCACGCTGGGCGAAGGTTCCAGCAGCCTGCGGGAAGGCATCCGGGAACTGTTGAATAAAGGGCAGCGCAAGATCTTATTGAACCTAGGCGATGTTTCCTACATTGACAGCTCCGGCATCGGCGAGCTGGTCTGGGGTTACACTTCGGTGGCCAATCAGGGCGGTACGCTCAAGCTGCTGAACCTCACCAAGCGAGTCCGCGACCTGCTGCAAATCACCAGGTTGTACACGGTCTTCGAGGTCTTTGACGACGAGGCCGAGGCGGTTCGCAGCTTCAGCTCCTGAGCTGCCGCCGTACGCTGCCCCAAGGCAGCCCGTGATAAAATCGAAAGTCGTAGTTCCCGCTCCGGACCGAGGTTTCGGTGGACCGAATCACACGCAAGGAACTCAAAACCGATAAGTTTGCCCTGGAAGTCGAGCAAGCGGTTGGTTTTCTCACCGCTCACCGCCGCCAGGTGACTCGCTATGGCGCGGCGGCGCTCATCCTCATCCTTGCTCTGACGGCCTTCGGCTGGTACCGCCGTCACCAACGCAACGTGCGGCAGCAGCAGCTCACGGCTGCGCTCCAGATCTATAACGCCCCTGTGGGGCAGACCGGCAACCCCTTCCTGCCGGGTTACCCGAGCGAGGAGGAAAAGAACAAGCAAGCACTCAAGGCCTTCACCGAGTTGGCTAACCGCCACTCGGGCTCCGACGAAGGCCTCATTGCCCGATACTACCTGGGCGCCATGGCCGCCGACCGCGGCGACCTGGCGGAAGCCGAAAAGCACTTCCGCGCGGTCGCCGAATCCCGCCACGCCGACTACGCTGCCCTGGCTAAGTTGGCCCTGGCGGACATCTGCCGCGCACTGGGCCGCCTGGAGGAGGGAGAGAAGCTGCTCCGTTCGCTCATCGAGAAGCCTACGGATTTCGTCTCCAGGGAGCACGCCACCCTGCTGCTCGCCGAGCTGATCAAGGACCGCCGCCCGGAGGAGGCCCGCAAATTGCTCGAACCGCTGCGCACCGCGCGCAGCGTGATCAGCCGCCATTCCCTCACCGCCCTGGCGGATATGGCGCCTAAGTAAGCCTCCGCGATGGGACCCCGGCTCGGCGGCCTCCGTTTCCCGGTCTGCCGCAGCCGCGGGCGCCGATATCCCGAGCCGGAACATCCCTACCGTAATTTGTTTCAGCGGGACCGCGACCGCATTGTCCACTCCCGGGCCTTCCGCCGCCTGGAGGATAAAACCCAGGTCTTCCCTCCCGATCTCTCCGATCACTTCCGCAACCGTCTGACCCACACCATCGAGGTGGCGCAAATCGCCCGCACCGTGGCCTCGGTCCTGGGCCTGGATGAGGACCTCACCGAAGCTCTCGCTCTGGCTCACGACATCGGCCATCCCCCCTTCGCCCACGCCGGCGAACAAGAGCTCGACCGTCAGATGCGACGTTTTGGCGAGCGCTTCGACCACAACCTGCACGCCTTGCGCATCGTCGAAAGCTTCGAGCAACGTTACGAAGACTTCCCCGGGCTGAACCTCACCTTCGAAGTCCGCGAAGGGATCATCAAGCACTCGCGCGATTATCAACCGGGCGATCTGCCCGAAGCCGAAGAGTACTTGCCGGGCCTCCGCCCGCCTCTGGAAGCTCAATTGATTGATCTGGCCGACGAGATCGCCTACAACACCGCGGACCTCGACGACGCCTTCAGCGCCGGTTTATTCCAACTGGAGGAGATCAAAGCCGCAGTGCCGGGCTACGCTGCGCTGGCCGATTCCCTCCAGGCGCAGCGCCCGGCGTCCGAACCCAGGCTGCGCTTTCACGAAACGCTGCGCCGCCTGATTGACACGCTGGTTTCCGGGCTCATCGAAGGCACGACCGAGGCCGCCGTGCAAGCCGGCGTCGGCAACGTCGAGGACGTGCGCTGCCACCCGCAGCGTCTGGCGCGCTTCACCCCGCAGGCCGCTTGCCTCAGCGCAGACCTCAAGCGTTTCCTGGAAAGCAGGGTCTACTCCTGTGAGGCCATCGAACAGGAGCGCCGGCGTTCCATCGCCTTGATCGCCGCTCTCTTTAACTACTATCTGGAGGATCCGGCACGACTGCCCGAGCCCTACCGCCGCCTGGCCGAGAAGCAACCGCCCCACCGCATCATCTGCGACTATATCGCCGGCATGACCGACCGATTTCTGCGCCGCACCTGCGAGCGCCTTGGCTTATGAGGACGCCGGCTCCTGCCCATCCGGATGCGTGAAGAAGCTGGAAAGCTCCGCCGACCGCACGCCGTGAAATTTCAACAACCGGCGGCAGATCTCCTCGGCCAGCTCCTCGGGCCTCTCCTGCGCCTCGTGGATGATCTGAATCTTCAGGAACAGATCGGTGCGGGGCATACCCGGAATGATACGATAGAAACGCTGGGCCCGCGGAGCTCCCGCGCCCGTTTCCTGCTACCGCCATGTCATCTTGCGAATTGTGCGAAACCCGGCGAGCCCGTCGCATTTGCCCGGGCATTCGCGGCCAGATCTGTTCGATGTGTTGCGGCGCCGAACGGGAGGTCTCCATCGCCTGCCCGCTCGACTGCGAATACCTCCAGGAGGCGCGCCGTCACGAACGGCTGCCCAAAGTCTCACCCGAAGATCTGCCTTCGGCCGACATCCCGGTCAGCGGAGAATTCTTGGAGCGAAACGAGCAACTGCTCGCCCTAACCGCCGATGCGCTGCTCCGCTCTGCGCTCGAAATCCCGGGCGTCGTGGATTCCGACCTGCGAGAAGCTCTGGCCTCCCTGGTGCGCACCTACCGCACCCTGGAATCGGGCCTCTACTACGAAACCCTGCCTACCAATCCCCTGGCCGCCGCCATCCATAGCAACGTACGCCGGACCCTGGATGATGTCCGCCGCCAGGTGCGCGAGCGCCATGGGGTGACTCCCTACCGCGACGCCGACATCCTGGGCTCGCTGGTCTATTTCCAGCAGCTTGAATTCGTCTCCAACAATGGCCGGCGGCGCGGCCGCGCCTTCATTGACCTCTTGCGCACTCACCGCCGGGATCGCGATGAGCCTTCAGCCGGGCAATCGTCTCTCATCATCCGCTGAATCGCATGGCCGGACCGCGGCCAGGAACAGCCGATGCACCCGCCGGTCCGCGCTCAACTCGGGATGAAAGGTGGCCGCCAGATACCGCCCTTGCCGCACCAGCACCGGATCGCCCTGATAGCGCGCCAGCACTTGCACGCCCACGCCCACGCGCCGGATGATCGGCGCGCGAATAAAAACCGCCTCCAGCTCGCCCGGGCCCGCCAAACGCAGGAATTCCTCCTCAGGCTGTAAGCGCACCACGCGACTCTCGATCTGACGTCCGTAGGCGTTGCGCTCCACCTCGATGTCCATCAGCTCCAGGCTCGGTTGCTCGGGTCTGTAGACCCGCCGCGCCATCAAGATCGCCCCGGCGCAGGTCCCCATCACCGGACGCCCCGCGGCGAAGCTCTTGAGCGGCTCCCAGAGCTTCTCCTCTTCGATCAGCCGCAACATCGTGGTGCTCTCGCCGCCCGGGATGATCAGAGCGTCCAGCGACGCCAGCTCCCCGGCATGGCGCACCAGCACGCCGCAAGCGCCGGCTTCTTCCAGCGCGCGCTGGTGCGCCTGGAAGTCCCCCTGCAAGGCCAGAACGCCGACCCTCAGCACATCCACGGCTCACCAGCCCCGCACCGCCAGGCGCTCGGACTCGGGCAGGTGCGAGACATCCAGCCCGGGCATGCCCATGCCCAGTTCTTCGCTGGCCTCCAGCAGCTTCTGCGGATCGTTGTAGTAGGTCGTGGCTTTGACGATCGCCCGCGCCCGAGCCTCGGGATCTTCGGACTTGAAGATGCCCGATCCCACGAACACCGCCTCGGCCCCCAACTGCATCACCAGCGCCGCATCCGCCGGGGTCGCGATGCCGCCCGCCGAGAAGTTCGGCACCGGCAGCTTGCCGTGCTCCGCCACCCATTCCACCAGCTCCAGCGGCGCTCCCAGCCGCTTGGATTCGGCCACCAGTTCCTCTTTGCCCAACACCGTGAGCTGGCGGATTTCACGCTGGATGGCGCGCATGTGGCGCACCGCCTCCACCACGTTGCCCGAGCCGGCCTCCCCTTTGGTGCGAATCATGGCTGCGCCTTCGGCGATGCGCCGCAGCGCCTCACCCAGATTGCGCGCCCCGCACACGAAGGGAACCTTGAACTCCCGCTTGTTCACGTGATGCTCTTCATCGGCCGGCGTCAGCACTTCGCTCTCGTCAATGTAGTCCACGCCCAGCGCTTCCAGGATGCGGGCTTCCATGAAGTGCCCGATGCGGCACTTGGCCATCACGGGAATGGAAACCGCCTCCATGATCTCGCGAATCTTGCGGATCGGCGCCATCCGCGCCACCCCGCCCTCGCGACGAATGTCGGCCGGCACGCGTTCCAGCGCCATCACCGCCGCAGCCCCGGCTTTTTCGGCGATCACCGCCTGCTCGGCGTTGGTCACGTCCATGATGACGCCGCCTTTGAGCATCTCGGCCAGCCCGACTTTCACTCGAAATTGATCGTCCAGGTACATTGCCTTCACCTCCCGGACCGCAGCCCTGCTGCCGCGGCCCTTATTTCAAACCATGGCGGGCGCCGGTTCGTAACTCTCGCTCGCCCGCGCCCGTTCCAACTCGTCCTTGAATACCCTTCCCAGAATCTCAGCCCCCGCTCGGATGGCCTCGGGCGTCAGTCCGGCGAAGCTCAGGCGCAGAGCGCCGGGATCCGAGCGCGAGACCTCGAAGAACTTCCCCGGCAGGTAGCTGACGCCTTCGCGCTGGGCGCGCTCCAGCAACCGTGCGGCGTCCAGCGGGGCCCTCAGACGCACCCAGAGGTGCATGCCGCCCTGCGGGGGCACAAAAAACGTTCCGTCCGGAAAATGTTTTTCCACTCCGGCCACCAGAGCGCGCAGCCGCGCCCGCCCCGCCTGCCGCACACGTTCCCGGTGAGCCTCCAGCCGCCCCGAGGACGCGAAACCCAGCAGCACCGCCTGCGACAACTGGTCCGTGTGCAGATCTACGAGCTGCTTGGCTTCCGCCAGCCGCGCCAGCAAAGGCTTCGGCCCCATCACCCAGCCCACGCGCAGACCCGGAAACGCGATCTTGGAGAAGCTGCCCACCAGCACCGTGTCGCCGGTCTCGTCCAGTTGCTTCAACCGCGGCAGCGACGGGCCTTCATACCGCAGCTCGGTGTAGATGTCGTTCTCCAGCACGATCACGCGCGCCGCACGCGCCAGCCGCAGGATCGCTTCCCGGACGCCGAGCGGCATGCTCGCCCCGGTGGGATTCTGGAAGTTCGGCGTGACCACCAACAGCCGCGGCTTGAACCGCTCGAGCTGCGCGGCCAGCGCGTCCGGCTCCAAACCCTCAGGCCCCACCGGCACGCCCGCCACCCTGGCTCCCGCACGCAAGAACACGTTCTTCAAGCCCGGGTAAACAGGATCCTCGATGAGCACTCCGTCGCCCGGGCGAACCAGCACCCGCTGGAGCAGGTCCAGGGCCTGCTGGCACCCGTTGGTGATCATGACGTCGTCGCCCGCGCGCGCCACGCCTTCGCGCCGCGCTTGCTCGAGCAGATAGCGACGCAGCGGGCCGTAGCCGGCCGGGGATCCCAGTTGCAGCACCGCCGCCGCTTCCGGTCCCCGCAAGACTTCGTCAGCTATGGAGCGCAGCTCGTCAACCGGAAACAAGTCCTCAGAGGGGCGGGACGCGGCGAAGCTGATGCCCCCGCTCATCGCCGCGATATACCCCGGCGCTTCCAAAGGGGGAAGAATCTGCTCCCAGGCCAGCGGGGCCATCGGGACGGCAGCCGAAACGAAGGTCCCGCGGCCCACGTGGCCGTGAATGAGGCCCTCGGCCTCCAGGAGCTGGTAGGCTGCGGCCACCGTTGCTCGATTCAGGCCAAGCAGACCGGCCAATTCCCGCGTCGGCGGAAGGCGCTCATTCTTTTGCAGCTTGCCGGACTCGATCATTCCCTTAATCTGCAAGAAAAGCTGGCGGTAAAGCGGGACGCTGGAGCCTGGATCGAGATCGAAGCCGGCAGGCATGCTGAGCGAGCCTATCGTACCAAATTGGTGCGCTTCCCGTCCAATGCCCCGCCCCGCTGCGCAAAACCGGCCCTCCGCCTCCCGAGCTTGTCAGCCTCCTCCGCCGCGTGCTATCGTGGGGTTTACTTAAGTCTGCCGACCCGGCCTCGCGGCCGGAGCCGTGCTGCCAATCCTAGCCGACAAGGAGCCGTTTTCTTATGCCACTGGTATCCATGCGCCAGATCCTGGATGAGGCCGCCAAGGGCGGTTACGGAGTGGGCGCCTTCAACGTGAACAACATGGAGCAGATCCAGGCCATTATGGAGGCCGCGCGTGAGACCCGCTCGCCGGTCATCGTCCAGGCCAGCCGCGGCGCTCGCAGTTATGCGCAAGACCGCTTCCTCTACCATTTAATGCTGGCCGCCGTGGAGCTGTATCCGGAGATCCCCATCGCCCTGCACCTGGACCACGGCAATAGCCCGGAGACCTGCCGCTCGGCGATCGAGATGGGCTTCACCAGCGTGATGATGGACGGTTCCCTGATGCCGGACGGCAAGACCCCGTCCACCTTCGACTATAACGTTAAAGTTACCCGCGAAGTGGTCGAGATGGCCCACGAAAAGGGCGTCAGCGTCGAAGGCGAGCTGGGCGTGCTGGGCGGCATCGAGGACGGCCACGGAGCCGGCGTCAGCGGCTTGGCCCACCTCACCGACCCCGATCAGGCCGCCGAGTTCGTGGCCCTCACCGGAATTGACGCCCTCGCGGTGGCCATCGGCACCAGCCACGGCGCCTACAAGTTCAGCCGCAAACCCGACGGCGCCGTCCTGGTCATGGAACGCATCAAGCAGATCCACGAGAAACTGCCCAACACGCACCTGGTCATGCACGGCTCCTCCAGCGTCCCCAAGGAGCTTCAAGACATCATCAACCAGTACGGCGGCAAGATCAAACCCACCTGGGGCGTGCCCATCGAGGAGATCCAGTTGGGCATCCGGCATGGCGTGCGCAAGATCAATGTGGACACCGACAACCGCCTGGCCATGACGGGAGCCATTCGCAAGGTCTTCTTTGAGAAGCCCGAAGAATTCGATCCGCGCAGCTACCTGAAGCCTGCGCGCGAGGCCATGAAGAAGGTCGTCGCCGAGCGGATGATCGCTTTCGGGCAGGCAGGCCACGCCGGCGACTACGAGCCTATCCCGCTCGAGGAGATGGCGCGGCGCTACAGAAACAAGGAACTCTGAGACGCCTTCGTGCGCTTGAATCGCCGGCCGTGCGGCGGCGCGATGCGATGTCCTCCTGCGCGCAGCTCGGCGGTGCGATCGAAGGAGGAGGAAGGATGCTCTCCCAGGGCAAGCTGGCGCGCATGAAACGGCTGGCTACGCCCGGCGGCGTCATCGCCGCCGCGGCGATGGACCAGCGCGGCAGCCTCAAAAAGATGCTGGCCGGCGCCATGGGTGACGGTCAGGTCACCGAGGCGATGATGCGCGAGTTCAAGGCCGCCGTCACGCGCATCCTCAGCCCGTACGCCAGCGCGATTCTGCTCGATCCGGAGTTAGGCCTGGAGGCCGCCGCCACGCGCGCTGCGAGCTGCGGGCTGTTGCTGTCTTATGAAAAAAGCGGCTACGACAACACGCGTCCCGGCCGCATGCCCGACTTGCTGGATCGCGTCTCGGTGAAGCGCATCGCCGAAGACTGGCAAGCCGACGCCGTCAAGCTGCTGGTCTATTACTCGCCGTTCGAAGACGCCGCCGTCAACGACGCCAAGCAGGCACTCATCGAGCGTGTAGGCGCCGAGTGCGACGCCTATCAGATTCCGTTCTTCCTGGAGCTGGTGGGCTACGATGCGCAGGGCGGCGATGAGAAAGGCTTCGAATACGCCAGGCGCAAGCCGGAAGTGGTGACGCGCAGCGTGGAGGAATTCTCCAAGCCGCACTATCGCGCCGACGTCCTGAAGGTCGAGATCCCGGTGAACCTGCGCTACGTCGAGGGCGCGCGGGCTTACATGGGTCCCGCGGCTTACACGAGGGCGGAAGCGCTCGAGCACTTTCGGCGCGCGGCTGCGGCGGCGCGACTGCCGTTCATTTATCTCAGCGCCGGGGTTGGCAACCAGCAGTTTGTCGAGTCGCTGGAGATGGCGGCCGAGGCCGGCTCGGACTTCTCCGGAGTGCTGTGCGGTCGCGCCACCTGGAAGGACGGCGTCCCGGTCTACGCCAGGCACGGCCTGCAAGCCCTCGAACAGTGGCTGGCCACCGAGGGGGTGAAGAACATCGAGGCCGTCAACAACGCGATCCGCTCCGCGACGCCCTGGTGGGTGAAGCGCGGGTTGGCGGCGCCCCCCGAAGCCTGACTCGGCACCGCACGAAGGCGGTCACATCCGCCGGGAAGTTTTTTTAACTCTTATACTAGCGCCGAGCGGGTTGCTCGGAGCAGACTGCCCGCTTCAGGTTCGGCGGAGCGCTTTATTTAACTCTTATAATTACTGTACTCCGGAGGATCCGCAAAACGGTCGGCGCGCGGAGTTCTCGGCGCGCATCGCCCCGCGTTCCACTCCAGCCGCTCACCAGCCAGACGCCGAGCCAGGCAACCGAGCAGGAAGGCCTCGGTCGCCGCGCACTGCGCCTCGAAACTGGTCGGCGCCGCGGGGCCGACTTCGCAAGCCTCGAGCCAGACAGCAGCGGCCCGATCACGCAGGCCGCCCCCAGGTCGCCGCGCGTGTGCTATTGACAGCGGCGGGGGGCGGATGTATGCTAACCACGTCCGGGACGGCGGAACGCTATCCTGGCGAGCCGAGGGGGGTGTCATGAGCATGTCAGCCGAGGGATCCTGCAAGCGAATTCTCTGGATGTTCTTTCTGCTGGCACTGCCGGCCTGGCCGCAGGCCTCGACCGGCACGGTCAGCGGCGTCGTCCGCGATCAAACCGGGGCGGTGATCCCCGGAGCCGCCGTCACGCTCACCAACACGGACACCAACGTGGCGGCTAAGACCACAACCAACGAGGCGGGCCTCTACCGGTTCCCGGGTGTGGTGCCCGGCTCTTACCGCCTGACGGTCGAGGCGCCGGCCATGCAAAAGTTCGAGGGCACGCTCACCGTGCAGGTGCAGCAGAGTGCGGTGGTGGACGTCACACTCCGCGTGGGGCAGACCGTCGCCGAGGTGTTGGTCCAGGACGTCACGCCCCTGGTGACGGTGGACAGTCCGACGCTGGGACGCGTGCTGGAGCGGCTGCGCATCGAACAGTTGCCGATCAACGGGCGCTTCGTCACCACGCTGCTACAAACGGTGCCCGGGATGGAGGGGACGCGAGCCTGGGGTCTGCGTGAAGGTTCGCACGAGATGGTGCTCGACGGCTCGGCGATGAGCGATCGTCTGTGGGGCGGAACCATCCGCCGTCCGCCGGGCCTGGACACCATCCAGGAGTTCAAGGTGGAGAACAACGCCTCGTCGGCGAAATTCACGCGACCCACGACCATCGTGCTTTCCACGCGCAGCGGGACGAACGAACTGCACGGCTCGCTGTTCGAGACCCATCGCAATAACGCCATCGGCAAGGCGCGACGGCGGCAGGATTTCTACAGCAAGCCGCCGCAACTGATCCGCAACGAGTTCGGCGCTTCAGCGGGCGGGCCGCTGTGGCTACCGCGACTGTATAACGGCAAGAACCGCACGTTTTGGTTCTTCGCATACGAAGGCTATCGGAACATCAGCCCCTCGACATGGAACGGTTCGGTTCCCACCGAGGAAATGCGCAACGGAGATTTTCGCGGTCTGGTAGATTCGCAAGGCCGTCAGTTTCGCATCTACGATCCCTACACCACGAATCCCGCGACGTGGGAGCGCCAGCAGGTTTCCTATCGCGGGCAACTGAACGTGGTGGATCCTTCGCGCATCAGTCCCCTGGCCAAGTACCTGTTCAGCATAACCCCGCTTCCCACGCACCCGCAGATCAACCCTTTGGTAGATAGTAACTGGTGGGGAACGGCGCCCGGATTCACGCGGCAGTGGACGACTACGGCTCGGTTCGATCACCGCTTTTCCGGTAACGACCAGTTCTACGCCCGGTACACTCAGGGCGATCTCTACACCTTTTCTCAGGACTGGAACCTGCCCATGCTCAACCTGGTCCCGGGCAGCGTTCGGCGGCTGACGCCCAACAAGAGCCTGGCGCTCTCCTGGGTACGCACGTTTTCCCCGACCTTTTTCAACGAACTGTTGGTGAGCGGCTTCCGGGAGATCTGGTGGAAAGGAACGGGCGAGCCGGGCGTCAAGTACGCCGACGAGCTGGGGCTTCCCAATCCCCTGAACGTAGCGGGCTGGCCCGGCCTGTACGACACCGGTTTGAGCCGCTACGTCTTCGAAACCGACAACACCCAATCATCGCCCTTCACGTACCTGATCGTGGATAACAACTCGACAAAGATTCTCGGACGGCACGAACTTCAGTTCGGTTTCCACTATCGCTACGATCAGTTGAACGTGCTCCCCGACCAGCAGCAGAATCAGGGCAGTCATAGCTGGGCGACCGGCGCTACAGCCCTGTGCGATCCGGCCAGCTCGCGCACCAACCCGCTGGCGACTCCGTTTACCGGGCACAACCTGGCGAACATGTTCTTCGGGGTGATGAATTACTCGAACCAGTTTGTTCGGGGTTACTTCTACATGCGCGCGCGGGAGTACGCCCTGTATTTCCAGGATAACTACAAAGTTACGCCACGACTAACTTTGAACCTCGGATTGCGATGGGAGTTCTGGCCGGCGTTCCGCGAAAAGAACAACGTGCTCACCACGTTTGACCCCAACCAGAAGGCGATCGTGCTGGGCACAGATCTGGAGACCATGTACCGGCTGGGCGCCACGCTGCCTGCGATCGTCAACCGCCTGACTTCGCTGGGGGCCAAGTTCATCACCTGGAAGGAGGCCGGCTTACCGAGGACCTTGATGGACTCCACGGCCCGCGACTTCGGTCCCCGACTGGGTTTCGCCTGGCGCGTGCGAGAAGGCTCGCGCTCCGCGGTGCTGCGCGGCGGTTACCGGATCAGCTACTTCCCGATTCCGCTGCGACCCTGGACGGCGCGCATGCGCTCGAATGCCCCGCTGACAGCGCGCTTCCGCACCAGCCTGACGGACGCGGCGCTCACTCCGGACGGGATCCCCAACTACGGCATGCGGTCGGTCCCCACGATCATCGCGGGGCAGAATAGCCGCACCGCGGTGGCGCTGGAGCAGGCCGCCGGTCTGACGCGGGGCTCGGTCAACGCCAGTTATTTCGCGCGCCACCAGCCCGACCCGCGCGTCCAGGACTGGAACCTGACCCTGGAAAAGGAGATCATGCCCAACACGGTGTTTCGCGCCGGCTACGTGGGCAATCACGGCAGCCATCTGGAGCAGTTTTACCGCTACAACGAGAACACGCCGGATTACATCTGGTTCGTAACCACGGGTGAACGTTTGCCCACCGGGGAGTACTCCGGGGTAGCGCGCCGCGCCTTCGACAAAGTGGTGTACGGAACCATCGAAGAGTACCGCAAGACGGGTTGGTCCAATTATCACGGCGCGCAGTTCGAGCTGGAGCGGCGGTACTCGAACGGTCTGGCCTTCCAGGTTTTCTATGTCGTCGGCAACGCGCTGGCGGCCGGCGGGCAGGATTGGAGCGGGACTTCGGTCATCCCGGAGCTCAACCAATTCCTGCCCGGTTTGGTGCCGACAGATCTGGAGGAGCGCAACCGTTTTCTGAACTATCAGCGCGACAGCTCCATTCCCAAGCATCGCGTGCGCTGGAACTGGGTCGCGGACCTACCCTTCGGGCGGGGCAAGTGGCTGGGCCGCAACGCCGGCGGTTTGTTGGATCGCCTCATCGGCGGCTGGCAGATCGCGGGGATGGGATCGCTGCGCTCGAATTACTTCGCTTTGCCCACCGGGATCTATCCGACGGGGGAGAAGATCGAGATTTACGGTTACAAGTACCCGATCCAGGATTGCACCAGCGGCGTCTGCTGGCCGGGCTACTTATGGTGGAACGGTTACATCCCGGCCAATCGGATCAACAGTTACGATGCCCAAGGCCGGCCGAACGGCATCATGGGCGTGCCCGAAAGTTACAGGCCCGCCGGCCAGCCGCTGATCCCCTGGCCCAAGAATCCCGACCGCAACGACCCGATGTATGCTTATTTCGGCACGAACACGGTTTGGGTAAGGCTGAAGGACGGCACGCTCCAGCGCACGACTTACAACGACGGCCTGCATCCGTGGCGCCAGCAGTATCTGCCCGGAGTGCGCCAGTGGAACCTGGACGCCTCGCTGTTCAAGACCATTCCGATCACCGAGCGCGTACGCATGCGATTCAACGCCGATTTCTTCAACGTGCTGAACATGCCGGGCAATCCGAATTCGATCGGCTCTAACGGCGTGCTGTCTACGCGCACCTCGGGCCAGGCGGCCCGCGAGCTCCAACTAACTCTGCGGCTGAGCTGGTGAGCGAGGCGGCGGACACGCGGCCGGGTGAAGCTGTCGCGCGGCGGCTCTGCTTCCTACAATGGAGGGAGAGCCGCCGTGAGGATTTTGCGACGCACCATCGGGCTGTGGAGCGCGTGGCTGGCGCTGGGCCAGTTCCCGCGCGAAGAGCCCGAGCCCAGACTGCCCAGCGGGAGGTCCCAGAAAGAAGAAATCCTGAAGGCGGACTACGAGCAATCGCTGCGGGACGCCGAACGTCTGGTCAAGCTGTCGGGCGAATTCAAAGAAGAGCTCGAAAAACAGGGACGCCACGTGCTTTCAGTGAGCACGCTGCGCAAGATCGAAGAGATCGAGCGCCTGGCGCGGCGCATTCGTTCGCGACTGCGACGGCTGTGAGTTATGCCGCCCCGCATCGCCGCCCTGTTGCTTACGCTGTGGGCGTGTGTCTCGACGGCCCGCCCAGCGGCGGATGCCCGGGTGCGGCAAGCTTCGGGCGCCGTGCTGGTGGTCCTCGGCGGCGCACCGAACGAGGCCGCGGAGACGGCCAGGCGCTGGAGCGGGGTGGCAAGTGCACGGGGCTGGAGGGTGCAGGCAGTCCCGCTCGGGCAAAACCTGGCCCCCAACGACGCCATGGTGAAGGCGGTCGAGGCGGCGTTGGCGCCGCAGGCCCCGGCGCCCGAGCGCACCTACTTGATCGGTGAGGGCGCGGCAGCTTCGGCGGTCTTCTATCTCGCATCGCGACGGCCGGATCTGTGGGCCGCAGCGGCGGCTATAGGCGGCAGCCCTCGTGCAGCCATTGAAACCAACCGCCTGTTCGCCGCCAATACTCTGCTGACGCCCGTGCTGTGGATTCCGCCGCGGGGAGACCCGACGGCGGAGTCCTTCGGCGCACGGCTTCGCGAGGCCGGCTACAATCTCGCGGCGCCGCCGAAGGCGGAATTGACGGTGGCCGAAGTCCTGGACTGGCTGGAGGCGCAACGCCGCGACCGCCACCCGTTGAAAGTAGACTGCGAGACAGGCCATCCCGAGTTCGCAGGCTGTTACTGGGTGGCGATCAGGCAGATGGACTTCACGCGCCGGAACGACGTGCTGGGTTCCTCGCGCGTTTCGCCGGGATCCGGCGCCTTTCTGGCGCTGGGGCCCTTCGGTTTCGATCCTTCGGCGCCCGGCCCCGGAGTGCTGGTGACATGGCTGCCGGAAGGCTATCGAGGGCCTCTACAAGTGGGAGATCGCATTGTGGCCCTGGGCGGCAAGGAGATCCAGGATGCGCGAGCGTACATCTCGATGATGGAGCAGCAGGCGGAAGCGCGGAACACGGCGGTGATTCTGGTGCGCGAGGGCCGACGCCGGCGCGTGGAGACGCGCATTGTGCTGCCGAAGCGCGAGGAGCTGGTGACGGCGCGCGTGCAGGCGGAGTTTCTGCCGCAGGAACGCGAAATCCTGGTCGTCAGCCGGGGAGCGGCGGCGCTGGAGTTGCGGCTGCCGGAATCATGGACGCCGGCGCGCGTCAACTGGAACGGGGAAGAGGCCGGAACCGTGACGGGCGGTGGTTGTTGGGAGTTGAAAGAGGCGAATCCGGTCCGGCGGTGCGCGCCCTGAAAGGCCTCGCGGCTGTGCTACGCTGTCCCTCGGAACGCTACTCATCATGAGCGCCACGCGCGAGAAAGCCCAATTGATGAGCGCTTCGGAAATCGAGCGCACGCTGGTTCGCCTGGCCCACGAGATTCTGGAGAAGACGGACGACCTGGATCGGTTGGCCTTCGTGGGCATTCGGCGGCGCGGCGTGCCGATCGCCCGGCGGCTGGCCGAGAAAATCAAGGCGCTGGAGAACCGAAGTGTTCCGGTCGGCATTCTGGACATCACTTTGTACCGCGACGACCTTTCGACGGTGGCCACCCAGCCGGTGGTCAACGCCACGGAGATTTCGTTCCCCGTTACGGGTAAGGACATCATCCTGACGGACGACGTGCTATACACGGGACGGACGGTGCGGGCGGCGCTGGACGCGTTGTTCGATCACGGGCGCCCGGCGCGGGTGCAGCTTCTGGTGCTGATTGATCGGGGGCACCGTGAGCTACCGATCGAGGCGCGTTTCGTGGGGCGCACGATCACGACCACGCGGGATGAGATGGTGGAAGTCAAGTTCAAGGAGATTGATCAGACGGAGAAGGTGGTGTTAATCGAGCGGACCGGCTGAAAGTCCGCCCTTGCTCGCGGAGAGGCGCATGCCCGCAGGACTGCTGGGAATCGAAGATCTGGATCGCTCGGAGATCGAAGCCATTCTCGAGCGCGCGAAGGCGTTTCAACCTGCCCAGAACCAGCCGTTTGTGAAGACCGACAAGCTGCGGGGCAAGATGATCGTCAATCTCTTCTTTGAAGCCTCGACGCGCACGCGCACCAGTTTCGAGATCGCCGCCAAGCGCCTGGGGGCGGATGCGATCTCGATCACGGCCGCCGGTTCGAGCCTCTCGAAGGGGGAATCGCTGGTGGACACGCTGAACACGCTGGGGGCCATGCGGCCGGATGCCATCGTGATCCGCCACGCGGCTTCGGGGGCGCCGCATTTCCTGGCGCGCCACTTGCCGATTCCGATCATCAACGCGGGCGACGGGACGCACGAGCATCCCACGCAGGCGCTGCTGGACGCGCGCACTATTCTGGATCACCGGCCGACGCTGGAAGGCCTGCGGGTGGCGATCATCGGCGACATCGTGCACAGCCGGGTGGCGCGCTCGAATATCTTCCTGCTGTCGAAGTTCGGGGCCGAGATCGTGTTGTGCGGCCCGGCTTCGCTGGTGCCCCCGGAGCTGGCGCGCATCGCGCCCGGGGTGAGCATCACCTACGACATGCGGGAGGCCATCCGGGACGCCGACGTCATCATGATGCTGCGCGTGCAATTGGAGCGGCAGCATGAGGCGGCGTTTCCGGCCGGGGAGTATTTTCAGTTTTACGGCTTGCGGCTGGAACATCTGGAGCTGGCGCGGCCGGACGCCATCGTCATGCATCCGGGTCCCATCAATCGGGGGCGCGAGATTTCGTCGGAGGTGGCGGACTCGCAACGTTCGGTGATCCTGAATCAAGTCGAGAACGGTGTGGCCGTGCGCATGGCGGTGCTGGAGAGGATCCTGGGATAGGCATGCCGAAGCTGCTGATACGCAACGGACGGGTGATGGATCCGGCCTCGGGCTACGACGCCGTGGCCGATGTGCTGATCAAGAGCGGTCTGATCGTGCGCATCGGGCCCAACCTGCACGCGACCGGGGCCATCGCCTTTGACGCGGCGGGGATGGTGGTGGCTCCGGGCTTTATTGATCTGCACACGCACCTGCGTGAGCCAGGCTTCGAGCATGCGGAAACCATCGAAACCGGCTCGAAGGCGGCGGCTGCCGGAGGGTTCACCAGCGTGTGCGCCATGCCGAACACCAACCCGGTGAATGACGATGCGGCGGTGACGCGCTACATTCTGGAGCAGGCCGAACGCTTCGCGGTGGTCAATGTCTTTCCGGTCGGAGCCATCACGGAGAACAGCGAGGGCGAAAAGCTGGCGGCCATCGGTTCGATGAAGGTCGCCGGAGCGGTGGCGATCTCCGACGACGGTCGGCCGGTGATGAACTCGCGTGTGATGCGGCGGGCTATGGAGTTCGCGCGAGCGTTTGATCTGCCGGTCATTGATCATTGCGAAGACTTGAATCTTTCGGCCGGCGGCGACATGCACGAGGGGGTGCAATCCGCACGCCTGGGCTTGCGGGGGATCCCCGCGGCGGCGGAGGACATCATGGTGGCCCGGGACCTGCTGCTGGCGGAGAGCACCGGGGCCCGGCTGCACGTGGCGCACGTTTCTTCGGCGCGTTCGCTGGCCATGATCGCCCAGGCCAAGCAGCGAGGGCTGGCGGTGACGTGCGAAGTGACGCCGCACCACATCGCGCTGTGCGACGCCGATCTGGCGCACTACGACAGCAACTTGAAGATGAAGCCGCCGTTGCGCTCGCCGGAAGATCGGGAAGCCTTGCTGGAGGGCATCGCCTCGGGTGTGGTGGACGCCATCGCCACGGATCACGCTCCGCATCCGGGCAGCGAAAAGATGCAAGAGTTCGAGAAGTGCCCCTTCGGGGTGATCGGGCTGGAGACGGCGCTGGCCGTGGCGCTGAAGGCGCTGGTGCATACGGGCCGGATTTCGCTGATGCGCTTGATCGAACTGTTCACCACCGGTCCGGCGCGCGTGCTGGGGCTGCCGCGAGGGCGGCTGGAGCCCGGCGCTCCTGCGGATCTGACGATTTTCGATCCGGAGTTGGTTTGGACCTACGACGTCAACCGATCCCTGTCGAAGAGCAAGAACTCGCCGTTCCACGGGTGGACCTTCCGCGGCGGTCCCGTGGCCACCGTGGTGAGGGGCCGAATCGTCTGGCAACGGAATTCGGAAAGGAGCTGAGATGTCCGCCCACGATTTCCCGGAGTTCCCTCGAAGTCTGCCCGGGCCCAAGCCTCGCTGGGGGCTGACGGCCCTGCTGATCGTACTGGCTGTGTTGTTATTGAGCGCCCGGGCGATCGCATCTTTTTTTCTCGAGTACCAGTGGTGGAAGGAGCTGGATCAGGTTCCCACCTGGATTGACATGCTGATTTACGCCGCTGCGCCGGTGGCGCTGGGCGCGGCGCTAGCGTACCTCGCGCTTTACCTGGCGCACGTACGCGGCATGCGCTTTGCGGGCGTCAGCCCGCGGCGGCATCGTACGTACGGACGGATCGCAGCGCTGGTCCTGTTGCTGGTCTCCGTGCTGGCGGCGTCGGCCAGCGTGGAGACCTGGACGGTGGTGCGCTTTTTCGGGGGGCGCGGTCTGCCGCAGGAAGCGGCGGCGTGGCGGGATCCCATCTTTGCGAAGCCGCTGGGGTTCTATCTGTTCGACCTGCCCTTTTACGGCATTTTGTGGAAATATCTGCTGATCGTGGCCGTGGCGGCCATTCTGGTCTACTGGCTAACCGCCAGAGGCTGGCAGATCCGGCAGAATCTGCCGGATCTGGACCAGGCGCAGGAGATGGACCTGCGGTTTTTGAGGCTGGAGGGCGCGCTGGAGTCGCGCTTCATGCGCCTGGCGGCGGTGGCGGGCCTGGCGGCGCTGGCGTTCCGGTTCTTCCTGGGCCGCTACGAGATGCTGGTGAACGATCACGGCTTCATGGTGGGGATCAACTGGGTGGACCACCGGATCGCTTTACCGCTACAGTGGCTGGTGATCGCGGCCTGCCTGGGGGCCGCGGCGCTGGTCTGGATGGGACGCTGGAAATGGGCGCTGCTGATGGCGGGGGCACTGGCGCTGCGCGTCGCCGTGCCGGCGATCGTAGGAGCGGTCTACGTGCGGCCGAACGAGATCTCCATCGAACGGCCCTATATCGAAAAGCACATCCAGGCCACGCGGAGGGCTTTCGGACTGGATCGGCGCACGCGGGAGTTCGAATATCCCGCGAAACTGGAGGCCCGTGTCAACCTGGCCGAGCATAAGCTCCTGCTGGACAATATTCGCCTCTGGGACTGGCGCGCTTTTCACGACACGGTGACGCAGATCCAGGCCTTGCGTCCTTACTACCGCTTCGCGGATTCGGACGTGGACCGCTACATCATTGACGGCCGCCTGCGTCAGGTGCTGCTGACGCCGCGCGAGCTCGACATTCGCCAGCTTCCCGAGGCGCGCACCCGCTGGATCGTGCCGCACTTCATGTACACGCACGGTTACGGTTTGGTGATGGCGGAGGCCAACCGCATCACGCCTGACGGCCTGCCGGTGCTGCTGATCCAGGACGCCCCGCCGGAGGTGAAGACCCCGAGTCTGCGGCTGGTGCGGCCGGAGATTTACTACGGGGAGTCCACGCACGAGCCGGTGTTCGTCAACACCGCTCAACCGGAGTTCAGCTATCCTTCCGGGGCGGAGAACGTCTTCACGCGTTATCAGGGACGCGGGGGCTTTCCGGCGTCGTCCTGGCCGGTGCGCATCGCCGCGGCTCTGGCGCGCGCGGACGTCAATATTCTGTTAACCGGCTTTCTGACGCCCGGCAGCCGCATGATGATCCGCCGCAACGTGCGCGATCGCCTTCGGCGATTGGCGGGCTTCATCAGTTGGGACCCGGATCCGTACCTGGTGCTGACCGAGTCCGGCCGGTTGGTCTGGACGATTGACGGTTACACGACCTCGCGGGCCCATCCGTACGCACGAGGCGTTAACATCGCCGACATCGGTTTCGTGAACTACATGCGCAACGCGGTCAAAGCCACGATTGATGCGTACGACGGCACGACGGACATCTATATTTTCGATCCCGCCGACCCCATCATTCGGGCTTACCAGAGGCTGTTCCCGCGTTTGTTCAAACAGGCCTCGGAGATGCCCCGCGAGTTGCGCTTCCACGCGCGTTATCCGGAGACCTTCTTCCGCGCGCAAGCCGAGGTCTACCGCATTTACCACATGCTCGACCCGCAGGCCTTTTACAACAAGGAGGACGTCTGGGACATCGGGCGCAACATTCAAGGGCAGGGCGGGCAGCCGCAGCCGGTGGCGCCCACCTACGTGGTGGCCACTCTGCCCGGGGAACAAGAGGCTGAGTTCCTGCTCATTCTGCCCTTCACGCCGCGCAACAAGGACAACATGATCGGCCTGATGGTAGCTCGCTGCGACGGGGAGCACCTGGGCGAGCTTTTATTCCTCCAGCTCTCCAAGCAAGAGTTGATCTACGGCCCGATGCAGATCGAAGCGCGCGTCAATCAAGATCAGATCATCTCGAAGGACCTGACATTGTGGAACCAGCAGGGCTCGCAGGTGCTGCGCGGCCAAATGCTGGTGCTGCCGATGGGCGAAACGTTCCTGTATGTGGAGCCGTTGTACATCCAGGCCTCGGAGGCGCGAATGCCGCAGTTGCGCAAGGTGGTGATGGCGATGGGCAACCATCTGATCTACACGGACACCTACGAACAGGCGGTCAGCGAACTGGAGGCCATCATGAGGGGCGCGCCGCCATCGGAGGTCCGCGCTGCGGCGCCTGCGAGTAAGCCGCCGGCGGCCGCGGCTCCTTCCTCCGACGCCCGGTTGGAAGCGATTCGCGAACTGTTCCGTCGTTATCGCGAACTAACGGCTCAGGGACGCTGGGCCGAGGCGGGGCGAACGTTGGAAGCCATCGAGGCGGAGATCAGCAAACGCTAGCAGGATCGGCGGAGGGTGGGGGGCGCATTGCGTTGTGGCGCGGCCTTGCTTGCAGGGTGGGGGCCGGAACTCGTCAGCCCTTGCGGGGCAAACGAGACACGAGTCGGGCGACGGCCGGCTTCAAACCGGGCGCGTGGGCGGTAAGCGTCAGAGCACCCGGGGTGGTGGAGGTGCGAACCACGACCAGCGCTCGGCCCTGAAACAGCCGGCGCTCGGTTGCCTGATATGGCTCCTCGCTGGTCATGTCCGCATTCCCCACGGCGGCGATGAGGCCGGGTCCGGCGAGAGTGAAGCGGACCTGGTGATCGGCGTTGGGGTGCGGCAGGCCGTTTGCGTCCACGGCTTCCACGGTGAGAAAGCAGAGATCCTGGCCGTCGGCGCGAAGCGTGGCGCGGTCCGCGGCGAGACGGAGGGCGACGGGCTCGCCCACGGTTCGTAGCACGGCTTCGGCCGCCGGCTTTCCATTCTGAAGGCCCACGGCCTTCAACTCTCCCGGGAGGTAGGGAACGCTGAAGCCGGCTTTGAATCGCTCTGCGCGGGTGGTGGGCTTTTCCCCGATAAGTCGGTTGTTGAGATAGAGCCGCACCGAATCACATCGCGAATAGATTTCCACCTCCAGGGGCTTGCCCTCCATCCCGGGCCAGGTCCAACTGGCGCGGACCGGGTAAACGCCCCACCGGGTCACGTATAACTCCTTGCCTTCGGGCACGGGTTGTCGCACGCCGAGGTACAACTTCTCCCCGCGATCCCAAACGATGTTCCGATAATGAGAGACGGCCTTTCGAAAGCCGCAGATGTCTATGTCGCCGCAATCGGAGCCGTGCCAAGGGTACAGAGAATTGCTCCCCATGCGAGCTTCCTGACCGGGGTTGTTGGGATCGCGGTAATACCAGCGACCGATGCCAACTTCGCCCAGGTAATCCATGGCGGTCCATACAAAATCCCCGATGATGTAGCGATAGTCGGTAACCAGCGCCCAGTAATCAAAGGCGGCCTGAGGATACGATTCCAGGCAGACCATGAGGCGCGAGGGCACGCGCTTGTGATCTTCGGCATGGTTCTCCAGGTTGTAGTTATAGCCTCCGATGTCGAGTTGAGCGAAGAAGGGGTCGGTGTCGGTCCACACGGGGACCTGGTTCAGGGCGCAAGTTACGGGTCGAGTAGGATCCAGCTTGCGGACGTAGTCGGCGAGCATCCCGGCCTCGCGCGCGCCCTGCGCGTTGGCGCGGTCGGGGATCTCGTTGCCGATGCTCCACATCACGATCGAAGGATGGTTGCGGTCGCGCAAAACCATCGCTTCCAGGTCACGCTGCCACCAATCCTTGAACGCCAGGTGGTAATCGAACCTGGTCTTGCCGCGCGACCAGCAGTCGAAGGCTTCATCAATCACCATCACGCCGAGCCGATCGCAGGCCTGCAGAAAGGCGGGTGAAGGCGGGTTGTGGGCCGTGCGAACGGCGTTGAATCCCGCCTGCTTCAAGAGCCGGACCTTGCGCTCCTCAGCGCGATCGAAGGCGGCGGCGCCGAGCGGGCCGTTATCATGATGAACGCAACCGCCCACCATTTTCACGGACTTTCCGTTGAGCAAAAAGCCCTTCTCGGCGGACCACGCCAGCGTGCGAATGCCGAAGGTGGTCGTCAGCTCATCCACGGCACTGTCGCCGACCAGCAGAGTGGTCACAGCTCGGTAAAGGGCAGGAGATTCCGGAGTCCAAAGCTGCGGTCTGTGGACGATGATTTCTGCGTTCACCTCCACGGAGGCGTGCGGATCCAGGGCGGCGCTAGTCTCGGTCCGGCCGACCGCGAGGCCGGAAGGGTCATCAATGACGACGCGAAGCGTCACCGCCGACGGGCGAGCGGAGTCATTCACGATCCGGGCCTTCAAGGCGACTTTCGCTCGCGTGGCGGTTGTCTCCGGGGTGGTTACAAAAATCCCCCACGGAGCGAAATGCACCGGGGCGGTGACGTTCAACCAGACGTGGCGATAGATGCCGGATCCCGAGTACCAGCGCGAGTTGGGATGTCGGGATTGATCTACGCGGACGGCCAGCAGGTTCGGGGCGCCAAAGTTCAGATAAGGCGTCAGGTCGTAGAAGAAACTCGTATAGCCATAAGGATGAAAACCGAGTTCACGACCGTTGAGGAAAACGGTGGCGTTCATGTAGACGCCTTCGAACTCGACGCTGACGCATTTGTCCCGCCAAGCGGCAGGCGCGGTGAAGGTGCGCCGATACCAGGCCACGCCGGCGGGAAAGAACCCGCCACCGCCACCCATGGGATGGCTGGGATGAATGCGGCCCTCGATGCTCCAATCATGCGGCAGGTGTACGATCCGCCACTGCTGCGCATCGTAGTGCACGTCCTGGGCGCCCTGGGGGTCGCCCAGGAAGAACCTCCAATCCTGATCGAGCAGCAGGCGCTCGCGTAGGGGCCGAGCCGGGCCGGCGGCATCAGCTCTCGAGATCGTAGCTGTCGGCAGTAACGCGCAGAACGTCCGTCTATTCATTCAGGCCTCTTTCCGCCATTATGGGGCGCATGAGGGCGGCGTTACAAAGCAGCGGGCGCTCAGCGAGGCTCGCGGAACGCATCGGCCATTACGCCCCGACTCCAGCGTCGTTCAGCGCCGCAAGGCGGCCTCCGCACGCTCCCGCTCCGCGAAGGTCGAAGGCCGATCACCCGCGTACTTGAGGAAGAGGGAGTAAAGCGGCCGAGCTTCCTGGCGGCGGCCTTGCTTGTCCAACCACAGGGCCCGCAGGAAGATAACTCGGGGGAAAACCAAAGCGGGCAGCGGCTGTTCGATCTCCACCCGCGGCAAAGGCCAGCGAGCCAGCAAATCTCCGGGATCCTGGCCGCTTTCCAGCAAAGCCCAGGCCAGCAGAACGGGCATCGGCTCGCCAGGCGAGGGGGGTGTTTGTCGCACCAGCTCGCGCAGGAGCGCAGCCGCCTCACGGAAATGCTTCGAGAGCAGCAGGGCGTAGGCCAACGCTGCGGAGCGGATCCCAGGAGGGAAGCGCTCGTCCAGGGCAGCGCGAGCGCGTTGGGACCATTGCTCAGCGGAGCCCTCGGGTTGGGTGAGCCAGAGGCAGAGGCGTGCGAGCAGCCGGCTCTGCGGGCCGCCGTTGGCTACGGCGGCGAGTTGGGCGAAGCGGCGGGCTTCGGGGCGGTCTCCGCAGTCCAGGCTCCAGATCGCCAATCGCGTGAGGGCGATGACGCGTTCGTCGGGCAGCCGATCGGCAGCAGCCGCCCAAGCGGCCAAACGCTCGAAGGCTCGCCGCCGACGGCCTGTGAGGTAATCCCATTCGGCGCGGCGGAACTCGAGCCACCGATCCCCCGCTTTCCCTCGCGCATCCAAGAACTTCCCGAACAACGCATCGCCGCCGTTCAGGTCACCCTGCATGAAGCGGCAGTAAGCGGCTTTCAGCCGCGAGGCTCCGGCGGCGAAGCCGGGCCGCCGTGCGTCGGCCTCCAGATAAGAAGACTCGGCATCCGCAAAGCGGCCGAACTGGAAGTAGACGTCGCCGAGAGAATCAGGGGGATTGGGTTCTGCGGGCTGGAGCCGGCGGTAGCGCTCCAGAACCGCAACCGCGGCGCTCGCATCGCCGGCGTCGGCGAAGGCATAACCGGCCTCGTTCAACAAGAAGGGATTCTCCGGATCGCGGCGCAGCGCTTCCTGAAAAGCGCGGACGGAGGCAGCGCGATCGTGCCGGGCTCTTTGACGGATGGCGAGGGCTTGAAACACTTCAGGGTCTGCGGGTGTGAGGCGGGCCAAGCCCTCCAGGGCTTGCAGGTACTCGGCCTGCCTGCCGCCGAGTGCGGCGCGCATGAGCGTGAGGCGCGCGCGATCCACGGGGTCGAGAGCATGGGAGCGCAAGGCCTCCTCAAGCGCGCGGTGTGCGCCGGAGAGATCACGGCGAGCCAGGTGAGCCTGCGCCAGAGCGACCCAGGCGGCGCCGAAGCCGGCATCGAGGGCCAGCGCTTGCCGGAGTGCGGGCATGCGATCGGAGGCGCTGGAGGCCTCGACGTAAAGGCGAAGAGCCGCAGCCTGACGCTGGGCCACAGGACGTGCTCGAAGCTCGAGGGCGGCCAGCAGGCGGTCGGCCACCGGCGCGGGTCCCTGGGAGAAAGCGCCGGAAGCGGTCGCATGGCCAGCGGTCTTCAAGGTGCGGAGATCTTCCAGGACGGCTTCGGCCAGCAAGCGGTCGGCGCTGCGGCGGAAAGAGCCGTGGAGGATGTGAGTGGCGCGCACGGCAGCAGCGGCGGAACTGTGCTCGATGCGGAGAGGATGGGCGCGCGGGTGGCCGGCGATCGCGGCGGCCGCCACTTCGGCGAAGGCGAAGGCCATCCACTCCAGAGCAGGGTCGCCGCTGAGGTTCTCGAAGGCAGGGACGGCGATGCGCTGAAATTCCGCTTGCTGGGTCCGGCGGCAGCCCGCGAGCGCCAGGGCCGTCAACAAGAAAACAAATCTATAAGACACGAGGCTGGATGGTCATCAACTCCTTAAACTCAGGGAGGTCTTGAAGGCCGGCGAATTCTGGTTCCTCCAGGAACTTCTGCCGATCCTTGAAACCTTCCTCCAGCGACCTGCGAATATAGAGCAGGGCCCGCTCGATCATGCCGGCCTGGGCGTACACTTTGGCCAAGTAATAATGAAACTTCGCGCGTTCCTCGACGTTGCGTTCTTGAAGCAGGACGCCGTAACTGCTGCGGTGCTCGAAAACGTCGGGGTCCAGCTCCAGCGCCCTGGCGTAAGCGATGGAAGCATCTTTGTATTTCTTGCGGGCGAAATAAGCGGTGCCCAGGTTACTGTAAATGGAGGCTGAGTTAGGGCTGAGTTTCAATGCTTTCTTGTATTGTCCGATGGCTTTGCGGTAACTCTTCTGTGCGTAATAAATGGTGCCGATATTGTTGATGGCCTCCGAGTAAGTCGGGTTCAACTTGACCGCCCTTTCATAGTATCTTTTGGCAGTGGTCAGTTCGGTCAACTGATGATAGGCGATGCCGATTTTGTTCAAGATAACGGCCAGGCGGTTGGCAATCTGCCGATACGAGCCGTCGTCGCGGCGCGGTCGGCGTGCCGGAAGGGCCTGGGAGAGCTCTCGCTCGGCCTGGCGGTAGACTTCGATGGCCTCACGGTACATCTTGCGGGCCATATAGATGTCGCCACGCCTCTCAGGGGTTAGCGGCTCGGCCTGAGGCGGGGCCGGTTGCGGAGCGGCGGGCGCAGGGGCGGAGGGAGGCGGAGCAGGCTCCTGAATCCACCGCAGCGGTTTGGCCGAGGGGATGCTCAGCAGTCCCAGCAACAGCAAGCTCGCGTACCTGGTCAACATATGGACCTCCCGTCTCGGATCGAGGGGCGGCGTCCGACGCAAATCACGTGGCTCCCCGCTTTCATTTAAACACGCTCAGCAGACGACGTAAGAAACTTCTTTTCGGGGGCTGAGCCTCCTGGGATGCAGGGGCGGGCTGGGGGGCCGAAGCGGCCGTCTGGCGGTTGGGGCGGGAAGACTTGCTTCCGCGTTCCGGCTGAGAGACAGGCGAGGGCTGCGGCTGCACTTCGGGCTGTGCGGGAGCCTCCCAGGAGGCCACCCTCACCGCGCCGCCATGCAATGGGCAGCTCTCGATCGGTTGGGTGCCCGAGATGAAAACCTCGGTTCGGGGATTCGGGCAGCCGGGAGTAGCCAGCTTGCCGGTCAGGGGATCAATTTCCACACTGACGACGCCATCGGGAGGCTCGAAATCGGTGACGTTGCGGTACTCGCGGAGCTGAGCGGCCCGTTTCATGAATTCGGCCCAGATGGGCAAAGCGGAATGGGCGCCCTCGAGGTTCAACTCGCGGTTGTCGTCGAAGCCGACCCAGACGATGCACACCAACCGTGAGGTGAAGCCCGCGAACCAACCGTCGTGCGAGGTGCCGGTTTTGCCGGCAGCGGGCAGCAAAAAGCCTCGGGCTCGGACGCCGGCGCCGGTGCCTGAGCGAAGCACCTCCTGCATCATATTCACCAGCAGATAGTTGACGCGCGGGTCGAGGACCGGTCGCTGCACGGGGCGATGGGTGTAGAGCACATTGCCCAGCCGATCGCGGACCATGGAGATCCAGTACGGCTTCGAATAAATGCCCTGGTTGGCGAAGACCGTGTAGGCGCCGGCGATTTCTAGAGGCGTGACCTCGTAAGCGCCCAGGGCGATGGCGGGCGTGGCCTGGATGTGCAGGTTCAATCCAGCTCGTTGAGCGAACTCCTCCACGGCGTCATAGCCGATCATCTGAGCCACCCTGACGGTAGCCACATTCATGGATTTGGCCAGAGCCTCCCGGAGGGTGACCTGCCCGTGATACTCGTGCTTGAAATTGCTGGGCGTGTAAGGGCGATTGTCGAACCAGAAGGTGGTTGGTTCGTCGGCCACCAGGGTCGCGGGAGTCAGCAGAGGGTGACCGCCGCGCAAGGCGGTTTCCAGGGCCGCCGCGTAGACGAAGGGTTTGAAAGCCGAACCGGGCTGGCGACGAGCCAGGACGCGATTGAGTTGACTGATGCCATAATTGCGGCCGCCGATGAGAGCGCGAACGGCGCCGGTCTGCGGATCCAGAGCTACCAGCGCCACCTGCGGGTCGGGCAAATCAGGTTCGCGGCGACGCCGGCGCTGGATGCGCTCGTCAACCTCGCGCAAGCCGACGCGGACGGCCTCGGCCGCCGCCCGCTGCAAGTTCAAGTCCAGGGTGGTGTAGATGCGATAGGCGTCGGCCTGGAAGTCGTGATCTTGAAACTGGCTGCTGAGCTCGTCGTTGACCAGATCCACGAAATAGGGGGCGTCGGTGGATTCCAGGCCTCCGGTGGCCAGTTCCAAAGGGGCCTGGACGGCCTCCTGATACTGGCGCTCGGTAATGTAACCGTTCTCGCGCATCAGAGCCAGGACCACGTTGCGGCGAGCCCTGGCGCGTTCCGGATTGCGGAAGGGGTTGTAATAACTGGGACCGCGGACCATGCCGGCCAGCAAGGCCGCCTCCGGCAGAGTGAGGTCGCGGATGTCTTTGCCAAGGTAAGCCTGGGCCGCCTCGCCGAAGCCGTGGATGTTGAAGCTGCCGCGGCGGCCGAGCGGGATCTGGTTGGCGTAGAACTCGAAGATCTGCTCTTTGGAGAGCTTCTGCTCCAGATGCAGCGTGATGAGCACTTCGGCGGCCTTGCGGCGCCAGGTGCGGCGATAATCCAGGAAGAAGCTGCGGGCCAACTGCATGCTGAGGGTGGAGGCTCCCTCCTGAATGCGTCGCTCCTTCAAATCCACGTAGGCGGCCTTGATGACGCGCAGAGGATCGAAGCCGGCGTGCTGGAAGAAGCGCTTGTCCTCGGCCGAGATGATGGCATCCACCAAGACTTTGGGGATGTCGGCGAAACGGACCAGGCGGCGCTTCTCGCGGTTGCGGTCAAACAGATTGGTGATCAGTTCGGGTTCGAGCAAATACTGGGCGCGCTCGGTGTTGTCGCGTAGCGAGATGATCTGGGCCACGCGGCCCTCGGCGAACTTGATGACGCCTGGCTCCTGGTCGAAGTAGGAATCGGGACCGGGGAAGATCTCCAGGGCGTCGGGACGAAGGTGGTACCAACCCATGGGATTGGTGCGAGACTCGCTATAACCGCTGCGGCGCAGTTGAGCGATGATCTCTTCGGGCGTGATGGCATCGCCCAGCATGACCACGCGCGGAGCGGCGAAGATCATGGAGGTGCTCTGGAAAGGCCCGGCGCGGAGCTTGCGTTCGATGAGGCGCGAATAGCGGACGTAGTAATAGGTGAAGACGCTCAGTCCCGCCAGGCAGAAAATTACGCCGGCCAAGACGAGCACCCGCCCTACCGGGTGTAGCAGCACCCGAGCCAGCAGCGATCTTCGGAGCAACTGAATGCGTACAGCCACCGGCTTCCGTCGGATTCCTTCTCTATTGTCTCATGAGGCGAAACCTACGCGGCGGAAATATGGTTCAGGGCGAGCCGGCGCGCGGACGAAAGTGCAGGTCCACGGTGTAGAGGGCCAGCCGGACGGGGGCTACATAACGCACCTCGATGAGCAAACGATCACCCTGACGCGCGAGGCGGACCTGATCGCCGCGCACGGGCAAGCCCAAATCCGCAGCGCGGCTGACGAGCCGAGCCCGTAACCATTCTTCGGGGCGCTGAGCGTCGGCGTCCGCCGCCAGCTCTCTCAGGTACTGCTGAAAGCGCCAGGCGCTCCAGTACACAGGCAGCAATTTCAGACAGAGCAGGCACGCGCCGCCGAGTACGAGCAAGCCGGCGAGAGCTCGCAGCCGGCGCAGCGTCACCGCGTGCTCTCCTCCAGCGATTCCAGCTCCCGCCAGATGTCCGCGTTTTCTTTCCAGTCCGGAGGCTCATGACCGCAGAGCTGAACCTCGGGGACCTTCAGGGTGCCGTGGCCGTAGGGACAGATGTACTCGGTGCGGGGGCGGCCGAACTGCAACATGGAGCTCCAGGAGCCGGTTTCCACGGGCATGCGAAGCCGCCTCAGACAGGTGCGGCAGCGATAGCGCTGATCCCACCAAGCCAGATAAAGCAAACCGCAGCCGACCAGAAAACAAAAACCGGCGGCGAGGGTCCAGACCAAGTCCCTGCCGAAGGGCTGCCCGATGTAAAGAAACGGGCGCGGAGCCGGGAGCACGGATTTGATCGCCAGCCAGAGGGCGCGCACGGCGAAGATCACCGCCGCCACTTTCACGGCCAGCAAGGACCAGTACTTCATCTCTCGTATGGAAGACGCTCCGGGGCGAGCGTTGGTTCCGGGCTTCATCCGCGCACCAGGTTCTTGAGCAGGAACAACAGGTTGGCGGGGCGCTCCGCGAGCCGTCGCATGAAATAGGGATACCAGGCGTCCCCGTAGGGGACATAGAGTCGGAGCCGGTAGCCATCCTCGAGGAAACGCCGCTCCAGATCGCGCCGAATGCCATAGAGCATCTGGAACTCGTAACGGTCCGAGGGGATGCCCTGCTGACGGGCGTAGAGGCGGATCTCTGTCAAGAGGCGTTCGTCATGGGTGGCGAAGCCCGGGTAGACGCCGCGGTCCAGCAAGATCCGCGCCAGGCGCAGGAAGTTGCGATTGACCTCGGACTTGCGCGGGAAGGCCCTGGCGGGCGGCTCGCTGTAAGCGCCTTTGCACAGCCGCACGGGAATGCCGCGCTCACAAAGCATTTCCAGATCAGCTTCGCTGCGCCGGAGGTAGGCCTGGATGACACCCCGGAGATTGCCGTACTTCTCGTGCATGGCGACGACCAAGCGAAGGGTGCGATCCACGTAATCGAAGGACTCCATGTCCACCTCGACCGAGGAGCCCGAGCGCGCGGCCTCCGCCACCACGGCTTCGACATGTTCCCAGCAGAGTTCTTCAGAGATGTCCATGCCGAACTGGCTGAGCTTGACGGAAACCGTGGAGTCCAGCCGCAGCCTACGGATTTCGGCGAGCGCCTCCAGGTAGGCGTCGCGAGAAGCGCGGGCCAGTTCGTGCGATTGCACGTGTTCGCCGAGATGGTCCAGGGTGACCAGCAGGCCCATGCGATTGAGGCGAAGGGCGACGGCCACGGCCTCCTCCAGGCGCTGACCGGCGATGAAACGTGAGGTCAGACGGCGCGCCATCGGGGAGGTCTCGACCCAGCGACGCAAGCCAGGGCGCCGCGAAAGCCAGAGCAACAGATGCCTCAGGATCATGCGCCGGTCCCTCCCCACAGTACACAATTTCGGCGCTCCAGCGGGTTGGCTGCATCCCAGGGGCCGTGCGCTATACTCAGGCAGATACCTCAGTCATGGAGCGTGACAAGCCTATGATGTCGGCAGCTTTGAAGCTATTCGTGATGACGGCGGCGCTCAGCGTGGCGGCGGCGCAATCCCGGCCCAACCTTTCGGGCACCTGGAAGGCCAACATTGCCAAGAGCAACTTCGGCGCGCTGCCGGCGCCGCAGAGCGCAACGGTGAAGGTGGAACACAGCGAGCCGAATCTGAAGCTGATCTGGACCACGGTGGGCGATTCCGGGGAGCGCACCTTCGAGCTGAGCTTCACCACCGACGGCAAGGAATGCACCAACTTCGTGGGCAATACCGAAATCAAGAGCGTGGTGAAGTGGGAGGACGGCACGCTCCTGATGGAACACAAGGCCGGCTACGGCGAGGTTGTCGTGCGGGACAAGTGGACGCTCTCGGAGGATCAGAAGACGCTGACGGTGACGCGCCAGTGGTCGGGCTCGCAGGGGGAGACCACGCAGACGCTGGTGCACGAGAAGCAGTGATGGCGTCGCGCCTCAGCCTCGGGAATGGAGCCCGCTACTAACGGGTAAGCGATAGGGCGAGGGGATCTTCGGATGCAGGGGGCTGGTGGTGTGACCATGGAGGGCGCGCGGCTGCGCTGCCTCAAATGGCGCAGAACTTGGCGGATGCGAACATTCGCTGACAAATCGTGTTAACATTAGACGCCCGCCGTTCGTCTTCTGCGCCATCTGACAGCAACTGGCTGGGTCAGGCAGGCCGTGTCATCGGCGGCCGTGATCGGGAGCATCAACGAGGGAGGCCCGGCGAGAGTTGGAATGCGGTGCACCAGCGCTGGGCGGTGTGGATTCCGCGGCGCGGTGAGGGGCTGCGCCCACCCCTGTTGAACCCAGGCGCCACAAGCCCGGTCGCAGGTGCGAAAAATTCGCACTATTTTTTTGACCTTGTCGAGCCAAGGCACTGACGATGAAGAGCTTGAGCGCAGCCGGCTGCCGACAGGGGAGTCTCGCTGAGGACCGGGCCATGAGCCCGCAGTTACAGGTCAGAAAATGGCTCGTAATAGCCCGGAAATCAAGCCCTTAAATTCTCGAAGATTTTCGACCGAATTTGTTTTCTTTTTTTTTCTTGACAGCAGCAGCAATCCACGTTATAAGAAGGCTGGTATAGTACTCCCAGGCTAACAACCCGGAAGCACCATCCCGAGGCGCCGGTTGATCCGAGCGCCTGCGAACCGATTGGCAAACGTCGGGCAGCCGACGGTATCCGCAACCAAGCGGAGGAGGTGGGGTTATGCGGGAGTCAGGGTCTCCCCCGAGCGGGCCCGAGCCCCCGGGCGGTGCTACGGAGCGCCGGCAAGCAATCCTCCTGGTGAGCCCGGCGCCTGAGGACCACGCTTTCCTCAGAGCCTTGCTGGCTACGGGGTGGCGCAAACTGTATGCCGCACGGAGCTACCGCGAAGCGCTCGCTGTCTTGTGCCGCGATCGGATCGCGGTGATCCTCTGCGAGCAGGATCTTCCGGACGGGAAATGGAAGGACCTGCTCAGCCAGATCGCGCCTCTGACGGATCCGCCGTGTCTGGTAGTGACCTCGCGACTGGCGGACGAACATTTGTGGGCTGAAGTGCTCAATCTTGGCGGCTACGACGTGCTGGCGAAACCTTTCGACGCGGAGGAGGTTTTGCGGGTCGTCTCCCTGGCCGCCGAGCACTGGGAACGCGAGCACGGGCGCGGTTATTTGAGCTCCGACTGGCAGAAGCCGCCCGCACGCGAGCAGGCTGCGCCGCCGCGCGCTTTCAAAGCCGCCGCCGGCGAGTGAACTTCAGGCGGACAGCAGCGCAGATGTGAGAGACTGCCAGCAGGGGCTGTGCAGATCGAGCTGCTCTTTTACGACGCGGGCGGCGGACATCGCCGCGCCACGGAGGCTCTGTGCGATGTGATCCGTGCACAGGGCCGCCCATGGGATCTCCGGCGGACCAACCTGCAAGAGGTACTGGACCCACTGGACATCTGCCGCAAGCTGACGGGCCGGCGCATGCAGGACCTTTACAACCTGATGCTGCGGAAGAACTGGACTCTGGGCGCCTCCCAGTTGCTGCGCTTGATGCACGGTTTGATTCGCCTGTACCACCGGCCCATGGCGCGCATGCTGAGCGAGCACTTCCAGCGCAGTCGCCCTGACATGGTGGTCTCTCTGATCCCGCATTTCAACCGGGCCTTGTACGATGGGCTGCGGCGCGCAGATTCGCGAACGCCGTTTGTTACGGTGCTTACCGACATCGCCGATTATCCGCCTCACTTCTGGATCGAGCGCCAGCGGCAGTACTTCGTGTGTGGGTCGGAACGAGCCTTCCAACAGGCTCGGGCCATGGGCCATCCCGAGGAGGCTGTATTTCGGGTTTCCGGCATGATGCTGGATCCGCGCTTCTACCGGCCGGTGGAAGCAGACCGGCATGCCGAGCGCCTTCGCCTGGGACTGGACCCGGATCGGCCCACGGGCCTGCTGTTGTTCGGCGGCCACGGCTCGCGGCTGATGAAGCCGATTTTGAAGCTTCTGGACGCATCGCCGATCCACGCGCAGCTCATCGTCGTCTGCGGGCGCAATCAACCGTTGGAGCGCGAGCTCAGAGCTCTGAAAACGCGCAAGCCGGCGCATGTGGTGGGGTTCACTCACGAGGTGCCTTACTACATGCACCTGGCGGATTTCCTCGTCGGCAAACCAGGGCCGGGAACGATCAGCGAAGCGCTGGCGATGAAGCTGCCCTTAGTGCTGATTTTGGACGCGTGGACGCTGCCCCACGAGCGGTATAACGCCGTGTGGGTCGAGCAGGAAGGGTTTGGAGTGACGGCTCGGGGCGTGAGGCGCGTCCCGGAAGCGGTGGCGCACTTGTTGGAGCCGGAGAATTATGCTCGGTATCGTGAGCGTGCGGCCAGGGTGCAGAACCGCGCGGTGTTCGAAGTCCCCTCGATTCTGGAAGAAATTCTGAAACGCGAGGGGCGCAGTGCGGGGCCGTTGCGCCAGGCTTCGGCGGCGCCTGGCGAGCGTGGTTCATAGTCGCCGACGGCGCGAGGGCCGGTTCGCACGCTACGCGGGGCTCAGGTCCAGCTCGACGGCGCTGACCGAGCGCGCCGGGAAACGCCAAATCGCGGAGGGCGGCAAGCGCTTCTCCCTGGGAGCGAAGACGTCGGGTCGGTCCTGGTTGACGTACTCGCGTGGATCCTCCGGTGCGATCTCGAGGACGCGTCCACCGCTCAGCTTCCTGCCCATGACGAGGAAGCCGGTCTGGACCGACCGCGAGTAGCTCGTGTTGAGCACGTGCAAGAAAACGCGGTCCTGCGAACGGCTGGCGGCGATGTCCAGCTCCGGCGGCGCCGAAATCACTGTCAGGCCATGCCGGCCGTTGTGTCGTGCGAACAAGCGCATGATGACGCCCACCGGCATCAGGTAGCTGACGCCCCGCGGGACCTGGATCATGAGGGATCCCACCGTCCAGCGAGTGGTCGGAAAGTCCGCACCGGTGGCGATTCCGACCATCTCGCCGTGGCGCTGGTACAGATTGAGCGTTCTGGCGTGATAGGCCGCTGAAAGCCACTCCGCCAGGATAGGGTTGCTGTTGTGCGGGTTCAGGCTGAGATGCCCTTCGGTAATCGCAATGCGAGCCTTGGTCTTCTGGGAGCGCACAGCCTGCTCGATGGCAAGGAGCCTGGACTCGACGACGGCGGCCAGATCCAGAAGTTCCTGCCAGGCCTGAGCGGGATCCCGCTGGTAGCGCAATCCCCAGAGCACGGTGTCCTTGCGCGTGGGACGAACACCCATCATGTGAAAGGCGACGTAGTCGAGGTGCTCGCCGGCGCGGCGCAGCAAGTCGGGCGCCCAGAGCTCGCCGTCGCGGCCTCGATCGCCCCAGCCGATGAGCTGGATCGAGGGGTCGCGTGCGCGCATGGCCTGGGCGAACTCGATGGTGTGGGCGATGGCTTCTTCCTTGCTGAAGCCTTCCGCGCCGTAGGAGGTTTCGTTGCCGAGCTGCCAGAGGCGGATGTTGTAAGGCTGGGGGACGCCGTGGGCCTTGCGTTCGCGATGGTCGGGATCGTTGGCGTAGGAAACCCAGTCGGCGGCCTCACGCGCATCTGCCGTGCGGTTGCCTTCGGGGACCGCGGCGTAGCGTTTTACGCCGTCACTCATGAAGTTCACCGCGACGAGCGGTTCAGCGCCCACGCGACGACACAGGTCTACGAACTCGTGCGTGCCCACCCGGTTGGTTTCCCAGCCGCCCCAGGCGTAGTTGCGGATGGGAGGCCGTGAGCTGGGCGGACCCACGCCTTCGCGCCACTTATAGTAGCGAGTGAAAAGGCCGCCCCAGCGGATGGCGCCGGGGGCCAGGTCCCTGGTAGCTTCCACGAAGTCCTTGCGCCAGTCGTCGCGCTCGTAGTCCCAGGCCGCTGCGAGGCCGCTGTCGGTGGCGCCCAGCGGCTCCATGAACTGCATGTAGAGGTAGGGCGAGATCTCGAAGCGGGGTTGCGGATCCACGACGATCACGGCGCGTTCTGCACTGCGGCCCAAAGTCGCTGCGGCCGCGGCGCCGGTCTGCAAGAATCGCCTCCTGGTCGGTTTCACGACTGCCCTCCGCTAAACAGGAGTTACTCTAACACGAGGCTCAGCGAAGCGCGGCCGCTGCAGGAGGTACACCGGCGGGGTTGGCGAAATGCGTGGATCAGCCGGCCGTGAGCGGCAGGCGAATGCGCCGGCGGCGCCGGGTCATCAACAGGGAGGCGACGCAAATCCCCAGGGAACCTTCGTCCCGCTCATTCGTAATGGCTGACAGATGGCTTGCAGGCGAGAATTCGCCGAGATCGTTCGTCAGCACCAGAGCATGGTGTACAGCATCGCATTGCACGCCTTGCAAGATCGAGCGGGCGCCGAGGACCTGACGCAAGAGGTGTTCCTGTGCCTGCTGGAGAATCTCGATAAGTTGGGTTCGGAGGATCACATCCGGCACTGGCTGGCGCGCGTGACCACTCACCGCTCGATTGACGAAATCCGCAGGCGCGGTTACCGTCGCGGTCCCTGGCTGGAAGAAGCGCCGGAGCCGGCAGCTACCGGGGAGCAGTACCGGATGCTGCTGGAACGCGAACTCCGGCAGATGGTGGCCGAGCTGCCGGCGCAGGCGCGCCTGATGATCATCCTGCGGTATCAGGAGGAGATGCCGCTGGAGGAGATCGGGAAGCTGCTCGGGATTCCCGTTCAGACGGTCAAGAGCCGGCTGCATCGGTCCGTAAAGCTGCTGAGGGCCAAGATGCTGCGTCGCAAAGCAGCGCCGGAGGAGGTCAGAAAGGCATGACCGAGCTGCACGGTTTCGAGGATCAGTTGCGGCAAGCTCTGCGCAGGGTGGAACCACCCGCGGGAATGGAGCAGAGGATTCTGCGTGGTGCGGACAGGATGCGGCGCTCCGGGTGGACAAGCCGGCTGAGGGTGGCGGCGGCCATCCTGGTTCTGATCACGGCGGGGCTGGTGGGGGTGCGGTGGCGCCAGGAGCGGATTCGCACGCAAGAGGCCGAGGCGGCGCGGCAGCAATTTCTGCTGGCGATCGAGATTACCAGCCGGACGCTGACCAGGGCCGAACAACGACTGAAAGCCATCGGAGTCGAACGAATCGAACTGAAGGAGGTTTTCCCATGAAGCGTTTGTGCCTGGGGGCGCTGGCGGCGGTTCTGCCGTTGTGGGCTCAGACGATAGATTACAGTTTCCTGGATAAGCTAGCGGAGAAGGCCAGAGAGTCGGCGGTGGTCAACTTAGGTCCCGAGCAGCTGACCCTGCTGGGAGGCATGAAGCCGAAGGATGCGGCGGCGGGGACCGAAGAGCTGGTCAAGCATCTGAAGGCGCTTCAGGTGCGCAGCTACGAGTTCGATGCGCCGGGCCAGTACGACATGGAGCAGGTAAGGGCCTTCCGGGACAAAGTCACGTCGCAGGGGATCTGGGTGAGCCTGGTCTCTGTGAAAGAAAGAGACGGATTCACGGACATCCTGGTCAAGAAAGGACCGGATGGAAAGTCCGCCGGGCTCCTGATCATCGCGGCGGAGCCGAAAGAAGTGAGCGTGGTGCACATTGACGGCACACTGGATCTGTCGGCGCTGCGCCACCTTCGAGGCATCCCGGGGGTTCCCGAGATCAGCCAGCCGCAGAAGAAGAGTAGCGAGACGCCGCCGAAGGGAAAGGAAGACTAGCGGCGTTCGAGCAGCCGTGTCCGGCGATGCCTCGCGAATTCCGGCGGTCCACACTCGGGGGCTGCCATAAAGCGCAGCTCGGCCGTCACAGGCGTCCGCCAGGCGCGCAACTATTCGGGTTCGGGCGGAACGTACTCCGGCGGCAGAGCTGCGCCCTCACCGAAAAAGAACTCTTCCATGCGCGCCAACAAGAACTCCTGAGCCTGGCGAGTGCCGAGGTTGAGCCGGTATTCGTTCATGAGGATCTTCATGTATTCGACCCACATCCTCCAGGCTTCCTTGGAGACGTTCTCGTAAATCTTCTGTCCCAGGGGATGGCCCTCGAAGGGCACTTCGTCCAGGCCCGGCATCTCGCGCCGGAACTTGACGCAAAAAACCGTCCGCCCCGTAGGCTTGGACTCGCCCGACGCCGGGCCACTTTGAGAGCTCATGCTTGACCTCCGATTCTATTTTCCAGCTTAGCAGGCGCGCTCAAGCTTGCGGTTTCACTTCGAAGCCATGTTGCCGCCGATGATAGGAGCCGTCGAAAGCCTGCGTAGATTTGAAAAGTTCGAAGCGCCCGTCGCCCGCCACCTCGCGCACGCGCTCCAGCAAGGCTTGCTGCTCGACTTTGGTCATGGGCTGAAAGTCGCGCGCAAGCTGAATGAGCTGGCGCAACTGCTCCATGGAGGTGATGCCCACCACTTGCGTGGAGACGGGCTGGCTCAAGGCGTAGCGCAGGCATTCCTCAGCGGACAGACCGGCGCGGGCCACCAGAATCCCCTGGGGATTCCCGCCTCCTAAGCCTTTCATGCCGATGACGCCGACGTTCTTGCTGAGGCACACCGGGACGACCTCACGCTGAAAGCTGCGATACCAGGCATCCATCACGTTGATGGGCATCTGCGCCGTGTCCCAGGCGTGCGGCTTGGCCAGCATCTTCAGATGAATGCGGGGATCTTTGTGCCCGGTGAAGCCGATGAAGCGCACCTTGCCCTGCTGGCGCGCCTCGATGGCGGCTTTGATGCCGCCTTTCTCGAAGACCCAGTCGGGCGCATTGTCGTAGACGATTTCGTGGAACTGCCAGAGGTCCAGGTAATCGGTGCGCAAGCGCCGCAGGCTGTCTTCCAGGTTTCGCATCGAGCCCTCGTAATCGCGCTCGCAGTTCTTGGTCATCAGAAACACTTTCTGGCGGCGATGATCCATGGCGAGCGCTTTGCCCATGAGTTCCTCGGCTCGCCCGCCGGAGTAATCCCAGGCATTGTCGAAGAAGGTGAGTCCCTCGTCAATGGCGACGTGCATGATGCGGATGGCTTCCTTCTCGTCCTTGACGGCCGCAATGTGCGCGCCACCCAGACCCAGGATGGAGACGCGCACGCCGGTTCGTCCCAGCACGCGCGTCGGCAGTCCGGTCTCGGAAGCCGGCCGTGTGTCGGCGATGACTCTGTCGGCCAGCGCGGCGGTTGCGGCCCAAGCGCCGGCGAGGAATTCTCTGCGAGAGGTCCCTTCGGGAGGCATGGCTACCTCTCCTCATTTTCGCATCGGCTCGCGGTTCCCTGTTCGGTAAAGCTTGGATCGTCGCGCCGGCATCTGGAGCGACCGGGACCGGTCATGGGAGCGACGAAGCGCCGAGCGCGACAAAGACATCAGAGGTGAGGGTCACAGCCGCGCCGAGGGGCGCGAGCAATCTCCGAGCCGGGCGGGCCGGTTCGATTCGGCGGGAGCCAGGCCTGTCGCGGCTAGGCGCCGCCCTCGACGAAGAGGGTCTCGAGGGCGCCTTCCCGGGGGCGCCATTGCCCGGCTAACAGGACGCCTGGCGCGACGCCTTCGGGCGGCGCGGCTCCGGGCGTGGTTTGCATCCACAGGAGGCCCTGTCCCTGCTCGTTCTCCACGGAAACGCCGGCCCATCCGGGATGTTCCAGCCACTCGGTGCGAAAATCCTCTCCAGGGCCCCGCACGACCATGGCGGCCCCGATCCGTGTTTGCGCGACGCGCTCTCGCGTGCGCGCCGTGAAATGCCACTGATTGGGTTTGTCCTGGTGGTACTCGGGCGGATTGCCCTCGTTGTAAGGGGTGTCGAACTGGTCGGTTTGGCTGAAGGCCAGACCCGCATCGCAGCTCAATCGCACGGCCAGCTCTGCGTCCCCGCGCCGAGACACCACGAGGCGTTGTTCTTCGTCAGCTTCCATCTGGTCGAAGGCGTGGAGCAGCCATCGGTATTCGGCGGGTTCAGGCGCTTGCAATTCATCCAGCACGGCGATCAACGCCGGGCGCAAGAAGAGCACGTGGCGCAGGAAGAGCTTGAGCTTGCCCATGTAAGCCGCCGCGGCGTCTCCAGCCACATAGGTGAGCACGCGCTGATGGCGGAAGGCCGTGATCCGACCCTGGGCTCTGGCGCTGCGCACCAATTGGCCTTCGCCGTTCACCAGGATCGAGTTGTTGGCTTTGGTCTGACGCGTCCATTCGGCGTGGTGCGGCATCCCGTAGGCGGGACCGTAGTAGCCGGAAGGGATGGCCAGCGCCTTGCCGCCTTTCAAAATCGCGAAGGAATTCTGATCAGCGTGGCTGTGACTGACGCTGCCGTAGGGACTGGATTTGAACAAGAAGAAAGTATCCTCGCGAGGCTTATCCAGCGCGCTGTGCAAACCCGCCCAGCCGATGCCGCGAAAGACGGCGGCCGAAGGCAGATCCGACGGCGGTTCGGCAGGCACATCGTCTTCGGTCAACAGGGCGATCAGCGGGTCGCCGGTAATGGAAGCGCCCGTCTGGCGCGCATACCACACGCAGGCCGGATCCCGGAAACGGCGCCCGTGGTGCATCATGAGCGTAGCGCCGGAGCTACCCACGCCGCCCTCGGCGCCGTCGCCGAAGGGCTTCATTTCTCCGACCGGGCTGGTGCAGTAAAGGATAAAGCGCCGCACGCGCTGGAAAAACGGCCTCTGGTACAGGTTGTAACCGGCGGCGGCCAGCAAGGACTCCAGAGCGCCGAGGTAAATGGTGTTGTAAGAGAGGGCGTAACTGACACCCTCGGCCCAGCCGCCGTCGGCATCGCCCCAGTGCGGATAGAAGGTGGTCAGGGCCCGCAGGGAGTAGTCCAACCATTCGACGGCGTCGGGCGCTTCACCCTTCAAGACGACGGCGTATTCGCTGAGATACGCGATCAGTCTTCCGTTGTGGCTCTCGCTGGGCTGGGCCAGATAGTCGGCTTTCTTGAGCCGCTCGAGCACCTGGCGGGCGCGTCCGATAGTCATCTGGCGCACGCGTCGGCGTTCGTCCTCATCGTACAGATCCCAGAGCCAGTCGTAGGCCCGGTGACCATGACGAGCCATCGAGAGGCCGGGCTCGTCGCCCCAGGGCGCCATCACCGACATGGGGCCTTCGATGCCCCAGCTTTCGACCTCCAGCAGGATGCGCTTGGCGTGCAGCCCGTAACGCTCGTCGCCGGTGAGGACATAGGCCAGGGCCAGGGTGCTCATGGCGTTGTCAATCACGCGGCGAAATTCGCGGAAATAGGTTACGTAGCCCATCCGCTGGCGGGCGGGATCGGCGTAGGTGTGGTACTCGGGGGGCTTGGGCGGCGCGGTACCGAGATAGCGCTCGGCGCTCGAGCGGATCGAATCCCAGGCGCGCTTGCGGCCTGCGCCGAGGGAGCGGCGGATCTCCGGTAGAGCGTCGCGCAGGAACATGTAACGGGGGTGCGTGTCCGGGACCCGGTCCAGAATCTGCTGGGGAGGAATCCAGGGGAAGTCCGGCACGTCGTCCGGGATCCGAAAGCGCCATGCGCCGCGGCGCGCGAGCACCCTCCCATCCCGGTCGCACGCCTCGACGTCCCAGGCGTAGTCGCCGGGGGCCAGTGTCGCGGATGGCAGGTGCACCGGATCGGTCAGAGGAGAACTGCGGTAGACTTCGTCTGCTTTACCGTTAAAGATGACCAGCCTGTAGTGGGCGGCGCCGGGAGCGCGCCACCAGGCAAAGCCCGGCGGGTTGATGCCCACCACGTCGCCGTCGCGCGGCTGCGGGAAAAGTACCCTCTCGTTGGGAGGCGACGAGGGGAACTCGACCTTGCCCTGCCCCGGACTGCGAAGGGCCGCCGAGAGAGCGCCCGCCGCCGCGAAGAAGTCACGTCGCGTCAGATCCATGTCCACTATGATACTCGCGGGACGGGCGTGTTACGCTGCATGGTGATGCAGCTTGCGGAAGTTTTTCACGCATTGGGCGAGACGGATTTCGGCGACCTTCTCAAGCGGATTTCGATCAGCCGGCTGCGCACCTTTCAACTCTACGAGAGCTTCAAGGTGCGCGCGCATCTGCGCAAACTGAACAGCGAAATCCTGCGCAAGTCGGCGCCCCGGTTCTGGGCGAGGCTCAGCGAAGACGAGGAGGAGTTCGCGCGGGAGCTGGCCCAGGCTGTATTGGTGTCCAACATCGAGATGGTTCAGGCGATCCTGGATTTCCTGGGGATCCCCAACCGCGACGGCTTCTTCGAAAAAGACCTGGATGCGACGCCCTACCTGAGCGAAGGCTGGCAGCAGAAGGTCTGGGAGCGTTTCCGCGATAGCTATCCCAGGCCGCTGCTCGTCTTCTACATCAACCACCTGGCCTGGGAGCTGGGCAAGAACGAAGAGATCTTCCTCCCGAGCGCGCTCACGTGAGGTGCGGGGCGCGGCTCGGAGGCGCCGCCGCTGTCGGTCGCGACGGTCAGTCGGCCAGGTCCACGGCGCAGCGGCGGAAGCGGGCCGGCAGCCGTCGGGCAATCGGCAGGGCGTCGGTGGAGTCGTGCGCCGCGCTCGAGGCCGGCGACAGCGCTCCTTCGGGCGCCACGCGGTCGGCGGACGGATCGCGCGGTAAAACGAAGGGGATCAGCTCCCGGTAGTTTGCCAGGTCGTCGAGGTCTTTGACGTCGCTGGGAAGCAACCCGAACGCCAGGCGGCGGCTTGTCTCGGCCGCCAGGCTGCGCGCGAGCCGACGGCGCCTGTCGTGCCGGAGGGTGCGCCCGGGAGCGCTTTCCGAGCCCCGGTTTGCCTTCTTCTTGGCAGCGGCGCAGCCCTTTGCGGAGCCCTGTTGCGCGTGGAGCGAAATTGGTGCGCCACCTGGTGGATGTCCGTGTGCCGGGCCGCGAGCAGCATGCGGTATCGCAGATCGAGGTCCGGATTGTGGGAGCGAGTCGTGTCGTCATCGGGAGGGCACAGAGATCCGCTCCGGTGGTGAGAGTTTCTCTGCCTAGACTCCAGGCAAAAACATCGTTGTGCCTTTCTGTTTTTTCAGCGGCGCTTCGAGGCCGATTGCCGGGTGAGGGCCGGCGCGACGTCCAGGGTTGCATCCTTTCCCGGAACTGTTTCCAACGGCTTGGGCTGAACACCCTGAGCCGGGGTGGGTCATGATGTGCCTGTACGGGAAACAGGTATCGGCGCCGCCACTTGCCTGATGGCGAAGAGCGGATTAGACTAAGAAAAGAACGGGGCGTGGCTCAGCCTGGTTAGAGCGCCTGGTTCGGGACCAGGAGGTCGGTGGTTCAAATCCACTCGCCCCGACCATTCTTTTTTTCGATGCGCCACGGAGGCCTCCGAGAGTTCCGGGGATGCTTCCTGCCATACTGTGAGGGCGGTGCTCGAGTCCCGGCGTCGAGCCGCCAGGAGGCGGGTAGAGTCACGCTCTCAGTGGAGCATCCGAATTCCCTCCTCCGCAGCTGTTGGATAGGCTGCCGTGACGCCGACGGGCGCGCAGCCGTGGAGCCGAGGGATGGTTGAAGCCACCAGCGGGCTCCGAGAGGCTCGCCGGTTCCCGTTCTCCCGTGGTTGGTCCGACGCACAGCCATCAGAAGTAACAACGCGCAGCGTGGAGTCGGCCCGCCGCCCCCCGCGCCGTAATCATTTGCCGGCAGGCGACGCAAGATGAGGCTCAGCGTCAAGGGCCGCGGCTGAGTGGTGGCCGCTTTGGCGATATGCTGCGGGACGCGTAAGTGCAGGCGCCGTATTTCGCCGCTGTCATGGGTGTCGGCGCTGATCCGCTCCAACAGCTCGTCGCACTTGCGCATTGACGCCCTGTCCGAGGGGTTGAGCGGGGGCCGGCGGTTGCCGGGACGCCTGTTGCTCGACCCCTGGGTCTCGCCACCCCGGCTTGCTGGAGTCAGGTTCGGCCACCACGTTGCGCACTCCAACCTTGCCAAACTTCCGCAGCGAGACCCCGCATGATAGCCCTCGGCGGCCACCACCCGCTCCGAGTCCAGACCCTCGGAGCACCCGATCAGCAAGCAGCGGAAGGACATGCCTACCGGCGGGGGGACGACCCGGAGACGGATCGTACTCCTTGTAGCGCAGCCGCTGGGCCCGCCAGGTGGCGATCACTCGGCGCAGCGTGGCAATCGAATTCCGTTCACACCGCTGCTGATCCCTCCCCGCTGCGCCGCGACCGGTAGTCGGCAGCCAACTCGGGCGCCGCCAGTTCGAGCTTCCCGGCGCGCTGAGGCGGAAAAACGGCTCCGCTCGGCTGCCAGGAACCCGTAGGTCGCGATGCACAGCGTCGCATGATGATGGAATCCGCGCCACGAGCGCGCTTCGAAATGCCCCAACCCCAGTTCTTGTTTCAGCTCCAAGTAATCCCGCTCCACAATCCAGCGGTGCTTGGCCAGCCGGACCAACGCGACCAACGGCGTCTGGGCGGGCAAGTTCGACAGCCAGTACTTGCTCGGCTCGGCCCCGGCCTGCTGGGGCGGCCACTCCGCCAACAGCCACAACTCGGCATGCAGCTCGGCGCGCCAGTCCTCGCGATGCGCCGGGCGCATCCGCCGTGCGACGCCGCCGGTCCTCGGCCCACTCCGTGGGCAGGTACAGCGGCCAGGCCACCGGTAGGCTCGCCTGCCAGGCGGCCACGCTCAGGCTCACGGCCACCTGACAGTTCTCCTGCTTGCCCAACTGCCCACAGGACTCCCGGGCCACGCCCACCGAGTGGCGGCCCTTCTTCGGGATCCCGGTGTCATCCACAATCCAGGCCACCACGGGGCCGCGCTGCTGGATCGCCGGCAGGACCTGCCGCCGCACAGCGGCCAGAACGGCCTCGTCACTCCAGGGCGAGCGGGCCACGAAGTGATGCAGCGACGGATGGGTAGCCGGCACGCGGTCAGGGTGCAGCCGGGCGGCCATGGGCTCGACGCTCTTGCGTTCGCCGTCCAACAACAGTCCGCGGCAGGAATCCTTCAGCGGCTGGTGCCGGTCGGCATGCCCCGCGGCCCTGGCCAAGCCCTCCATGCAGGCCGCGAAGCACGCACCTCAAGGGCTTGGCTCCGGGAGGAGGATAAACACGCAATCTCACCGCAAAGTGTCCAGCCTGCGACACGGTAAGATTGGTCTAAGAACTTGTTGAAAAATTCGGTTGGGCTGTGACGTTGAAACATTCCCTCGCGTCTTTGTTTGTGTTATGCGCGGAAACGATGACCCCCTGCAAGCCGGCTTGTTCAGCTATGTGGCGCTGGAGGATCGCATCCCCAAGG